>Ga0207874_1000257_pt1 | contig 80088 bp, 63 predicted proteins | sample HigsolmetaAR201D_FD_184833 | JGI IMG/M metagenome (GOLD analysis project Ga0207874, IMG submission 184833) | Ionic liquid and high solid enriched microbial communities from the Joint BioEnergy Institute, USA - AR20-1-D (SPAdes) (version 2) ...
CGGTTACCGGCAAGCGCGTCGTTGCACCGAGGGGTGCATGCGGCCGCCGTTGCACAATCAACGAGCGATCTCGGGGACAGAAGGTGGCGCGCGGTGCGCGCTCTACCTTCAGCCTTCAGCCTTCAGCCTTCAGTCTTCAGTCTTCAGCCTTCAGCCTTCAGCCTAAGACCTCACCGCCGCTCGATGATCTCGACGCCATTGCCTGCGGGATCCTTGGCGACGATGATTCTGCGTCCGGTGCTGGCGACTTCGCGGTAGCCGTAACCGGCTTCCTTGACGCGGGCGAGCACGGCATCGAATTCGCTCGTGTAGATTGCGACGAGCGGGAAGCGGCTCTTCGGCAGCGGCGGTTCGTTCTTCGGCTCGAACAAAGCCAACCACGGACCGTCGCCGAAGCCGAGCAGGACTTCGTCATAGGTCGACGTGCGAAAGCGCTGAATCGGCTTCACGCCGAACACCCGCGTGAAAAACGCCTCGGCTTTCTCTCGGCTGTCGACGATCAGCTTCGAGCCGCCGATTTCCATCGGCCGGCCTTCGCGCGCGAAGATCTCGACGGCGTTGCCGCTGGGATCGCGGACGATGGCGATCTTGAGATTCCCGGATTCGAGCGGGGAGAGACGGCGGAGCGGGTGTTTCGCGGCTTCGAGCTTCGCAACGAGCGTTTCGAAGTCCGGCGTGTAGATGAGTACTTGCGGCGCCTGGGGTTTCTCGACTGGCGCCTCGGCCAGCGGTTTGAACAGCGCCAAGCGCGCGCCGCCGGTTTCGAAGCCCATGATCGGCTCGTCGTAGACCCCGTCGGCACTGTAATGGCCGACTTCTTTCATGCCGAACATCGTTTCGTAGAACGCCTGGGTTTTATTCAGGTCACCGACGATGAGCTTGGCGAGGCCTATCGTGTGCTCGGAGCTGGTCTGGCCTGACGGTTCAGCGGCGTCTGCACAGACCAACCAAGCCAGCGATAGTGCTGCGCACAGGAATCCGCGAAAAGAAAACCGTTTCATAACCCCCCAAACCTCGTGTCGTTGTTGTCCTGTCGGTCTTGCGGCTCCGCAAGGCTAGCACACGTCATCCGCGGTTTTCCTCGGGACGCCTGCGTTCTCGGCTGAATCGGCACGTTTTCCTGCCGCCGCGAAAATCGCTCAGGCGGATGGACTTCGCACGCTCGGCTGGTTAACGTCGCCTGCTCGCCGCGCAGAACAGGCGCGGCCAGAAAGGCAAAGGTGCGACGATGAACAAACCGAACTGGAAACCAGAAACGATTGCCGTGCACAGCGGCTATACACCCGAACCGACGACCCACGCGGTCGCTGTGCCGATTTATCAAACCGTCGCCTACTCGTTCGACAGCACGCAGCACGGCGCGGACCTGTTCGACTTGAAGGTGCCGGGGAACATCTACACCCGCATCATGAATCCGACGAACGCCGTGCTCGAGCAGCGCGTGACGGATCTCGAAGGCGGTATCGGCGCGCTTGCGCTGTCTTCCGGCCAGGCAGCAGTGACGTATTCGATCCTCACGATCAGCGAAGCGGGCGACAACATCGTGTCGGCGAGCACGCTGTACGGCGGTACGTACAACCTGTTCGCACACACGATGCCGCAGTTCGGCATCCAGGTGCGCTTTGCCGATTACCGTGAGCCCGATGCCTTCGAAAAGCTGATCGACGACCGGACGAAGGCGATTTACTGCGAATCGGTCGGCAATCCGCTGGGCAATGTCACCGATTTCGAACGCCTGGCGAATATCGCGCACTCGCACGGCATTCCGTTGATCGTCGACAACACGGTGCCGACGCCGTATCTGTGCCGGCCGTTCGAGCACGGCGCGGACATCGTCGTTCACTCGCTGACCAAGTATCTCGGCGGGCACGGCAACAGCATCGGCGGCATCATCGTCGATTCGGGCAAGTTCCCGTGGGCCGAGCACAAGAAGCGTTTCCCGCGACTGAACGAGCCGGATGTCAGCTATCACGGCGTCGTTTACACGGAGGCCCTGGGACCGGCTGCCTATATCGGCCGTGCGCGTGTCGTGCCGCTCAGAAACATGGGCTCGGCACTTTCGCCGTTCAACGCGTTCCTCATTCTGCAAGGGATCGAGACGGTCGCTTTGCGCATGGACCGCATCTGCGAGAACGCGCTCAAAGTCGCTCAATACCTCAGCAACCATCCGAAGGTGAGCTGGGTGAAATATGCCGGCCTCGAGTCGCATCCGGATCATGCGCTCGTGAAGAAATACATGTCCGGCAAGGCCTCGGGCATTTTGACGTTCGGTGTGAAGAGCGGGCGCAAGGGCGGCGAGAAGTTCCAGGACGCGTTGCAGCTCATCACGCGGCTCGTGAACATCGGCGACGTCCGCTCGCTCGCTTGCCATCCGGCGTCCACCACGCACCGGCAATTGTCTCCGGAAGAGCTCGAGAAGGCGGGCGTCACGGAAGACACGGTCCGTCTGTCGATCGGTATCGAGCACGTCGACGACATCATTGCCGACATCGATCAGGCGCTCGCAAAAACCTGAGCCATCGGGCCGATATCGCTCGGCTGGATCGATGATCCCGCCCGCGAACGCTGCGGCTTGACTCTTGCCGACGTTCGCCGGGCGGGGCTGCCGTTACCATCGACCTCACTCAAACCGACAACAGGGGGATACCGCATGTGCGACCAGGATTCGATGGATGACATGGTGGAGTTTCAGCAGCGGTCGTTGGAAATCACACGCCGGAGATTCGGCGCGTTGTCGCTCGGACTGGGCGCGACGATGATGCTGCCGCGTGTCGTCGGCGCCGTCGCCGTCAAGGAATCGCATGTCGAGATCAAGACGCCCGACGGGACGGCGGATGCGTATTTCGTACATCCCGCGGAAGGTGCGCATCCCGGTGTGCTGATCTGGACGGACATTCTCGGGTTGCGTCCGGCGTTCGAGCAGATGGGCAAGCGCCTTGCCGAGTCCGGTTATTCCGTGCTGGTGCCGAATCCTTTCTATCGAAAGCAGAAGGCGCCGATCTTCCCGCCGGGCGCAAGTTTCTCGGATCCGGAGACGCGCAAGGCCGCCATGGCGCTAGGCGGTTCGTTGAACGCCGAAACTCACGTCACGGATGCGACGGCGTTCGTGAAATGGCTCGATGCGCAGCCTAGCGTCGACAAGAAGCGCAAGCTCGCGACGACCGGGTATTGCATGGGCGGACCCATCGTGATGCGTACGGCCGCTGCATTCCCGGATCGAATCGGCGCCGGAGCATCGTTCCATGGCGGCGGATTAGTGACCGATCGGCCCGATAGTCCGCACCTGCTCATTCCGAAAATGAAGGCGCACTTCTTGTTCGCGATCGCCGAGAACGACGATCAGCGCGATCCCAATGCGAAGAACGTGCTGAGGGAAGCGTTTGCCGCCGCGAAGCTACCGGCGGAAATCGAAGTGTATGAAGGCGCGTTGCACGGCTGGTGTCCGCCGGATTCGGCCGTCTACAACGAACCTCAAGCCGAGAAGGCCTGGGAGCGCATGTTGGCGTTGTTCAAGGCGGCGCTGGGCTGAGCCTCAGGGTGGGGCGGATCGGCGTGGGGCTTTGCGGTTGAGCCGCCCGTTGCGGGGTGTCGGTTTCTTTTCGGAGCGCCATCAGGCATCGGGGCGGCGCCACAGCCACACCGCGACGATGCACATGCCCATCGGGACCGATGTTTTCGCCCATGCGGGTGCGGCCGTGAACTGCAGCACGATGGCGCTTGCGAACATCGTGAGGACGGCCAACCACTTTGCCTTGCGCGGTACCGCGCCGCGTTCCCGCCATGCGCGAATGTGTCCGCCGTATTTCGGATGTTCGAGCAGCCAACGCTCGAGGCGCGGCGAGCTGCGGCTCGCCGCCCATGCGGAAAGAATCAGAAACGGCACCGTCGGGAGCACCGGCACGGCAATGCCGGCAAGACCGAGCCCCAGCGCTGCCACGGCGATCGTCCGCCAAACGAAGATGCGGGTGTAGCTGAGCATCGCCGCCATCTTAGCCGGAGGCGATAGGCGACAGGCGACAGTTGGCGCGCTACGCGCGAATCCCCTCCAGCTGGGCAGGATGCCCGAAAGCTGCGGGAGCGCAGGAGCGTGAGAGCGGCGATCCCAAAGGAGCAAGGTAACCGCTCGGCCGCGATTCCGACCGTGGCCCTTACTGTCGCGTGTCGTCGCTAACGCCGCGCACCGCGTGCGCGGCGTTTACATTACTTGCTTGCTCACGATCTCCGAAAGGTCGCTCTGCGCGTCGCCTGCGACTGCACGCACGGCGAAGTAATACGTGTTTCCGGAGGCAAGACCCTCGACCACGTAGCGGTTCACGCTCGGGTTGTCGATGCGGATGCTTTCAGAGAGCGTATCGCGCGATGTGCCGTAAGAGACGATGTAGCCGGAGAGGTTCGTGAGCGGGCTACCGTCCGTGTTCTCGGTTGGCGGCAACCACGAGAGCGTTGCATTCCCATTGCCTCCGGTGCCGCCGGACGCGGTCGCTTCGACGCGAATCGTGAATGCCGGCAGCGACACGGTCGTGTGACCGTCGCTCACGCTGATGACGATGTTTGCGTACGTGCCGACGGTAGGGCGGCCGGACAGCTGGCCGGTGACCGTGCTGAAGGTTGCCCAAGCGGGCTTGTTCTGAATCTGGAACGACAATGTGTCGTTGTCCGGATCGCTGGCGACGGGTGTGAACGTGTAGTTGGTGTTCGGCGAGGCGGACGTCGGCGCAGTGCCGGAGATCTTCGGCGGCGAGTTGCCGCCCGGAATGACCTGTGCCGGTGAGGCTTCAGTTTTCGTACCGCCGCCACCGCCTTTGCAGCCCGCGAGCGTGCTGAAGGCGATCATCGCCGCGCAGAGCAAGAAAACGGGTCGCGATCCGCCGGAATGAGCCATGTTGCGTCCTCTTTCGTGCTGCCCTTGCATCGGGCAGTGCGTTGCTGTGAACCACGAGCAAACGACGCAACATCAGCCTTCCAATCGCGAGGCCTTCACGGCCGCGGCACGGAAAGAGACGGCACGAACGAGAACGCGAAATGAAGTTGGCCTTCCGTTCGGCAACCCCGCTATCTTCCTTCATGGAAGACCGGAGGCTTTGCGTCCCCGCCTCTCGGCGGGTTTGCCCTTTCGCTGTCGAAGTCGGACCGGAACGGTCGCTCCAACGGCGCGCAGTTAACAATGTGCGAAGCGCTTGAACAATCGACGAATTGCGGACGTCGGAGCGCGGCGACAGCTTCGCGCGTCATACGACGATGGCTGTTCCAACCGTATTCGATTCAGTGAACGCCTTAGATTCGGGCTGGAGAGTGCCCGGATCTCGAATGCAGAGGTGCGGACTAGAGCTCGTCCAGGTCCGTTTCGAACCAAGCACCGTCCCAGCTTGCGAGCTCGTAGCGATTGGTCGAAGGAAAGCCGGGCGGACGCACGCGGTCGAAGCGGGAATCGAATTCGACTTTGGTGGCATAGCGCGGCTCGGTCGCCGAGATCGTGCCAGCGGTGAGACTTCCGTAGATCCAGAGCGTCCCGCGCCGCGGGTAGTCGATGGTCGTCACGAGAAATCTGCGGCGCGCGAAAATCGCCGCATCGATGCGCAGGTCGCCGCGTCCGGTCACATAAGGACGCGCGATCTCGACGTTGCGATCGGATACCAGCCCGAGATAGTCGTCCGAATCGGGATCCACGCGCGGATCGACTGAATAGGTGAGATTGCCCTCGATGACGATGCGCGTGGGCGAATACACGAGCACGCGGCCGCGCACGACACCGCTCACGAACAGCGTCACTCCATCCTCGCCGAGCAAATAGACAGGCTCGTCGGGAGAATAACGCTGTCCTAGCGCGTTATCGGATCTGCGGCTTTGCCACGTGTAGCTGCCGTCGCCGTAGAGGACGATGTGCGTGTTGTCGGTGAAGCGATGCACGTGCGCGTTCGTGTCGCTCGGTACGCCCACGAACGGCGCTGCGCGCTGCGGAAAGTCGATATGTTCGGCGGAGGTTTGCAAGCCGCCCTGGAACATCTCTTTCTGGCGACGTCGCGGGCCATCGAATCGTAAGTTGCGTGCTGCCACCGTCACCTTGCCGAGAAACTTCGGCATGGCCTCGTGACTGTGACGGATGAACAGGGATGTGTTGCTGTGAAAGCGTCCGACGATCTCGTCGTCGTGCAGCTGCACGTTGGGATCCCAACGGTCGACAACTTGCCCGAACTGCGAGAACGCAAGCCGCGACAACCACAGCTGCGTGTGCATGCTCGTACCCTGATCCGTCGTCGTGATCTCGGCCGCGATGCGTTCCAAATCCATCGAGCTCGACGGAATCTCGCGCCGAAGCACCGCGCGATATTCGCGCCCGTCTTCCTCCCAAGCGATCTCAGCTCGTTGTTCGTCGATCAATGTTCGTGCAGCCTGGGTCAGCTTCTCGAGCAATTTGGTGCGTTGCTCGTCCGGGATCTCGATCTTGCGCGTTTGGGGCAGGGCGACGGTCGGCGGTATCGGCGGAGCCGGCGTCACGTCACGCACTTCATCGAAAGAAAGCGTCGGCTCGTCCGTGGCCGCGAGCACATTGGGCGTCGGCTCGGCGGCGAGCTCGGGCTCGGTGGGCTGATCGTCGAACGCTGCATCCGCAACTGCTTCGTGCGCCGGTTCGAGCTGTTCAGTGAGCTCAGCCGGAGCAGGTGTCGGCTCGCGCTCCGTCGTACGTTCGAGCTGTCGGATCGGTGCGCGCGGTGCGAAGTTCTCGACGAAGACGACGGGCAATGCGCTGGGATCGCCCGCACGAATTCCCACGCTGAGCACGAGCGCGAGGAATACGAGATGTATGCCGACCGACAGGGCGCCTGCAGCCAACCGCGCGCCGGATCGGCCGCGCATGTCGTTCATGATCGATGCCAGCCAGGCGGCTCGTTCGAACGCAACGCCATGAGCCGAGCGCACGGAAACACTCCCCCGCAAAGTGCACATCGATTGCGCAATATCGTGCGCCCGTTCTGGCGCAACCAGCAACTGTGAAAGCACCTGCGTGAACTCGGTAAAACGTGCGCGTCAGGCTTGCCGTTCCAGAATCGTGCCAATTCAGCCGACCCGCACTTGTGCTCATGGTGAGTGCGTTAATGCCGTGCCTATGCTCGAGCCCTTCGGGCCCGAAACAGCGGCCCAAATGGGGGTACTTATGAGCGCGAAATCGCTGAGGAGCGCGATCCGAGCTGCGATCGGCGGAGCAGTCGTATGCACCGTTGCATTCGTCGACATCGCAGCCGCGCAAACGGACGAAGAACCCGAGGAAGTCATCGTGACGGGCTCGCGCATCGCCCGCGGCTCGGACTTCGAGAGCCCGGCACCCGTCCTAACCGTGGACGAAGGCAGCATCGAGCGCTCGGGCTACAACAATCTGCAGCAACTGATGGAGAAGCTGCCGGTTGCTGGCGTAGGAACGTTCTCGACCCGCGGCAACAACCAGGACTCGACCGCAAATGGTGCGGCGTCCATCAGTCTGCGCGGCTTGGGTGCGGATGCGACGCTCGTGCTAGTGAACGGACGGCGCGTGGCGATCAGCGCCTTCGCCGAGAACATCACCACGAACTTCGTCGACATCAATGCGATTCCGGTGTCGGCGATTCAGCGGATCGAAGTGCTGAAGGACGGTTCGTCTGCCGTGTACGGCTCGGATGCAGTTGCCGGCGTCGTCAACATCATTCTGCGAAGCGATTTCGAGGGACTCGAGCTGTCGGGCGGCTACGGCGCGGCCGATGGTTACGACGAGACGACGGCTTCCGCGGTGTGGGGCATCGGCGGCGACGACTCGAACGTGACATTCATTCTCGATTACTGGAAGAACTCGAATCTGTTCAATACCGAGCGCGGCTCGATGGGCTCGGCGAATCAATCGCCTCGCGGCGGCGAGGACTTTCGTTCCTCGCGCGGATTTCCCGGTACGTTCGTCGTCGATGGCGTGACGATCCCGGATCCGAATTGTCCTCCGGAAAATCTCGCAGGCTCGACGTGCGTGTACGACTTCGGGCCATGGAACGTGCTCATTCCCGAGGCCGAGCGCGTCGGCTTGCTCGTGCTCGCGCGACAGGATCTCACCGACGCCGTCGAGTTGTTCGCGGAACTGGGCGTCCAACGCAACAAGTCGTTTGCGCAGGGCGCACCGACGCCGCTCGACGATCAGGCGGGCCTCACGGTGCCGGCCGATCATCCGAACAATCCGTTCCCAGGTGCGACCTCGATCGATATTTTCCGTTATCGCACCGTCGATGCGGGGCCGCGCCAGTGGGACATCGAAACGAACAATGTACGCGGACTGCTCGGCTTGCGCGGCGCGCTCGGCAATTGGAACTGGGAAGTGGCGGCGCAACGCGGGCGCAGCAAGTCGGAGCAGACGGGCGACCGCACGCAAGGCTGGGTCCGGACGGATTTCCTGCAGGCGGAAATCGATGCCGGACGCTACAACCCGTTCGGCGGCGTGCAGAATCCCGCGTCGGTCATCGAAGCCATTTCGACCAATCTCGTGCGGCGCGGCGAATCGGAGCTCGAGATGTACGACGCGCAAGTGACCGGAGCGTTGTTCGAGCTGCCGGGCGGCACGGCGCGGATGGCGGTCGGTGCGGAATATCGTAAGGAGTCCATCTTCGACACGCCGGACGATCAGTTTCAACGCGGCCTGATTTTCGGCACGGAGGCGGTGTCGGCTGCGGCATCGCGCAACATCAAGGCTGTGTATGTCGAGTTCTCGCTGCCCATCGTTTCAGGCCTGGAACTGAGCCTCGCCGGACGCTACGACGACTACAGCGACTTCGGCGACACGACGAATCCGAAGATTGCGGTGCGCTGGGCGCCGATCGATTCGCTCGCGCTACGTGCGTCTTGGGGTACCGGGTTCCGCGCGCCCTCGCTCGCACAAGTCGGTCTGGGTCCGTCGCAGGAATCGCAGTTCTTCATCGATACCTACGGCTGCGCGGGCGGTCTTGCGGCTGCGTGTACTGCGCTCGACTACAACATCGAGTTTTCGGGCAATCCCGATCTCGACGCCGAAGAATCGGAGACGCTGAACATCGGCGTGGCGTATCGTCCGACGAGCGCGATCGAGGTGACGCTCGATTACTGGGACATCAAACAAGAGAAGAAGATCGACGAGGTGCCCTTCGGATTCATCTACGCACAAAACTGCAACGTGCAGGACAGCCCGGTCTGCGTACGCGGAGCGCCGCTGCCGGGCACGACGCTGGGGCCGTTGCAGATCATTCGTTCGGGCTTCATCAACATCGGCGAGCAGTCTGCGAGCGGCATCGATTTCGGCGGCTACTTCGGTTTCGATGCCGGACCGGGTCGCATGACGTTGGGGCTCAACTACTCACGCTTGCTCAAGTTCGAGCGGGTGGAGCTCGATCCCACCGGATCGTTCTTAGAGACCCGATCCTTGGAGGGCGAGTACGAGTATCCGGAAGACCGCGCGGCGCTCACTGCGGATTGGGGTAACGACGTCTTCGGTGTCCATGCGGCCGTGTATTACATCGGTCCGTTCGAGGATACGCCCGACTTCGATTTCGACGGCACGCTCGATTACGACCAGTTCAAGACGCGCGAAGTCGACTCGTACACGACGGTCAACCTGCAATTTCGCTACACGGGCATTCCAGGGCTCAAGCTGCTCGTCGGCGTCGACAACGTATTCGACGAGATGCCGCCGTTCGCCGTCGGCGACGGCGATACCGATCTGTACGGATACGTCCAAAGCATCTACTCGCCGCGCGGCCGGTTCTGGAACGCCAAAGCGATCTATAACTTCGGTCGTTGAAGGAAACTGCGGCGGTCTCTGGCGAGGCCGCCGTAGGCATCTCCTGCACAGAACGGGCGGGAACTATCGAGCACACGGTGCCTTGCTATTTCAGTCAAGCAAGGAGCCCGCCATGCTCGAGATGAAGTCGTATCCCAAACCTCCGTTCCCTCCGCAATCGCAACGCGTCCCAGGCTCGAGCGAGGGCATGCAGCCGAAACCGGACTACGGCGAGGATTCGTATGTCGGCTCGAATCGGCTCGAAGACAAGATTGCGTTGATCACCGGCGGCGACTCCGGCATCGGCAGGGCCGTGGCGCTCGCGTTCGCGCGCGAGGGCGCGGATATCGTCGTGAGCTACTTGGACGAGCACGACGATGCGCGCGAAACGCAGCGACTGGTCGAGGAGGCCGGCCGCCGGTGCTTGCTCGTTCCGGGCGATATTTCCAAGTCGGATCATTGCCGCTCGCTCGTTCGAAAGGCGGTCGATGAATTCGGCCGTATCGATGTGCTCGTGAACAATGCAGCACACCAGATGACGTTCGAGTCCATCGAAGAGATTCCGGACGAGGAATGGGACAAGACGTTCGCGACGAACATCTCGTCGATGTTCTACATCTCCAAGGCCGCGGTTCCCCACATGAAACCGGGAAGCAGCATCATCAACACGGCTTCGATCAATGCCGACACGCCGAACCCTCAGCTGCTCGCCTATGCGACGACGAAGGGCGCAATCCAGAACTTCACCGGGGGTCTGGCGCAGCTATTGGCAGAGAAGGGAATTCGCGCGAATACCGTCGCACCAGGACCAGTGTGGACACCTTTGATTCCCGCCACGATGCCGAGCGAGGAGGTTCAGCATTTCGGCGAGAGCTATCCGATCGGCCGTCCAGCACAACCCTGCGAAGTCGCGCCCGTGTACGTGATGTTGGCCAGCAACGAATCGAGCTACGTCTCCGGAGCGACGGTGGCGGTGACTGGGGGAAAGCCTTTCATTTGATCGTGACTCGTGCCTGGTGACTCGGGGCGTGAGCGGTGAGTAGTGAGCAGTGAGTGGTGGATGGTGGTCCGCGGGCGGCCGCTTGTATGAAACATTTCGGTGAGTCCTGGTAGATAGGCGCAGCGCGGGCGAGCTCGTTTCCAACTCGCCCGAGACCCAGCCACACGTCACGAGTCAGTCGCGACAACTTTCCCCTTTCCCGATTCCCTTTTCCCATGCCATGCTGCGCCATCCGCCGATGCATGGGGACTCTCAGTGAGCGAACTTGCCACGTATCTGGATGGGCTGATCTGGAGTCAGCCGCTCATTTACTTGTGCCTAGGAGCAGGGCTGTATTTCTCGATTCGCACACGCTTCATGCAAGTGCGGAGCTTTACCGAAATGGTGCGGCTCACGCTCTCCGGGCAGAAGTCCGCGGCGGGTGTCTCATCGTTTCAAGCTCTGGCGATGTCTCTGTCCGGACGGATCGGTGTCGGCAACATCGCTGGAATCGCCACGGCAATCGCCGCCGGCGGACCCGGCGCGATTTTCTGGATGTGGGCGATGGCTTTTCTTGGGGCGTCGACCTCGTACATCGAATGTTCGCTCGCACAGATCTACAAGCAAAAGGACAATCACGGCCAGTACCGCGGCGGCCCGGCGTATTACATCGAGCACGGCATGGGGCAGCGCTGGTATGCGATCGTGTTCGCCATCTCCGCGATCCTCGGCACAGGACTGCTGTTGCCGACGGTGCAGTCGTACGAGATCGCCAACAGTGTCGCCAATGCCTGGAGCATTCCTGCATGGGTGACGGGCCTCGCAATCGTCGTGATGTTGGCCGTGATCATCGTCGGAGGCGTGCGCCGTATCGCGACGTTCGCTGAAATCGTCGTGCCGTTCATGGCATTTGGCTACATGCTCATGGCGATCGTCGTTATGGCGATCAATGTCGAGAAGATTCCGGCGATGTTCGCGCTGATCTTCGACAATGCCTTCAATCCGAATGCTGCCTTCGGCGGAATTCTCGGGCTCGCAATTCAGTGGGGCGTCAAGCGCGGCATCTACGCGAACGAAGCGGGGCAGGGAACAGGTCCTCATGCAGCGGCTGCCGCAGAAGTCTCGCATCCTGCGAAACAGGGCTTCGTTCAGGCGTTTTCGATCTATTTCGACACGGCGATCGTGTGCACCTCGACTGCCTTCATCATCCTGAGCACAGGCGCTTACAACGTAATTCATCCGGAAACCGGTGCGGTGCTTGCGGAGAATCTTCCGCGCGTCGCCGACGCGACCGGGGCGCTGGTTCCGGCACCGGCCGGAGCGGGCTATACACAGGCGGCCATCGAGTCGGTTTTCACTGGGTTCGGCGCCAGCTTCGTCGCGCTCGCCATCATGTTCTTCGCGTTCACGACGATCGTTGCCTACTACTACATGGCCGAAACCAATCTCGAGTACATCGCTCGCAACCGCGCTCCGCAATGGACCCTCTGGCTGTTGAAGCTTGCGATCATGGCCTCGGTCGGCTTCGGCGCGGTGTGGAGCTCGGAAGGCGTTTGGGCGCTCGGCAGCATCGGGGTCGGCATCATGGCGTGGCTCAATATCATCGCCATTCTCATCCTGCAAAAGCCTGCCATCGTGGCGCTGGAAGACTACGAAGCACAGAAGAGAGCAGGTCTCGAGCCCTCATTCGATCCCGACAAGCTTGGCATTGCCAATGCCGGCTTCTGGCGAGGCATGCGCAATACCGCGGGTCAAACAGCGAGCTTGTCGCCGCACACGGTGGCAGCCGTCAAGGAACGAGCTTGAGCGCGCAAACCGATCGCCGCGCTTCACAAATATGAATCGAGCACGACATGGAGCCGACGTATTCTCCGCAGACTCTCCAATAGCGCGGCATAGGACGAAACAATACGACGCGCACACGCTAACCGTGGAATCACTCGATGACGGGTCAGACGCCTAGCACAGCCTCGACATTTGCCGTTAGCGACCGCTACCGCAACTACGTTCTGTTCATTCTGTTCATCATTTACGGCCTGAGTTACGTCGACAGGCAGATCCTGTCGACCCTGATGGAGCCGATTCGCAAAGAATTCGATTTCAACGATACCCAACTCGGTTTGTTGAGCGGCGTCGCCTTTGCGATCTTCTATGCGACGCTCGGCATTCCCATCGCACGCTTTGCGGACCGGTACAGCCGCGTCAACATCATTACGATCTCGCTCGTCGTGTGGAGCGCCGCGACGGCCTTGACCGGAAAGGCGACGGGCTTCTGGTATCTGTTTCTCGCCCGTGTCGGCGTGGGCGTCGGCGAGGCGGGCTGCAATCCGTCCGCGTATTCCATCATCAGCGATTACTTTCCGGCGAAGAAGCGCGCTACGGCGCAATCGATCTACTCGCTCGGCGTGTATCTCGGGCAGTTCATCGGCTTCGTGACCGCGGGATACGTGGCACAAGTGTACGGCTGGCGTACCGCTTTCTATGTGGTCGGTTTGCCCGGCATTGCGGTGGCAGTTCTTGCGAAGCTTACGTTGCGCGAACCGCCGCGCGGTTTGTCGGAGCCGGCCGGTTTCGTGCTCGGCGAGCCGCCGAAGGCGCGCGACGTTCTGAAGAAGCTTTTCCTATTGCCTGCCTTTCGCAATCTATCGTTCGCTTCCGGCTTGCATGCGCTCGTTGCGTACGGTCTCAACAGTTATTACTCCGCGTTTCTGATGCGTTCGCACGGCATGTCCTTGACGGAAACGAGCACGGCGTTGGCGGTGATCACACTGACAGGCGGTCTCGCAGGCACGTATCTGGGCGGCAAGTTGAGCGACGTGTTTGCACAGCGTAACGGCGGCGATCCGCGGTATCAGATGTGGGTGCCTGCGTATGCACTGCTGATCAACATTCCTGCCTGGCTGCTTGCGTTGCTGTTGCCGAGCAAGTATGCGTCGATGGCGTTGATGATTCCGGCCATCGCGCTCGGTGCGACGTATCTCGGACCGAGCATCGCAGCGACGCACCAGCTCGTCGGCGTGCGCGAACGCGCAGTGAGCGGCGCCTTGTTGTTGTTCGTGCTGAACTTCATCGGTATCGGTTTCGGACCGATGCTGACCGGCGTGATCAGCGACGCGCTTCGCGACAGCTTCGTGGCAGGCGGCATGGAGCTCGAAGCGGCGCGTGCCGTCGGTCTCAAGTACGCGCTGTGCATCATGTCGCTCGCGAACCTATGGTCTGCGTATCACTACTTCCGCGCGGCCAAGACTTTGCGGGAAGATATCGCGAGAGGGCAGACCCCGGTGCCTATTACGGGATGAGCGCCATGCGTCTGCCTTCGTCCGCCGAACGAGGTGGAATCACGGAGGCGACGCATGACCTGGGATCCCGGCCAGTACTTGAAGTTTGCGCAGCCGCGCTTGCGGCCAGCCCTCGATCTGCTCGCCCATATCGATCTCGAGCGTGCCGAACGCGTCGTCGATCTAGGCTGCGGTACTGGCCATATCACTCGCTTGCTTGCCGAGCGCTGGCCGCACGCGCAAGTCACGGGCGTCGACTATGCGGCCGAAATGCTCGCGCATTCGGAGGCGTCGTCGATTCGTTGGGTGCAAGCCGATCTGAACCGATGGCAACCCAGCGAACCGGTCGATCTGATCTTCTCCAACGCGGCATTGCATTGGCTCGCGAATCACGGCGAGCTGTTCCCTCGATTGCTCGATGCGCTCGCACCGGGTGGCGTGCTTGCGGTGCAAGTGCCGCGCAATTTTCTCGCGCCTTCGCATACGAAGATCCATGAAACCGTGCTTGCAGGTCCTTGGCGGAGCAAGCTCGAGCCATTGATCGTGCCGCCGCCAGTTGCCGAGCCGCAGTTCTATTACTCGCTATTGCATCGGGCGTCGTCGTCGCTCGATATCTGGGAAACCGAGTATTTGCACGTGCTCGAAGGCAAGGATGCCGTCAAGGAGTGGACGAAGGGCACGTGGCTTGCGCGTTTCCTCGATGCCCTCGAGGAGCCCGAACGTAGCGAGTTCGAAGCCGACTATGCGCGACGTGTGGCTGCGGCCTATCCGCAGCAGCCGGATGGAAAGACGCTGTTTCCGTTCCGCCGGTTGTTCATCGTGGCGGTGAAGAAGCGCTGAAGCCGTCGGGCACGGCGGTCATTCCGTCGAGATCTGTCGATTTCTCTCGATTGCTTTGTGTTGGGTTAGTCCCACCGTCAATGGGCCAAGCGGCGAAACTGATTGCAACGGTCAGCCGCTGAAGGCGGGGCTCACCTTCGAGATGTGGTCCGCATTCTGCGAGCGTGCTTTCGCAGGATCGATTTTCTGCGCGCAATACCTGCTCGAATCGAGTCCTTCACCCGCGCCGTGACTTAGAGCAATTCGTGGGCGGTTGAGAAGTAGGCCATCCGACTGTAGTTTTTGACCAGTCGGAATAACAACAAGACGAAGACGATCTCATATGAGCAATCAGAAGAATACGGCGCACAATAACGTAGCGATCCTGGATGTCCCTTGCAGCTTCGCCAATGATGTGCAGCAGTACCTCGAGGCCATCAAGCAGTGCGTAGAGACGCCAAAACAGACCTATCCGCTGACCAAAGAGACTGTCGCTGCGCTTGAAGAAGACGTCCCTGGGATCTATGCGATCTACCACAACGGGAAGTTGAACTACGTGGGTGAATCTGGTTGCTTGAAAGAGCGTGCCGGCGATCTCTTTAAGACGTGGAATCACGGCTTTCGAAGATCAGTGGGCACCGAGTATTTCGAGCACCACCCGAAGTACGAAACGCCATCATCTACAAAGTCTTTCGATCCGGAGATCGAGAAAGCATTGAACGATCTGTACAAGGAATCCTTTTCTATCGTGTTCATTTCGATTCGCTTCGGGCGAACCGAAGTTGAGGAGTACTTGGTGTCGAAATTCCAATGTTGCCTGCGGAATAAGCGCACGCGACGCGGAGAGAAGAAGTCTCGTCGTCAAGATATTGCAAGGGCTGGCGCTACGCGCTAGCGCCGCTTATTCATTGAAATGGTTGTCGCGAGCGCTTCCGCAGCGGCCGGCGCCCACACGGTCCAGCGATGATTTCCGGGCGGGAGCAGCGTTTGCTCGGCTGGCAACGCCGTCGCGACGAGCTCTGCGGCGGCGCGAAGCCTGTCCTCCTGGCCGCAAACCAACCAGACATTTCGTGCGCGCTGCGGATTGTCGATCCATGAGCGTACGACGCGCCAGACTTCGCGAGCCACATTCTCGCGCGTGAGTGCCGACGGGCGCGGACCGGGATCCCAACTCGCCACGCCGCCGGCAGCACGAATTTCGCGCTGAAGCGATGCCGGTCCCATGAACGGTGCCATCAATACGAGACCCGTGACTTCGCCGGGATGCTGGTGCTCGTACATCATCACACCGAGCCCGCCCATCGACGCACCGGTAAGCCACACCTCGCGGTAGCGGGCGCGTGCCGGTGCGATGACTTGATCGTGCAGACGCTCGACGAGCCGGCCTTCCATGTAGTAGGCCAGCGTCGCTTCGACGAGCAGGACATCCGTGTCCGGCAGCTTCTCCTGAATTTGCTGAGCGATATTGGAGCGCTCGAGCATTGCAAGATCGTCGCCGCGTCCTGGAAGCACGACGACCACGCGCTCGCTCGAACCGGAAGGCGCGCGAATCTCGCGAACCGGTATCGATTCCGAGGTAGGCGGCAAGCTCATGCACGCGCCGAGCAGGAGCGTGCAAGCGACACCGGCGATGCGACGAAACGCTGCGTACATCGCGTTCATGCGAACCACACAGCCAAGACGTGCTGCGTGTCCAGGTATTCGCGCGCTTCGGCGATTTTGCCGTCGCGGAATTTCATTCGGATGTGATACTGGTTGTTGTACACGCGGCCGTTCTTCAATTCGGCATAGGACTCCGCTTCGAGTGCGAGCTCGTCGCCCTCGGCAATCATGCTCTTGGCGGTGAATTTCATGCCGCTCGTCATGCGTTCGTACATGGCCTCGAAGATCCGCTTCATCTGGGCTTTGGTGTGCGGCCCGGAGCTCGGTACGACGTCGCGGCGTCCGAGAATCCAATAGTCGACGTCGTCGGTCATCAGATCGAGCGTTCCTTGGATATCGCCGGCCGAGAGCAGCTCGCAGAATCGGGTGGCAACCGCCTTGTGTTCTTGGATGCTCATGCTTTGCTCCTGATGTTCACGCTTCGACGGCCACGCGGCAGAGCATCGTGGCGCGCGTTCATGAGACGCGCTCGAGTGCACTCGAAGTCAAGGGGTGCGTGCCGCGACTTTGGCGAACGCCTTGTCGGCGCGTGCGATCAGGCGCTCGTCGCCTAGCTTGTGCGCCGTGGCAACGAAATCGGCACGCGGCCCGCGCCAACGCAACGCTTCGACATCGTCGAACAAAGCAGCATCGGTGCGCAGCGTCGCAAGCTTCTTGAACAACAGTGCCAGCTCTTTCTGTCCACCGAGGACCTCCGGCGGAAACTCTTCGATCGGACCATGACGCAGCAAGAGGCTGGCCGCAGTTTTCGTGCCGATGCCGCTGATGCCCGGATAGCCGTCGGCAGCGTCGCCGACCAGCGCAAGGAAATCCGGAATCAGTTCCGGAGGCACACCGAACTTCTCGCGGACCGCTGCATCGTCGCGGATCTTGTTTGCCTTGCGATCCACTTGCACGACACGCTCGCCGCGGACGCATTGGGCAAGATCTTTGTCGGGTGTCCAAATGCAGACTTTCTCGACGCGCGGATCTTTGGCTGCCAAGCCTGCTGCGGAAGCGAGCGCGTCATCTGCTTCGAGCTCGATCATCGGCCAGACCGCAACGCCGATCGCAGCGAGCGATTCCTCGAGAGGCTCGAACTGGGCGCGCAGCGCCGGCTCGATGCCGTCGCCCGTCTTGTAGCCGGCCCACAGCTCGTTGCGGAACGATTCGATGACGTGATCGGTCGCGACGCCAATATACGTCGCGTCCTTTTCGAACATTTGCAGCACGCTGTTCAACACACCGAGGACAGCACCGAACGGTGCGTCCTTGCCTTTGTTGAAGCGGCGCAAGCCGTAGAAGTGACGGAACAGCTCGTAGGTGCCGTCGATGAGATGAACGATCATACGTCAATTGACGATGAACCATGGACAGAAGTCAATGCGAGAATGATCATGGGTTCGCAAACTCGGTGCGGGCAGGCCGTGCCGTTATCGGGTGAACATTTGCAGGTGAAACGTATGAAGCCCATGGAGATTCGTGATGCGCGCGAGGCCGACCTCCCCGCAATGCGCGAGATCTACAACGAGGTTCTGGCGGGCTCAACGGCGATCTTCAGCGAGGTCCAACGCACGCCTGAAGTGCACGCGCAATGGTTCGAAGAGCGGCGCGCGCAGGGATGGCCGGTGCTCGTCGCCTGCAGCGACGACGACGTCATCGGCTATGCGACGTATGGGCCGTTTCGAAGCTGGCCAGGTTATCGCTACACCGTCGAGAACTCGATCTATCTCGACGCGCGTGTCCGCGGGCGAGGGCTCGGCGTACCGCTGCTCGGCGCTCTGCTCGACCGTGCGCGTGCGCAGGGATTGCACGCGATGATCGCCGGCATCGACGGCGAGAACCATGCCAGCATGCGACTGCACGAGAAACTGGGGTTCACGAAAGTCGGGCACTTGTCGCAGGTCGGGCGAAAGTTCGACAGATGGCTCGACTTGGTTTTCTATCAGCGATTGCTGGAGGAATAAGTCAAGCCGACGCCGGAACCGCTCGCCGAGTCGGGGCGTCATGCTGTCCGGAAGGACATTGAAGGCACGACGCGACCGGGAGCACCATGCGCAGTAGAAGGCTCGTATCGAAGGGCACCATGCGATTCTTGTCTTTGCTCGCAATCCTCGCCTTGACTGCATGCACGGCGACGAGGTCCGTCGCGCCGCTGGAATACTTGGACGAGCAAACGGCCGCCACGATCACGGTGGTCGCACAGCCTTGGATCTTTACGCGGCGGAATGCGTCGCAGGCCGAATTCTTCAATCTCTATGCGATCGATGTGAATCGCATGGGGGATCACCGAAAGTATTTTGCGGTCGTGCATTATTGGCCAGGGAGCGACTTACTCGACGACGTCTCTCTCGCGCCGACACTCGTGTTGAACACCGGCATCCAAGAGCTGCAGCTACGCCCGACGGGGGAGAGCGCTCGGGAGCTCGGTATCGCGCAGCCGCTCGACAAGTCGGCGCCGTCCTCCGCGCAGACGTGGCTCTATCCGGTGGATCAAGCGGTTCTCCACGTCGTGTCGCAGACGCGCGAGCTCGAAGCCGCGCTCGTCACGACGAAGGTCGAAGCACGCTACACAGTGTGGCGGGACGGCAGCTCGGAGCTCAGCGAGTTCGCGGCAGCGTTTGAGCGCGAACTTGGGATGCAGGCTGAAGACTGAAGGCTGAAGGCTGAGGGCTGAAGGCTGAGGTGAGCGCGCGCGTTCGCGCGCCGGTTCACGAATCACGAGTCACGACTCACGGATTCGCGCTGTCGCCTGTAGCCTGTCGCCAGTAGCTTCCAAAGCGAACCTTTCCCCCTCTCCAGCGTTGCGTCAGTCGAGTCAGCCACGTTGTCGGAGGAACCATGGGTATTGCCACTTTCATTCGTGATGCCGGGGAGCGGATCGCGGCCAATGCGCGCGCAGCATTTCAAATGCGACCGGGACAGCAGGCGGCGCCGTCGCAGGGAGCGCCGAGCCCGAGTGCGGACGAAGCCGCCGCACGGGCGATCGCCGACTATATTCGCAGCCTCAATCTCGACGTCGAGAACCTGCAAGTTGAGTTCGAATCCGCGACGGCTACCGTGCGCGTTTCAGGCACGGCGAAAGATCAGGCGACGAAGGAAAAGGTCATCCTGTGTTGCGGTAACGTGTCCGGGGTCGAGAAAGTCGATGAGGACATCGCAGTGCGGGAGGTTTCGGCACCGGCTCAGTATCACACCGTCATGAAGGGTGACACGCTTTCGGCGATCGCGAAGAAGTACTACGGAGATGCGAGCAAGTATCCGGCGATCTTCGAAGCGAACAAGCCGATGTTGAAGCACCCGGACAAGATCTATCCGGGACAGTCCTTGCGTATTCCGCCGCTCAACTGAGCCGAAGGCGAGAGTTCAGACTGGATCGCGGCAGTCAGCCGCGTCGCGCCTTGATGTGCAATTCTTTCTGCCGGTAATCGATGACGACCGCTTCGAATACGCCGATCACGTCCATCCCGATCAAGATCGCGGGCTGTTTCGTGAGCTTCCAGGCTTCGAAGATATAGAGGTCGCCGAACGTCACGTGCATTCCGGAGATCTTGATGCCGCCGATGTCGACCGTCGGTGCCGCGATGGAATGCGCCGTGGCGACATCGAGCGTGACGCCGACGATCTGTGTCTCCTGCGCGTTGCGGACTCGCCGCGCCAACGCTTCGCGCAGGCTGTTGTTGCCGATGGTCGTTTGCGCCCCGGTGTCGAGCATTGCCATCGTTCGCACGCCGCCCAGCATGATTTCGAACATCAGCAGACGTCCGTGGCGCAGCTTGACGGGAATCCGCTGGAAACCGGGAGGCGGCGGCTCGCGCTTGGAACGCAGGATGGAGATGAAGTCGTTCTTGAAGTCGATGAATATGCGCTTGTCGGCGAGTCCTTCGGTACCGAGCGCGCCTTCCGCACCGCCGAATACATCCTGGACGACCGGGATCTGTCGCCCCTCGAGCAACAGATCGCCGACTTCGAGGCTATTGATCTGAATCGTCGGCACGCGCGCCGTCCCGGTGACGCCGTGCAACTTCACGGCGCTCGAATCCGTAATGACCTTGCCGAGACGCTGAACCGTCTGGGGGGTTACGACGGTACGGTTTGCGCCCGTATCGAGCACCAGTCGGAAGGGACCTTTGCCGTCGATGTAAACCGGCGCCCAAATCCGCCCGATGCGATCGCGCAACGTGGGGGCGACATAGCGAGGCTCGGGGGCCTCGACGATGACTTCTTCCGGGATGATGGGCGCCGCGGGAACGTCCGCGAGCATGGGCACGCCGCCGAGGCTGTTCTCGACGTCATCGGCCTGGGCGGCAAAGCCCAATAGAGCAGTCAACGCAACGACTGTATGGCGCATGCAACCGTCCCCCTGAGAGAGCGCCGGCACCCATAGTGGTAGCACATCCGGTCCACGCCTGTCCTGCCAGAAACCGTGTCACAAAAACGACTGCCGCAAGGCGACAGTCGAGGCTCGGCTGCTGATTTGGAGTCGCGGTCGCGCCGTGCGGTTTCAGCTGCAGCCGAAAACAGGCGTGCTACGCAATGCACGCGCGCTCACCTTCAGCCTACGGCCTACAGTCTACAGCCTGAATCAATGAAAGAACGCATCCCGCGGAATGGCATTCAAAATCGCCTCGGGACCGCGGTTGACGAGATCTTTGGGTACCTCCGCAGCGATGAGCGGTTGCACGGGGGCGGGCAGCGACTGGCGCAACAGGCCGAGTACCTTAGGTGCGGCAATGATCACCAGCTTGTCGAATTTGCGGCCGTTCCGATCTGCATCGATGCGTCGCCCGACCTCCTTCGCGAACAGCGTCAGCTCGTGGAGCAGCGTGCTGCGCTCGCCATTGACGCCGTGATGATGGCTCTGTGCTTGACCGGCGCCTGGCGCGCCGCCGAACCGTCGCCCCGGGCGATCCGTTTCGAGGTCCGTATCCTTCAGGCGCCCAGCGGGGTTTTCTACGACCCCCACCTCGCGTAAACCGTCACTCAGCCGGCTCACATCGAAAAAAGTAGCTCGGCGCTCGTCAGCGACCACCACACGTATGTTCATGGTTGCTCCTCTTCGATCTGCTCGTGCGAGACCAACGAGTAAGGATGCTGATCGTGTAAGGGTTCCAGTCTTCGGCCTCGATTCTTTTATCAAGCGCCAGCCACGAGTCCAACCGTGTGAGTCGCGTAGCCCGTCCTCTTGCGGCAAATTCTTGGGCTCGTTATTTGCCGCTTCGACCTAGGGGGAGCTGGCGCCGAAATCGCAGATACGGCGCCTTGAGCATGCAACAGCTAGCTCTTGTGCATCAGCTCTTTCCCGCATTCGCTTCCATCACGGTCAATGCCGTGACGTTCACGATGCGTCTGACGGTCGCCGAAGGCGTGAGGATGTTCACCGGTGCAGCGCAGCCGAGCAGGATCGGACCGACGGCGATGTTGTTGCCGGCGGCCGTCTTGAGCAAGTTGTAGGCAATGTTGGCCGAATCCAGATTCGGCATGACCAACAGATTCGCGGGGCCGGTGAGCGTCGTGGACGGCAGGGTGCTGCGTCGCATCGCTTCATCCAGCGCGCAATCGCCGTGCATCTCGCCGTCGATCTCGAGATGGGGCGCCTTTTCGCGCAGTAGCTCGAGCGTGCGTCGCATCTTCTGTGCCGATGCGTCGTCGTGCGAGCCGAAATTCGAATGCGACAGCAAAGCGATTTTCGGTACAACGCCGAAACGGCGAACGGCCTCGGCGGCCATGCACGTGATTTCGCAGAGCTGCTCGGCTGTCGGGTCGAGGTTGACGTGCGTGTCGACGAGGAAGAGTTGGCGATTCGGCAGGATCAACGCGTTCATCGCGGCGTAGACGCTTGCGCCTTCGCGTTTGCCGATCACTTGATCGATGAATTCCAGATGACGGGAGGTCGTGCTGATCGTGCCGCAGATCATGCCGTCGGCATAACCTTTACGTAACAGCATCGCCGCGATCAGCGTCGTGCGGCGTCGCATTTCGAGCTTCGCATACTGCGCCGTAACGCCCCGCCGCATCATGAGCCGGTGGTATTCCATCCAGAACTCTCGATGGCGCTCGTCGAATTCGGTGTTGACGATCGTGACGTCGCGGCCGAGCTGCAGACGCAGACCGAAACGCTTCATGCGGTTTTCGATGATGGCCGGGCGACCGACCAGAATCGGCGAGGCGAGCTTTTCCTCGACCAGGATCTGCGCCGCACGCAGGACGCGCTCGTCCTCCCCCTCGGCAAAGACGATGCGCGATCTTTCGGGCGGCACTTTGCGCGCAGCCGCGTAGATCGGCTTCATCATCGTGCCGGACTGGTACACGAACTGCTGCAACTGCTGCCTGTAGGCGTCGAAGTCGGCGATGGGCCGCGTGGCTACGCCCGAGTCCATTGCGGCCTTCGCGACCGCCGGCGCGATGTACACGATCAAGCGCGGATCGAACGGCTTGGGAATGATGTATTCGGGTCCGAACACTAGGTCGGACACGCCGTAGGCATCGACGACGCCTTCGCTCACGCCTTCGCGAGCAAGTTGCGCGATCGCATGCACCGCGGCGATCTCCATCTCGCGCGTGATCGTCGTCGAGCCGGCATCGAGCGCGCCGCGAAAAATGAACGGGAAGCAGAGGACGTTGTTGACCTGATTCGGGTAGTCCGAACGGCCCGTCGCGATGATTGCATCCGAGCGCACTTCCTTGACCAGTTCGGGAAGAATCTCCGGCACGGGATTGGCGAGCGCGAAGATGAGCGGGCGCGGTGCCATCGTCTTCACCATTTCCTGCTTCAACACGCCGCCTGCGGAAAGGCCGAGAAAGATATCCGCGTCCTGGATGACTTCGTGGAGATGGCGAAGCGAGGTGCGCTGGGCGAAACGCGCCTTTTCCGCGTCCATGAGCTCGGTGCGTCCTTCGTACACCACGCCCGCCAAGTCGGTCAGCCAGATGTTCTCGCGCTGCAATCCGAGATCCACGAGCAGATCCACGCAGGCGAGGGCGGCCGCGCCGGCGCCGCTCACCACGAGCTTGACCTGTTTGATGTCCTTGCCGACGACGGTGAGGCCGTTCAGCACGGCAGCGCCGACGATGATCGCCGTACCATGCTGATCGTCGTGAAATACGGGGATCTTCATCCGGGCCCGCAGCTTGCGCTCGATCTCGAAACATTCCGGCGCCTTGATGTCTTCGAGATTGATGCCGCCGAACGTCGGCTCCAGCGCAGCAATCACTTCGACGAGCTTGTCGGGATCGGTCTCGTTGATCTCGATGTCGAAGACATCGATGCCGGCGAATTTCTTGAACAGCACGGCCTTACCTTCCATGACGGGTTTCGCGGCCAGCGGTCCGATCGCACCGAGTCCGAGCACGGCGGTGCCGTTGGTGATGACCGCGACGAGATTGCCGCGCGCGGTATAGCGCAGCGCATTGATCGGATCGGCGGAGATTTCCTCGCATGCCGCTGCCACACCGGGCGAATAGGCGAGTGCGAGATCGTGCTGATTGGACAGTTTTTTCGTCGGAACGACGGAGAGTTTTCCGGGAACCGGTAGCTCGTGATAGGTCAGCGCATCCTGCCGGAGGCTTTCGCGGACGTTCGTCTTACTGTTCGATTCTTCGGTCATGCGTGCAGAACAAGTAGCGTGGAGGGCCCGTGCGGGCACTGTTCGCTAGTATGTGGGAGCGCGGTCGTTCAATCCATTGCGGGCGCATACAAACGTACCGTGCCGCTCGAAGAGCGGTACGGTAGTCGTCCCGGATCCTTTTCAGTCGGGTTCGAAGCTGCCGCGGTCGCGGCGATGCCGTCTAATGAGTTTCCAGTTTACCGATCGTACGGCCGATTGCGGTCTCGAGTTTTTCCAGGGCGCCGTCGAACGCGAGCTGCCAGGATTCGGCCATGTGGGTCACGGCAATCGGCTGCAGGTTCGCCAAACGGGCTTCGAGCATGCAGCGTTTGTCCGAATCGCCGTGCTTGGCCGCGTTCTCATCGCTCAAGTGCATGGCGACCCGCGTGATGCGATCGCCGTACCGGTTGAGCGTATTGCGGATGATGTCCGCAAACCGCTGTTCGACGTCCGCACCGAGGTGAACGTGATTGTCGTGATTCACTTGAATTTGCATGTCGTCCTCGTCTTCTGCCGTGCCGGTGTCATGGAAGTCGTCGACGCCGGTGCATCGGCAAGTGGCTGATCGAGTTGTGCCTCTTAGCAACCGTCCGTCGCGCGGGAAGTTCGCGGGCGGCGGCCTCGGGGCAATGCTACCCCATGGCAAGGCGTCGGCAATTAGCGGGCAATTCCGGATTGAGATACGGGATGCCAGACCGTCCGCTCGATACTCGACGCGATGGCGAGGAGCTGCGGATCGCGGCCGCCCGGCGTCGCCACCATCAGACCGACCGGCGCTTCGCCGGGATCGTGGCATGGGATGGAAATCGCACAACCGTCCATGAAATTCACGAAACTCGGATTGCGTAAGACCAGCGCGTTCGTGCGTGCATAGCTCGCGTCGTCCGCGAGACTGTCCATCGGCGGAGCAACGATGGGCACCGTCGGCATCAGCACCGCGTCGAAACTCATGAGCGCAGCCGACACGCGCTCGATGAAACTCGCACGGGCACGCTGCAGCAGGATGTAGTCGGCCGCATCCTGTTCTTTGCCGCGCACGATGCGCGCGAGCACTCGCGGATCGTACGCATCGGCGTGTTGCGCGATCCATTCTCGATGCGTCGCATAGGCCTCGGGCGGGGCGAGACCGCCTTTGCGATTGATCTCCGGCAGCTCGCCCAGCAGCTCGAGCGGCGTCTCGACGATTTCCGCGCCTTGCGCCGCGAGCCGCGACAGCGCGCGGGCAAAAACATTCGCGACATAGTCTTCGACATCGTCGAGCACGAGCGTTTGCGGCACTGCGAAGCGCAAGCCGTGCAGCGGTACAGCGGCGAGCGGTTCGATCGGCTCGCCGGCGAGCACTGCATCGACGATTGCACAGCATTCCACGGAATTGGCGAGCGGCCCGATCGAATCGAGGGATGGGGACAACGGAAACGTTCCTGACATCGGTACGCGCCGCGCCGTGGGCTTGAATCCCACGATGCCGCACATCGCAGCAGGGATGCGGCATGACCCGCCGGTGTCGGTGCCGAGCGCGGCAAAGGCCATCGAATCCGTCACCGAAACAGCCGCGCCGCTCGATGAGCCGCCGGGAATACGGCGCGTTGCGCGATCGAACGGATTGGCGGGCGTGCCGTAATGACAGTTCAGGCCGAGACCGGAGAACGCAAACTCGGTCATGTTCGTGCGCCCGATCGGAATGAATCCGGCGCGCACCAGTCGTTCGACGCTCGCCGCATCGCGCGTCGCGGGCGCGGCGTTTCGTAGCAGCGTCGAACCCGCCGTCGTGACCTCTCCCTCGCGGTCGAACAGATCCTTGATCGAAACCGGGATGCCTGCGTACCGCGAGCGCGCTCGTCCGGCACGACGCTCGCGGTCGCATACATCGGCCGCCTGCAAAGCGCGTTCGGCGTCGATTTTCAAGAATGTCCGCTGACCTTCGCCGTCGGGTGCTTCGATGCGTGCAAGACAGCGCTCGACGAGCTCGCGGCTCGTGATGCGGTCGGATTCCAGGGCGTCGGCCAGCGAATTGAGCGTGTGCATGTGTCGATTATGCGAGAGATCGCGCACGGCTGAGCGCTGTCGCCAGAAGCGCGCATGCGCATATGCGGATTCACGCGGGTTTCACGCTGCAGACCGCGAGTCCTTCACGCCGGATCTCGAAACTGACGGCAAGGGCTGGGGCTCCGGCGCCTCGACGTCGGCCGCTGCGGCTCGTGGATTCGTTTAGCAGGAGCTGAAAGTGATGAAAACTCGCATAGCGATCTCTTTGATCTGTCTGACTGCAATGGGCGTCGTCGCGCTGCCGCAGGTGCACGCTGCCGATTTCGGGCCGCGCGCTTCACGTGTCCGGCCGATACAGGCTTCGAAATCCGTGCAGGCCCCAGCGGAGGCGTCGAATCGGATCGTGCGGACCGCCGGTCCGCGGCAGACGGTCCCTGTCGTTCGCGAAGTGAAAGCGGTGGCGCTATTGGCCGCCACCGACCCCGCCGGCTGTTCCGAGCGGCGCGCTGGTCCGCGTGCGACCGTGTGCCTCTAGCGCTCTGTCGGCTGATACGCAGGTGCGCCCGGCGTCGCGCCGGGTGCGCCCTGTGTTTTCCGCAGCGCCGGCTGGCATACTGCCGGTCTCGTTGCGGAGAAGGTGTATGGCTAGCGAATTGACAGGCTTGCAGCTGCGCTCTTTGGTGAAGAACAACGGCGAGCTCGAAGTCTTTCTCGAGCGTGTCACGGTTCCTGAGCCGGCCGACGACGAAATCGTAGTTCGGATCGAGGCAACGCCCTTGAATCCTTCGGATCTCGGGCTGCTGTTCGGAACGGCGGATCTCACGACGGCAGTGCAAGCGGGTACGCCCGACAACCCGGTCGTCAAGGCGCAGGTTCCGCCGAAGCTCATGCGAGCGATGGCGGCACGCGTCGATCAAGCCTTGCCGGTGGGTAACGAAGGCGCCGGCGTCGTCATCAAGGCCGGAGCGTCTCCGCAAGCCCAGGCGCTGCTCGGCAAGACGGTCGCCTTGATGGGCGGATCGATGTATGCCCAATACCGCACGGCCAAGGCTTCGCACGCCCTCGTGCTACCTCCGGGGACGACGCCTGCGGAAGGCGCGTCCTGTTTCGTCAATCCGCTGACGGCGCTGTGCATGGTCGAGACGATGCGCCGCGAAGGACATACCGCGCTCGTTCATACGGCGGCGGCATCGAACTTGGGACAAATGCTCAATCGTATCTGCCTCAAGGATGGAATCCCGCTCGTCAATATCGTTCGTAAACCCGAACAGGAAGAGCTGCTGCGCGACATCGGCGCGAAGTACGTACTGAATTCGACGTCGCCGACTTTCATGGACGATCTGACCAAGGCGCTGATGGAGACGGGCGCGACGCTGGCGTTCGATGCGATCGGCGGCGGCAAGCTTGCGAGCCAGATCCTGACGTGCATGGAGGCAGCGGCGAGCGCGAAGATGACGGAATACAGCCGCTACGGTTCGAACACTTACAAGCAGGTTTACATCTACGGCGCGCTGGATCGGTCGCCGACGGAGCTGACGCGCAGCTTCGGTTTCGCTTGGGGTGTAGGCGGCTGGTTGCTCACTCCGTTCCTGCAGAAGATCGGTCCGCAGGCAGTGCAGAAACTGCGCGAGCGCGTCGTTGCCGAGCTGAAGACGACCTTTGCGAGCCACTACACGAAGGTGATCTCGTTGCGGGAAGCCCTGAGCCTGGACGCCATTCAGGTTTATTCTCAGTTCAAAACCGGCGAAAAGTACCTGATCAACCCGAACGCTTGAGCGCGACGGCTCGGGAACACGGCGTCTGTCTGAGAACTTTGAACGCAGGGGCGCAGTGTGGTGTCTACGCACGAGCGCAAAGCAGTTCGCAGACGTCGAACTGCCGTTGCATTACCATGATGTGGCGCAGCGCGTCTTGTTCATGAGCATGATCGGGCGCCCATTCAGGTACGTTGCCGCGACCTTTCTGCGGTCGGGCACATTTCGTCATAGACCACGAGCGCTCGAACCATGACGGCTCACAACGCCACGTTCGCTGCCGGGCACCGCGCGGTGCTGGAAAGCATTGCGGCCGGTGCCCCGCTGTCGCGGGTGTTGACCGACATCGTCCGGCTGATCGAGTCCCAGGCCGATGGCATGTTGTGCTCGATTTTGCTCGTCGACGAGAACAAGTTGCGGCATGGCGCCGCACCGAGTCTGCCGGAAGAGTACAACCGCACGATTATAGGCTCCGAGATCGGGCCGAAATGCGGCTCGTGCGGTACGGCGGCCTATCTGCGCGAGCGCGTCATCGTGCAAGACATTGCAACGCACCCCTATTGGGAAGAGTACCGCCGATATGCGTTGCCGCACGGTCTCAGGGCCTGCTGGTCGAGCCCAATCTTCTCGCCGAGCGGCGACGTTCTGGGCACGTTCGCGATGTACTACAAGGACGTGCGCGGGCCGAATCCGCAGGAGGTCGAATGGGTCGATACGGCCACGCATCTCGCATCGATCGCCATTCTGCGCGACCGAACGGAGCAAGAGTTGCGACGCAGCGAGGCGCGGGCACGCGAGCTCGCACGGTTGCACGCCGTTTCGAGCTCGATCAACAAGCTCATGCTTCGGGCCCGCGATCCTCAGCATCTGTACGAGCTCGCTTGCCGCATCGCAGTGCAAGAGGGTCTTGCGCGGCTTGCATGGATCGGCGTGCTCGACGAAACCAGACAGCGTGTCGACATCATCACGCAGTTCGGTGAGGTTGCCGACTTGCCGATTCAGTCGATCGATCTGACGCAGCCGCTCTTCCAGCGCGGCTTGACGGCGCGCGTCTTGGCCACCGGCGAGCCGGCATTCTCCAGCGATCTATTCGAGTACATGTCCGGCGAATGGCGCGAATGGCTCGAGCAACGCAGCTTACGCTCATGCGCATTGTTTCCTTTGAAGGATCGCGAGCGCATCTTCGGGGTTTTCACGCTGTATGCATCGCAGCTCAATTATTTCCGCGACGAAGAGCTGCAGGTGTTGGCCTCGCTTGCTGCGGATCTTTCGTTTGCCGTCGAGTCCGCACGCAACGAGATCGAACGTCAGCGCATGGAGGAAGCGGTCCGCGCCAGCGAGAACCTACGCGCGCTCATTTTCAGCACGGTCGGCGACGGGATCTTCTATCTTCAATGCGAGCCGGACGAGCGATATGTCTTCGTTTCCGTCAATCGCGCCTTCCTGGAAATGTTCGGCGCAACCGAGGATCGTGTCATCGGCAAGACCTTGAACGAGCTCTTGCCCGAGCGCACGCGCGAGAACGTGCTCGGACGCTATCGATATGCCTCGCAGACGCAAAGCCGCGTCACGTGGGAAGAGAAGGTTGCCGTGCGTGCCGGAACGAAGTACGTGGAAATCACCATCGTGCCGATCTTCGACGCGCAGGGCGCGTGCCGGAACTTCGTGGGCACGATTCACGACATCACGGCGCGTATCCAATCGGAGGCGGAGCGAGCGCGTTTCGAGGCTCAGCTCAATCAAGCGCAACGCATGCAATCCCTCGGTACGCTCGCCGGCGGCATTGCGCACGATTTCAACAACATTCTTTCGGCGATCTCGGGCAATGCCGGGCTTGCACTGCAGGAACCGAATCTCGATACCACGACGCGAACGCATCTGGTCGAGATCCAGAAAGCGAGCCGTCGCGCGATCGATCTCGTGCGGCAGATCCTCACATTCAGTCGCCAGGCGCCGCCGAAGCGGGAAGCAGTCGATCCGCGGGAAGTCGTGCGCGAGGCCTTGAATCTGCTGCGCGCCACCCTGCCGCAGACAATCGCAATCGAGACCGAATTCGCGCCCGGTGTGCCGAATGTCGAGGGCGATTCCACGCAGCTTCATCAAATCGTCATGAATCTCGGAACCAATGCCGCGCACGCACTTGCACAGCGCGGCGGCGTGATCCGAGTGCAGCTGGATGCGGTCGAGATCGAGCAGGGCGCATCGACGGTCGCCGGGCTGGCTCCGGGACGCTATTTGCGATTGCAGGTCGTCGACAACGGCTGCGGAATGGATGAGACGACGATGAAACGCGCATTCGATCCATTCTTCACGACGCGCAAGCCGGGCGAAGGCACCGGTCTTGGGTTGTCGGTCGTGCACGGTATCGTGCAAAGCCATCGCGGCACCGTGGAGATTCGCAGTCAATTGAATCGAGGTACAACGGTCAGTGTCTATCTGCCGGCCACGGACGAACAGGTCGAACAGGCTCGCGGAACACGTTCGACGCCCCAAGGCCGCGGCGAGCGTGTCATGTACGTCGACGACGAAGAAGCGCTCGTTTTCCTCATGGAGCGCGCATTGACGAAGATGGGCTATCGCGTGACGGGCTTTTCGGATCCCAGGGCCGCGCTCGCCGAGTTCCGCGCGCACCCGCATGCGTTCGACGTGGTTATTACCGATGTCTCGATGCCGGGTATGTCGGGGCCAGACCTTGCCACGGAGCTGCGGAGCGTCCGCGAGCACGTGCCGATCATCATGACTTCGGGCTACATTCGCCCGGAAGACGTCGAGAACGCGCAGCGCTTGAACATCAATCAGCTCGTTTACAAGGCGAACACCGTCGAGGCGCTCGGCGAGGCGCTCGCGCAGGAAATCCAGGCGTTGTCGCGCGCGCCCGATACCCGGGTTGCCGCACACTAGCCCGCTAATGAAGGCGCGAGAGCGCTCCCGACTCGGAGCCGACAATCTGCACCCTGCAGCTTGCGGCAGATCCCTGCGCCTTCCGCTGCTCACCGCCGAATTGCAGACCGCTCTGCGAAGCGCAGGACGCGACGGCGAGGCATCGATCGAATGTTCCGTCGACCTCGGGCGCACGCGCACGATTGTCGTCGCACGTCGCGATCATTGGGAATGGCAAGACCAGCGCTTTCCGTACATGGAGTCATGCAAGGAGCGCACGATCTATTTCTGGAGCGAAGGTGCTTTTCACCCCATCGCGCGCTACGGAGCGTCGTTGATCAAGCTGGTGCCGACGCCTTGGGGGCCGCCGACTTTCGAGATCGACGGAGTAAAAATGCTGCCGACGGCGCAGGTCTCGCCGTTCGAGGACGCCGCGCGCAAGGTGGCGCTGATCCGCCCGCGAGGCAGGAGAGTGCTCGATACGTGCGGCGGTTTGGGATATTTCGCGATCTGGTGTCTTCGCGGGGGAGCACGCGAAGTGCGTTCCTTCGAGCGCAATCCCGACGTTTTGTGGCTGCGCGAGCTGAATCCATGGTCGCCGGAGGGCAGCGGAGAGGCGGATGCGCGATTGCAACTCGAGCTGGGCGATGTGACGCGGAAGATCGGAGAGCTGGCCGATGCCGCGTTCGATGCGGTGCTCCACGATCCGCCGCGCTTCGCGATCGCCGGCGAGTTGTACTCGCTCGAGTTCTATTGCGAGCTTGCGCGAGTGCTGAAAGGCGGCGGTCGATTGTTTCACTACACTGGTGCGCCGAACAGCGTTGCACGAGGTCGCAACCTCGCGAAGGAGGTCGAATCCAGACTGCGCCGGGCCGGGTTCTCCGCTCGGCCGATGCTGGATGGCGTCCTGGCCGTCAAGGAAGGCCAGTGACCTTCGTTTACGCCATCGGCTATCCGGTGAACTGATCCTCCGGTGGTTGTATCGAGCGTGTTTCGTACTCGCGCTCGGCCTCCAACCAATCATCGAGCTCTCGACCGGGGGCGAACCCGCGTGCTCGAGCCAATTCGTAGGCACGCTCCGAAATCCAACGATGGCGATCCGTATCGCTCGGGATCGGTTGAGAAACGAGATCGGCGCGAACGATGTCCGGTACGAGTGTCTCCGGCGACGATTCCGCCGCATTCGGCGGACGTTGCGTGGCAGGATCCACTTTGACCGCTTTGCGCGATCGCGTCCCCGAGCCGGTCTTGCGTGTCCGGGTTCTATCCGATGGAGCTGGCACGTTGATCCTCCTCAAACTACACGGTCGTGCGTGCAAAGTGCCTGCAAGAAACGAACACAGCCGAGCGTACGCCGTTTCGGGCCGGGCAGTGAATCGGGATTGGCAGGACAAACGTGATCCCTGACTCGTGAGTAGTGAGTGGCTGATGCTCTGTCGTGGCGCGTAAGCGGTTGCGAGTGATCGGCGATGGTGCGGGTGGGGAAGGGAAGATGGGAAAAAGGGAAAAGGGAAAAGGGAAAAGGGAAAGGGAAGAAGGGAAGAAGGGAAAGGGGAAATGGGAAATGGGAGCATGTGACAACGGCAGGTGGTCAGCCTGCCTCACGAATCACGAGTCACGACTTCAACGCCCGTGGCGACGATGCGGTATTCGGTGCGCGGTTGTGTGACGGTCGACGGATCGCCGCCCGCGTCTTTCACGTAGTGCTTGGTCTCTTCGAGCGTCATGACGACTTTCTCGAGCGTGCCGGCAACACGCACGGTCTTGCCGACGATGCTGCCGGGCACGAAGAAGCCGTAATCCTTGAACGTGACTCGCATGTTGCCGGTCGGGGATTTCAGCGCCATCCAGCAGCCCTTTACGACGCACACGGCTTCCACTTGCGCTTCGATCAGAACGTCGGCTCGATCTGCGCGGTCGAGCCGCTGAATGGCCGTTTCGAGCGAAATCGGCGTGCCGTCCGCGAGCGGCGCTCCATAACGTTCGGCCGCAGCTATCGTCGATAAGAACAATGCGATGGCGCCGATAGCGAGTCTCATGTCTGCTCCTCCGAATCGCTGAATCCGCAGCAAACGTAGCCATATCCGGCCACGGGCTACGCGAATTTCCTGGAGCCGAAGCGTACTGCGTGCTCGTCGGGTCTGGAAGCGACGAGCAAAGCGAATGACTGATGGGCCGGGCAGGGGAACACCCGCGGCTCAACTGCGGTGCCGGTCCGCAGACGTGTGCAGTCTTTTCATGGAATAATTGCCGACTGTTGGTGTTCTTTGTCTGTGGTGGATTCTTGTCGAAGCGTATTGCCCGAGACGAAACGTCGCTCTACGAAGCCAAGCTCGAAGCACAAAAGCTCGCATTCGGGCCTTTCGCGTTCCAAGCTGCGCTCGCATTGCGGGATCTGGGCATTCTCGCCGCGTTGGCGCAGGGTGACCCTCAAGGAATGTCGCCGGAGAAGGTGGCCGAGTCGGCTGGCCTGCCGCTGTATGGGGTCAAGGTATTGCTCGAGGCCGGAATGGTCAGCGGGCTCGTTGCCCTCGAAGACGATCGCTTCCGATTGCGCAAGCTCGGGCTGCTCGTGCTGCAGGATGCGATGACGCGCGCCAACATGGATTTCACGGCCGACGTCTGCTACCAGGGTATGGCGCGGCTGCGCGAAGCCATTCAGACCGGAAAGCCCGCGGGACTGCGCGAACTGGGACCGTGGGCGACGATCTACGAGGGACTTGCCCATCTGCCGTCACGCGTGCAGAAGAGCTGGTTCGCTTTCGATCATTTCTATTCCGACGGTCTGTTTCCCGCGGCGCTGCCCGTCGTTTTCGAACGCAAACCGAGGCGATTGCTCGACGTGGGCGCGAACACGGGCAAGTTCTCTCTCGCGTGTCTCGGACACGATGCCGACGTGCGCGTCACCTTGCTCGATCATCCCGGCCAGCTCGAAATGGCGCGCAAGGCGATCGGCGAGAGCGGACACGGCGATCGAGCCAGCTATCAGCCGATCAATTTTCTCGATCGCTCAGCAGAGTTCCCGGGCAAGCACGATGCGATCTGGATGAGCCAATTCCTCGATTGCTTCGCCGAAGATGAAATCGTTTCAATTCTCGAGCGTGCGCGCCGGGCGCTCGCACCGGACGGACGCATCTACATCGTCGATACGTACTGGGACAAGCAGGAACACGAAGCCGCTCGGTTCGTGCTCGTGATGACGACGCTGTATTTCGCATGTCTGGCAAACGGCAACAGCAAGATTTACCACTCGGACGACATGCGCGGCTGCGTGAAGCGCGCGGGCTTACAGATCGAGCGCGAAGTGGATGATTTGAGTTTGAGTCATACGATGTTCATCTGCCGGCCGATGTGAAGCCTACAGGCGACAGGTCGTGACTCATGACTCGTGATTCGTGAGTAGAGGGCCGTGCGGATGCGCGGTCTTCCTTCAGCCTTCAGCCTTCAGTCTTCAGCCTAGAAATACAGGCGCGAACGCGCCGCTTCTAAGGCCTACAGTCTCCAGCCTACAGTCTGAATCGGCGCGCTAGCGCCGATTCATGAGCTTGCGGTACTGCCCCAAGTGCCGAATTGCATGCTGTTCCTTCCCGAGCGATTCGTAGAGCCGCGCGATATTGAAATGCGCATCGGCAAGGGACGGATCGAGCTCGATTGCATGTTGGTAATGCTCGATCGCCTCGGGAATGCGCGACAGATCTTCGAGCAGAACGGCGAGATTGAAGTGCAGTAGAGCGTCGGGCTCGCATTGCTCCAGTCCTTTGCGATAGACGCGCTCGGCTTCACGCAGCTGGCCCTGTTCATGGAGCAACCGTCCCCAATTCGTCCAGGTGGCGCTGTCCGAGCCGTCGACTGCAGCGGCGCGTTCGTAGGCTTTCAATGCGGCGGCAGGATCGGAGTCTTCGAGCTCGACTGCCTTGGCGAACCAATCCTCTTCCTGCGGCTGCGCACTGCCAGCGGGTTGCTCGCTGCGATCGATGACGCGCAACGTGCCGCCTTCCATGCTGACATCGAAGCCGAGCAGATACTGGCCGTCGTCGACTTGCCAATGCGCATGTCCGTCTCGAACGACGATGCGATCGCCGACTGCAGAAATGCTCAAGCCGGATAGTGGCACCGTTTCGGGAAGGTGCTCCCGCAAGTCTTTCAGCGCGCGATTGATACGCCGCCGCGGGACGTTCGCGTCGATGAGCGCGCGCGCTGCGCGCAGCACGATCAGGTCTTGGAACGTGAATCGATATTCGCGACGCGCTCCGCGGGCCGGGTTGACGAAGCCCGCCTTGATCAATCCTCGGATCGTGCTTTGAGGGAGGCGCAGGACGCGTTCGACGTCCCGCACGGTGTAAGTGCCCATCGTTACCTGTTGGCGGCTGACGTTCGCGCTTCGGCGCTCAGCGGCGTCGAGCGAGCCTCAGCGATTCTCAGCCATCCTGCCGCGGCGATCGAGCCCGATGCATCCGTCACGGCCTGCGCACCATGCGCTCAACGCTTGCTGGATTTGCGCGCGGTTTTCGCCGCCGGTTCGACTCGTTTCGGCGCCTTGCGCGGACCGAGCTGCGAAACCGTCGCCTTGGCCTTCTGAGTCTTCTCGAGACTTGCGCGCAAGGCTTCCATGAGATCGATGACCTTGCCTTCGCCGGCTGCTGTCGGCGCTTCGGCGACCGAGATCTCCTGGCCTTCGACCTTCTTCTGGATCGCCGCCTCGATGCGCGCTCTCACGTCGTCCACATAGGCCGTGGCGTCGAATTTCGCAGATGCCTGCTGCTCGATGAGTTGCTTGGCCAAGTTGAGCTCGGCCGCTTTCACTTCCTGTTGCGGAATCTCGATTTCGCTCGGGGCACGCACTTCGGCGGCGAAGTGCAGCTGCTGCATCACGAGCACGTTCTCGACCGGGCGCAGCATCACGAGATTGGCCTTGCCACGCGATGCCCAGCGTGCGATCGCGCAGCGCTTGGTTTCGCGCAGTGCCTGTGTCAGCAGGGCGTAGGGTTTCGCCGCGCCCTTATCCGGCGCGAGGTAATAGCTCTTGTCGTAGTAGACCGGGTCAACGGATTCGATCGACACGAACTCCGAGATTTCGACGGCGTGCGTGCCGATCTCTTCGAGCGCCTTGAGTTCTTCCGGCGTGAATTGGACGTACTGGTCTTTCGCGAACTCATAGCCCTTGACCATGTCGTCCCGCTCGACCGTCACGCCTTCCTTGATACAGATGTACTGCTGCTTCAGGCGCGAGCCGCAGGTCTTGTGTAGCAAATTGAAAGAAATCGTGCCGTTCGATTGAGTTGCGGTGTAAAGCTTCACCGGGATCGAGATGAGCCCGAATGAGATCGTCAAAGAGCCCATGGAGCGTGCGGCCATACGTCACCTTGCGTCGAGCCCCGGCTATCCGGCGGAGAAATTACTAAGTAATTCAGTAAGGTTCTGCTTGGAAGTTAATGCATCATGCCACCGATCGCCGGTTCTTTCCAAGCGGGACAGTACATTACGCACGGTGAACTGCCCCGGTTCGGCCGCCTCCAGCTCTTCCCAAGTCAACGGCATCGAGACCGGCGCGCCCGGAACGCCCCGCGGCGAATAGGCCGAATTCAAGGTCTTACCGCGGACATTCATGTTGTAGTCGATGAAGATCTTCCCGGTCCGTTTGACGACGGCCCACTCCATGGTGATTTCGCGGGGGTGCTCGCGCATCAGGTGCCGGCCGATGAGCTCGCAGACGTGGCGCGCCTCGGTAAAGGTCAATGTCCGGCATATCGGTACGAATACGTGCAGGCCCGTCTTTCCCGAGGTCTTCACGAGGGCCTCGAGCCGTAGCTCGCGCAACAGCGCCCGTAGCCAGAACGCGACTTTCTTGCCCATCGCGAAGGCCTTCTTGTTGTACTCAGGTTCGGCGCCGGGCGGCTCCTTGCCGGAGTAGATGTACGGGTCGATGTCGAAGACGAGATAGTCGGGGTAATTGGCGACCGATCGCTCCAGGGCATCGAGGGAGGAATCGAAATCGAGGCTCTTCGAGAGCGCGTCGACATCCGTCGTTACGCGGGAATGCCAGACGTGAAATTCGAGCGTACCGACTTGGCCGAGCCACAGCAGCGTCGGCAAGTTGTTCGCGAGAATGTAGCCGTGACTCTCGTCTTTGTGCCCGGAGAACACTTTGACCGTTTCCACGAAGTCCGGCAGCGATTGTTCCCAATGTTTCTGAAAGAACCGCTCGCCGCCGATGCCTTCCGGCATGCGAATCATCGTGAGGGGACGATCCTTGAGATGAGGCAACATGTACGGCGAGACGGCCGCCAAATAACGAAGTAGATCGCGCTTCGTGACCGGTGCGAGCTTCGCGGATCGATTGCCGGGCCAGTATTCGCGATCGAGATTCGTCAGCTTGATGCGCGCATCGCCGACCAGCAGCGTGAGCTCCTGCCGCGGACTCGCGAGTTGCTCGGCGATTTGCTCGATCTCGTTTGCGGGGGTGCGCGTCGCGGGTTTGCGGCGAGCGGTCTTCGTTCGTCGTCCGATCTCTTCGGCGCTCTTGTCCTCGCGCATGCGCACGAAGACGGGTGCGCGCAACATCCCCGCCGGCGTACGGCTCTGAAATGTCACTTCGGCGACGAGCTTCGGCTCGACCCAGACCGTCGGGCGATGCAGATCGGGTTTCGTCGCAAACGGATGCTTCTTGCGCGTCAGCTTGGCCAATCGCGGACGAAGCGCTTCGATCGTGGCTTCGTCGAGGCCGGAGCCGACGTGACCCACGTAGCGCAGTTTGTCGCCCTCCCAAGTGCCGAGCAGCAGCGCGCCCAAGCTTTGTCGCGAGCCGCGGCCTTGCGTGTAGCCGCCGATCACGAACTCTTCCGTGTGCGTCGCCTTGAACTTGAGCCACGCAGCGCTGCGCTTGCCCGGCTGATACGGGCTGTCCTTGCGTTTGGCGATGATGCCCTCGAAGCCGAGCGCAAGTGCAGCCTCGTACAGTTGCTCGGCGTCGGAAGCGACATGCACGAGCTGTACGTTCTTGGTGGGGAGGACGCACTGCGCGAGATAACGGCGCCGTTCGCAGTAGGGATGTGCGCGCAAATTCAAGCCTTCGAAATGCAACAGATCGAAACAGACGAAGGCGACGCGCGATTCGCGCTCCGCAGCGGCGATCTCTTTCGCGGTCGTCAATTGCGCGCGCTTTTGTAGAGCCGCAAAGGAGGGTTTGCCGTCCGCGCCATAGGCCACGAGCTCGCCGTCCAGGATCATCGATCCCACCGCTTGTTGCTCGAGATCGGCGATGACTGCGGGATAGGGAGCGCTGATGTCGAGCCCGCCGCGCGAGATCAGGCGTGCCTTACCGTCGCGGATGAATGCGAGCGCGCGATAGCCGTCGAGCTTGGGCTCGTAGAGCCAATTCGGATCCGTTTTCGGTGTCGAGCCGGTCTCGGCGAGCATCGGTGCGAGCCGCTCCGGAAAGCGTTCGCGCGGACCTTCCGGCGTCAAGCGCGCGGCCGGTATGCGTTCGAGGTTCGTGGCGGCAGTGAGCTCGTCCACCGATAGTCCCGAGAGCACCGAACGGTGACGGGCGAGAACGTCATCGCCAGCGCAATGGCGATCCTTGTGCTTGATCAACAGCCATTGATCGCCCTTCGTTTTCACGAGGGCGAACGAGCCTTTGAGCTTCTCGCCGCGGAGAAAGAAGCTCAGCTTGCCGCTTGCTAGGCCCTCGCGAATGCGTGCCTGCGCAGCCTCCCTATCGCCGAATGCATAGCGCTGATCTTCGTCCGGCGAATACACGCCGCAGTCCCACACGATCACTTTGCCGGCGCCGTATTGCTTCGGCGGAATGACGCCTTCGAACGAGGCGTAGTCGAACGGGTGATCCTCGGTCTCGACGGCAAGGCGTTTTTCGTTCGGATCGAGCGAAGGGCCTTTCGGAATCGCCCACGACTTCAGCACGCCGTCCAATTCCAAGCGGAAGTCGTAATGAAGGTGGCTTGCAGCGTGCTTCTGAACGACGAACAGGAGAGGACCGCGTCGATTCTCGGCAAGCGCGGGCGGCGGCTCTGGAGTCGCGGAGAATGTCCGCTTCTTGGCGTAGGGTTCGAGCGCTTGCTTCATTCGAAGGACAATTTCGCCGATCGTGTCGAAGCTCGTCAGAGTCTGTCGCGAGCTTAACAGCGGCTGGTGCTTTGCCCGTACAAGGATCGGATCCTGTGCGACGTGAGGGGTTAGGGTGGCACGTGTCCCCCCATCAGAATCGCCGGTATGTGCGCTCAACCGAGCATGAGAGGTCGCCGGTATCCCCGATCTACCAGAATCGATCGGTTTCCGGTAAATAGTGGGTGTCCAATTCATAAGAGCGGTATGGATTGCCGCAGCGACCGGATCGGGGGTGCCATGCGGATTCGAAGCTTCGGAATTGCGCTCGCCAGCTGTATTGCGAGCACTGTGTTGTTGGCGTCAACGGCGCTCGCTGCGGAGCCCGCCAAGGGTTGGAAGCCGCCGCGCACTTCGCACGGCTATCCGGATCTTCAGGGGTTCTGGACGAACGCGACGATTACGCCGCTCGAGCGCGAAGCACGGTTCGGCGACCGCCTGACGATCAGCGAAGAGGAAGCGCTGGCCATCGAAAAAGAAAACGCAGATTTCCGCGAGGAACAGAACAAGCCCACCGATCCGAAGCTCGGCATCCTGGACTTGCCCAAGGATTGCGGCGGCGGGTTCACGGGCGTGAATTGCGGGTACAACCACTTCTGGGTGGATCCGGGCAATCAATTGATCTCGATCGACGGCGAGCGGCGCACGTCGATCATCGTCGAGCCGAGGAACGGTCGCGTGCCGCCGCTCAAGCCGGAAGCACGCGCAAGGCTGCAACAGCGGTTCGCTGCATTTCGGTCAGCGGGGAGCGCTGACGGTCCGGAAATCCGCCCGCTCGGCGAGCGCTGCATCCTGTCGTTCGGTTCGAGCGCGGGACCGCCGATGCTCCCGCTGCTCTACAACAACAACTATCAGATCGTGCAAACGAAGGATGAAGTGCTGATCCATGTCGAGATGGTTCACGATGCGCGCATCGTGCGCCTGAACTCGCAGCATCGCCCGGCGAGCATGCGGTTCTGGATGGGCGATTCGATCGGTTGGTACGAAGGCGACACGCTCGTGATCGAGACGACGAATTTCCGTGCCGAGCAGAATTTCCGAGGCGCTGCCGAGAACCTCAAAGTGACCGAGCGCCTGACGCGCATCAGTCCGACACAGATCTTCTATCGGTTCACGATCGAGGATCCGACCACGTTCGAACAACCTTGGAGCGGCGAGCTCGTCTTCAATGCCTCCAATCAGCCGATCTACGAGTACGCCTGCCACGAAGGCAACTACGCGCTACCTGGCATTCTTGCGGGGGCACGCGAGGAGGAGAGGGCGAGAGCCCAGAAGTAGGGCGCTCGGCTCTGGGCTCTAGGAGGAATGGCGCGCAAGTGCGCGCCTCTTCCTTCAGCCTTCAGTCTTTCATCCTACAGCCTGTTCCGCACGTTCGCGCGGAACAAATCTCTCCGGTTCCACTTTCCCTAGTCCGATGCCTGGATAGAACAGCTGAACGGGTCGCACTTCGAGCGTGCGTGCGTTGCACGCGCCGCCGATGAGCTTGGCTTCCTGTAGCGCTTCTTCCTGCGACGCGCAGTCGATCATGTAGAAGCCGAGCAATTGTTCCTTCGTCTCCGCAAACGGTCCGTCGACGACGAGATTCTCGCGCTGTTTCAGCGTCATCGCGGACGTCGTCGGCATGAGCCGTGCGACCGGTCCGAGCTTTTTTTCCGCGGCGAGCTTCTGTTGGACGCGCTCGTGATTCGCAATGAGCTTGGCCATCTCGCTGTCGCTCAAGTTGCCGACTTCGGATTCCAGGTCGTAGATCAGTACGGCATATAGCATCGGGGGTCCTCGCTTGGTTGGAAAAGCTACAGGCTAAAGGTTACAGGCGACCGGCCACCGGGGACAGGTCACTGACAGACTTCGGGAGTACGCGTCACGTCGAGGCTTTTGACTTCGCATTATCTCTCCATGCCCGAAGTCTCGCTTGCCTCGCCTTGTTTTCCCCGACTCATTGAACTGTCGACAAGCGTGTTTTCGAACGGTGCAAATTTTTCAACGCGGAGCGCACGCGAAACGTCGTCGGAAACTTCAATAGCGTTGCGGGTTCTCGGTGGCTTTTCGCACCTGTTTTCCATGCGGCACGCGTCGCGCCGTGCCCCACGTGCCAAGTCTGCTCTGGACTGTGCACGTTTCATGCAACAAGTCCGCGGCCGCACGGGCGGACAACATGAGGTTCACGAAATGTATCGGTCCAATTCAGAGTGCGCTCGGCTCAGTGCCAGCTCAACTTCGTTCTTCGTCGTCACGTTGGCGATGTTGACGCTGACTGCATGCGGCGGAGGCGGCGATAATTCTCCTCCGCCGAGCCCGCCGAATTCATCGCCCGCATCGAATACCGCACCGACGGTGAATGCAGGTCCAGATCAAACCATTCAGTTGCCGACGAATTCAGTGGAGCTCCAAGGCGGCGCGACCGATCCGGACAACGACTCGCTGTCATTCTCATGGACCGCTTCGCCATCCGAAGGCGTCTCGTTCGTCGACGCATCCGCCGCGACGACACAAGTCACCTTCGCGAACGCGAGTACTTATACATTGACCTTGACGGTAAGCGACGGCCAGGCGAACGCAGCCGACACCGTCCAGATTACGGTGACGCCGGCGGGCGAGGTGAGCGAGGTATGGCCTGGCGTGGATGTCGAATCCGATCCTAATCATGGGTGGGTGACGGCAACGCCCGATGAGGTCGGAATGGATGGGGCGCGATTGCAGGAAGCCGAAGCGTATGCCCTCACCGGCGGCGGATCCGGAATGATCGTGCGTCACGGATATCTCGTGCACCAATGGGGACCGATCGACGAACGCGTGAGCGTCAAATCCGTAACGAAATCGATCGGCAGCCTCATCCTCGGAGTCGCAATCGACGAGCAGCGAGTTGCGCTCGGCGACACGGTGCAATCGCGCTATCCGGGCTTCGGGCAGGATGCCGCAGATCCAACGCCGCCCGATACGAACTGGTTGTCGCAGATCACGATTCAGCAGCTCGCGACCCACATAGCCGGTTTCGCCAAGCCGGGCGACAGCGCCGTCGATCTCGTATTCGCGCCCGGCACGACGTGGGCGTATTCGGACGGCGGACTGAACTGGCTCGCCGATGCGTTGACGAACGTGTTTCAACGAGACTTGAACGATGTGCTCACCGAACAGGTGTGGAGCTCGCTCAACATGACGACAGACGACGTGCAATGGCGAGTTCCGGGGGCGAGTACGCCGCGGCCGCCCGTCGGTTCGATTCAAATGCGGGAGTTCGCTTCGGGTATGGCAGTGAACCCGAACGCGATGGCGCGCGTCGGGTTGTTGTTCTTGCGGAAGGGCGTGTGGCGTGATCAACGCATCGTCTCGGAAGAGTTCGTGCAAATGGTCTCCACGCCGCGTACGGAGACGGCAGCGGCCACGCTTGCAGATCCGACCGGCTTCCCTTCGGCAAATGTCACGTACGGTTTGATGTGGTGGACGAACGCGACCGGACAGCTACCCGACGTGCCGAGAGATGCGTATGGGGCCTGGGGCTTGGGCGACAGCTTGATCGTGGTGATCCCGAGTCTCGATCTCGTCGTGTCGCGCGTGGGCAGCGATCCGGACAGCCCTGACGGTCCACACTGGCGAGCGCTTTCGGACGGAACGGCTCTATGGGACGGCAACTATGAAGTATTGCGTCCGTTCCTGACGCCGATCGCGCAGTCGGTGACGAATCCTTGAGATCGTCACGGACGACCTGATCGGCGCCGAAAGAAAGAGCGGGGCGAGCGTCGTCCCGCTCTTTTTTCGTATGTGCATTGCCGTCGAGGCTTCGCGCATCGAGAATTCCCGGACGCGATCACGGGAGGACTCATGCCGATCACGAACGACGCCGTCATTTTGGGACTGCTGTCCGCGACCCTTGGCGCCATTTTCTGGACGACGCAATCGAACGCGCCCTTCTGGCGCCGGTTCTATCGGTATGTGCCTGCGCTCGTGCTCTGTTATTTCCTGCCCGCGCTGTACAACACGATCGGTTTGATCGATAGCAGCTCCTCAGCGCTGTATTCGATTGCCACGCGCTATCTGTTGCCGGCGACCTTGGTGCTGCTCACGCTCTCGATCGACTTTCCGGCCATCGCGCGTCTCGGTCCGAAATCCATCATTCTGTTCTTGACCGGCACGGCCGGCGTCATGATCGGCGGGCCGCTCGCACTTTGGCTCTGGAGTCGGTTGAGCCCGGAAACCGTAGCCGGCGACGTATGGAGCGGGATGGCGACGCTTGCGGGCAGCTGGATCGGCGGCGGCGCGAATCAAGCCGCTATGAAAGAAGTGTTCGGCGTCGACGAGAATCTGTTCGGCATGATGGTGGCGGTCGATGTGGTCGTCGCCAGCCTGTGGATGGCGTTCCTCTTGTATCTTGCCGGCCGTGCAGACGAGCTCGACGCGAAGCGCGGCGCCGATACGAGCGCCATTACGGCTTTGCGCGAACAAATGACGCGATTTCAGCTCGAGAATTCGCGCATTCCCAGCCTCGCCGATCTAATGATCATCGCTGGCGTCGGTTTCGGCGCGATGGGGCTGTCGCATTGGCTCGGCGCGCCGCTCGCGGCAGCCTTCAAAGGACAGGCGTGGGCGGAGCGCATGTCGCTGGCGAGCGAGTTTTTCTGGATCGTCGTGATCGCAACGACCATCGGCATGCTGCTGTCGTTGACGCCCGCACGCAAACTCGAAGGGGCCGGTGCGTCGAAGGTGGGTTCGGTGCTGGTCTACATATTGGTCGCGACGATCGGCATGCAAATGGATCTGCATGCGATCTTCACGAATCCAGGTTTGTTCGGGGTCGGCGCGACGTGGATTCTGATCCACGGCGGATTGCTGCTGCTCGTTGCGCGTGTGCTGCGCGCGCCGGTGTTCTATCTGGCCGTGGGCAGCCAGGCGAACATCGGCGCGGCAGCCAGTGCGCCGGTCGTCGCGGGCGCATTCCATCCGTCGCTCGCACCGGTGGGCGTCTTGCTCGCGGTGCTCGGCTATGCGCTCGGCACCTACTGCGGCTGGCTCACCGGTCACGCGATGCGCATCGTGGCCGGCGGTTGACCGCTCATTTGCTGCGGTCGACGAGCGCTTTGTACGTGGCGTCGATCGAAATATTGCGCACCGGTGGCGTGCCCATGTTCGGGCGCGAGCCGTTCAGGTTCTGGATCATGCCCACGAAGACGAGATCATTGGTGGGGTCGATCCAGAACCACGTGCCGAACGCCCCGCCCCAATAAAACGAATTGACGCCTTGCGGCGTCCCGGCTGCCGCGGGATCCATCACGATCGCAAAGTCCATTCCGAAGCCGATGCCTTCCATGCTCGGACCATAGAGATCGACCTTGACGCCGGGCTTGAGAACGTTCGTTCTCATCAGCTTCACGGTTTCGGGCTTGAGAATGCGCTTGCCGTCGAGCTCGCCGCCGTTTGCGAGCGCCTGCGCAAACCGCCAGTAATCGGCGGCAGTCGACATCAATCCGCCGCTCGCCGACAGGAATTTCGGACGGCTCGTCACGACACGGTTGTTCGGTTGCGCCATGACTCTGCCTTGGTCGTCATACGTGTGGATGGCAACGACCCGATCCGCCTTCTCGGGCGGAACCCAGAATCCCGTATCGACCATGCCGAGTGGTTTGAAGATGTGCTCTTCGAAGTAACGGTCGAGCGATTGCCCCGACAATTTTTCGATGATGTAACCCTGGATGTTCACGCTCGGACCGTAGTCCCACGCCGTGCCCGGTTGGGTTTCGAGTGGCAGCGTCTTGAGCTTGTCGATCATGCCTTGCAGGTCCGATTCCGTGAGGTTGGCGTTCTCGTAGACCGAGCTCACGCCGAAGCCCGCGCTGTGGCTCATGAGCTGCGCCATCGTCATCGGCGATTTCATCGGCTCGGTGCCGCCGCCTGGCTTCTTGACCTGTAGATTCGCAAACTCGGGAATGAATTTCGCCACCGGATCGTCGAGCTTCCACTTACCCTGTTCGTAGAGCTGCATCATCGCGACGCCGGCGATCGGCTTCGTCATCGAAGCGATGCGGAAGATGCTGTCCGGTTTGAGCGGCGCGCCCGTACTTGCATTTGCCGCACCGTAAGTATCGAGATGCACGATCTTGCCGTGACGCGCGACGAGCGTGGTCACGCCAGCGAGCCTTTTCTGATCGACGAGCGCGTGCAGCTCTTTGTCGAGCGCTGCGAGCCCGGTGCTCGAGAATCCTACGGATTCGGGCGCGGCCGTCGGCAGCCCGAGTTGTTTACCGATCGTCGGAGCGGACATGGCGGACGAAACCACCAACCCTGCGGCCGAGCAGAACGCACATAGCGCAGCACGCACGCGTGATGTCATGATGACCCCCTTTGAGCGATGTTCGCGTTGTCGTCGAGGCAAACGCCTAGACGCGAATCTAATGGGCTTCGTGCGCAATCGGGCGCGAAGAATTGTGTGCAGACGATCGGCGTGGCGGACGTGAGCTGGGGAACTCGCCAGCGCACGGCAGTCGTTGAGAGACTGAAGCGCTAGACGTCTTTGATGGGAGACCCCCCAATGTCCCGACCGTACGAGCCCGAGCCTCCGCAGGAGACCTTGCAAGCTTTGCAAGGACCGGTCGTCCTCGACTTCGGCACGAACTGGTGCGGCTACTGTCGGGCTGCGGCGCCGCTCATCGAAGCCGCTTTTGACGGTCGCGAGCGCGTTCGTCACATCAAAGTCGAGGACGGCAAGGGCCGACCGCTTGGTCGGGCTTACGGCGTGAAACTGTGGCCGACGTTGATCTTCCTACGCGACGGCATCGAAGTCGCGCGCGTCGTTCGGCCGGCGAGGGCCGAAGAGATCACGCACGCGCTCGATCGGATCGCGGCCGGCTAAGCAGCTCGGTCGAGCTGCTGCGGTTCGTGTTGTCCGCGCTGTGCCGCTTGCACCTGCATCGTCTGCGCCAGGGCGACGCCGCTTTGGAACGAGAACGCAGAGACGGCCGTGAGGACTTGCATGGATCGCGAGTGCAGTTCGCGAGCCGTGTGCATCACTTGCTCGGCCATGTCTGCATCTTCGCGCTTGATCTGATCCATCTGGTTCATTTCGTGATTGATCTGACCGATGCCGGCAGCTTGTTCCCGGCTCGCCGCTTCGATTTCCGAGATCACATCCGTGACGCGCTTGACTGAAGCGACCACCTCGCGCATCGCCGCTTCGGCTTGATCTGCCAGCAACGTGCCACGGGCCACGGTTTCGCTCGAAGCATTGATCAAGTCCTTGATCTCTTTCGCTGCGGAGGCCGAGCGCTGAGCGAGGCTGCGGACTTCCTGCGCCACGACGGCAAAGCCACGGCCTTGTTCTCCCGCGCGAGCCGCTTCGACGGCCGCATTCAAAGCGAGCAGGTTCGTCTGGAATGCAATGTCGTCGATGATGCTGACGATGTCGCTGATCTTGCTCGAGGCTTGCGAAATGCCTTCGATCGTCGAGACCACTTCGCTCACGACCTTGCGGCCGCGCTCCGTCGCCTGCGAGGCGCTGAGGGACAGCTTCGCCGCTTGTTGCGCGCTGGAAGTGTTGCGATCGACGGTAGATGTCAGCCGATCGAGCGCTGCCGCCGCGGATTCGATGCCTGCCGCATGATCGTTCGTCCGACTCGACAACTGCGTATTGGCCGCGAGAACGTCGATTGCGCCGTTGCTCATGGCTTCGAGCGCCTGACGGGCGTCCTTGAGCACGCCGTCGATCTTGATGTTGAGCTGATTGAGCGATGTGGAGAGCTCATCGAGATCGCTGTCGCCGCAACGGGGGAAGCGGCACTGCGTGTCGCCGCCGACGATCTTGTACGCAAACAGGCGCATCTCCTGAAGCGGGCGGACGACCCGCCCATGGATGTAGAGCATGTTGGCGAGCGCGACCGCGAGTCCGAGCGAGCCGAGCAGGGCGGCAAGCGACGACTTCTCGAGCAGCGACGCAACGACGATGGCGCCGAACATGACCCACATCGAGCCGACGACGAGGAAGTTGCCCACGCGGAGCGAAGGGCGGGTCAGCGCTTTGAGCCTGCCGAGCAGGCTCATGTCGACGACTTTGCCGCCGCGCAACTTGATGTGTCGCGCCGTGCCTGAGCGGATCGCGGCGTAGAGTGCTTCTGCAGTTCGAATCTCTTCGCGGGTCGGGCGAACGCGTACGGACATGTAGCCGACGATGCGGCCGTTCTCGAGGATCGGGGTGACGTTGGCGCGCACCCAATAGAACCCGCCGCTCTTACGCCGGTTCTTGACGACGCCGATCCATTGCGTGCCCGACCGGATCGTCCGCCACATATCGGCAAATACCTCAGGAGGCATATCCGGATGACGGATGATGTTCTGCGGTTGGCCGAGCGCTTCCTCCAAGGAGAACTCGCTGCTGCGCGCAAAGGCGGCGTTCGCGTACGTGATGCGTCCGCCTGGATCGGTATGCGTGATGATTACTTCGTCATCTTGAAGGACGTACTCCTCCATCGTGACGGGGCCGTTATGTCTCATTCTCGTCTCGAGTATCGGCAGTTGGCGAAGACGCTATCGGCGAATTCGCGTCGGAATTGAGGCGAACAGATTCGCAGGATCGGGTGGGGGAAAGCCTGAAGAAAATCCGGCAAATCGCAGGCGGCGCCGTGGATTCGATAGAGGCGGGATGGGCGGCGGACGTTGCATCCGCCGCCCCGTGTTGCTGTTAGAACTTTGCGGTCAACGAGACGAACCACTGTCGACCGAGCACATCGTAGAGCTGTGCGTACGTGTTGCCGTTGCAGATGACGGACGGGCAGTTGTCCTGGCCGACGAGCGGCGGTTCCTTGTCGAGTAAGTTGTTCGCGCCGATCCTCAACGTGTAGTCGTCGAGGAAGGTCATCGAAGCGGCGAGATCGAAGTAGCTGCGGCTGCCCAGCTCGGCATCCGTGGCGGGCACTTCGCCGGCGAGCTGCGGATTCGCATCGCTCGTCTCGACGTCGACAGAGCCCAGGTAGCGCCACGTCAGCGTGACTGCGAGCCCGTACCATGGCGTACCCCAGGTCGTACGCAACGAATGACGCCATTCGGGAACCGGCACACCGCACGTTCCGCCGAACAGGCCAACACAGTCGAACTTACCCAAACCCTTGACGAGCTCCGTTTCGGCGGAGAGCACGTACGAGCCGACCAAGTCGAAATTGAATCGATGTTCGCCTGCATCGAAGCGATACGTGGTCTGCAGGTCGATGCCCTCGGCGCCGAGGCTGCCGATATTCGCGCTCGTATCGACGATGAATCCGGACGGCTGAATCCACAGCGAGCCCAGAGGATCGCGTTGGATGCGGCTGCAGAAGACGGGATCCCCCGTTTGCACGCACTGCGTGATGTATGCGTCCGCGTTGCCGCCGTCGAGATCGCTGATGGCCTCGTCGATCTGAATGTCGAAATAGTCGAGGGATAGCATCCAGTTCGGTGCAAACGAAGGCTGGAAGATGAGGCCGAACGAAATCGTGTCCGACTTCTCGGGCTTCAGGGATCGGCTACCGCCGAGCAATCCGTTGTATTGCGCGGCGGGGTTCTGAGGTACGTTGCCGTACTGCTCGGGCGTCATGCCCGTCAGCATGCACTGCTCGAGCGTCGCTTCCGGAACGCCGTCGCAGGGGTCGGTCGTGCCGTCGAGCAGGACGGTCTGCGGCGAAAACAGCTCGCCGACGTTGGGCGCGCGCACCGCGCGCTGATAGCTGCCGCGCAGTCGCAGCGATTCGATCGGCTCCCAGTCGAGTCCGACTTTGTAGGTATCCGTCTTGAACCCGACGCTGTAATCGGAGTAGCGGTACCCGGCTTCGACGCTCAGCGACTGCACGCCCGTCTTGCCCTCGACCAGCGGCATGCGGGCTTCGATGAATCCTTCGAGGACGTCGTATGAGCCCTGTGTCGGTAGCGTGGCGCCGCCTTGTCCGGCGAGATCGCCGGTCGAGAATTGCAGATCGGGTTGGAACTCGGTCTTCTCTTCGCGCCACTCCGCGCCGACGTTGATGGCGAGGCCCGTTGATGCGGTGGGCAACGTGATGAAGTTGCTGAGATCGCCGGTGAAGTCCGCGTGCGCGATACGCTGCGTGTGTTGTGCGCGGATGATGCCTGGCGTCTGCAAGTACTCGAGCGATTCCGGAGTCACTCCGCCGGGCACCCAGATGTTCCAGGGTACGCAGCTCGGATCGGTCCCGTCGATGAAGGACACGCATTGCGGCGTGCCGAAAGTGTCCTCGTCCGGCCGATCGTCGATGCGCACTTGTAGCGCACGTCCGAGACGCGTGATCGAGAAGTCGTTCAAGTACGTGCTGTTACGCTGCGTCCTGCCGTGCTGGAAATACGCGTCGTAGCGCCAGTTCTCGCCGATGTCGCCGCGCAATCCTGCAACGACACGGAAGGAGTCGTGCTCGATATCGTCTTGACGGCCGCCGCCTTCGACATTGCGGCGTCCGGGAAAGATGGTGACGGTATCGGCCGGTCCCGCACCGGCAGCGGTGCAGAAGTGCTCGACTTGCGAAGCGGTCAGCAACGGATTGTCGCAATTGAGCTCGACGGCCGGGAAGAACGCGCCGCTCGGAGCGATTTGCGCAACGGAGCGATCGTTCATGTACATGAGCTCGGCGTACACCTCAGTGCCCGCGCCGACCTCATAATCCATGAACAAGCCGGCGGTATAGCGTTCATCGGGACGCTGGTAGTAGTTCAATGGACCGAAGTTGTAGGCATCGGTCGCGTCGCTGTACTCGCGCAACACACCGTCGGGGCCGACGATGCAACCGTTCAGAGAAGTGCAAACCGGTGTCGCGACATCGGTGAAGAAATGCGCAGGCGTGGTGGTGCCGGAGCCGCCGCACGAGAACGTGTCGCCTGAGTTGAGCGTGCACGCGCTGTAGTCGATCTCGCCTTGCAATACGGCGTCGATCTTGCGGTACGTCGCATAGAAGGTCGCATGGCCTCGCTGATCGGGTCCGCCGATGCCCAGTGCAAACGTGAATTCCCGCGAGTAGCCACCGCTGAAATCGCCGCCCGGGAGCGCGAATCCGCTCTGCCGAACGATGTTTTGAATGCCGCGGTTGTCGTTGTCGTGTTGGAAGCCGCCGTAGTTGGCTTCGATTCGCACGCCTTCGAAATCCGTATCCATGATGAAATTGACGACGCCCGCAACGGCATCGGCGCCGTAGACGGAGGAAGCGCCGCCGGTCAGGACATCGACTCGCTTCACGAGCGCCAGCGGAATGTTGTTCAAGTCGGCAGCGCTGTCGCCGTCCGGCTCGCCAGGCATCAGGCGTCGGCCGTTGACGAGCACGAGCGTGCGCTGCGAACCGAGACCGCGAAGATCGACTGTCGCCGTGCCCGTCGCGCCGTTGGAAACGGCTCCGCCTTGATCCGCGAGCGCCTGCGGCATTTGATTGATGATGTCCTCGACACGAACGCGTCCGCTGACCGCAATTTGTTCCGAAGAAATGGCGGCGACGGGACTGATGGCTTCGAGATTGGGTGAGGCGATGCGGCTGCCCGTCACGATCACCTCGGCAATTGGAGACTCTTCGGCACCGAGCGCTGACGGAATGACCGCGACGCTCGCACCGCTCGCGGTCAGGATCATTCCGACGCAGCGGCGCAACGTGGTATTCGAACACATGGCTAACCTCCTGCGAACGATGTGATGGCGGACCGATGAAGGGGCGCGCCAACGTTGCAGGGAGGGTACAAGTCGTGTGCCGCGTGGAATAGTCAAAGCGCTACTACGTGCGATGCGAATAGCAACTGCGCCATGCGTGAACGGAAAATGACGGCGTGCTGGTTGTCGTGATCCGTGATTCGTGATTCGCGAATAGTGAGTAGTAGCAGTAGCGACACCCGTCGTTACGTTGAGAAGCGATTAGAGACACAGCGCTCGACAGTCTCAAAAATGCCACGCGCTGGGTACGCGTAGCGCGCACGAATCACGGATCTCGGCTCACGAGAATGCTCTTGAGCATGCTCTCCCAGCCCGGTACCTTTGATTCAATGTCTTCACTCGTCGCTGACAAAACAGATCGCTGGGCGCTCTTTCTCGACGTCGACGGTACGCTGCTCGAAATTGCCGAGACGCCGGAAAGCGTGCGGGTGCCGCCGGAGCTCAAGACACTTCTTTCGAATGCGTCCTTGCAGTTACAGGGTGCGCTTGCGCTCGTGAGCGGGCGGCCGATCAGCGACCTGGATCGACTCTTCGCGCCGCTCATCTTGCCCGCCGCAGGCGTGCATGGGTGCGAGCGACGGAATCCCGATGGCACGATCGTTCGTCCGGAAGTTCCGTCTCAAGTGCTGGCCCCCGTAAGGCAGCAACTGCATGCCTTTGCAGCACGTCATCCGGGCTTGTTGGTGGAGGACAAAGGTTTCGGCGTCGCGCTGCATTTTCGTTTGGCGCCCGAGCTCGGAGATGACGTGCACTCGTTGATGCGCGACCTGTGTCGACAGTTGGGACCGCAGTTTGCCCTGCAATTCGGAAAGTGCGTGGTGGAGGTACGTCCGACCGGGTTCACGAAAGGCACGTCGATCCGAGCCTTCATGCAACTGCCGCCCTTCGCAGGCCGCACGCCATTGTTCATCGGCGACGATCTCACCGACGAAGATGGCTTTGTCGTCGTCAATGAGCTCGGCGGCGTATCGATCAAAGTCGGCGACGCGCCGACGGCCGCACAGCGGCGCCTTTCTTCGGTTCGGGCCGTGTGGCGGTGGATTGGGGATTTCGTGACTCGTGATTCGTGATTAGAGGCGCGCGGGTGCGCGCGTTTCCTTCAGCCTTCAGCCCGAGTTCATCCTCCGGATGAACTCGTCCGCTTCTGCAATCGCGCGTTCCATGTCGCGCATCAAGGTCGAGGTCTTGTTTTCGATTTGCGTGAGCTCGCCTTTGAGCTGACCGACCGCGCGGGCATTGAGATTGTGTTTCAGAGCCAGTACGCGATCCTCAAACATTTCGAGGACGTGCGTCATGGAGCGTTCGGCGCGCTTCATCGATGCGATGAGCGTCGAGTAACGTTTTCGCGTGTCGTTCAATAGCCGCTGACTGTCGCGGCGCAGGTTTGCGTCCGAATAGCGGTCGAGCTCGCTTTCCCATTCGGCGAACAAATCGCCGGCCACGGTTTCGACGGCGGCGATTCGGTCGCGGACCTCCTCGGCGCGGCGTTGCGCATCCTGGTATTCGTCATTGAGCCTGTCGTAAGTGCGCTCGAGATCGCCGCCTTCGACGTTCACCAGTGCCCGAAATTGATCGAGCGCGGACGCAAATTGTTCTTTTGCTTCGGTTTGCGAGTCGCGAGCCTGCGTGACGCGACGGGCGAGAAGGTCGCGCTTCTCGATGCCGACGGACTCGAGCGCGCGATACATCACGCTCTGGCACCCGTAGAGCGGGGCAACTAGGAGAGCGCAGGCAAGGACGATCCTGATTCGCATGCGTGCGAGTGTACTCCTGGTGGAGAGTGGGGGAAGGAGGGAAAGGGGAAAGGGGAAAGGGGAAAGGCCGGCGGTGCCGGCCTACCACTCACCACTCACCACTCACGGAATCACAGGCAACGTGAGCGCGGACGGCATGTTGCCGCCGAAGTGCACTTTCACAGTTGGTGCCGGGGATTGTTTGGGCGTCGCGCGCGCATCCGCAAAGTTCAGCGTGAGACGAATTCGGTGCCCGGCTTTGAAGACGTACGAGGTGGCGAACAGGTCGAAGCTCAACTCCACGGGCTCGCCCGGCCTCAGCGGTTGCACGGAATCCTCGGTGAACGGATGCCACGGCAGACCGAGATTGTTGTAAGGCGGCTCGGCCGTCTTACGTAGCGAGGCGCGCAATCGTCCTTCGACGCCGTAGTAGCGATTCGAACCGTCGGGAGCGACGTCATCGAGGCGTGCGATGACGTCGGCATCGCTGGATGAGCTCGAGATCCAGAGCGTCAAGACACTGTGCCCGGTTACCTGCACATCCTTCTCGAGCGGTTCGGTCATGAACACCATGCCCTTGTCCCAAAAGTTCTCGTTCGTCACGGTGTAGTCGACCGTGGCTTCGCGTGCATCGGGAGCTGCGCGTTGGGTGCGCGACAACGTCTGGTTGGTCAGATAGAAGCTCGTGCGCTGCTCATTTGGCAGGGGCCAAGTGGGGGATGTTTGCCATTCGCGGCCCGGAGGTGCGTTGTAGGTGTAGTAAGTGACGGCCGGCTCGCGCATCACGCCGTTGTCGATGCCTTTGAGCCAGTAATCGAAGAAGCGCAACTCCTCGACGATGATGTCGAAACCGGTTTCGTTCTTGACGGTCGTCCAGTCGCAATGCGTGGCGGGACCGAGAATGAGTTTCTTTGGGTTCTTCAGATTCGCAAATATGAACGCAGCGCCGTAGCCGGTGCTGCCTTCGTCCCAATTCGCTGCCGCATACACGGCAATGCCCGACTCGGCGATTTGTTTTGCATACGTGTGCGGGCTGCTCTTCAGCCACCATCGGTTGTTGAACTCGTGCGAGACGCTGTCGCGAAACGGAACGTAGCCTGCCGTCTCGAGATTGTTCCGATGTTGGGCGATCGCGGCCGAGAGCAATCGACGATCCTCATCGCCATCGACGGGTACCGCGAGCTTGTCGCGTGCCTCGCGCGAACCGCCGCGCATGATTTGCGTCGGCTGGTCTTCGGGCGGAGTGACGCCACCGGGCGCAACGAACGCATACACATCCCATTCGCAGCTCATTGGGAAAATGGCTTTCAGGCTCGGCGGCGCGGTCGTCATCGCCTGCATCTGGCTGCCGCCCGTCGCCGAGCAGCCCCACATGCCCACTTTGCCGCTGCTCCACGGCTGCTTTGCCAGCCATTCGGTGATGTCGTAGGCATCCATGCGCGCAGAGTCCTGCCATTCGCCGCGATTGAAACCGGCATTGCGGCCGAAAGACGCATACACGCCGCGAAAATCCGCCACCGCAACGACGTAGCCGTACTTCACGAGCTCGAGCGCTTTGCCGGGATAGTTCGCGGCCGTGAGACCGTCGCGGTAGTTGCGGCGGTTGTAGGGCGTGTGCATCCAAAGTACCGGCAGCTTCTCCGTCGCCACTTCGCCGTTGCGTGTCGGACGAAAGATATCGATGGCCAATCGCGTGCCGTCGCGAACCGCGACGTACTGCGAAGTCATCGAATAGCCGTCGTAGATCGGCGCCGAATAGCCGCTGTACTTGCCCGGGCTCGACTCGCGTGCGGTCTGCGCGATGGCGAGGGAGCTCACGAAGGCAAGCGAAGCAAGAACGCAGCAGCGTGCTCGACTCGTATACATGTTTCCTCCTGTTGTTGTTGCCGCTTCGTGCGGCACTCATTTGTCAGCGGAAAGCGTGCGGCGCTCCTCCGCCGCGAATCCGAGCCATTCGAGAACTTCCGTCGTGTGTTGGCCGAGCTGCGGGGGCGGTTCGTCGACCTCTGGCGGTTCGTCGCCGAACAAGAAACCCGCATTGACGATCGCGACGTCTTCGCGTTCCGGCAACCCAGGAATGTGTAGGCGCGATATGAGACGGCGATCCTCGAGACCGGGCAACGAAATCGCTTCGGCCACATTGCGCACGAGGCCGCAAGGTACGCCCGCGGCGCTCAAACGGCGCTCGAGCGAATCGGCCGGTTCGCGCGAGATCGCCGCTTGCACTTCATCGTGCAGCTCGCGCGCATGTTGCATCCGCAAGTCGGGGGTCTTGAAGCGAGGATCGGTCAGCCAGCGTTCGCAACCGAGCTGTTTGGCCAGCGCTTCGAACTGCGGTTGCTGCACGACGCCGAGTGAGACTTTGCGTCCGTCGGCGCTCGTGAAGACGCCCGCAGTGGGCTGGCCGCTATAGCCGGTATTGCCGGTCCGTTCGAGCGGGCGGCCGGTGACGAGAAAGGGGACGACCGCCGAGGTCATGAAGGCCAGACTCGCATCGAACATGGCGACGTCGATGAATTCGCCGACGCCGGTACGTTCGCGCTTGAACAGTGCAGCGACGATCGCGAAGGCTGCGGTTTGACCGGTCAGCGTATCGACGACCGGAAACCCGATGCGTTGCGGTGCGTCGCCTTCGTGGCCGCCGAGCATCATCATGCCGCTCGTCGCTTGCACGATGTTGTCGATCGCGGGCCAGTCGCGGCGAGGACCGCTCTGGCCATAGCCGGACACCGAGCAGTACACGATTCGCGGTTGCAGCGCGCGTGCCGACTCATAGTCGAGACCGAACCTCGCCATGACGCCAGGACGGAAATTTTCGAGCACCACGTCCGAGCGCGAAATCAGCCGGCGTGCTGCTTCCTGTGCCAGAGGCTGCTTCAAGTCGAGCACGACGGATTTCTTGCCTGCATTCACGCCAATGAATGCGGGCGACATCCCGTCGTAGCGACGATCCTTGCCGTAGGTGCGCAGCGCATCGCCGCGTCCCGGGGCTTCAATTTTGATCACTTCGGCGCCGAGCTGCCGCAGTAGATGCGAGGCGTACGGGCCCGCCATTACATGGCTGAAGTCGGCGACGCGGATGCCGTCCAACGGTCGACTCACTGAACCTCCTGATTCGTTTCCGAGGCGGGGCATTCAGGCATCGGCGAACTGGCCAAACGTTCGGCATAGGCGCGAGCAACGCGAAACGATACGAGGCCATCGATGCCATAGCGAGAAAGGCTGCGTGCACGTGCTTCGGCGTCGCGGGAGTAGATCTCGTCGAATCGTGCTTGATCTTGCGGGTCGACCGAGTGGATCACGATGCCGCGCTCGTTTGCGGTTCGTTCGCCCAATTCCTCCGCGGCGCCGATTTCGCGTTCCAGCGCCTCCTCCCATACGGCAATGCTCGCCTCGATGATGCGTTGATGCTCGGGACTCAACGATTCGAAGCGCCGTGCATTCATCGCTCGGCCCGCATAGGCGCCGCGCGGAATCGCGATCTTCAGCGCATATCGAGTGACCTCGGCGAAGTGGAGCGAGCGGAACGTGTCCATCGGTGCGACGACGCCGTCGATCACGCCCTTGGCCAGCGCGGGATAGACGTCCCGCATCGGCATGTCCACGGGATCCGCACCGAGGTGCTCGAGAACTGCAAGCAGCTCGGAAGGCGCGCGCAGGCGCAAGCCGCGCAAGTCATCCAGCGTTTTCACTTCGCGGTCGCGCGAAATGATCATCGGCAAGTTGCCGCCTTGAACGGCAAGCACCTTTAAACCGCGCAGCTCCTTGGCGAACTGCGGTTCGGCGGCTTCCATGCAGCGATACATGGCAACCTGCTGATCGAACGTCGTCGTGCCGACGTAGTAGCCCGCTTGCGCGCGGATCAAATGAGCGCCGCCGCGTGCATAAATCGGCGTGATCAAACCGACGTCGGCGACGCCGTGACGCAGTTCGGTGATCGCGTGCTCGGAAGACAGCAGCGCACCGGACCAGTACGGCTTGACGCGCAGCGTGCCGCCCGATTGTTCCTCGATCCATTTCATCCAGGCGACGTCCGCGCGACTGAAAGGATGCATCGGCGAATACGGGCTGCCGTAGGTCAACACGATGACGCCCTCGGGCGTCTTCGGCTGACAGGCCGCCAGCAACACGCAGGCACAGACGATGAGCAGTTTCTTCATAGCAGTCCGGAGCGGCCGAGAAAGTCGCCGACGTACGCGATCATCCGTTCGTGGTCCCAACCTTGTGCATTCACCATGTCGGCGCTCAGCATCAGTGTCGGCACGCCCGCTTCCTGGAGCGCGAGCTGAGTGAGATACGTCCCGGACTGCGACAGGCGATTGCCTGGCGGGACGAGAATCATGGCCGCATCGATGCCGCAGCGCTCGGCTTCGCTCACCATCCAGCCGTTCATCCACGGGGGTAGGTGCAGCACTTCGTTCATCGAGCAGATCCGGCTGGCCAGCGCGTGGAACGGCTTGTTCTTGATGGCACGGATGTACTGCGGACCCGCGAACGGCATGTACATCGACCACACGAATACGGCGCCGTAGCGTTCCTCGAGCGCGCTATAGAAACCGGGATCGTGCCAGAGCCCCGCACCGATCCACATCATCCGCAGCCGTTCGTTCTGGCTCACGCCGATACCTTGTTGGACGCGCTGCGCCACTTCGTCGCGGAAGCGTTTGCCGTGTGCGACCGCCCACTCCGAGCCGCGATGCCATTGCGGAATCATGGTGTTCGGCATCTGATCGGCGATGCTGACCGGACAGGGGCGAGCAGCACCGATCATCCGCGCGGCCTCGGCTATGTAGCCTTCCTGCTCGTTGATGGACTCCATCAAGCGCACGAACTTCTGTTCGTCGAAGCGCCGTCCCGTGCGTCGTTCGAGCAGTTCTATGAGCTTGTAGAGCTCCTGAACGAGCAGTTCGATGCGCTTCGACTCGAAGACCTCTTCCCAATCGAAATTCGACTTGCGAAACCACTCGGGATCTTTGTGGGTCCACGCCGGCGCTTCGAGCGGGAAGAACTCGCTGCCGAGCGCTTCGGCCCATTGCGAGAACACGTGCGAAATACATTCGCACGTCAGTCTCGCGACGAGCAGCAACGGTTTCGGTAAGCCTCCCCAGGGCGCAACGGACGGATCGTTGTCGAGCGTGCAGGCAAGGCCCAGCGAGCAATAGCGGCAACTGTTCGCCGGATAGCCGAGACGATCCAACGTGCCGAAATAGCGCGGCGACAGTTGTTTCGCGGCGATGTAGGCCGACCACCATTGATTGGTGACCAGCGGGATGTCGAGCGTGTGAAAGATCTCGTGCGGTGTGTCGGCTTGAGCGATGACGAACGGCTCGCCGTTGTCGATCACGCGGCGCTTCAAGTCGGCGACGAATGCCCGCTGATAAGCCGTGGCGGCGGCGGTGCATTCCAAGTCTTTGCGGCTGCGATGGCCGCTGCTGCGGTCGGGGGTGCTCATTTGAAAACTCCAGCAGCTTCGAGCGCCACGATGCGTGCTTCGTCGAGCCCGCTCAGCGTGCGGGCGATCTCATGCGAGTGCTCGCCGATTCGCGGTGCGCGGTAGGGCGCCAGCGTGCTGCGTGAAAACGTAACGGGTGTGCGGACGTGGCCGAACGGTCCGAGCAACGGGTGATCGAGAGTGACGAGCGCACCGCGCGCGGCAAGTTGCGGATCGTTCTCCAGCATGTCCTCGATGTCTTGAACCGCGCCGGCGGTAATGCCGTTCGATTGCAGCTCCGCGGCGAGCGCGTGATCGTGACGCGTCGATGCGAGCGCCGACAGGACGGCATCGCGATCGGGCTTCGATTCGACGGCTGGGAGCCCGAACTGCGCGCGCAGGCGTTCCCAGTCTTCACGAACGTGCAGGGTGATCGCGATCCAACGATCCTCGCCGAGACATCGATACACGCCTTGATGAAAAACGCGCGGATCGTCGTTGCCTGTGCGTTCGACGCGTTCGCCGCGCGCAGCGGCGGCGATGGCCTCGCTCATCTGCTGAACGCAGATTTCGTACATCGATGCATCGATATGGCAGCCGACACCCGTGCGGCGACGTTGCTCGAGCGCTGCTATGACAGCAGCAGCCATGACGTACGGAACGATCACATCGCCGTAAGGCACCGCGCCCGGAACCACCGGCGCTCGATCCGGCCAACCCGTGAGATACGTGCGCCCGGAGAGTGCGCCGCCGGTGCCGTCGACGCCCCATTCCTGCGCGAGCGGCCCCGTTTGTCCGTACACGCTCCCTGAAACCATCACGAGCGACGGATTGCGCTTCGCGAGCGATGCGTAGTCCAAGCCGAGCTTGGCCATCGTGCCCGGCGAAAAATTCTCGACCACGACATCGGCCCAGTCGATCAACGGATCGAGCACTTCGCGACTTGCCGGATGCTTCATGTCGAGCGCGAGACTACGCTTGGAGCTATTGAGGTGCGCGAACCACGGCTTGTCGTCCAAGTTGCCCGGTCGTGAAGCGCCGACCTGTACGTCGATGCGGGAAAGACAAGGACGGCCACGCGATTCGACCTTGACGACTTCGCAGCCGAAATCGCCGAGCAGTTTCGTCGTGATCGAGCCGACGAGCGCCCACGAAAAATCGAGCACGCGCACGCCTTGCAGCGGTCCAGGACGACCGGTGGGCGCGGGAGGGCGAGGCGGCGTTGCGGTCGTACCCCAGGTCACGCGAACGAACCGCCGCGGCTGTTGCTGTTCGTCCCAGAAATCGCGAGCGCGCAAGTGCTCGTCGGCAAGCACGTCGTGAGGAGTGGCGACGACCGCGGCGTTGATGCCGCGCTTGCGGCCCTCGGTGGCGATGTCGGCACGCGTGCGCGTACGGAAGAAACGCTCGATCGCCGCTTCCCACTCCGCTCGCGTCGCGGCGTCGAGCGTCGAGCGATTGTAGGTCTCCCAGTTGACGCCTCGCATCGGATTCGGCAAACCGACTTCATCGATCCAATCGCTCAATGCTCGATTGGCCGGCGCGCCGAAGCGGCCGCTCGCCAGGGAATGGAAACAGAATCCATCCGCCAGCGGCCAGATGCAGCGCACGGTCGCCAAGCCGTAACTCAATGCGCCGCCGACGCGATGAAGCTTACGGCGATCGAATTGCCAGACGAGGATGCCGTTGATGTTGCGCGAGAGCGCAACTTCCTGGACCGATACGTCGATATGTTGTCCGCGATCGCTCTCGGCACGTTCGTAGAGGGCAGCCATCAGCCCGGCGGCCGCGACCATCTCGGCGTGAAACCAGCACGCATCGAGCGCCTCCTTGACGGGCGCTCGATCGGGATCGCCAGTCAGACGTAGCGTACCGCCCATTGCCGATGCGACGAGCTCCGAGCCGCGCCAACGAGCACGCGGGCCGGTGCTGCCGAAAGCCGTCACGGAAACGTGCAGCAGTCGCGGATTCAGGGCCTCGATTCGCTCGCGCGAATAGCCGGTATCCTCGAGCAACGTCGTGCCCATCTGTTCGACGAGCACGTCTGCGTTCGGCAAGGCATCGGCAAGTTCTGGAAGCGCAACGGGTGTGACGTTCGCGCCGAAGCTGCGCAATAGGCGCGCGAGCGCGCTCTGCGCGGCGTCATCGAGCGCGATGACAGAGAGGCCTTCGGCGAGATTCATGGCGCTTGCAAAGTGGCTGCGAACGCTTCGACGCGGTCGAGACAGCTCGCATCGGCGTTCCATGGTTGACGAACGAACGACAGGACCGGCACGCCTGCTTCGCGCAAGCGCCGCAATTGGCGCGGCACTTCCCAAACGATGCCTTCGTCTTCTTCGATGAGCCACAGAATCACGCCGCTTGCATCGAGCTCGCGCGAGCGTTCGACGAGCAGGTCGGGATTCTCGAGCAGCGTTGCGGCGGTGCTGCGCGCCGTCCAATAGGCTTGCGCAAGGTCTTCGATGGAGATCGCGGCGTTGTTCCAGCGCGTCAGCGCAAGCGCCGGCGATTCATCGAACAGCTCGTAAACGATGTTCGCGCCGCCGGCTTCCGCGGCCCGATGGAATCGTTCGTCGGGCGGCGTGCTACCTGCCAACAATAGGCGGCGCGCATAACGCTTGCGCGGCAGCTGTGAAAGCGCTTCGCGCACGACCGAGTCGAATTGCGCCGTCCAATCGAGCTGAAGGCTGCGCCATACCTGCAGCGCCATGCTGCCCGACAGCGCATCGTCGGCGTTACGCAATGCCGACAATGTTTGAATCAATCCGACACGCTCGCTGAGCCGCGCACGCGCCTGTGCAAGACGCGATGCTGAAACACCGAGCTCGGAGGCGAGGGTTTGCGTGGCGGCAAGATGGTACGTGCGACTCGTTTCGCGATCGATGCGAGCGACGTCGTAGATCAGCGTGCGCGGGCCGCCGTGCACCTTCCGCCGCTGCAACTCGCAGACGTAGTAGTACAGGCGCTGCGCAGTGTCGTTGCTGCGCGGAAAGACGATCGCATCGAGGAAATCGAGCTCGCCGGACAGCCAGCTTTCGAGAATGGAACGGGATGCCGGACCGAACGAGCTTTCGAGATAGCGATCGGCTTGCGGCGTCTCGCGCGGCGTGCCGATCAAGCGCAGGGGTAGGGCATCGGCGGCGAGAATGAGCTCGACCGGAATGTCGTCGCCGACGTAGCCGATAACGCGTCGTCCGCGGGCATGCTCGGCTCGCGCGACCGCAAGCGGCTCTCTGAGGCGTTGTTGAATCGCATCGATACTCATGATCCCAACCACTGCGGCAAGAAGAGCACGACCTGAGGCACGGCGATCAGGAGCGCCAAATGCGCGAAGTCGGCAGCCAGAAAGGGCACGACGCCTTTGAAGATGCGCGCGAGGGGCACATCCTTCGCAATGCCCTGAATCACGTAGAGGTTCATTCCGATCGGCGGATGCACGAAGCCGAGCTCCATCGTGCGTACGAGATAGACGCCGAACCAGATCGGCGAGAGCCCGAGCTGCACGATGATCGGCATCAGAATCGGCGTCGTGAGCAGCATCAACGCGAGACCGTCCAGCACCGAACCGAGCAGCAGCAGCAACACCGTCATGACGATGATCGCGGTGAGCTGACCGCCGCCGAGACTGCTCATCACCGAAGCAACCTGCTCAGCCAAACCCGTCACGCTCATGAAGACGGAAAAGATCAGCGCGCCGACGATGACGACATAGATCATGCCCGCCGTGCGCAGCGTTTCCGCGAGCGCGTTTCGCAGCGCGTCGAACGTCAGTTGTTTGCGACGTACACATAGGAGCAACGCGCCGAGGGCGCCGATCGACGCGGCTTCGGTCGGCGTGAACCAACCGAGCGCGATGCCCCCGATCACGATCAGGATCAGCGTCGCAAGATCGATGACGCGCAGCAGCGCGGCACGGCGCTCAGGCCACGACGCCTTTTCGGTCGCCGGACCGATCGACGGTCGCCAGCGACAGAGGAGCACGATCGTGACCATGTAGAAGAGTGCCTGGGTGATGCCAGGAATGATCGCGGCGGTAAAGAGCGTGCCGATGGATTGCTCGGCAAGAATGCCGAATACGATCAGTGCGCCCGAGGGCGGAATCAGCGAGCCGAGCGTGCCGCCGGCGGCGATCGATCCCGTCGCAAGCGCATCGGAGTAACCGCGTCTGCGCATTTCGGGCAAACCCACCAAACCGATGGTCGCCGCGGTTGCCAAGCTCGAACCGCTGATGGCACCGAATCCGGCGCAACCGGCCACCGATGCCAACGCCAATCCGCCGCGGCGATGGCCGATCCAACGTGCGGCGGCATCGAAAAAGTCGCGGCTTGCTCCCGCGGCGAAACAGAAGTGCGCCATGAGGAGGAACAGCGGCAGCACGCCGAGCTCGTATTTCAAGACGGTTTCGAACAACACGACGCCCGACTTGATCAGCGCGGGCTCGAAGCCGATGAGCAGTGTCAGGCCGACGAATCCGACGACGCCCATGGCGACGCCGATCGGTACACCGAGCGTGAGGAGAACGAGGAGGGCGATAACGCCGATGATGCCGTTCATTCGCCGCGCCCTCTCGTCGTGGCGCGTAGCGCCTTGTACGCAAACGTCACCGCGACCGCGGCCGTCATGACGACGACGATGATGCGCAGCGGTCGAAAGGGAATGTGCAAGATCTCGCTTTGCTCGAATTCGTTCCACGCTTCCGCTGCGAGCCACACTTCGGCCACGGTCAGCAGCGCGAAAAATGCCGCCGAGAGGATGTAGGCGCCGCGCTGCAACCACTCCCGGCCGACCGGCGAGAGGCGCGCAAGCAGTAGACGAACGGATGCATGTGCATCGGCCAACGTGGCCGACAGCATCGATGCAGTGGCGGTGATCAGAATGGCGGCTTGGATGAGCTCGAGCGCCCCCAGCAACGGTACGCCGAGATGTCGGCCGGTGACCGCGATCGCCTCGATGAACATTGCGAGCATCAAGCCGGCCGCGCCGATGTAGAACAACACGCCATAGCGCGGTGGCGTGCGCGATTCGGCTTCTTCGGATGTTCTCAGTTCAGCCACGCATCGTCTCCAGAGCGCGTCGTTGCGAGGGGAGGCAGCCCTGCCGCAACAGTGATGTGCTCGATATAGGCGATGACACGATCAGCAGTCTCGCCATGTGCCAAAACAGGACGCCCGGGCGGTTCCACGTGTACGGGCGTGAATCCGACTTGCAATCGACCGTCTTCGTGCACGCGGACGCGGCCAAGCATGCTGTTCACCGCTTCGGGGTGAAAGGGCGCGAGCTCGTAAGCAGGATCCGGCTCGAAACCGAACAGCTCTCGCCGCTTGCGAGCCCACGCTGCGCGGGCGGCGTGCGATTGATTCGGACTCAGCGCGCGCGTGACGACGCAACCGTTGCCGAGCCCATGGAAAATCGGCTTGCCGCGATAGATCTCGATCCCGCGCACGATGTGCGCATGATGCGCGACGACGATATCGGCGCCGGCATCGATTGCCGCATGCGCGATCGGCCGCTCGTACGGAGCCAGACGCGCCGGCGTGTGCACGATGCCTTTGTGCAAGGCGACGATCACCAAGTCTGCATCGCGTCGTGCGCTCGCGATGGCGGCCGACATGTCTGCGAGCGATTGCGCGTTCGGACGTTCGAGCGGTGCCGCCGGGGCAATCGGCGAACCGTCGGCGGTTTCCACCCTCACGAATGCGCAGCCGGCACGGTCGGGTGTTGCCCAGGAAGCCTCGGGACCGACGCAATTGAAGCTCAGCAACGCCACGCGTCGATTCCGCACCTCGAGGTGAGCGGGTGCGGACGCGGATTTCAGATCGATGCCGGCGCCGGTGAACCGAATGCCGAGGCGCTTCAATCCCTCGCAAGTGTCGACGATGCCGTCGGCACCGAGATCCGCAATGTGGTTGCCAGCGAGCGAGACGGCATCGAAACCGGCCCGTTGCAAGGCCGGCAGATGCGCTGGGTCCGCGCCGGGTGCCGGCACATCGCCGGCGAGCTCGGTGCCGCGTCGGCTGTGCGGCACTTCCAAATGGCCGATAGCCAAGTCGGCCCTTTGTAATGCAGGCGCAATGCCGCCAAGCCAGTGGTCGGGGTTCGGCTCGTCGAGAACGAGATCGCCCGAGAAAACCAAATCGACGAAAGTCATTCGACAAAAGCTTTGGGACTCAAAGCCACCTGTTGATTGTGCACAAAGAAGTTGACCATACTGCGCGCGCCTCTACACGGCTCCTTTTCCATTCCTCACGTCGATGCGCAAGAACACCGCTACGAAGCGTGCGAAGGTCACGACCCGCGCCGCAGTGCCTTCGGTGACCGACACTGCCAATTGGATTCGCGAGCGAATCCGCCGCGGGCGGTTCGTTCCGGGTCAGCGGCTCGTCGAAGCCGACATCATTCGCGAGCTGGGCACGAGCCGCAGCCGCGTTCGCGAGGCGTTGCGGCGTCTGTCCAGCGAGGGACTGGTCACGATCGAAGAGTTTCGCGGCGCTTCGGTCACGCGCTTCAGTCGCGATGCAATCCGTCAAATATATCGCGCCCGTATGGCCCTCGAGGGGTTGGCGGCCCACGACTTTGCCGCTGCAGACGCGCCCGAGTTGAAGGCGCGTCTCGTCGAGCTGCAGGAGCAGCTCAATTCGCTCGAGCACACGGGCGACCATGAACGCTTCGCCCGACTCAACGACGAGTGGCATCGGCTCATCATCGAGGGCTCCGGCAACGAGTACGTGCGGATGTTCGTCGAACGCTTGCAAGTGCCGATCTATCGGCTGCTGTTCTCGACGTTCTACAACGCGCGCCGCATCGACAAAGCCAACGCCGGACACAAGCGCATTACCGATGCAATCGCGCGCGGCCGGGCGAAAGACGCCGAGCGTTTCATGCGCGAGCACATCGTCGAAGGCCTCGAAGCTCTGTCGGAGCTCGAGGCCGAGCTCGAATGAGGGCGCGCGGTCGTCGAGCGAAGCGCGTGCCGTGAAGACCGGTCTCAGCACTTTTTCGTAACAACGCGCGACACGAACCGACCGAGCGGCGAGGCGTTCCGGCTATCACAAGAGACATTGCCATTTTCCTGTGCAATGTCGGAGGAGCCGGGTGCCGGAATGCCGCGGATCGTACGGTCGGTGACGCGAATAACCTCCAGAGTGCTCGATGGGGCGCTTTCTCGCGCCAAAGCCGGCATCGTCGGCGCTGTCAGTGCTGTCGCGCTCGAGCCGACAGGAAGTTGCATAAGCCCCCCTCTGATCCGAACAAACCGTGGCGATTTTCTTCTTGTTCTGCCAATCTAGGAATTGGCGACAGGATTGTCAACAATTAGGTGGACAGGCACGGCGACGCATGGAGCGGCACGGGCCGACAACGAGGGCCGACAACTAGAACGGGGGGAAACATGACACGTCGATCTTCCGTCGCGCTATGCGCATTGACAGCACTTGGATTCGCGCAGACTTACACCACGACATTCGCGCAAGAGGTTGAGCAAGTCGTCGTCACGGGAAGCCGTATTCGCGGCGCCGAGAGCGTCGGCTCGACGGTGATCGCGCTCGATCGCGAGGTCATCGTCGAAGCCGGTGCGCCTTCGACCGGCGATCTGATTCGCAAAGTACCGCAGATCGTCGGGCTCGGCGCTTCCGAAACGGCATCGTCCGCGCAGAACGGAGCTGCGAACGTCACGCGAAGCGTTGCCGTGAACCTGCGCGGCATCGGCTCGAATGCGACGCTGCTCCTGATCGGCGGCCGACGTATGCCGGCGGCCGGTACGCAAGGGCAAATCACCGACGCATCGGTCATTCCTTCGATCGCGCTCGAACGGCTCGAAGTCGTGGCGGACGGCGGTTCGGCGATCTACGGCTCCGATGCTGTAACGGGCGTCGTGAACATGATTCCGCGCCGCAACTTCACGGGCGCCGAGAGCGCGATGCGCTACGGCATGGCGGACGAGTATTACGACTGGTCCGTCTCGCAACTCGTCGGTTTCGATTGGAAAGGCGGCCACCTGATGATTGCCGCGGATCACACGTATCACAGCGCGCTCGAAGGCAAGGACCGCGATTTCTACACGAGCGATCTGCGTTCGCGCGGCGGGTCGGATTTTCGTTCGCAGCAATGCGTACCGGGCAACATCGTCGTCGACGGCGTGTCGTATGCGATTCCGGCGAACTCGACGGGCATTCTCGATCCGAGCTCGCTCACGCCCAACACGCGCAACTTGTGCGACAGCATCAAGAATGGCGACATCATTCCCGACTTGAACCGCACGAGCGTGTTCTTGTCGGCGACCCAGGATCTCACCGACACGTTGACGCTCTTTGCGGAAGGCTATTGGTCGCACCGCACGTTCTCGCTGCAGGCCGCGAGCATCACGGCCAACCTGACGGTGACGAACGCCAATCCGTTCTATGTCAATCCAACCGGCGGTACCGGTCCGATCACCGTTCAATACGATTTCGCGCGCGACGGCGGATTGCCGAACACCCCGGGGTTTGCCGATTCGTGGGAAGCCATTGTCGGTTTGACGAAAGAGCTCGGCAAAGATTGGCGGTTGGAAGTCTATGGCGCGCATGGCCGTAGCGAAGACGTGGTCAAGCGCCGCGAGAACGTGAACACCACGCCTGGCGGCATCAATGCGGCGCTCGCGAATCCGGATCCTGCTCAAGCATTCAACCCGTTCGGCAGCGGCGGAATCTCGAATCCCGCAACGGTCGCCGCCGTTCGCAATGGCCTGTTCGTCATTCAAGGCGACACGGAGCTCACGATGTTCGCCGCGCAAGCGGACGGTACGGCATTCGAGCTTCCCGGCGGTAGCGTGAAGCTTGCTGTGGGTGCGGAGTATCGCGAGGAAGGTCTCGGCGGTCTGTTGACCTCCGGTTCCGCCGTTGCGCCCGTCTTCGTGCCGAGCGATGCCGGACGCGATGTGTACGCTGTGTTCGCCGAAGCGTTGATTCCAATCTTTGGTGCAGGGAACGCGACGGCCGGCGCTCGCAACCTCGAGCTCAGCTTGGCCGGACGCTACGAGGACTACAGCGATTTCGGCGATACGTTCAATCCGAAGATCGGCTTGCGCTGGGTGCCGTTCGACGCGCTGACGTTGCGCGGGAGCTGGGGCACGTCGTTCCGGGCGCCGGGTCTTGCAGAGAACGATCCGCGTTCGGGCGGTTACGGCCTGTATGGCGACACGCTGCCGTGCTCGCATCGTCCGCCGGCCACGACCTGCTTCGGTATCGGCCTTGCGGGCGGCAATCCCGATCTGAAGCCGGAAGAGGCGACGACGTGGTCGGTCGGCATCGATTTGCACCCGGCATCGCTTCCCGGACTGCGTGCATCGCTGACGTACTTCAGTCTCGAATACGAGAATCAGATCGTCGGTTTGCGCGGCACCGCTGGCTTGCTGACCAATCCGATCTACGCACGCTATCGGATCCTGGATCCGACGCCTGACCAAGTGAATGCATTGCTGAACTCCGGATTGCCGATCAACTCGCCGATCAATGCGGAAGCCGTGACCTACATTCAGGATGGTCGGCGTCAGAATGTCGGCAGCACGATTGCGAAGGGCATCGATACCGATATTCGCTATCGCTGGGAGACCGGAATCGGCGACATCACGGCCGGCTTGAACGCGTCCTACTTCACGAAGCTGACGACAGCCATCGCACCAGGTGCACCGCACATCGATGTTGTCGATACGCTCAATTTCCCGCAGCGATTCCGCAGCCGCGCGGATCTCGGTTGGCGGCGCGGTCCGCTCGATGTGGTGGCCTTCGCCAACTACGTCGGCGACTACAGACAGACCGGCGTCACGCCCGAGCGCGACATCGACGACTATCTGACGATCGACCTGCACATCGGTTACGACCTGAGCTCGCTGGTGGACGGCTTGTCGATCGCATTGAACGTGCAGAATCTGACCGACGAGGATCCGCCGTTCGTGAACATCGTGGGCGGCTACGATCCGCAGACGGCAAGTCCGATCGGCAGACTGTTCGCGTTGAGCCTGCGCAAGACGTGGTGATATAGGTGTGCGCCGCCCGAGCGCTCGTGGTGAAGCGGGCGCTCCGGGCGGTTGCTGCCATGACTAGCCCCGGGGGGAACTATGAAGCGATACACGATCGCTGCATTGGCGCTGTTCGTCGCGAGCACGCAGCTTCAAGCGCAACAACAAGCGGCGCCGGCCAACGCGCGTCCGACGGCCAGCTTGGCAGAACCGCCCGATGCGCCGCCGCCGAAGAACAACCCTCCCGGGCCTTATGCGGTCACGGTCGAAACCGATCCTGGCTTGCCGACGCACACGATCTATCGCCCGGCGGACCTGACGCCTTTCAAGGGCGATACGGCGTTGCCCATCGTGAGCTGGGGCAACGGTGCGTGCGCGAATGCCGGCCGGTTGTTCGAGGTGTTTCTCACACAAGTGGCCTCGCACGGCTATCTGGTCATTTCCATCGGACCCAAAGACGCGCCGCTGCCGGCCTTTGCGGCCAACCGCGATCGAGTGCAGTCCGGAGAGCCGCAAGTGCCGTTGCCCGCGAGCAAGGACGAACAGCTCATCCATGCGATCGATTGGGCTTTGAAGGAAAACGAGCGCAAGGACAGTTCGTATTACCAACGCCTCGACCCCGAGCGCATCGCGGTCATGGGTCAGTCCTGCGGCGGTTTGCAAACGATCGCAGTGTCCGGCGATCCGCGCATCAAGACCAGCGTGCTTTGGAACAGCGGTACGTTTCCATCGGGCGCGGATTCGATTGCGACGCGCTTGAGTAGCGCGAAGAAGGAAGATCTCCAGAAGCTGCACGCGCCGATTGCGTACTTCATCGGCGGTCCGTCCGACATCGCGTATCCGCAGGCCGAAGACGATTTCCAGAAGATCAATCACGTGCCGATCTTCAAGGGCAATCTCAATGTCGGTCACGGCGGCACGTTCCGCCACCCTGGCGCCGGATGGTTCGGCGAGGTCGGCGTGGCGTGGCTCGATTGGCAGCTCAAGGGCGATCCCAAGGCAGCGAAGTATTTCGTCGGCAAGGACTGCACGTTGTGCACGAATCCGTTGTGGCACGTCGAGAAGAAGGGCATCGATTGAAGCCCGCTGACGCAGCGGAATAGGGGATCTCGATGCGTCTCACGGCGCTCTTGTTCGCATTCGTGCTCGCGCCGGTGTGGGCGGCGACGGTGCCGATCGAGGAAATCTCCGGCACGTTCGACGATGGCACGCACTGGCTGGCTCGGAAGCCGCAAGACTGGAACGGCGCGCTGCTGTTGGATCTCGACGGAGCAGGTTTTCTGCAGCGTTCTTCGGACGGCCCATCGCCGCAGCCGATTCGCCGGCCGAGCGCGTTCGACGATTGGCTGCTCGAGCAAGGTTACGCGCTTGCCGGAACGACTCGCGAGCCAGTGGGCTACGACTTCTTGAAAGCGGTCGATCATCTACTGGAAGTGCGCCGCCGTTTCGCCGAGAAATGGGGCGTGCCGAAGCGCACGCTCGCAAGCGGAAACTCTCGCGGCGCATTCGTCGTGCGATTGGGTCTCGAGCTCTATCCCGGAGTTTTCGACGGCGGCTTCATGAGCGCGGGCGGCGGTGCTGGCGAAATCGCCGTGCTCAACAACAAGCTCCATGCGCTGTTCGTGCTGAAGACCCTGGTCGATCCCGACTCGTCGCTGACCATCGTCAATGTCGACGTGGAACAAGAGATGCGTGCATTGAACGCGTTGCTCGCGAAGGCCACGGCAACGCCGCAAGGGCGCGCACGACTTGCGCTTGCGGCGGCGGTTCAACAATTCGCGCCGTGGTCGTCGCGCGACAAGCCCAAACCCGATCCGAACGATTACGACAGCCAGCTCGATCAGATCGCCGAGAACTTCGCGTTTGCCACCGCTGTGCCAGTACGCGCGGGTGTGGAGCGAATCGCTGGCGGCAATGTCTCGTGGAACACCAACACGGATTACGCAGAGCTTCTCGAGCGGTCCGGGCGCAAGGCGATGGTGGAGATGCTGTATCGCAGGGCTGGTCTGGATCTCGGCGCCGATCTTCGCTCGCTCGCCAAGGCACCGCGCATTCGAGCGAATCCCAGCGCCGTTCGTCGCGTCGAGGGAATGCTTACGTACACGGGCCAAATCGCGGATCCGCTCGTGAATGTCGACAACGACGACCCTGTCGATCCGGCTTCCGACAAACTCGCGTACGTGCGCACGCTGCAGCGCGCCGGTACGGCGCACTTGTTCCGATTGTTGTGGTCCGATACAGCTGGCCACGGCGGTCCGACCCATCTCGACCGCGCAGTCGGTTTCACGTTGCTCATCCGTCGGTTGGATACGGGCACCTGGGGCGACACGTCGCTTCCAGCAATGCGAGCACTGGCAGATGACATCAAACGCTCGACACGCATCGACCTAGGACAGATCACGCTCTTCGATCCGGGGCCTCTCCCCGAACCTGCCTCCGTCTGGGACGCTGCCGACTGGGGCACATATCGCTGGGAATAGAAGTCGCGCCACGAATCCGGACTGTAGCGGGCGGGTCATTCCAGCTCGATGAAGGTACGACTCGAATTGCGTCCTAGCGAGGCTTACACTCAACGCGCTATCGACGGTGTCTGCTGCGGAGCGGACCATGACAGTCAAACGCTTCCAACGTGTCGGTTGCGAACTTGCAGTCGCACGCGCTTGCCTCGCTGCGGTTCTAACCGCCGCGGCTTGGTGCGGAGTGGCGCAGCCTGCACCGGAGCAAGACCAACAGGATGAGCGAGAACGACAAGAGCAGCGGCAAGAACAGGGGCAAGAGGTCGTCACCGCTGTCTTCAAAGCGCACGAAGTCGGTTTTTCCTACCGCGCCAGCCGCAGCAATCTTCCGTGCTACGAGCTCGAGGGTCGTATTGCAACTATCTTGGTTGCCGTTGGCGCGAGGGACGATCTCGAGGTGGATGTGATCGGCTGCGACGAGTTCGTCGTGCAGAACGATCCGTTGGACGATGCCTTCCACGATGCATTCGGGTCGAGGGATCGTTTCGGCACTTCGATGGATCGCTATCGCGGTCGCCGCAGCAGCCGCGAGGACATTGCACATATACGCGTCCGCCTCATGACGTTGGTGGAGCTGACGCCGAAAATCATGGAAGAGATCAAACGCGACAAGTCGCGACGCGAGCTCATCTCCAGAGTGACGCGCAAACCGGAAGCCGCCATGAACGATCCGATCATTTATGCGGCTCAGCGCCAAGAAGTGACGCTCTCTCGCCGCACGATCAGGCTGGACGCCGAAGACTGCGAGCTGCTGGACCAGATGTCGAAATCCGTGTTCCGTAAGCTCGGTGTGCGCGTGGTGCGCGGCACGCTGAATTGCGACCGCAACTCTAGACTCCCTCCGCAATTGACCGTCGAAACGCTCCTTCCGGTTGGCATCGCGCCGCAGCCGGGACCATAGAAGACTGAAGGCTGGGCCGACTCACCACTCACGAGTCACGAGTCACGAGCCACGAGTTCAGGCTAGACTTGGCCTTCGCTCCCAACTAAAGAAGAACCGGTCGAGAGACGCTTGCGCGGATGCGCATGCGGCGACAGCAAGTACGCTGTGATTCGGAACAGGCTTTGTATACACGGACGGCGTTGCAAGGTGCGCAACTTTTTGTTTCCGCTCGCACTCTGGTTTGCGATTGCTGCTCGATCGTCGTTCGCTGTCGACATCGATGGCCGCATTTCGCCTGGCGAATGGGAGGGGGCGACGCACATCAGGGACTTTCGCAAGGTTCAACCGTTCAACGGCGAGCCTGCCTCGTTGACGACCGAAGGCTGGATTCTCGCGACGCCGGAGGGGCTGGCGATCGCGTTCCGCAATTCGCATCCCGAGTCGGTGCCTCGGACGGAGCAGCGCGTGCAGCGCGATTTCGAAGACGAGGTCGACCGCGTCAATGTGATGGTCGATTTCGACGGCGACGGGCAGACCGGCTACGCCTTCACGCTCAGCTCGACCAACGGCATCTACGACGCCGTGATCACCAACGAGTGGGTGTTCAACTCGGATTGGGACGGCAACTGGCGTCATGCCGTCGAGGCGGACGAGCACGGCTGGACGGCCGAGGTGTTGATTCCCTGGCACATCGCCCCGATGCGCAAGGCAGCAGGCGAGACGCGTACGTTGCGCATCTACCTCGATCGAGTGATCGCAGCCACCGGAGAGCGTGCCGCATGGCCGCTGGCCAGTACGGACCGCTCGCGCTTTCTCTCCGATTTCGCGCCGATCGAAGTCACGAACTACGTTCAAGCGCTGTTGGCGCTCACACCGTACGCACTCGCACTTCACGACGAAGCTAGATCCCGCGAACGCGCGGACGGCGGGCTCGACGTCTTCTGGAAAATCAACGGCCAAATGCAGCTTGCGGCGACCGTGAACCCGGATTTCGGCCACGTCGAGAGCGACGACCTGGTCATCAATTTCAATGCGACGGAAACGTTCTTCAGCGACAAGCGGCCGTTTTTCACCGAGAACCAGGGCATCTTCGAGTTCACGACGCCATCCGAGGACAGCCAGTTGCTGTACACGAGGCGGATCGGCGGCCCGGCCGACGATGGCAACGGCTTGGGCGACATCGTTGCGGCGGTCAAGCTCAACGGCAGCGTCGGCCGTACGAAGTTCGGAGTTCTTCTTGCAGATGAGGACGAGGAAGTCGGCCGGACTTTCAGCGCTTTACGAGTGGTAAGCGACTTCGCATCTCAGAATCTCGGACTGATGGTGACGAATGTCGAACGTCCGTATTTCGATCGCGAAGCCACCGCTGTCGGCATCGATCACAACTGGCGGCCGACGGATGCGTGGAACGTCCGCACGCGCTTGATCGGCAGTCAAATCGAGCAGGTCGGAGAGCGCACGCGCGGCGACGGTGCTTCGCTCTGGGTCGACTACCAAATGGATGGCGGCTGGCGCCAGCAGTGGGTCGGCATGCATTTCGCGGACGATCTGCAGATCAACGATGCCGGGTACTTGTATCGCAACAGCCTCAACTACGCGCATTGGCAAGTGCAGCGGCGCTTCGACTCGATGCCGGCGAGCTCGCGCTACGCCTCGACCAACTGGCGCACGCGTGCGAGCGTGTCCCGCAACGATCACGGTGAGCTGCTGACCCATCAATGGCGACTCGCTCGCGAAGGCCGGCTGCGCAATGGCGCTGTCGAGTACGAACAGATCTTCATCAATAGCGCCGGAGTCGACGATCTGCTCCTGCGCGGGCATGGCAACGTCAGGATGCCCGCGAACTTCAGTACCTATTTCAAGTACGAGCGTCCGCGCAAGGCGTTCTGGGGATGGAAGTTCGAGGCCGACGTGTTCAGCGATGGATTGGCCGGCAACGACGAGATCGGGTATGCGATCCATCTTCGGCCGACATATTTCTTGAGCGATGCTTTGAACATCTATGTCGGGCTGTACGCGAGACGGATTCCGGATTGGGTGCTCTGGCAGCGCGAGAACCTGATAGCGAGCTTCAGTGAACGCGAAGCGCGTCTCAACGCCGGTTTCAATTGGATCATCAGCGGACGACAGGAGCTGCGCTTGAAGCTACAGGCGATCGGCTTGGATGCGCGGTTCCGGCGTGCGTACCGTGTCGATGCGAGCGGCAATGCGCACCCAAGCGACGATCCGGTGGACGATTTCAGCGTACGCAACTTGGGCGTGCAGTTGCGGTATCGATTCGAAGTTGCGCCGCTCTCGTATCTGTATGTCGTATACGGGCGAGGCGGTTACGTTATGGAGCCGTATTCGGATTCCCCCGAGCGGCTCGTGCGACGTAGCTTTACCGTGAGCGACGAACAGCAACTTCTCGTCAAATTCAGTTATCGGTTCGAATTCTGAGCCGTCATCGGCATTCCTCCGGCATACGCAATCGGTGTTGCGTTAGAAGTCGAACTGGACCTGCGCAAACCACTCCCGCGGTCTGGAATAAGCGATCTCGGCGTAGCCGCTACCGGTCGTGAGCGAGGAGTTCCCCGCGATCGGATACTGTTCGTCCGTCGCGTTGTTCACCCCAACTCTGAGATACCAAGGGCCGCCTGAGGGACCGATTCTGACCGAAGCGTTCACGGTCGTGACGTCGTCGAGCTGTGCAATCTCCGGTGTGTTCGCGGCGTCGAAGTACGTCGTGTCCTGGTACGAAGCATCGATGCGCGGCTGAATCAGGAAGTCGCCGGCGTGCGCCGTGTACGCGAGACCAAGGTGTCCCTGCCATTTCGGCGCAAAGGGGAGAACGTTGCCCGCGCGCAGCTCCGGCGGAAGGATCAGGAGCGGCTTGCTTTCGAGCTCGTCGATCGTCGCATCCAGATAACCGACGCTGGCTTCGACGAGCCAATCGTTCGTCGGCGCCCATGTCAGCTCGAGCTCTGCACCGTCGATACTTGCCTTGCCGGCATTCGTCAGGAACGGTGCAACGCCGCTCGGCAGCGGGCCACGGAACGTTACCTGCATATCGGTGTAGTCGGACGTGAACACGGCGGCGTTCAATCGCAGGGTGTTGTCGGCGAGATCGAGCTTCACTCCAAGCTCGATGGTCTCGGCTTCTTCTTGATCGAATTTCTGTAGTGCCGCTTGCTGTTCGGGCGTGAGCGGCGCGTTGAAGTGACTGTTCCAGCCGCCGCCTTTGAAGCCTTCTGCGTAGCTCAGATAGGTCATTGCGCGGTCGGTCCAGCGGAACGAAATCGACGCAGACGGCGTGAACGAGGTGAACGTATCGCGATACCAGCGCACGGGCACTTGCTTGAGCGCAGGATCCGAGTAGTCGAATTGATCGGGGTAGGAGCCTTTCTTGTCTTCCGTGTAGCGCCCGCCCGCAGTCACGGCGAGGCGGTCGGTGATGCGGAACGTCCATTGCGTGAACGCTGCCCAGCTTTCGTTGTCGACCTTGTTATTGTCGCTGTCGCGCTGAATGCCGGGCGGCGGCGGATTCAACTCGACCGTAGCAATATCGTCCGAGGTCTGTTCGAAATAATAGAGGCCGACGACGGCGGTCAGTCGTTCGCTCTGGTACGTGAGCTGCAGCTCCTGACTCAGCTGATCGCCATCGACATCGTAGATCGTGTGCAGAATGGTGAGCGGCGTGTTGTCGGCATCGCGCACGCCATTCCAGGAGATTTCACGGTACGCAGTGATGGACTTGAGCGTGAGCGCATCGCTCAGATCGAAAATGAGGCGGAGCGAGGCGCCCCAATTCTCGAGCTCGCTCGAGAGCGGCAGCGTACCGTTGTTGCTGTACTTGCCCCGCGCTTGCAAGTCGTTTGCGCAGCGATCGTCTGCAATCATCGGTACGGGATCGGCAAAGCTGGTCATGCCAGGACAGCCAGCCTCGAAGCTGGAGACGCGCGCAAAGGTCGCGTTCTCGTTGATTGCGGCGAAGACGAGCGGCGAGCCGTTCTCGTCCGATTTCGTGTAATCGAACGCGAGCGTTGCATTGAATCGATCCGACGGGGTCCATACGAGCTTCGCCATGCCGGTGAACGTGTCCGTGTCGCCAAGATCGGTGCCGTCGGGACGCGTCACGTAGCCGTCCTGTTTGCGCATTCCGAACGAGAAACGCGATTTCAGTGTTTCCGAGAAGGGCGCGTCGATCGCAACGAAGGCATCGATCAGGCTGTCCGATCCGCCGCCGACACGCATCGTGCCGCCGAACTCATCTCCCGGTGCAGTCGTCGTGAGCAGGATTGCGCCGCCGATCGTGTTGCGGCCGAACAGCGTGCCTTGCGGGCCGCGTAGCACTTGCACGTTGGCGATATCTCGCAGAGTCATCGTGCCGCCGACGGCATTGCCGATGTAGACGTCGTCGATGTAGAGCCCGACCCCGGGATCGACCGTGGACGTTGGATCGGTTTGTCCGATCCCGCGAATGAAGACTTGCGACGATGAGTTGTTGCCCGCCAAGGGCGCATTGTTCGCGAATTGCAGATTCGGCACGACTTGATCGAGCACCTCGGTGCTGAACACCTGACGCTCTTCGAGCGCGTTGCCTGAGAATGCGGAGATCGCAATCGGCGTCTCTTGCAAGTTCTCCTCGATTCTGCGCGCGGTGACGATCACCTGTTCGAGCCCGCGCACTTGCGTCTGTGCCTCGACGCCGAAGGCTGCAGCGATGCTGCTCGCGAACAGCAAAATGCGAGTCGACTGTGTCGTGCCGATCGTGTTGCCCATATGCGCCCCCATGTGTGCCGGTGAATTCGATCGGGTTGGGTGTCGACGGATGCCGTGCTCGAGCCGTAGTTCCGATGCTCGATGATCCGTACCAGCGGACTCATCCTGCGCGCGCGCAAGGCACGGGCGAAGTCGTGTTCGCCGCAATGCCGGATGCTGCAATGCGAGCGCTCAGGGGTGTACCCCGAGGGAGGGCGTTAGCGATCGGAAAGCCAGGTGCGCAGTGCGGCAGTGACGGCGTCCGGTTGCTCCATCGGCGCCATGTGTCCGCAACGGTCGATGCCGACGAGCGTGCTGTTCGCGATTCGGCGGGCGATTTCTTCGTGCCGCGCCCAGGGCGCCCAGGCGTCTTGTCGGCCGCAGAGTACGAGCGTTGGACAGCGGATCGCCGATAACACTTCGCTTGCATCGGGCCTAGCGAGCAGGGCACGGATCTGCGCCGCGAACTGTTCGGGTGTCTTGCGTGCGACCATGTCGTAGATCGAATTCATGAGCGCGGCATCTTCGAGGCGATCGGGATGGACCATGTTGCGCGCCCATTCCATGGCCATCGCTCGCATTCCTTGCTGCCGCGCGATGGCAAGTAGCGCATAGCGCTTCTCCATCTCCTTCAATCCCGCGTCCCCGAGCGCGAGCGGCTCGAACCCGGTATCCAGCAGCGCAAGCCGCGTCACGCGCTCGCCGGCCATTCGCATGATTTCGAGCGCGACACGGCCGCCCATCGAATGGCCGGCCACGGCAAATCGTTCGGGTGTCTGTGCGAGCACACGCTGCGCCATTGCAGCGAGCGAATCCAGGTCGCCGTGGTCGGCGACGAGCACTTCATAGCCTTCTGCAAACGCGGCGGCCTGCGCGGCCCAAACGGCCTCGTCGCACATGAGGCCGGGGATGAGTACGAGCGCGTGTTTGCCTTGCGATGTCACACAGGTTACAGGGACGCCGCGATCTTGCGGATTTCCTCGGGCGGACGCTCGCCGGAAAGCTGCGAGCCGGGAATCAAGTGTCGGCCTTTGTCAAGACCGCCGATCAGCACCGGCTCGAAGCCGATGTCGCGAATGAGTGCCGAGGCGATCTCGACGGCTTGCGGATCGTCGCTTGCGATGGGCATGCCGATCTTGCCCGGATCTTCGTGAACGGCTCGCATGCGCGCGGCACCGACGGCGTTGAACGCGCGCACGATGCGTGCTCCCGGGAGCAATTCCGCGGATGCAAGTCCGGCACCTTTCTCGCGCGCCCAGTTGGCGATCTCGCCGTCTCGGTTCGGGTAGGGATTGCAAGCGTCGATGACGACCTTGCCCTTGTAGTGCTTCGCCAACGATTTACCCAACTCCGGCAGCGCTCCATAAGGAACGGCGAGCAGCAGGATTTCGCCGAACTCGGCAGCCTGCTCCGGTGTGCCGGCGCTTGCATTGGGGCCCAGCTTTGCGGCGAGCGCCTTGTCTTCTTCGAGATGACGCGAGGAGAACATCACGGAATGACCGGCCTTGACCCATACCGAACCCAGCGCGCTTCCGACGTTGCCTGAGCCGATGATGCCGATCTTCGTTTTCTGCGCGCTGGAGGCGGCTCGACTGGCGATGGGAGCGACCGCGAGCGTCAGGCTGGCCGCAAGGATGAACCGACGACGATTGAGTGAGCAGTGATCGGCGTTCATCGAACTCCTCCGTAGCTGCTTGAGTAGGGACCTCTTGCGTCGGACGTGCTGCGTGACTTGGTTGGCCGCACGCACTCATCGGCTGGGATCTGCCGAGGCACTCTGCAGGATAGTGCCGATGTGATCGTTGCAACAGTAAGGATACGTCAACGTCGCCCGCATCGAATTGATGGGCCGGACCCCAGTCATTTAGACTGCGGCGCGAACTATAAGAAACCCCATGGGGGACCGATGAAATTTTCCTCTGCGATTCTCGGTTTGCTCTTGCTTGCGGCCGGTCCTGCAGCTCTCGGCGATGCTGCCATGTCGCAAGGCGAGTACCTCGCCCGTGTCGGTAATTGCGTAGCGTGCCACACGGTCCCAGGCGGCGAGCCCTTCGCCGGCGGGTTGAAGATGGAGGTGCCGCGGATCGGCTTCATCTATTCGACGAACATCACTCCGGATCCGGAGACCGGCATCGGCAACTACTCGTTCGAGGACTTCGATCGTGCGATGCGTAAGGGCATCGCGAAGGACGGGCATCGACTCTACCCCGCAATGCCGTACCCGTCGTACGCCAAGATCTCCGAAGCGGACATGCGCGCGCTGTACGACTTCTTCATGAACGAAGTGAAGCCGGTCAAGCAGCCGAACAAACCTGAAGAGACTTCAGGTTGGTTGAGCGCGCGGTGGCTGCTCGCGATCTGGAACTTCCTGTTCCTCGACGACAATCGGTTCGAGCCGGAAGACGACCAGAGCGCGGAATGGAATCGCGGCGCCTATCTGGTTCAGGGGCTCGGCCATTGCGGTGCGTGTCACACGCCTCGCGGCTTGTTCTTCCAGGAGAAGGGCATGGACGAGGACGATTCGCACTTTCTCGCCGGCGCCACGCTCGATCATTGGTCTGCGCCTGCATTGAACGGCGACATCAACTCCGGTCTTGGACGTTGGGAGGTGGACGACATCGCGGAGTTCATGAAGCGCGGCAAGAATCGTTTCGGCACCGCGTTCGGAACGATGGTCGAAGTGATCAATAGCAGCTCGCAGTACTGGACCGACGAGGACCTGAAGGCGATGGCGGTCTATCTGAAGTCGCTGCCGCCGAAAGAAGAGAAGTCGATCAAGCCCTACGAGTACGACGACACGACGACGAAAGAGCTCATGGCGTTCGACTTCAGCAAGCGCGGGGCTCAGACTTATTACGAGTACTGCGCTTCGTGCCACGGCTTCGATGGACGCGGTGCAGGCGTGAAGATGCTGCCGCCGCTCGCGGGCAATCCGGTCGTGCTCGATCCACGGCCCGAATCGCTCATCAATCTCACGATCAACGGCTCGTTGCGTCTCGTGACGCAAGGACAAGTCGAGACCTTCGACATGCCGCCGTTCTACACGCTGCTGTCGGATCAGCAGGTCGCGGACGTCGTCACTTTCATCCGCACGTCGTGGGGCAATTCGCCGAAGAAGGCAAAGGATGTGAGCGCGGAGCAGGTCGCGAAGATTCGTGCCGCGACCAAGCCGGTCGGTGCCGATGACGTCGTCATTCTGAGAATGAAATAGCTCTGCGTCTGGCGCAGAGTCTGGGTCTAAAGCCTACAGTCTCGCTGGCGCACTGGCGCAAACGCTCAGTGCGTCAGCGCGTAGATCACTGCATTCGCGCCGACGCGAAACGCGTCGGCGGCTGGCTTGAGCGGCATCGAACGTTGTTCGTACCACTCCCAGAAATTCGCCAGGTCGTTGTTGTGTCCCGCGAGCATCACGACATTGCCCCGGTCGTCGACGAGGGCGTAGTAGGCGATCTGGCCGCCCGGGACGTACTCGGCCATGCCTTGCAAGTCGTCGAGGTGAAAGATCATTTGGAAGACCGGATGATCGACCGTGACGGGAACGAAGTCCCAGTCGGGCAGGGCGCGCTTCACTTGCGAACGTAGCTGCTCCCATTGCCACGGGCCGTCGAAGTCGTCGACGAGCACGAAGCCGCCGCGCAAGAGGTACTGACGCAAGTTTTCGACCTCCTTCTCGGTCAACTCCATCTCGCCCGGCTCCGACACATAGGCGAACGGGTAATCGAATATCTCATCGCTCGAAAGCGAAACGATGCGATAGGACATGAGCTCCACATCCAACCCCGTCGTCCGATCGAGAAAGCGGTTCAGATTCTGATCCGAGTAGGGATAGTTGTGAGCCCACCCCATGTGTCCGATGGCCCCGTTGGTCGTGAAGTGCCAACGTGCGGCGATGAACTCGGTCTTGGGCGGCGAGTTCTGCAGGATCGGCTCGCCCCGCCACCATCCGAACAGCTCGCGAGCTCCGCAGGTCACGGCGAAGCCGGCAATGGCAGCGGCAACCACAAGCTTTGTCTTGGTCGAGGTCGAGCGCATCTTGCAATATTTGCGCCGTGATTCGTGACTCGTGAGTCGTCAAGCGCAGTAGGTAGCGAATAGAAGTCCGAATCTGGTGGAGTTTGCAAGGGGTCCTGTTCTTGTTGTCACCGCATGGTCCTCATGGCCATTTGAACGCGTGGCGGGCGTAGAATCCCCGCGAGTCACGAGTCACGAGTCTGTCCAGTCAGGTACATGGTTTACACAAGCGTCCAGGTACATGGTTTACACATTAAAGAGGGATGAGCTTGTGTGCTCGGGCATCGAAGCGCCCGAGTAACTGGTGA
>Ga0207874_1000260_pt1 | contig 79041 bp, 58 predicted proteins | sample HigsolmetaAR201D_FD_184833 | JGI IMG/M metagenome (GOLD analysis project Ga0207874, IMG submission 184833) | Ionic liquid and high solid enriched microbial communities from the Joint BioEnergy Institute, USA - AR20-1-D (SPAdes) (version 2) ...
GTCTGGTCGAGTTTGCCGTAGGCTCGGTGATTCTGATCCTGCTGATGTCGGGCCTGCTCGACCTTGGCCGCCTTTGGTACATCTACATCGCACTGGAAGACGCCGCCGGCGAGGCCGCGCTTTATTTGTCGGTAGATCCCTATTGCCGCACCGAGGACGACTGGCGCGATCCCACGCCTTCAGATATTGGCCCATCCCCGGAAGCCTGCAAATGCCTCAACCCTAATAACGGGCGCTATCGGGCGGAGCACGCGCCGGGGGCCGATATTCTGGACTGGAGCCAGATCACCTATAACCCCATTGTGCCCTTAATCCCAAACGCCGATGGGGATCTCGTTCCTCTTGTTACACCGGGAGGTGTCGTTGAAGTCGAACTGACATATCCGGTGCACCTGCTCACACCTATTATTCCACGATTCACCGGCATTAACCCGATCATTCTGCGTAGCCACGCAACACAAACCATTATTCGCTACTGGAAATCCGAGTCGGATATGGCCTGCGCCAAACCACCGGCCACGTGAGTTGAGAAGCCAGCCAATGCCAACTTCGCAGCAGCAAAGTCGCATATACAAGGGCCAGGGTTTAGTCGAATTCGCGCTTATTCTGCCTATCCTCCTCATCCTGGTGCTTGGCATTTTTGATTTCGGGCGCGTTCTCACCACCTATGCGATGACATCCAACGCGGTTCGCGATGCGCTTCGAAAAGCTGAAATTATTGGCTTTGAACCAGAACGCGGTAGCGTACCTCCCTATCGCGACTGCGCTTTGATGCTCAATACCATCCGCAGCGCCTTCTGGATTGCAGTCGCGAATGAAGGCGATCTGACAATTCGCTATCTGGAAGCAACGAAAGACACCGGCCAGGGGGAAGACCCGTGGGACGAAAATTTGAAGGAACTTGGCAAGTGCGACCTATCCGTCCCTAACCCGGCGCCTTTTACCGCGGATCTTGAAAGCGGCGATCCGCTCGAAAATGGCGACATCCTCGAAATCACGCTCCGCACAGAGGTGGCGTTTATGACGCCCATCCTCAGCGCCATGATGCCAGTGATGCCAATCAACTTCACCGGCCAACGTACGATCATCACAGAACTCGAACTCCACACGCATCCGACAGCCGAAGATACGGACTATGACGGGCTGCCTGATGCCTGGGAAAAACTCCATTTCGGCTCCGCAGATCCCGAAATCCGGCCCAGCGATTTGCTGGCAACAGGGACTGATGACCCGGATGGAGACGGTTGCAATAACGGCTGTGAATATGCGCGCGGGACAGACCCCAACAATCCCGACACCGATGGCGACGGCCTGACCGATGGTGAAGAGGCTTATACCTACTTTACTAACCCGCTTAAGCCGGATACCGACGACGATGGCCTGACCGATTGTCAAGAGATCTTTGGCGACTCTGCGCCCGGACGGTGCCCCGCACCCGCCATCGTCAACTCGGACACGTACAATTATCCGACCAATCCTCGAAACCCTGACACCGATGGCGACGGCCTGACCGATGGTGACGAAGTGCTCGTTCACGGAACCGATCCGACCAACCCGGATACGGATGGCGATGGTCTGAGCGATTTTGATGAGGTGGAAAACCACGGGACAGACCCGACCAATCCTGATACGGATGGCGACGGCCTGAGCGATGGCGAGGAACTCAATGGCATTACCAACCCTGCGCGTTACGCTGCAGTCGTGCGCCATTCAACCTACAAATTCCCAACCGATCCACTGGACCCGGATACCGATGACGACGGCCTGAGCGATGGTGATGAAGTCTTCGTTCACGGAACCGATCCAACCGATCCTGACACCGATGACGACGGTCTGAGCGACGGGATCGAAGTGGATCTCGGAACAGATCCGCTTGAGATGAGTCTCGACTCGAATGATGGCGACAATCTGCCGGATGCCTGGGAGTTGCGTTTCTTTGGCAACCTCGATCAGGGCGACACGGACGATATGGACGGAGATTACTGTAACAATCTCTGTGAGTTCGAGAACGACCTGAGCCCGCTGCTCGTCGACTATGACGGCGACGGCGACGGCGTGTTCGATAAATACGAAATCGAGGGGCGGACTGTTATCGTCGACGGCGTCTCGTTCACCTACTACACGGACCCCAACAACCCGGATACAGACGGTGATGGGCTTAATGACTATGAGGAGTTGGTTCCGTACAGCATCCGTGTCAATGGTAGCTGGATCACCGGGGTTACCAGCGACCCGACAAGCGCCGATCGCGACGGTGACGGTTTGTCCGATCTGGAGGAGCGGAACCATAACACCCATCCGTACCGAGCGGATACGGATGGCGATGGACTTGATGATGGTATCGAAATCAATGGCACTTACGGCGACTTCTGGACGGCGACATCCCCGGTTGAGGCGGATAGTGACGGCGATCGTTTAAGCGACCTCGACGAGCTTGAACTCCGCACGGCCGCACATCCAACCTGCCCCGACCCATGGAATGCCGACAGTGACGGCGATGGTCTGCCGGATGGACACGAAACCCTGACCGACCCCTGTTTGCACGACGCGCCGTTGATCGTCAGCATCGCGGGTTCGACCGTTGTCGACGAAGGTCAGACAGCGCAACTGATCGTCCAGTTGTCGCGAGTCGCCTACGAGCACATCGTTGTCAATCTCGCGATAGCGGGGAACAGCACAGCCACAGCAGGGCAGGACTATGTCCAGCCGGCTAGCATGCAGGTCACGATTCCGATTGGCCAGACGAGCGCAATCTTCTCAATCCAGACGTTGCACCAGCCCGTTGGTCGCGATGAGGACGATGAATATATCTACGTCTCGATTGCCAGTCTCGGCAATCCGTCTGTCGCAGAAATCGACCCAACCCCAGCAACGATAACCATCCGTGACGTTGATCCCGAGCCTAATCTCGTGTTCCCCAATTCAAATATTACCGTTAACGAGATGGCGGGACGGGTTGACATCACGGTACAGCTAAGCGCAATAAGCGACCGCGACGTCAGCGTTAATTACCAGACTCGAAATGGCACGGCGACATCGCCTAACGACTATATCGCTGCCAGCGGAACCCTGCATATCCCGGCAGGTCAGACCAGCGCAACGGTATCGGTATTGTGGAACGACGACGACATAGCCGGCGCATTGAAACGAACCTTCTATGTCGATTTCATGCAACCCGTGAACGCGCAATTGCCGTCTAGCCCCACCACGGTCACTGTCACCATCGAAGACGATGAGTCTATGTACGACGTCAGCCTGACGCTGTCCGCGACGCAAATCACGGAAGGGACAAACGGCAATTCACTGAACTATACCGTCTCGCTCAATCGTCAGAACATGAGCAGCCAGCCGGTTGTGGTTCGGGTAGCCACGACCGATGGCTCCGCCACGAGCAGCGCGCCCTATATCGATTACGTGGCGCTGTCTGAAGTCATTAGCATTGGGCCCGGCGAAACCAGCGTTACCGGAACAATCGACATCATAGATGACGACCGTTATGACTCGGCCGCTCAAGAGCAGTTCACAATTGCGATTGTGGAAGCCTCCGAAAACGGCCGCATCATGACCGGCCCGCTGACGGTAACGATCGTGGACAATGATGCTGAGCCGGAAATCTCCATCGAAGCAGCAACGGAAGTACGTGCGTCAACAGACACTACTGTCGACGGTGCGCTAGCCATCACCCGTACCGGCGCTACCGAACGCGATATCCAAATCACTTATCAGACCTATCCGCAACAAAGTAGCCCGGCTTACGACGGTCAGCATTACGATGTAACATCCTCGATTCCACTCGTGCTGCCGGCCAATACAAGCGCTACCGAATTTACTTTCCGTGTGCGCAGAGTTGCCCAAAGCGATAACACAACCCGCTATTTCCAGGTGAAGCTAACCGACGCAGTTAACGCGACCATTGGAGCTGACACTGGCAACGTAACGATCTGTAAACGAAATGGCAGTTGCTGACCTACACATAAAAGTGAGCACTTGTCTATCCCGCTGGGAGAACTACGATGGCAGACGGCTTTAAACGAAGCATAGAAAAACGCACGCAACGACAATCCGGTCAGGCTATCGTCTTGATTGCCCTCATGATGGTCGGCTTGATGGGCATTCTGGGCATGGCGATTGATGGCGGCGGGCTGTTCTTCCTGCACCGCGATACGCAAAACGCGGTGGACGCCGCCCTGATCGCGGCGCTATATGCCAAATGCACGGGTAACCGGGCAGAACTGGAAAGCCAGCCAGACCCGGATGGCACCTATGCGAACCTGTACGAAAAAAGCATTCACCTGGCCGCACTTAACGCGGCGAGCAAGAATGGCTTTACGCATGGCGTGAATGCAGATATCACGATCGAGTCCAATTATCAGCCCCCTGAATCTTCGAATGACCGCTACATTCGCGTTCAAATCAGGGCAGGCAAGCCGTCGTATTTCATTCAGCTTGTCTATCCTGAACCGCTTGAGGTCACAACCAGCGGTGTTGGATATTGCGAGCCGTCGATGGTGGGTCTTCTTCCTCAGGCTGCGATTTTCTCGACACGGGACACCAGCGACTGCAACATGAGTAGCAACCATGTCTCTATTGGCAACGGCGGCAACTCCAACTTTGTCGTCTCGGGGTCCATCTTTGCCCAGTCGGGCAATCCAACCTGCGCCATAATGGGGCGTGGCAACAGCAGCTTCACTGTCAGCGGCGCCTGCCAGGCAGCAGGTGGCTTCAACGAGAACAATCTTGACTGTGGCAGCTATGAGCCGAATCAACCGAAATGGCCAAGCCAGAATCCGTTGAATGGGATGTCTCGGCCCTCATGCGTGCCGGGGGAAAACAAGATGACCGCAGCAGAGCTTGTGGCGGTCAATAATCTGGGCATCGGCACCTTTTCCGTGGGATATAAACCGGGCACCTATAGTTCATTATCGATAAGCAACAAAGACTCTGTCTATCTGGCACCCGGCCTCTATTGCTTCAAGAACAGCGGTGAGGGCATTAAGCAAACCGGCGGTCTGTTGTACGGTGATGAGGTACTGCTCTACTTTGAACCGGCGGCAAATGGAGATCCAGCCAACAACGGCATTCACCGTAATGGCGGCACAGTTTATCTCCAATCGCCCGCTGAAAAGTGCATTCCCGGCTCAGGGCAAGGTGCTACCTGCAATTACCGAGGACTTCTCGTCTGGAAGGACACGACCCGTGACGTGATCTCGGATGCAGGCGGAAACAAGAATCAACTGCACCTGAACGGTAATGGGTCCGATGATCAGTGGATCGGCATGTTCTACGCGCCCGCAACCGAATGCACATTTGAGGGCACCTCAAATGCAACCGTGACCGGTATGCTCGTGTGTTATAGCGTTCGTGGTTCGGGCGGCGGCAATCAGGACAAGAATCTGGTCGTGATCTATGAAGTGCCAGATTTCCTCAATACGCCACCCAAAGTCAGCCTGACCGAGTAGACAGTAGTAGGTTTTCAATCGTGCGAAAAACCCGCCTTCCTCACCGGAGGGCGGGTTTTTGCTTCCGGGGCGCTCAGTTGGCGGCGGGGCGAATGATATCGGGTTCGTGGTGCGGCGTGCGAAGGAAGCGCTGCGCCCACAGTTCCAGCGTCAGCAGGCGGAAAATGACCTCCACCTGACTCTCGCGCCCGCTGAAATGGGCTTTGAGCAGGCGTTCCAGTTCGACCGGGCTGAACAAATCGCGGATCGTTGCCGCCGGGTCGAGCAGCACGGCGCACGCCCGCTCCGCCAGATCGTGACGGAACCAGTCGAGGATCGGTGTGCCGAAGGGCTGCTTGGGCCGTTCCAGCGCGAAATCGGGCAGGTAGGGGCGCATCGCCTCGCGCAGCACGACCTTGTTCGACTTCATGCGAATTTCCGGCGGCACGGCGGCGGCAAAGGCCAGCAGTAGCGGGTCGAAATAGGGCACGCGCGCCTCCAGCGAGTGCGCCATCGCCGTCTTGTCCTGCGACAGCAAAGCGTTGCCCGCCAGCCACGTATTGATGACCAGCGCCTGCGCCGTATTAAACGGATCGCTACGCCAGCTACGCTCCAGAATGTCGCGGTAAACGCGCTCCTTGTGCTGCTCGGCGCGCCAGGCTGACATCAGCGCCTCGCCATACAGCCGCACGCGCAGGCTATCGCTGAAAACCACTCCGTCGAACGACTGCATACGCAGCAGGCCGTCTTCGCGCGGCAGCAGCGCCTGACGCAAACGCGGCAGATACGTCGGTAGCGCGCCGATATAGCGATACCGCCGGAAAGCCGGATAAAAGCGCTCCAGCGCCGCCAGTGACGGTTCCAGCGGCGAAAGCCAGCGCCAGCGCTCGTGCGCCGCCAGCGCCCACGGAATACTGCGATGGTGCGCGTAGCCGCCGAACAGCTCATCGCCGCCCAGCCCGGTCAACACGACTTTCACATGCTGCGCGGTCAGCTCGCTCAGCAGCAGCAGCGAGACCGCGCTGGGATTGGCGTTCGGCTCGTCGTGGAAATAGACATAGCGGTTGAAGCCGTCCCACCAGTCATCGGCGGAAATCACCCGCTCGTGGTGGTCGGTCTGGAAATATCCGGCGATGCGCCGGGCGTGCAGCAGTTCGTTATCGGGCGTCGGCGTGTCATAGCCGACGGTGAACGTGCGGATACGCCCGCCCGCCTCACGCGCCATCAGCGCCAGCACCGCCGCCGAGTCGATACCGCCGCTCAGGAACAGGCCAAGCGGCACGTCGCTACGCAGGTGCAGATGCACCGCTTCTTCGAGCAACCGCCGCGCCTCGGCGATGATCTCATCCTCGGACGCCGGGTTCTCGCCCGCCGGTTCGGGAAACTGCCAGTGACAATGCAGGCGCGTCTGGCCGCCTTCCACCACCAGCGCGTGGCCCGGCGACAGGCGACGCACGCCTGCAAACAGCGTGTCCTCGCCGATCATGTAGCCGAAGCTGAGAAAGGTATCGACCACGCCGAGGTTAAGCTCCGCCTGTACCCTGTCCGTGGCCAGCAGCGCCTTGACCTCGCTGGCGAACAGCAATTGCCCATCCCGCTCGGCCAGATAGAGCGGCTTCATGCCGATGTGATCGACCGCCAGCACGAGGCGGTCGCGGTTTGCGTCCCACAGCGCGAAGGCGTACATGCCGCGCAAACGCCGGAACAGATCGAGGCCGTAATCCTCGTACAGGTGAATGATCGTCTCGCCGTCGCCCTCGGTGCTCAACGTGTGACCGGCGCGCAGCAACTCGTCGCGCAGTTCGCGGTAGTTATAGATCTCGCCGTTGAAAACCAGCGCGATGCTGCGGTCCTCGTTGTAAAGCGGCTGATCGCTGCCTTCGATGTCGATGATGCTCAGGCGACGCATGCCAAGCGCGACATTGGCGGCGCTGTAAAAGCCGTCGCCGTCGGGGCCGCGGTGGCGAAGCAAAGCGCTCATGGCCTGAACCGCCGCCAACGACGCCCGGCCTTGCCCTGCCACGTCCACCATGCCGCAAATTCCACACATAAAAATACCGCCCGATCTCGGAAAGGCTGGACGGATCGCAGCAGTACGCCCTCCAGCAATCCATCCAACCCTGAATGACCGTCGTTAATGCCCCTCAGGATACTGGTTTTGGCCCGCGAATTCCAGCGCGGCTGTGCCAGAGCAAGTCGTCTATCGACATTCGCGCCGAATCCACCTACCATTACACGGCGATAGCCTTCGTTGCTGCGGCGCGTGGGAAAGAGCAGGTTTTGGCAACTACAGCCGCTTACATCATCGTCTTTACGCTGGCGCTCGGTTTAGCGCTGTTGCTCGTGCCGGTCGCGCGCAGTCTCGCCCTGCGCTATGGCATCGTCGCCCGGCCCGGCGGACGGCGAACGACCGAAGGCGATTTGCGCCGCGTGCCCAAGCTCGGCGGCATCGTCCTGTTCGGCAGCTTCGTCCCGGCGGTGCTGGTCGCGCAAATGCTGCCAGTGCCGCGCATGGATCGTTACGAGGTCGTGCGCCTGACCGGCCTGCTGATCGGCGCGCTGATCACGTTCATCCTCGGCCTGCTGGACGACAGGTACGACCTCAAGCCGTTCTGGCAGTTCATGGGGCAATATCTGGCGGCCTCGGTCGCCATCGTCTTTCAGATTTTCATCGAGTTCTTCAACAACCCGTTTACCGGTCAGCAGACCGATCCGTGGCCGTATATCGTGACGGTGACGATCACGTTCTTCTGGCTGATCGGCATGATGAATACCGTCAACTGGCTGGACGGGCTGGACGGGCTGGCGGCGGGCGTGGCGTTCATCGCCGGAGCCATGCTGTTCATCAACAGCGCCTTTCAGGTCGAACCGCCGCAGACCAGCGTCAGCCTGCTGCCGCTGGCGCTGATGGGCACGTCGCTGGGCTTCCTGCTGCACAACTTCTATCCCACGCGCATCTACATGGGCGGCGGCGCGTACTTTCTGGGCTACGTTTTGGGCGCGCTCAGCATCATCGGCGGCGCGAAAATGGCGACGATTCTGCTGGTCATGGGCCTGCCGCTGCTGGACGCCGTATGGCAGGTGGTCAACCGCATCGCGCACGGCAAAAGCCCGTTCTTCGGCGACCGGGGCCACATCCATTTCCGCCTGCTCGACATGGGTCTTAGCCAGCGGCAGATCGTGCTCGTTTACTACGCCTTCTGCGCCTTTTTCGGCATGCTCACGCTCATCATCGAAAGCAGGTTATACAAATTCATCGCTTTTGGCGTCATGGCCGGAGTGGTCGCCGCGGGCTTCATCGCGCTGCTGCGGGCCGAACGGCGTTCGTCGCGTTCGTAAGACTGCGCGGTTATGTGAAACTTCCCTGAATACGCCTTTGTCATCCTTTACCACGCTCTCCGGCTTGGCTATCATGGAAGATGATTCCGCCCGACAAGCCGCTCAGCGCTGCTACCCCACAGCGACGGGAAAACTCCATGCACGGGAACCTGAATTCAGCAATTGCGACCTATAACCAGGAACTCGAAGAGCGCGTTGCCGCCTGGGCCAGAGCAAAGATCGCGCCGAACCGGCTTGGGCATGTGGAAGGCGTGGTCGAAACCTGCGAAACGCTGGCGCGACGCTACGCGCCGGACGACGTGGCGCGCGCCCGTCTCGCCGGCTGGATTCACGACGCCGCCAAACACTGGCCGGACGACGACCTGCTGGCTTATGCCGAGGCGAACCATCTGCCGATCACCGAAGGCGACCGGGCCGTGCCGATGTTGCTGCATGGCATTGTCGCCTACGCGCTGGCTGCGGACATCTTCGAGCTAAACGACCCGGAACTGGCGGCGGCCTGCAACCACCACACCACCGGCGCGCCCGGCATGGGAACGCTGGAGAAAATCGTCTTTCTGGCCGATCTGATCGAGCCGGGGCGCGATTTTCCGGGCGTGGAGGCGCTGCGCGAGGCAGCCGAGCGCGACCTCGACACCGCCGTACTCATGGCCGTCGACCACACCCTGCGCTACCTCATCGACCGGCAGCGCGTCATCGATCCACGAGCGCTGCTGCTGCGGAATGAATTGCTGCTGAACGGGGTGCGTTACTAACAGCTTTCCAGCTCAACGCCCTCGCAGCCGCCGCAACCGGCAGCCACGAAATTTCTAACGCATTTCTACTCATATTCATGTACGTCTCCTCTTTTCAATCGTGGCGATTTTTGCGATAATAGAACAAATTTTCTGTAAGTTTTGGAGCGAGGGTCCCATGCAGGAAACCCGAACCAATACGCTCGGTAACGCGCTCTCGTGGCTGGAACAGGGCTACAGCGCGCTGAAAATCGACGCGCTGGCGGTATTCGGCGTCATCACGATGCTGATCCTGCTGTTGTGCGCCGGCGCGTATCAGGAGGCTGTTCGGCAGGCGCATCTGGCGCTTGGCCTGACCGCACCGCAGGATTCGACCGTCATGCAGATCGTCCACATGGTCAACCAGTACGGTCTGGCCGTGCTGGTCGCCATCTGCTATTTCAGCAACGCCACGACCGGCGGGCTGCGGCGAGAGATGGTGATCGATATTGTCTCGATCTCGCTCGGCGTCCTGCTGCCGCAGCTTGTCTTTCACGCGACGACGGTTTTCACCATGCAGAATCTCATCGTCGCCAATAACATCAGCGTCAACAGCAGCGTCGTCAGCGCGTTGAATACGGAGTGGCTCATCGTCTGGTCGCTGTCGATGCTCGTCGTTGGTCTGGCGTTCCTGACGTGGCGGGTGGTTCACAAGCCCAGACTGCGCGCCTGAGCGAGTTCGCAAACCCATGAAACGCCGCCCCGGTACGTATCGGGGCGGCGTTTTGTTTGTCCTGCGCCTGCACGTTCAGTAAGATTTGTTCAGATTGTCGCGCGCATCAGGAAGGCTCTCATGAAACTGACCCATGATCTCTACGTCGTCGGCGGCGGTCGCTTCGGCTTTGGCCTGTCCGGCGTGCTCGATTGCCATGTTTTCGTCCTCGATGGTGGCTCGGAACTGGCGCTGATAGACCCAGGCCTTGGCATGCCGGGCGACTTCGACACGATTCTGGACAACATGCGTCAGGACGGCCTCGATCCAAAGCGGGTACGCAAGCTGATCCTGACCCATTACCACTGCGACCATATCGGCGCAGCCGCCGAAGCGCAGAAACGGCTCGATGTCGAGGTCTTTAGCTCACGTTTCGCTGCCCCCGTCATTCGCAGCGGCGACGAAAAAGCGGTCGCGCTTGATGTCGCCAAAGCGGCGGGCTTTTACCCGCAGGATTTCCACCTGCCGCCCTGCCCGGTCGACCGTGAACTTGTCGAAGGTGATGTCATCGAAGTCGGCGATCTGAAACTGACGGCCTATGAGACGCCGGGCCACTGCGACGGCCATCTCAGCTTTCACATGCAGGGGCGGGACCGCACCTACCTGCTCGGCGCGGATCTGGTCTTCTGGGGAGGCCGTATCCTGTTGCAGAACATCCATGACTGCCGCATCGATGCCTATGCCAGCAGCGTCTTCAAGGTCGAAAAGCTCGACTTCGACGCGCTGGTCCCCGGCCATCTGCAAATTTCACTGCGCTATGGCAAGGAACATGTAGACAAGGCCGCCGCCTATTTCAGACAGCTTGGCGTGCCGCCGAACCTGTTGTAACCCGGCAGGCGTGCGCGGCCTCCTACCGGGATTTCTGTTTGTAGAGCGCGACGGCGGTCAGAATGATGGCGCCCTGAATCAACTGCTGAATCCACTGGTTGACGTTCAGGACGACGAGTACGTTGGCCGTCAGGCTCAGCAGTAGCGCGCCACCCAACGTTCCCCACAGGCTGCCGCGCCCGCCAAACAGGCTCGTCCCGCCGAGGATGGCCGCCGTGATCGTCTGCAACTCCAGCCCGTCGCCGATCACCGGGTCGCCGATGCCCATACGGCTGAGCCAGAACAGCCCGGTCAGCGAGGCCAGCAGGCTGCACAGAATATAGACGCCAAACTTGACGCGCTTCACGGGGATGCCCGACAGACGCGCCACCTGCTCGTTTCCGCCCACGGCGTAAATGTAGCGGCCAAAGGTCGTGCGCCGCAGCACGAACGACAGCGCGACCAGCAAAATGATGAAAACAATCGTCGGCGCGTAAATCGGCCCGATGCGAAGGTCATAAAAACGCAGCATTTCGGGCGCGGCGCGGCCAATCGGATTGGTCGTTATCGTCAGGGCGATGCCATAGAGGATGCTGTAGGAGCCGAGCGTCACCACAAACGGTGGCACGTTCAGCCGGGTGATCAGCAGCCCATGTATGAAACCGACCAGCACGCCCAGACCGAGTGTTGCCGCGATGGCAACGCCCATATTGCTCGATTCGCCGTTCATCAGAATGGCCGAAACCAGCACCGACAGCTTGACCAGCGAGCCAACGGACAGGTCGATGCCGCCGGTCAGGATGACCAGCGTCTGCCCCAGCGCGATCGTGCCAAGAAATGCCGTCTGCCGGAAAACGTTGAGCAGATTGCGGTCGGTCAAAAAGCGCTCGGAACTGAGCGTGCCGAAAACCGCGATCACCAGAATCAGCGCGTAAACGATCAGATAGGGTGCGTTGCGGCGGAAAAAGCGCCAGCGGGTTTCGGTCGTAGCCGGGGCTGCGGCGACAGTCGTCATGCGTCACTCCCCGTGTAGCCCGGCAGTTCGGTTGTCGCTGGCAGCAGGCTTCCGGTAGTCGCCAGTTGCATCACGCGCTCTTCGGTCGCCTCCTCGCGCGCCAATTCCCCGACAATCCGCCCATCCCGCATCACAAGTATGCGATCGCTCATGCCCAGAATTTCCGTGAGTTCGCTTGAAATCATCAGGATCGCCACGCCCTGTTCGGTCAACTGCCGCATCAACTGGTAAATCTCGAATTTCGCGCCGACATCGATGCCCCGCGTAGGCTCGTCGAGGATGATGACTTTGGGCGCGCGCGCCAGCCATTTTGACAGCACAACCTTCTGCTGGTTGCCGCCGCTCAGGTACTGGACTTCGGCGCTGGCAGACGCCATGGCAATCGCCAGTTCCCGGCGCGCCTGATCAACCCGTTCGGCTTCGGCGCGCCGACGAATAACGCCGTAGCGCGTCAGCTTGTCGAGCACGGTCAGGGTGATGTTGTTGCGAATGGGCAACTCCATGAACAGCCCCTGCGTCTTGCGATCTTCCGGGACCAGCGCAATACCGGCATCGACAGCCTGCGCCGGCGAAGACAGGGTAACCACCTCGCCGTTCAGCCGCACCGTGCCGCTTTGCAGGCGATCCGCGCCGAACAGCGCCCGCGCCAGCTCCGTGCGCCCGGAACCGACCAACCCCGCCAGCCCGACAATCTCGCCGGCGTGCAGCGTCAGATGAATGTCGCGCACGGCGGCAGTCGTCACACCTTCGACCGTCAGCACGGGCGCGCCGCGCCGTGGTTGCCCGTGCGGGAAGGCTTCATCGAGCGAGCGCCCGACCATCATCTGGATCAACTGCGCGCGCGTCAGCGCTTCGATCGGGTGCGTGCCAACCACCTGCCCGTCCTTCAACACGGTGACTTCGTTGGCGATTCGGAATACCTCGTCCAGCCGGTGCGAGATATAGATGACGGCGACGCCCTGCCGCACCAGCGACTCGACGACGGAAAACAGCGTTTCAAGCTCATGCCCGGCCAAAATCGCCGATGGTTCGTCCATGACGATCACATCGGCGCGCTGCGACAGCGCCTTGGCGATTTCGACCATCTGCTGGCGCGCGACCGTCAGCTCGCCGACCGGCTGGCGAACGTCGAGCGGCATTTCCAGCCGCTGCAGGATAGCCTCCGCGTCGGCGTACAGCTTTTTCGTGTCGATCAGCCCAAGACCGGTGCGGGGTTCGCGGCCCAGAAAGATATTCTCCGCCACCGTCATGTACGGCAGCAGGTTGAGTTCCTGATAGATGATGCGAATGCCGTTATCCAGCGCTTCGCGGGTACTCAGGCTGGTATAGCGCCTGCCTTTGTAGATGATTTCGCCGCTATCCGGCTGGTACGCGCCCGCGAGGATCTTCATCAGCGTGGATTTGCCGGCCCCATTTTCGCCCACCAGCGCGTGAACCTGCCCCGCGCGGCACGAGAACGAGACGCCTTTCAGCGCCTGAACGCCGGCAAACGCCTTCGCGATCTGGCGCATTTCGAGGATGGTATCCGGTGAAGTGTCAGTCATCGGTATAGAAGCCGAGTGTCCGGGCGCGCGCCCGGACACTCCATAGTCGCGTCAGGATCAGCCTTCGCTGCTCTCAACCAGATAGCCCAGTTCGGCCAGACGCTCTTCGGGGAAGAAGACCGGCCCGAACACGTCGTCGCTCCAGTTGGGATTGAAGAACTCGTCGATTTCTTCATGGCTGAAATCGCGGGTTTCTTCGATGTAATCCTGGAAGTCGATGAAGCGCTGAACCGGCTCGCCACGCAGCACCTGAATGGCCGTATCGACGCACAGCACGCTCATGGACGGCGGATACTGCTTCGCGTAGAATTCGACGCCATGCGCGTCGGCCACGCGCAGGAAGCCATTCATGTACTCGCCGCCCGCAATCGGCGGGATCGGCAGGCCGGCGTCCTCATAAGCGCTGATGATGCCCATCGACATCTGCGCGCCATTGGACCAGATGCCATCGATCTGATCGCCAAACTGCGCGATCCACTGTTCCATCACGCGCTTGGCCTCAGCCGTCGACCACTGGCCATACTGCTCGTCGAGCACGTTGATGCCGGGATTCGCAGCCCACACCGTGCGCGCCGCCTGAGCCTCAATCTCGGCGGTGTCGACGCCCGGAATGCCGTTCATCTGCAAAATGTTGCCTTCGCCGCCGAGTTCATCGACCAGCCACTCCGCCAGCGACTTGCCCGAACGGTACAGGTTAGTACCGATTTCGGTGACGAAGTTATCGGTGTCCACGCCGCTGGCGCACAGAATGACCGGCACGCCCTGCGCCATCGCGCGTTCCACCGGGGCGGAAAGCGCCGCGCGGCCCATCGGCACCAGAATCAGCGCATCGGGTTCCTGCGCCAGCAGGTCTTCCACCTGCGGGACCTGAATATCGGCGCTGCCGTTAGCGTCGGCGTACAGCAGTTCGGAAACAACATCCGGCCCCAGTTCTTCTACACGCCAGCGAACATGCTCGTCAAACAGCGCGGCCCACGAATTCGTCGGCCCCTGCGACGCCAGCGCGATACGATACGGACCTTCCTTGGCGAATGCCGACGTGTCATAAGTTTCGTTCTGCCGCCGTAGCAGGCTTTCAAGGTACGGGCTGGCGGCAATCTCCTCTTCCGTGAATTGCACGCCAGAGGCGGGTTCTTCGGTCGCTTCCTGAGCGTACAGGCTCATGGCTCCCAGAAGCAAAAGACAGACCAGCCCCGCCGAAAAAACGCGTTTGAGTCTCATGATCGTCTCCTGAATGAAACACCTTCAATATTCCACTGAACCGCGAAATTCCCCTAAAGACGGGCGAAAGCTCTCGTCCGCATTTCCTCCTTTCTGTTGTACGCGTTTCCGTCAGGCGCGACGGGCAGCCATGGTATACAGCGCTACCGCGGCGACGATGACCAGCCCTTTGAGGATAAACTGAACCTGAACATTCAGGCCCAGCAGCAGCGACATGCTGCTCAGAATCTGGATGATGAGCACGCCGGCTACGGTCCCGAACAGCCCACCGCGACCGCCCGTAAAGGCAGTCCCGCCGACGACCGCCGCGGCAATCGAGTCGAGATCGAAGCCGCGGCCCAGATAGCGGTCGATGTAGCCGACATAACCGCTGAGCACGATACCGGCTGCCACAGCCATCAGGCTGCACAGGACATAGACCGACAGCAGCACGCGGTTGACGCGCAGCCCCGAAAGCCGCGCTGCCTCGCGGTTGCTGCCGACCGCGTAAATCCGGCGGCCATAGGGCATGAGATACAGCAGGAAGGAAAACAGCGCCGTGAACCCGGCCCAGATCAGGAACGAGACCGGCAGCGGCCCGACCGACTGGTTGACGACGTTGAGCGCGTTGGGGACAAAACCGCTCGGTATACCGCGCGTGTAGGCCACCTGCGCGCCCGTGATGAACACCAGCACGCCGAGCGTCGCCACGAACGGCGGCACATTGCGTCTGGTGACGAGCAGCCCGTTGGCGAGGCCGACCAGCGCGCCCAGCCCCAGCGCAACCGCCAGCGCCAGAGGCAGGCGCGCGTTGTCGCCGTTGCTCACCTCGGCAATCACGACATTGGTTAAAACGATGACGCCGCCAACAGACAGATCAAGCCCGGCGACCAGCAGCACCAGCGTCTGGCCAATCGCCACCAGACCAAGCTGCGCCGCCTGTCGGAGAATCAACGTGAGGTTTTGCGCCTTATATAGATCGGGCGTGAAAATCAGCGCAAGCACCAGCAGCGTGGCCAGCGAGACATACACGCCATAGCGCAGCATGAACTGCCGGGACGAATGAACAATGGAGCGGTCAAACGGTGTCTGAGCGGGTCTAGCGGTATCCACGGCAGTCTCCGGCCTGCGTGCAACGATGCGCCTGCGGATGATGGGAAAGCCACGCAGCAATAAAACTATCAGCGATTATATTACGGCGAATCGATTATAGTTATGCCATCAAATAGAAGCAAAAGGTTACGCGGTCTGATTGCCAGTCTGCACCGCCGCATGGTATAACGCAACCAAACAGACAAGGCAAGCGAAGAAACGGCGGTTCTCCCCTATGAAACCTCTCAAATTGATGATTCCGGGCCCGATTGACGTCGATAGCGAAGTTCTGGAATGGATGGGCGGGCCGGTCCGCGTACATTATGGCGATGAATGGGTTGCCGCGCACAACGAAACCATCGCTCTGCTGCAACAGGTCATCGGCACATCCGGCAAGGTCTTCATCATGCCGGGTTCCGGTAGTCTGGGGCTGGATGCCGTCGTGCACACCACCTTCGCGCCGGGTGTGAAGGTCGCCGTCGGCCAGAACGGACACTTTGGCCATCGCCTGACGGAAGTTCTGGAAGCAAATGGCGTTATCCCGATCCCGGTTGTGGCCCAGCCAGGCGAACCGCTCGTGCCCGACGATTTCGACCGCGTTCTAGCCGGCGACCCCACAATCACCGCCGTCGCCGTCGTGCATCTGGAAACGTCGACCGCCGTCCTCAATCCGGTGCGCGAAATCGCAGCAGTCGCGCGTAAGCACAACCGCCTGTGCATGGTCGATACGGTTTCGTCGCTCGGTTGCGTGCCTTATGAGATGGACGCGTGGAATATCGACCTGACCGTCTCAGCGTCGCAGAAAGGGCTTGGGGCCGCGCCGGGTGTGGCCGTCGTCGCTGTCGGGCCGCGTGCCTGGGCCGTCGCCGAAGCGCGCACCGAACCGGCGCGCAGTTGGTATCTCGACCTGAAACGCTGGCAGTGGTACGTCGAGAACTGGGGCGACTGGCATCCCTTCCCCGTAACACTGCCAACATCGGTCATTCTGGGGCTGCGGGCCGCGTTGCAGTCGCTGGTGCGCGAGGGGCTGCCGCAGCGCATCCAGCGCTACGAACAACTGGCCGCGCGCCTGCGCGAAGGGCTGCGCGCTTTGGGCTTGCCGCCATCGGTCGATGATGAATTGATGTCGCCCTGCCTGACCGCGGTCTATACGCCGGACGGCGTGCGCTCAAGCGAACTGGTGAACTTTCTGGCCGAAGCGTACGGCATCAGAATCACGACCGGCTTTGCCGAGGCGAAAGAGCGCGTCATCCGCATCGGGCATATGGGCACGGCCATCACCGAAGCGGATATTGACCGGCTGCTGGAAGGCATTCGCCAGTTTCTGGCCGAACGGCAAACCCAGAACGCGCGCTGAACGTCAGGACTTCTCGACGTACTTGCGTGCCCACTCCACGCCTTCCCATGAGACGAGCGAGTCAGGCGCGATTTTGACCAGATAGCGTGGCCGGTCGAGCGTCGGCACCAGATATTCAGGCCCATGCTCGCCTAAATAGCGCGTTGCCATGCGGTTGGCGATTTCAAGGCATTGGCCTTCCATGATCGCCGGCCCGAAGACGATTTCGGCCTTGCCACGCATCAGAACGCGGGTATACGGGCTGACGTCCAGAGCGCAGGATACGGCGACATTGGGGTTGGTTTTCAGGTGCTGCACAAAAGTGGTCCGCTCGCGCGGGATAACCCACAGCGCTTCGCCATCCCATTCCTGCCACACCGGCGTGATATAAGGCATGCCGTCCGGGTCGATGGTCGCGATACGCGCAACGATGGGGCCGGCCAGAAAACGTTTAATTTCTTCCGGGGTCATACCCCGGTTCGCCCCCATCCAGTCCTTGCCATTGGTTTGTTCTGTCATCGTTTTTCCTCAAAAAGTCGTTGTTAAAGCGTAAGTGCCGGCTATTGTTTCAAAGATAACACAGACGGCGCAAGCCATCTAAGCCCAGCTCAGTGTTATCATCTGCGCCAGCGAACGCTGCTATCCATCAATCCACCGGAGCCAGCCATGACCACGACCATGCAGGCGCTGGTCTACGAAGCGCCTTACCAGATGAACCTGCGACAGACGCCCGTGCCGGAACTGGAACCCGATCAGGCGCTCATCAAAGTCGCCTTTTCCGGCATCTGCGGCTCGGAACTCAGCGGCTTTGAGGGCCAGAATTCGCTCCGCAAACCGCCGCTGATCTTCGGGCATGAATTCTCCGGCACGCTGGTGGCGCTTGGCGACAGCGCCCGCCAGTCTCGCCCTGACCTGCGCGAAGGCCAGCGCGTGACCGCCAACCCGCTGATCACCTGCGGCGCGTGCCGCTACTGCACAAGCGGGCGCAACCAGCTTTGCCCGCAGCGCCGGCTGCTAAGCGCGCACCTGCCCGGCAGCAACGCCGAATATGTCGCGGTGCGCGCCGACGCCGTTATCGCCATACCGGACGAACTGGCGCTGGAACAGGCGGCACTGGCCGAACCCACGGCCTGTACGATTCACGCGGCGCGTCTGGCGAATGCGACGGCAGACGACACGGCCCTTGTAATCGGCGCGGGGCCGATTGGCCTGCTGATGATTCAGGCGCTACGGGCGCGCGGCGTGGAAACAATCTGGGTCGCCGACCTGAACGCCGAACGGCTGGCCATGGCCGAAGCGCTGGGCGCGAAACCGATGCCATCCGGCGACGATGCGCTGCGCGGCGCGGTCGATCTGGCCGTGGACGCCGTTGGGCTGGCCGCGACGCGCCAGACCTGCCTGACGGCGACCGTTCCCGGCGGGCGCGTCGTCTGGATCGGCCTGCACGAAAGCCACAGCGCCCTCGACATCAACGATATGGCCCGCCGCGAACTGACGACCATCGGCTCGTTCGCCTACGCGCCACAGGACTTTCGCGCCGCGGTCGATGGGCTGAGCCGGGGCGATTTCGGCCTGCCGGCGGAATGGACGCGCGTCGAACCGCTTGCCAACGGCGCGGCCTGCTTCGAGGAACTGCTGCGCGGGTCGAGCGTAGCCAAAATCTGGTTACGGCCCTAGGAACCGCGCCCTCGCGCCGGATAAAGGGTACTCAGATCACCCGCTCGTTGCCGCCGTCGATGGGAACCTGCGCGCCGGTCGTTTTGGCAAACAGCGGCTCGCACATGGCCGCCGCCATTTCGCCAACGTCGCGACTCGTGACCTCGACGCGCAGGACGTTGTTCGTCTTGTACTCTTCGACGGTCATGCCATAGTGCTGCGCCCGCAGCGCCAGCAACTCGTCGCTCCAGAGGGCCGTATCGAAGACCGCGTTCGGATGGATGGTGTTGACGCGAATGCCGTCCTTGCCCCATTCGAGCGCCGTCACGCGGGCAAGCTGGTTCAGCGCCGCCTTGGAAGCCGAATAGGCGGCGACGCCGGGGCCGGGCGCGGGCACGTTCTTGGAGCCGATCACAACGACCTTGCCGCCGCGCGGCGCGAGGCGCAATAGCGGATAGCTCTCGCGCAGCAGCGTCAGATTGGCTGTCAGGTTCACGTCGAGCACGCGCTGCCAGTCGCCGCGCTGCAAATCCCTGATCGGCGCGCTTTTCGGGAAGATACCGGCGTTGAGGATCAGCATGTCGAGGCCGCCGAAACGCCGCGCAGTCGCTTCCAGCGCCGCCTGCACCGCCGCCTCGTCCGTCACATCACACACCAGACCAAGCCAGTCGGGCCGGTCATACTGCTCCACAACCGCCGGATTAAGGTCAAGCCCGGCGACCGCCGCGCCGCGCGCCAGCAGCGACTCGACGCAGGCTTTGCCGATGCCGGAAGCCGCGCCCGTCACCAGCGCGATTTCGCCCGTCAGGCTGGGCGGCCGGCCCTGACGCCGCAGCTTGGCCTGTTCCAGATCCCAGTACTCCATCTCGAACAGGTCGCGCGGCGGTAACGCCTGCCAGCCTCCAAGCGCCTCGGCGCGCAGTATGATTTCGATGGTGTGCGCGTACAGGTCCGCGCCGATGCGCGCGTCACGAGCCGTGCGGCCAACCGTCACCATGCCGAGTTCGGGATCGAGAATCACACGCGGCGCGGGATCGAGCATCGTCAGCGGCCCGGCGACCATATCCTTATGCGCCTCAAAGTAAGCGCGATAATCCTCCGCGAAAGCGTCCACATCGCGGCCCACCAGCGGTTTCTGCTTGGTGCGGATGATGTGGTCGGGCGTTGCCGGCCCGCGCTGCGACAGCGACGCCACATCGGGCCGGCGGGCGAACGCCCGGCTGAGCGGGTCGTCGTGCTGCATCAGGATGACCGGCGCGCCGGCAACCCGCGAAACCCGCTGGCGCAGTTCAGCCAGCGTAACGCCGATCCTGCCGGGCGCATCCGTGACTTCATCCACGACGATCTCCCACGCGCCCTGCCGCTTCAGATACTGCTCGGCCCGGTCTACCAGCGCGATCATGCGCTCGTAGGATTCGCGCGCCGTGTCGCCAAACGAGAAAACACCGTGCTGCATCAGGATCAGGCCGATTGTGCCCTCATGCGCTTCCTGCGGGAACTGGAGCGCCACCTGCCGCGCTAGCCTGAAACCGGGCATGACGTATGGCACAACGACCACATCATCGCCGTAAATCTCGCGAATACGCCGTTCGCCATCCGGCGAATTGGTGATCGAGATGACGGCGTCGGCATGCGTGTGGTCGACATAGGTATAGGGCAGCACGGCATGGAGAATCGCCTCGACCGACGGCGCGGGCGCGCTGCCGCGCAGCGTGTTCATCCGCAGTGCGTCGGCCATTTGCAGGTCGGTCAGGTGTTCCAGCGTCGCCAGACGGCGCACCGGCTCCAGCCGCACCGGCGCGAACCCCTCGGCTTCGATGCTGTCCAGATCCCAGCCGCTGCCCTTCACGTAAAGCACCGTCTCATCTTCGCCAAACAAATTCTTTTCCACAATCTTGACCGATGTGTTGCCGCCGCCATGCAACACCAGCGCCGGATCGCGCCCCAGCAGGCGCGAGCTATAAACCCGTTCGCCCAGCGGGCCGGAGAATTTCGCGGCGTCCTCATCATTCCACAGACTGTCCATTTGCTTCCTCAGGCTACATCTCATCCACGATGCGCTTGAGCATACTTCGCAAATCGCACGGAATCGACATGTTGTGAATCGAACCGCGAGGACGCCAGACGCGCCGGGACGAGGAAAAAACAGCCTGTTTGTCCTGCTTTGCTGGCATCTTGCGCGCCTTGGCGGTAAAAGAGATGAAATCTTTCGGAACATAACGAACCTGTGGGATTCCGATGAAACTGCGATTTGACGGACAGGTCGTGCTGGTGACAGGCGCGAGCAGCGGCATCGGCGCGGCTATTGCGCGAGGTTTCGGGAAAGCCGGGGCCAGCGTCGTCGTGCATTACCACGCCACGCGCGACGGGGCCGAGGCGGTCGCGCGTGACATCGAGGCGACGGGCAGCCGGGCGCTGCTGGCCCGCGCCGACCTTCGCCGGATGGATGAAATCGACGCGCTGGTGGAAACGGCACTGGGCGAGTTCGGGCGCATCGACGTGCTGGTCAACAACGCCGGCACGATGTTCGAGCGCGCGCCGCTGTGGGAAACGCCGGACGAACGGCATCAGGCGCTGCTCGACCTGAACATCACGCCGGTTTTTGCGCTGTGCAAGCGCGTGATTCCGGTCATGCTGCGGCAGGGCCGGGGCAGCATCGTCAACATGTCGTCGATTTCGGCGCGGCGTGGCGGCGGCGGAGGATCGGCGCTTTACGGCGCGAGCAAAGCGTGGATCAGTAGCTTCACGCGCGGGCTGGCGAAGGAGCTGGCCGAAAGCGGCATCCGCGTCAACGCCATCGCGCCGGGCCTGATCCAGACGCGGCTGCACGACCAGTACACGCCGCCAGAACGCCTGCAGGCGGGCGTGCGCGATATTCCGCTTGGGCGTCTCGGCACGCCGGAAGACTGCGTAGGCACGGTGCTGTTCCTCGCATCGGATGCGTGGAGCAGCTACATCACCGGGCAGGTGATCGACGTCAACGGCGGCCAGTTGATGCCGTGATTGCGGCGAAACCGGGGCCGCCGAGCTTGTTTGGCAGGACTATACCCGCCTGCTACAATGCTGCCAGTTTGTTACGGGTACTCAGCTACCTATGCGCCCAGGAGGGGCCAATAATGCAGGAGTTGTGGTTTAAGGACGCTGTATTCTATGAACTCCATGTGCGCGCGTTTTACGACTCCAATGGGGATGGTATTGGTGACTTCAAGGGATTGACGCAAAAACTCAGCTACCTGCAGGACCTCGGCGTAAGCTGCCTGTGGCTGCTCCCCTTCTACCCGTCGCCGCTCAAGGACGACGGCTACGACATCGCCGACTATTACAACGTTCACCCGGATTACGGCACGCTCGACGACTTCAGGGAATTTCTGGACGAGGCGCACCGTCGCGGCATGCGTGTCATTTCCGATCTGGTTCTCAACCACACCTCCGACCAGCACCCGTGGTTTCAGGCGGCGCGCGCCGATCGCAATTCGCCCTACCGTGACTATTACGTCTGGAGCGATACGCCCGACCGTTACAGCGATGCGCGCATCATCTTCATCGACACCGAGCGCTCCAACTGGACGTGGGATGAGGTAGCCGGGCAATTCTTCTGGCATCGCTTCTACTCGCACCAGCCGGACCTCAATTACGACAACCCGGCGGTGCAGGAAGAAATGCTGCGCGTCGCCGAATTCTGGCTCGATATGGGCCTCGACGGTTTTCGGATGGACGCCGTGCCCTATCTTTTCGAGCGCGAAGGCACGAACTGCGAAAACCTGCCCGAAACGCACGCCTATCTAAAGCGTATCCGCAAATTCATAGACGAGCGCTATCCGGGCCGGATTTTGCTGGCCGAGGCGAACCAGTGGCCGCAGGACGTTCGTCCCTATTTCGGCGATGGCGACGAGTTTCACATGGCCTTCAACTTCCCGATCATGCCGCGCCTGTTCATGGCGCTGCGCCGCGAGGATCGCACGCCGATCATCGACATCGTCCAGCAACTGCCGCCGATCCCGGAAAACTGTCAGTGGTGTACGTTCCTGCGTAACCACGACGAATTGACGCTGGAAATGGTCACCAGCGAAGAGCGCGACTATATGTGGCGGGAATACGCCCGCGACCCGCGCATGAAGCTCAATCTCGGCATTCGCCGCCGTCTCGCGCCGCTGCTCGATAACAGCCGCCGCCGCATCGAACTGATGAACGCGCTGCTGTTCTCGCTGCCCGGTTCGCCGATCATTTACTATGGCGATGAGATCGGCATGGGCGACAACATTTATCTGGGCGACCGCAACGGCGTGCGTACACCCATGCAGTGGAGCTTCGACCGCAATGCCGGCTTCTCGCGCGCCGAGACGGCCCGGCTCTACGCGCCGGTCATCACCGACCCGCCGTATGGCTACGCGACCATTAACGTCGAGGCGCAGGAAAAAGTCCCATCGTCGCTGCTCAACTGGATGAAAATGATCATCCGCGTCACGCGCGGATACCGGGCGTTTGGCCGCGGCGACGTCCGGTTCCTGTATCCGACCAACACCAAAGTTCTGGCCTTCATTCGTTCTTATGAAGATCAGATCGTGTTGTGCATCAACAACCTGTCGCGCTTCTCGCAACCCTGCGAGCTGGACCTGCGTGATTATCAGGGCCGCACGCCCGTCGATGTGTTCGGCGGCACGCGCTTTCCGCCGATTGGCGAGCTGCCCTATTTCATCACGCTGGGGCCACACGCCTTCTACTGGTTCCACTTGCAGGCGTAAGAGGCTGGCAGCCCACCGCCCCTGACAAAAACCGGAAGCCTGTCAGCCGGTTCCAATGTGTCGGAACCGGCTGATCATTCTTGCAAGTCGTGATGGATCTGAAAAGGCGTTAGCATGGCGTTGCAAAGCGCAGGCCAGCGAACGAAACTTTTGCGGCTATGATGGCGTCTGTTATGTAGACAACACCGGATGATACCGGCAGGCCGGAAAATAGGGAATCCAGCGGAAAGTCCTTAACCATGACCAGCCGTCCCGCGCGAGGCCCGGCCTCTCGCTCGCCCAACACCTACACGCTCTACACACAGCCCATGCGGCCCATGCGCGTCGCCTCGCAACCTGCGCCGCTGCCGCGTCCATCACGCCCTGCCTCGCGCCCGGTAAAGGCAATGCCGGTCGGCTACGCGCCGGCTCCGGTCCAGCATCCCCGTCCTGACGCCCGCCGCGCGCCGCTGCCGCGACGCAAGCCCCGGCCTCGCCAGTCCCGCCGCCGGTGGCTGATCGTGTCAGGCATCGTTGTGGCAGCCCTCGCGCTGCTGGCCTGTGGATTCGTGACGACCGGAGCGCTGGTGATCTACGGCGGCAACAGCATTCTGCGAGGCGTGGAAACGATGGGGATCGCGGTTGGCGGTTTGTCGCAGGACGAAGCCGCTGCCGTCGTGCAGACGACGCTTGCGGAGCGCGGGCTGCTGTTACAGGCAGGCGAACGGCTGGTCGCGGTCGATCCGGCGTCGATCGGCATCACGGTCGACGCCGAAGCAACGGCGCGCGCCGCCTTCCGCTATGGCCGGTCAGCAGGGGGCATTCCCGCGGCGCTGCGCGCTCTGGCGGGAACGGTCAGCGTCGAGCCGGTTGTCAGCGTGGATGAAGCCGCAGCCATCGCCGGATTGCAGCGCCTCGCGCCCGAACTCGAAACGCCGCCGGTCAACGCGGGCATCCGGTTGGTCAACGGGCAGGTGCAGCCGCGCCCGGCGGTTCCAGGACAGGCGCTCGACACGGGCCTCACGGTCGCCGCATTGGCGCGCGATCCGGGCGGCGTGCTGGCCGATGGCGTGCTGGAACTGGTCATGACGACGGTTCAGCCGGCAGTGACCGACGCCGGGCCGATGGTCGCGGCGGCCTCGGCGCTGCTTTCCAGCCCGCTGCACGTGCGCGCCTTCGACCCGATCAAAGATGAAACCTTCGACTGGGCCGCGCCGCCGGAGACATGGAGCGAGTGGCTGACCGCCGAACCCGACGACAGCGCCCCGCTCGGCTTGCGCCTGAGCATCGAACGCGGCCCGCTGGAGAACTTCCTGAACGCGCAGCAGACCGCGCTGGGCAGCGGGCGCTATCTGAAGCTCGATGACGCGGTGGCGACGGTGCAGAACGCGATTCGACAGGGCACAACTCAGGCCATGGTGCGCGTGTTCCATCACGACCGGCAGCACACGGTGCAGCCCGGCGAGACGATCACCAGCATTGCCTGGGATTACGGCGTGCCGTATCCCTACATCCAGCAGGCAAATCCGGGAATTGGCGATAGCCTCAGCCCCGGCCAGACGATTATCGTGCCATCGCCCGACGTGTTCATGGACTACGAGCCGGTTTACGGCAAACGGATCGTCGTCAGCATCAGCCAGCAGCGCGCCTGGGTTTACGAAAACGGCAACCTGAAATGGGATTGGCCGGTCAGCACCGGTATCAGCTCCAGCCCGACATGGCCGGGTATTTACCAGATCATCTCGCACGAACCCAATGCCTACGCCGCTAACTGGAACCTGTGGATGCCCTACTTCATGGGCGTCTACCGGCCGATCCCCGGCTCCGACTTCACCAACGGCTTTCATGGCTTCCCGACACGCGGCGGCAGCCAGCTTCTGTGGACCAACAGCCTCGGCACACGGGTGACCTATGGCTGCATTCTGCTGAGCGACGACAACGTTCAGCAGCTTTACAACTGGGCCGAAGAAGGCGTCATCGTCGAAATTCAGGCCTGAACCGGAAGCGAGAAGAACAGGGAAAACGAAAAAGGGGCGGATTTCGATAATCCGCCCCTTTTTATATCCGTGCACTCTGGCACGCAGACGAAAAGCGCTATTCCAGGCTTTCCGCGTGGATCGCCTCGGCTTCCTGTTGCAGCCGTTCGGCCACGGTCGCCACATCCTCGCCGCCGGTCGTGACCGCCGCAACGGCCTGCGCGATCAGGTTACGCACCTGACCGTACGACACGGCCTGTGGCGCGTTGTAGATGTTGACGTCCGGGTCGTTCTGCAGGGCCAGCGTCGCGCTGAAATAGGGGAACAGTTCCGGGTTCGGGAAGGTGTCTTCGGTCAGCAGATCCGCCGACGCCAGCACCGGGTTGAAGTAGGCGCTGCCCGCGCTCCAAGTCGCCGCCACCTCCGGCGTCACCAGATACTTCAGGAACAGCCAGCTCGCCAGTTCCTTTTCCGGCGTGCTTGGAACCAGAACGATACTCGGCACGTAGACCTGCAGGGTGCGGTTGCCTTCCGTGTACGGCAGGGTCGTCACCGACCACTCAGCCTCGACGCCGCTGGCAGCGAAGTCGGAGATGATGAAGGTGAAACCGGCGGAACTGCTGGTCGACATCGGGTTCAGGCCGAGCGCGAAGTCGCCGGTATTGCCGAACGCGCGATCGGGGATGTAGGCGCAGCCATCGTTATACATATCCTGGAACAGTTGCAGCGTCGCGATGGAGGCTTCGCCCGTGAAGTCATAAGCGTTATCGTGGAAGATGCGCCCGCCGTACGACGCGACAAAGGCTTCAAACTCCGACGCATCGCCCGTCAGCGGGAAGCCCATGATGTCCTCACCGTTCGGGCCGGTGGCCTCGGCGGCGGCGCAGGCGATTTCATAAAATTCTTCGAACGTGGTCGGAGGCGCGTCATAGCCCAGCTCGCTGAGCATGGTGTTGTTCACCACCAGCACCTGCGCCGAGTTCTGGTGCGTCCAGGCCAGCATTTCACCGCTGAACGGCGGGTCGTTGAAAATGTTGACGGCCATCAGCCCTTCGTTCAGACCGGCGCGTTCCTCTTCCGTCAGGCCCCACGTTGGGTCATCGATGTATTTACGCAGGTCAACCGCCGCATTGCTCAGATAGTAGCTGGCCGCGTCGTTCTGGTAAGCGGCGACCAGATTGGGCAACTCGCCGGCGATGATCGCGGCGCTCATCTGGTCACGAATCTCGTTATAGCTACCCTGATGAACCATCTCGACCGTGATGCCCCATTCGTTCGACGAGTTAAATCCCTCGACGATCTGCTGCATGGTCTCGGCCTGCGCCTCGGTAAACTGGTGCCAGTAAACGACCGTCTCGCCCGTCGGGTCGACTGACGACAGGTCATCCTGCGCCATTACCGTCCCGGCCACAAGCAACAGCGCAAACAAAATAACGACAACTCGGCTGAGCTTCATCCTGACCTCCTAATGTGCGGTTTTCTGCCCCGACGCGAGTATAACACGGCGGACGTTAAGGTCGGTTAAAATGGACGCGGATTCTTATCGGGCAAATTGCACAGGAAAGGTCTCAGATGCCAGCAGCCCAGCCAGCCCTTCTGGAAAAACTGCGCGCCTACGACACGCCGACGATCTGCAATGTGATCGAACTGTTCGACGTGCGGCCACGCACAGCCGGTTACATGGACGGCAGTATCAGCGCGCGCTTCCCGGAGATGCCGCCGATGGTCGGTTACGCCGCCACGGCCACCTGCCGGACGGCGATCCAACCGCGCGCGGGTGACGCCTATAGCAGCCTGATCGAGCAGGTCGAACGCTTTGGTGAGCTGTCTGGCCCGGCGGTCGTCGTCTTTCAGGACCTCGACCAGCCGGTAGCAGCGGCGACATTTGGCGAGATCATGTGCACCACCTATCAGGCGTTCGGCGCGACCGGCCTGATCACCAGCGGCGCGGGCCGCGATCTCGAACAGGTACGCGCTATCGGCTTTCCGGTGTTCACGAGCAGCGTCAATCCGTCGCATGGATACATCGAAATTCTCGACGTGCATGTGCCCGTCCATGTCGGCGGCCTCGTCGTCTACCCGAATGATCTGCTCCATGGCGATGCCAACGGCGTGACGTCGATCCCGGCGGAAATCGCCGCCGACGTGGCCGACGTTGCCGGGGAGTTTGTCGCCGCCGAAAACGTCATCCTCAGCGCCATGCGCCGGGAAAACGTGACGCTCGATACGCTGCGAGAGGCCAACGCCGAAGTGCAGGCGCTGAAAGAGCAGCTTCGCCGTCGCGTGTCCCGCAGCAGAAAGGACGCCTGAGCGATGCGCGGACGTGACTTGCGCCAGGCGCTGCGCGCCGGGCGACGGGTGTACGGGATCGCGGTTGAAGGCTACGGCCAGCCGCGCTGGCCGCGTTTCTTCAGCGGACGTGGCCTCGACTTCGTTTTCATGGACAACGAGCACACGCCGCTGAACCGCGAAACGATGGCATGGGCGGCCCAGGCTTATGCCGCTTATGGCATTGCCCCGCTGCTACGGATCCCCGAACTATCCGCTTCGCTGGCGGCGATTGGCGTCGATCTGGGCGCGCATGGCATCATCGCGCCCTACGTTGAAACGGTCGATCAGGTGAAGGCGCTGGCCGGCGCGGTGAAATATCGCCCGCTCAAGGGGGCGGCGCTGCGACAGGCGCTCGACAGCGGCGCGTTTCCAAACGACGAAACGCGGGCCTATCTGGAAAGTTACAACCCTGACGCCGTACTCGTCATCATGATCGAGAGTCAGGCGGGTATCGACGCGCTGCCCGACCTGCTGGCGGTTCCCGGCGTGGACGCGGTGCTCATCGGCCCGCACGACCTGTCGATCTCGCTCGGCATTGCCGAACAGTACGATCATCCCCGCTTCATCGACGCGCTTCGGGCGATTATCGAGGTTTGCACCAGCCGCAACACCGGCGTGGGCATTCACTACGTCAGCGGGACGAACGAACGCGCGCTGGAGTGGATTCGCCTCGGCTTTAACCTCATCATCCATCGCTCGGACACGCTTTACGTGGCGCAGGGCATCGAAACGGAATTGGGCTGGCTGCGGCAGCAGTTGGACGGCGATGCCGACCCTGCGGACGAACACCTGGGCGCGTCGGGGCATCGCTACTGATACAGGCCGCCAATTAAGGAGATTCAGTTGTTTGTTCAACCCAGCTCACTGACAGAAACGGTCGCCCGGCTGCGGCGGGGAGACACGGCGCTGGCCACGGCGATTGACGCCGCCTGCGACCGCGTCGAACAGGTAGATGCACATATACTCGCGCTGCTGGATGAACCGGGCCGCCGCGAACGCCTGCGCCGGGAAGCAGCGGCGCTGGAGGAGCGCTTTCCCCAACCCGACAAACAGCCGCCGCTGTATGGCGCGCTCGTCGGCGTCAAGGACATCATCCGCGTCGATGGCATGCCGACCGGAGCAGGCTCGGCGCTGCCGCCTGAGTTGTTCGCTGGCGAGGAGGCGAAGGTCGTTCGCCAGCTACGCGCCGCCGGAATGCTGGTGCTCGGCAGGACGGTGACGACCGAGTTCGCCTACTTCGAACCGGGGCCAACGCGCAACCCGCACAATCTGGCGCACACCCCCGGTGGTTCGAGCAGCGGTTCCGCCGCGGCGGTCGCCGCCGGTCTTTGCCCGCTGGCAATCGGCACGCAAACCATCGGCTCGATCGTTCGCCCGGCGGCTTTCTGCGGCGTTGTCGGGTTCAAACCCACGTTTGGCCGCGTTTCGTCCGATGGCGTGGTGCTCATCAGCCCTTCGCTCGACCACGTTGGCCTGTTCGCCGCCGACAGCGCCAGCATTCGTCTGGCCGCGCCGGTCATTTGCGACGGCTGGCGCGAAACCTCGCAGGGCCGCCCGCCTGTGATCGGCGTTCCCGACGGCCCCTATCTCGACCAGACCACGCCGGAGGCGCGGCGCGCGTTTGAGGATCAGCTTGCGCGGCTGCGGGCCGCAGGTTTCGCCATTCGCCGCCCGCCGATGTTCGAGGATCTGGAACAACTGGTCGAGACTCACACCCGGCTCATGGCCGGCGAGATGGCGCGCAGGCATCAGGAATGGTTCGCGCGCTACGAATCGCGCTACCGCCCGCGCACGGCAGCCTTTATCCGTCAGGGGCAGGCCGTTACCGAGGCGGAACTGGCGGCGGCCCGAAACGCTCAGATCGAACAGCGACGGCGAATTGAGACGACCATGACCGCCGAAGGCATCGACCTGTGGGCCTGCCCATCGGCGCTCGGCCCCGCGCCCGCCGGTCTGGATTCGACCGGCAGCCCGGCCATGAGCTTCCCGTGGACGTTCACCGGCCTGCCAATGATCAGCCTGCCCGCGGGCGCAGTGAACGGGCTACCGCTCGGTCTTCAGCTTATCGCCGGCTGGATGGCCGATGAAGCGCTTTTAGTCTGGGCCGAAAGCATCGAGCGCGCGCTGGCCGAGCCTAAAGCGCAGTAGCATGGACACGCCGCCTGACGACTCAACGGCTCCGCGTTGTCCGGGCTGAGCTGGATCAGACGTGTTTGAAGCGTTCCGGCGCGCGCTCGAAAAACTCCGGGCTGCCAAAACCGCCCGTCTTGAGCACCAACAGCACCGGCGGGCCGTTCAGCGACAGGCATGACGGCAGCCCCGGCTGAATTTCCCGCCGTGCTGCCGCTACCGTCAGAGATGCCATGCGCGTCGCCTTCCACGTCGCGGCGCGGTTCAACCGCCGAGCGGCCAGCCGTCCGCGCTGTCAAACACGCGCACGCGGCCTCGCTCGACCGCATCGCAGGCGAAAATGTACATGGCCGCCGACCATGACTGGCCGGGGAAGCCCATCGGCTTGCCCGACACGCCATGAAACCACTCGTTGAATTCCCACGTTTTCCAGCGGCCCGTGCGATTCATCTCCGCCAGTCTGGCCAACTGCGCCTCAGCTTCCGCCTGCCGCCCTGCCCGGACGAGCGCGGCGACGTAGAAGCCGCCGATAAACGGCCAGATGCCACCGTTATGATAGTGGTGCGGCAGGTTGAGGTTGCGAACGCGGTAGTAATCGCGCCAGTCGCGTTCGCCTTCACGAATGACCGGATAGACGGACTGCACCGGATATGGCTCGTTCAGGCCGCAGCCATGAATGTAATCGAGGATCTTGTCCGCCTTGGTCTGGTCGGCGACGCCGAAGAGAATCGCCAGCAGGTTAGCCAGCGTGTCGAAGCGGTCGGCGTAATCGCGAAAAGCTACGTAGGGCAGATAGAACGGCCGCTCGACCAGTTCGGTGTCGATGCGCCGGAGCGTGTAGATCCATTCCCGGCGTTCGCCGGCAATCCAGTCCCAGTCTTTTGGCTCTTCGGGGCCGACCCACAACACGACGTTGATCTTTTTGTAGACATCGGCGGCGGCGTCAAAATAGGCCGCTGACGGTCGGCCCAGCGCTTCGGCCATCTGGCCCATCGCCCGCCAGACGGCGTAATAGAGCGCATTGTCGTAGAGCACGTTGTAGCGGTTGCTGAACAGGTCGGCCCAGTCCATCGCCTCATGGACTTCCAGCAACCCGCATTCGTTCGAGTCCTGATAGCGCAGCCACAGCAGCGCCTTTTCCAGACTCGGCCATGCCGTTTCCAGCAAGGCGCGGTCGCCCGTCATCCGGTAATTGAAATAGTGGCCGATGATGTACCACAGATTGTTGTCGACACAACCGGCATGAGCGGTATCGGTCACCGGCGTGCCGGCAACGCCATCCGGCGCGTGTTGCCCGCCGTGCGCCACCAGCGCCGGATCGGCCACGCGGGCATAGCCGACGTTGTGAGGTATGCGGCCCAACTCCGACTGGTAGCGGCGCAGCGTTTCCAGCGAGCGGCGGTGTATCGCGGCCCCCTCCGGATCGCCGCACAGCAGCAGCGCCATGCCGCAAATCATGCTGTCGCGCGCCCACACCTGCCGGTAGGCGCGGCTTGAACCCAGCAGGCCGAGGTCGCCGCCGTTGGCGATTAACAGGCGCTCGGCATATGCGCGGCCTGTCTGGATGAGGTCACGGTCAAATTGCATGTCGCGCTCCCGCGCATCGGCTGCCGTCACGCGGCTAGTCCAGCTTAAATTCGGGCGCGCGCCCGTTGCTGCCGAGAAAATTGACGATCTTGTCGACAACCGTCTCGTAGACGGCTTCGCGTGCCTTCGCCAGATCGTCGGGCGAGAGCGCCTTGCACTCGGCGTTGGTCATGGCTTCCGTGCGCCCCAGCGCCTTCAGCATCGCCAGTTCGAGGTCGGTCGCGATATTGACCTTGGACACGCCGCCGCCCGGCAACCGGATGGCTTTCGCCATCATTTCGGCGGGAACGCCGGAGCCGCCATGCAGCACCAGATGCACCGATGTGCGCGCACGGATCGCCTTCAGGCGTTCGTAATCGATACGCGGCTGGCGCACCTTGTAGACACCGTGCGCCGTGCCGACCGAAACCGCCAGCGCATCGACTTCGGTCTCGGCGACAAACCGCCCGGCTTCTTCGGGATCGGTGAAGAGCTCTTCGTCGTGCTCGGTCTCGACAAAGTCGGTCGTGCCGATCATGCCGAGTTCGGCTTCAACCGAAACGCCGTGCCCGTGAGCATAGCGGGCAACTTCCCGGCTGATGGCGATATTTTCTTCGAGCGGCTTGTCCGAGGCGTCGATCATGACCGAGGTAAACCCGGCGGCAATGGCCGCCTCGATCACGCTCATGTCTTTGGTGTGGTCGAGGTGCAACACGACCGGCACGGTGATATTTTGCCGGCGAATCTGAGTATAAAACTCGTCGGCCAGTTCGGCGGGTTCGACGCCATAACGCGCCATTTCGCGCTGCGACATCTGCACGATCAGCGGCGATTGGGTCGCCTGCCCGGCGCGCAAGATCGGTTCGACCATCGGCGTGTAGCGCGGCGAAAACGAGCCGAGCGCGCAGCCCAGCGCCTCGGCCTGAGCCAGCGCCTGCTTGAGAGTCAACACATTGCGGGGGCGATCAGACATCTTCTACCCTTCTCCGATAAGGACTGCGGTTTCTAGCGGGCGGACGCTTCCACAACCGCTTTGACGCGCTCAACGCCGAGCCGGGGGCTGGTGAGGAACCTGTCGCGCCGGTCTTCGGGGATGCGCGGCAGCACGCGCGCCATGGACGCCTGCGCCAGAACGACCACATCGTTACGCGCCGCCAGCTCGCTTAAGGCTTCAACCAGCAGCGTGTCGTGGCCATCGCGGTCGCCGGCCATCAGCCGCTGGTAGGCCGATTCGACCACCAGCGGTTCGAGCGTCACCTCCACGCCGGCTTCCTGCGCCTTGCGCCGCAGCAGCGCCATCGTCGGCTTCAGAGTCGTGGAAAGCGTCGCGGCGACACCGATGCGCGACCCGCTGGCGACCGCCTGCTCGGCCATGGCTTCGTCGATACGAACGACCGGGATCGACACCTGCTCGCGCAGCGCCGGGACCAGTTCGCCAACGCTGGAGCAGGCGCTCAGGATGACATCCGCGCCAACCTGTTCCGCAAAACGTGCGTAGTGCGTCAGGCGCTCCTGCACTGCCGCTGTATCGCCGCCATTCTCGATCAACTGAGGCAAAATCGAATCGTCGACAAAATTGACGACATCGACGCCGGGCAGGAGTTCGCTTGCCAGCGCCTTCAACGTGTCAACCGTGACCGGCGTGGTATGAATAATCGCGAGTTTCGTCATCGCCTGCCTACTTTACCCAACTCCTGAAGTTCGGTCTAAAGCCGTTCGATCCGCACGTGCTCCCAGCGGGCGCAGCCATCCTGCGCGTACAGCCCAAGCGAACCGCCGGTCGGATCGTAAACGCGGGTCGCAAAGGCCACCTGCCCGCCGATGAACACTTCGACCAGCGTGCCTTCCACAAATATCAGCACTTCGACCGGCTGCGTCAGATCGAGCTTATGCGGGCGAACGGGCGCGGGCGACGTCCAGAATTTGCGCGGCAGCCGCTCGTGCGAAATCTGCCCCGGCTGGATGCGAACCTGATACCCCTTCCGCAGGTCCGGCGTCGTGTGCAATACAAATCCGGCCTCGCGCGCGCCGCGGGCCAGAGACAACTGCGCGCGCACCAGATAGGCATCCGGCAGGCCGTCGATGGTGGCGAAGGCAAACGCATTGCAGGCTTTGGCTTCGATCCAACCGTCCTCAAAATCCCAATCGCCATACCGCGCCTGGGCCACAGCCGGCAGCGCCTCGCGCTCGACCGACGTGATTTCGGCGGGGCAGCGCACGCCAATACCGCCATCGGGCAACGCGACCAGCTCGCGCGGTAGAGCAAAACTGCCGCCCCAGTACCAGTCGCCGGTATCGCTCTCGTTTTCGCGGCGCGGAACCCACCCGAACAGCAAGCGCCGCTCGGCGTCCCCCGCGGTCTTGGCGGCGTAAAAATGCGCGCCATCGAACGTATCAATGGCGGGCGCGCGCCACGGGCCGGCCAGCGACTCGGCGACACGAAAGTGCGTGCTGTTGTCCTCGACGTGCGCCGAATAGATCATGACGTAACGGCCCTGCCATTCGAAAAGATCGAGGCATTCCGGCGAGTAGCTCAGGCCGTTGGCCCAATAGGGCGGCTGTAATTCCCAGTGTTTGAGGTCCGGCGAAGTCGCGAGGGCCGCGCAGCCCCGGCGCAGTTCCAGCCCTTCGCGCAGCCGCGCCGTCACCAGCATCCAGTACTGGTCGCCCACCCGCATGACGTAGGGGTCGCGCCAGTCCGACAGGTCGTACCTCACTCCGTCGGCCCGCAAAATCGGGTTGGCCGGATCCTTGGCCCAGTGTATCAGGTCGGTGCTGGTGGCGTGGCAGATCACCTGCATATCGGGCCGGTCCTCGCGATAGCCGGTGTAGAACATATGAAACAGACCGCCGTCTTCGAAAATCGAGCCGGTCCAGCAGCCATCCCGGTCAGGGTCGTGCGTGCCGGTTCCGGGCGCAATCGCTACCGGATGCGTTTCCCAGTGCAGGAAATCGCGCGTCGAGATGTGTCGCCATTCATGATCGTGCTGGCGCGGAGAGAGGTAAAAAATGTGCCAGACCCCATCTCGAAAAAACGGGATTGGGTCGCCAAAGGTTTCCGGAAAGTGCAGCGACATGAAACTCCTGCCCGCGATCAAAACCCTGCGAACTATACCCCGCGAACGGGCAAAAACGAATAGGCCGCGCGTATGACCGGCGCTCTGGTTTTGACGAAACCCGGCATGTACAATGCACGTTCCCGATCACCAGGTTCGAGGTGCTTATGGATTGCCGACCCGGGTGCGGCGCGTGCTGCATCGCCCTGTCGATTTCCTCTCCCATTCCCGGTATGCCGGAAGGCAAACCGGCGGGCGTGCGCTGCGTTCAGCTTACGGACGACAACCTCTGCAAACTGTTCGGCAAGCCGGAGCGACCGGAAGTGTGCAACCGGCTGCGGCCAAGCGAAGAGATGTGCGGCAACTCGGCTGAAGAGGCGCTCATTTATCTGACCGAACTGGAAATTCTGACCGCCCCGGTTCCTCGCTGAAACCTTCCTCACCGGCCTTTCGTTCGAGCAAGCATGAAACCGGGCTGTATGTTGCCCGTTCGGGCTGGCGCTACATCCCGGCATTACGCCGCTTCGCCAACGCCAGCCATCCAGCCACGCCGAGCATCGCGGCCATCACCACGGCCATGCCGCCGAAAGCAACAACAGCATACAGGCGCAGATTCTGCTGTCCCGGCGCGGCAGTCTCTTCCCTCATTGCGGGGGCGTCCGTAGCGACCTGAGCGACCTCCGTGACCGGCGGCAGGACGGCAGGCGCTTCCCCGGTTGGGGTGGCCGTTGGAGCCGGCGTAGGCGTCGCCGAGGGCGTGCTGGACGGCGTCGCGGTCGGTTGCTCGGTGGGAACCGGCGTCGGCGGCACGATAATCAACTCGTCGCCCGGCTGGATGATATCCTGCTCGGTCAGTTCATTCCACGCCAGCAGGTCCTCAACGGTCGTGCCGGTCCGAGCGGCGATGGACCACAGCGAATCGTTGGCCTGAACGATATATGTGGTCGGCGCGGTCGGTTCAGGCGGAGCCTGCCCCTCGCCCAGACGGATAATCAGACGGTCTCCCGGTTGCAGGATGGAATGTTCCGTCAGTCGGTTGAGAGCCAGAATTTCATTCGGATCGACGCCATAGCGCATGGCAATGGCCCAGACCGTCTGCCCGGCCTCGACGCTATGGACGATGGAACCGTCCTCGGCCGGCTCGGCCAGCCGGATCGAATCGAGGGCAGCGACGCGCGCCGCCTGAACGGACGGCTGGCTTTGCCCGGAATCTGACGATCCCGCCGGCTGTGGCGCGGCGGGTGGCTCGTTCGCGGCCGGCTGAGGGGCAGACGGAGGCGGCGCGCCCGCCGCGCCGACGAGCAGTACGAACAGGCGCTGCTGGTCGTTCACGGCAAAACCCGCGCCCAGATGGGTCGCGGCAGGGTTACGCATCGCTACCTGATGGATATAGGTCTGATCCCAGAAGTTGACGACCCACGCAATCGTCGCGTTCGTGCCACCGGCGATGTTCTCCATCACCGTCCCGCCATAGCCCGCAGCGGTGGCGCGGTCCTGCGGCATACTTCCCCCGGCTCCCGCGTGCGAATAACTGTAGTTGGCGGCCATCCACTCCGCATGGCGTTGAGCAGCCGCCATCAGCGCATCGCTTACAGGCAGCCGCGCCAGACCGAGCGATTCGCGATAAGCATTGACTGCTTCCACCAGCGCGTACGCCTCGGACGCCTGCGCCAGCACGGCGCGAGGCTGGCCGACCTGCGCGCATACAGCCAGCGCAAGGGCCGCCGCCATGTAAGCCGCGGAACGGGAAATGGTGCGAATCATCGCCGCTTATCCTGATCCACTGTTGTTGTCGAATGATAGATGCAATTGGCGCGGCTGTGTATGCCGGATGTGCGGCGCAGCCACGCGCCCCTCACGGACACCGGCTCGCTGACCGAATCTCCACATCCCGATTCGACGGGGCGATATATACTTGATGGAGACAGAGCGCGTTCCGGCCAAAAGTCGCGCGGCAGACCGGACGCTGTCCGCAGGGCCTCATAGTTCGCGTGGCGCGCCCGTGATGGGCGCTGCCTTATTTCTGGTACTTAACGTATGAGTGTTGATCATCTTTCCGGACGCGTTCTGGGCGCATATGAGCTGCACGAGCTGCTCGGCCGCGGCGGCATGGGCGCTGTCTACCGGGGCGTTCAAAACAGTCTTTTTCGTGAAGTCGCGGTCAAGGTCGTCATGCCGGAGCTGGCGCAGCAGCCCGGCTATATCGAGCGCTTCACGCGCGAGGCCAAAGTCGCCGCCAGTCTGGAACACCCGCATATCGTGCCGGTCTATGACTACGGCAGCGAGAACGGCATCACTTATGTCGTCATGCGCCTGCTGGCGGGCGGATCGCTCGGCCAGCGGCTGGAAAGCCGCCGCGCCGGAAAAGCGCCCCTGCCCGGTCTGCCGGAAGTCGCCACGCTGCTCACGCAGCTTGCCGGCGCGCTCGACTATGCCCACAGCGAAGGCGTCATCCACCGCGACATCAAACCCAATAACATCATGTTCGACAGCAGGGGCGTGCCCTATATCGTCGATTTCGGCCTCGCCAAACTGCTGGACACACAGGACGCGCTGACGCGCAGCGGGCAAACACTGGGCACGCCGGCCTACATGCCGCCCGAACAGTGGCAGGCCGGTTCGGTCACAGCCGCCGCCGACCAGTACGCGCTGGCCGTGCTGATCTACGAGGTGCTGACCGGCCACCAGCCGTTCGAAGCGGAGTCGCTGCACCAGTTGATCTACATGCACCTGCACCAGCCGCCGCCTTCGCCCAACATCTGGCGCGAGGACGTGCCCGACGCGCTGGCCTACGTGCTCGAACAGGCGCTGGCGAAAGACCCGGAACGCCGCTTCCCGACGGTCACCGACTTTGCCAGCGCGTTCGAGTCAGCGGTGCGTGGATTGCCCGGCGCGACAGAGACATGGACGCCAGCAGCGGGCGAGAGCGCGCCCGCCTATTCCGCCGCGCCGTCGCAGACGCGCAGCGCCAGCGCCACGACTGCGCCAGAACAACCCGTCGCTGCGCCGCCGGTCGAGACATCAGAGGTAACAGCGCCGGTCAAGCGCAGGCGCGCCGTCTGGCTGGTGGGCGCGGTTGCGCTGGTCGCCGTTGCGATTGTCGCGCTTCTGCTGATCGGCCCGCGCATTAACCCGACGGTTGCCGCAACGCCCTTCCCCGGCAACGCAATCGGCGTCGTCCTGCCGAATTTTGAGCGCGTTGGCGCTAACGCGCGCGATGACGTCGAGCGCAGTCTGGAACTCAGGCTTAAAGCACAAAATATCCCCTTTGTCCGGGTGAACGAAACGGTTGTCGATGCAGAACGGGCGCGCGAACTAAGCGACCAGTACAACGGCACGATTGTCGCCTGGGGCAGCGTGGCCGAAGCGGGGATGTACGTCAATTTTGAAATTACGCCGCGTAGCAGCCGCGTCTCCCAAACCGCGAATTTCGACAATCTGGTGGTCGATGCCAAGGAACTCGAGTCGTTCGCAGCCTATATTTTCTCCGGCATGGACGGCCTGTTCGAGTATCTGGTCAACTTCATTCAGGGCCAGCAGCTTTACTACAGCGGCGACTACACCGCCGCCATCGAAGCCTTTAACCGCGCCGCCGGGCAGGTGAGCGAAACGCAGGCCCGGGATATCCGGGCGGACGCCCTGTACTTCATGCGCGGTAACGCGCGCTACGCGCTCAATGATCTGAATCAGGCCGTGCTCGATTACGGGCGGGCTATCGAACTCAACGACGAATTTGCCTTCGCCTATGGCAACCGCGGCAACGTGCACCTGCAGCTTGACAATGACCGCGAAGCGCTGGCCGATTTCACACGCGCCATTGAACTGGATCCGACCTATGCCAACGCCTACAGCGGCCGCGCCATGATCTACAACAAACTGGATCGCTATAACGACGCCATTGCCGATTTCACCCGCGCCATCGAACTGGATACCGATGGCTTCATGCACCAGCTGAATTACAGCGGCCGCGCGTTCGCCTATTATCTCGCCGGAGACTACGAAAACGCGCTGGCCGACTATGCCGAGATCACCGCGCACTATCCCGATGACGCGACAGGCTTTCAAGGGCTGGCAATGACGCTGTCGACGACGGGCGATTATACGGGCGCAGTCGAGGCGTATACACGAGCACTGGAGATCGACCCGGAGAACAGCGATGCATACCAGAGCCGCGCCATCCTACGCATCTATCTCGGCGATGCCGAAGGCGCGCTGGCCGACTACAGCGCCGCGATCGAGCGCGTTCCGGGCAACTGGCTGGCCTACAACGGGCGCGCCCTGATCCACAGCTTCACGGGCGATTACGAGCAGGCAATCGCCGACTATAACGAGGCCCTGCGCCTCAACCCGAACAATGCCGCGTCGCTCAGCGGGCGGGGCATCATGTATCTGGAGATCGGACAGACGGAGCAGGCGATTGCCGACCTGACCGCCGCAATCGAAGGCAACAATCTTGTGCCGGAGATGCAACCGGTAAACTATGTCAACCGTGGCCACGCCCATTATCTGCTGGGCGACTATGACGCGGCGGTCGATGACCTGACCGCCGCAATCGCACTCGACGCGACCTATGCCGATGCCTATCACCTGCGCGCATGGGTCTATAACGCGATGGAAGAACCGGCGCTGGCCGCCGCCGATTGCGCCGCCGCAGTTGACCTGTGGGGGACGGCGGTCGTCGCGGCGGATATGCCGGCAAACGGTGGCGAAATCAGCGCGGACGTTGCCGGGCCGGGCGATCAGATTCACGTTGCGTTCGACGCGCCCGCGGGCGCGCGCCTGACGGTTAGCGTCACGGCCGGCGAGGAGGCGACGCTCGATCCGGTGCTGCTGATCCTCGACCCGGCTGGCGAGCCCATCGCCTGCAACGACGATGCGGATGACAGCACGCTGAACTCCCGGCTAGAAAACATCGAGCTGCCCCAGACGGGACAGTACCGGTTGGTCGTCGCGGCGGTCGGCGGCGCAGGGCAGGGCGAGGTGACGATCACCGCCGCGGTGCAAACGCCCTGAGTCTGCTACCGGCGCGCAGCGCGCAAACACGCGAACAACAACGGGCGGCGTTCCGGTGAGAACGCCGCCCGTACTGCCGGAGCGCCACGCTTCGGAAGGCTCGATGCCAAAGGCCACTTTGACAGTCGCGCGACAGCGGACGATGCGCTCAACAGGAAGGTCTGGCTTCGAGCCGCTACCCTTTCAGGCCGCTGCTGGCAATGCCTTCCGTGAACTGGCGCTGCGTGAAGAAGTACACGATCAGGATGGGGATGATCATCATGACCGAGGCCGCCATCTGGAGGTGAAAATCGCTTGGCGCGTCGCTGCTGACGAATTTGGTCAGGCCAACCGCGACCGGACGCCAGTCGTCGGTCTGCGTCACCAGCAGCGGCCAGAGCAGCGCATTCCACGAGCCGATGAAGGCAAACGTCACGGTTGTCATGATCGGCGCTTTGGAAAGCGGCACCACGACCGATACCAGAAAACGCAGATGTCCCGCTCCGTCGATGCGCGCCGCGTCCCACAGGTCTTCGGGAATCTGGGCGAAAAACTGGCGCAGCAGGAAAATCGTAAAAGCCGAGGCCATAAACGGCACGGTTAGCGCGGGCCAGTTATTGATCCAGCCAAAGCCGAGCAGGCTGTTGCTCAGGCGTCCCAGCCAGATAACGGTCAGATAGTTGGGGATGAACTTGGCCACTTCCGGGATCATCAGCGTCGACAGCACGGCGGTAAACAGCACGCTCTTGCCGTAGAAATTCATGCGCGCGAAGGCATAGGCGGCAGGAATGCAGAACAACAACTGGCCCGCGACGGTAATCGCGGTGATACGCACGCTGTTCCACATGAATAGGCCGAAGTTCGCCTTCTCCCATGCGAGCAGATAATTCTCGAAGCGCAGCGCGCCGGGAAGCACATAGCCGAAGTTGACTTCGCTCAGCGTCATGAACGACGTGCTGATCATCCACAAAAACGGCAAAACCGCCTGCACGACGCCGAGAATCAACACCACATAGGCCAGAAACGTAAGCCATGAAAACGGCCTGCGCGCAGGCGAACCTGTCGCGATCTGCGCGCCAGCAGCGCTTTCCAGAGGGCGCGCACCTTCAGCCATAGAACACCCTGCTTTCGGAAATCCGGTTCTGGAAAAAGGTGAGCAGCAGAATGATCACGAACAGGACGAAGGCCATAGCCGAGCCGTAACCCATGTTCGGATCGGTTGTGCGGACGGTTTCGTAGATGTAGACGCTCACGGTATCGACCGATCGGGCCGATCCGGGCGTCCGCATAACCCAGATTTGTGTGAACGCCTGAAACGTACCGATGATCGCAATCAGCGAGAGGAAGTAGGTCGTCGGCGAAAGCAGCGGCAGGGTGATGTGCCGGAACAACTGCCAGCCCGAAGCGCCGTCAATGCGCGCCGCTTCATACAATTCGCCGGGGATGTTGACCAACCCCGCCAGAAAAATGACCGTGTCGTAACCGATATACGTCCAGACCGTATAGAGCATGATGACGACCAGCGCGAGGCTGGGTCCGGCGAGAATATCGGGAAGCTGCGGGCCGAAGATGAGCGTGAAGATACCGCGCGGTTCCAGCAGCCAGTTTTGTGGCGACAGCCCAAGGCTAGTCAGAATGACGTTCGCCAGCGACGTGGGCCGGTGCGAGAACAGGATCTTGAAGACAACTGACGTGGCGACGAACGGCGTGATGTAGGGCAGGAAGTACACCATGCGAAAGAACGCCTTGCCCTTGATGTTCTGAAACAGCAGATACGCCAGCCCCAGACCAATCGCCAGTTGGAACGGAACCGTGCCGATCACGAACATCACCGTCACGCTGTAGGACTGAAGCATGTTGCGGTCGGCGTTGTCGAGCGCGCGCGGCAGTTCGGCGACCAGCAGATAACCGCCCGCGATCAGGGCAACCGTCGCCAGCACCTTGAGCACGAAAACCCGGTCGTCATGCTCGCGCGCAGCACGCGTCCATAGAGCGTAGGCCGCAACCAGCAGAGCCGCGCCAACGCTGATGAGCAGAATTTGCGTCCACAGCGGCATCGACTCGCCCGCGGCCTGCGCTTCCGCCACCGCGAGGCTGACCGACCTCGTGACAAATTCCAGCCCGATAATGCCCAGCCCGGCCAGCAGCGTGGCGATGGTAGGACGCATCAGCGACGCCCCCGCTTCGCCAACCCGCAGCCAGCGGGACAGCAGATAGCTCAGCGCCGCGCCTGCCACAGTCATCAGCAGCGCCAGATTGGCCGCCGCGACGACTTCCGGCATCTGGAAACTGGCGACCAATTCGCTGATGAAAATACCGGGCACGCGCTCCTGACCGAGCAGGCGTTGGGGAATGTCGAGCACAACCGGCAGCGCCGTGAAAAACCAGCGCACAACAAGCAGGATGGCGATCCCGTTGGCGATGCCCGGCAGCAACAACGCCAGCGATCGTGACTGGCCACGCGTCGATTTCCAGAACTGGACCAGTAGCACCAGCGCGTAGATCAGCGCGGCGGCGGCCAGCCAGAAGAAAAACACGTAAGCCAGATCGTCGAGCGCGCGCACATAATTGTCGATGCCGGTGTAGCGCTCGGGCAGACGCCGCCACCGGTGCAGGCTGACATAAAGCGCAAACGCAACGGGGAAGATACCAAACAGGAAGATAATCAGGCCGGCAGGAAACAGAAAGGTATAAGCCGTGAGATTCTCAAGGATTACCCGCCCACGGCGTGTGCGAAACAGACCGGGAACAGGCCGGGCCGGAGAGGATGTGGCCATGCGCATTCACTTCAAACTGAAAACTGGTAAACCGATTTTAACGTATCCTCTGCCAGCGACAACTGTCCCGGCAAACCGCGAAGTCGCGCCGGAACAGCGGTGGTTGTAGACCAGACCAGAAGGCGGCTGCACTTCAGGGCGCGTTCGCAGCCGTCGCCTCCTGCACAGGCGAACCGGCGGTGTAAACGTCCCCGCCGGGAAAACCGACGTATTCCGGGACCGAGCCACCCGCGAGCAGCCGCACAGCCGTATCGACGGCCATAATCCCGCTGGCTTCGCCATCCACCTCGATGGTCGCTCTGAGATAACGCCCCTCATCAACCCACTGGCGCGCGCGTTCTTCTCCGTCGATGCTGATCACCACGACTTCTTCAGGCGAGATGCCCGCCGCTTCAAGCGCCTCGATAGCGTCATAGACAACGCCATCCCGCACGCTGATGAGCACGTTAAACGAAGTGCCCTGCTCGATCAGGGAAGCGACTTCCCGGCGCGCCTCCTCAGCAGAGTTCACCGCCAGACGGCTGACGATATAGGACGCCGGAGCCGCTTCGGACAACCCTTTTTCAACGCCGCGCGCGCGTTCCCGAATCAATTCCTGGCTGCCATATTCGAGCAACAGCACACGGCCTTCGCCGCCAAATTCCGACTGGATCAGGTTTCCGGCCAGCGTGCCGGCCCGGTTTCCAAGCGCGAGGTGATCGCCATCCAGAACCACGCCCCCGTAAAGCGGCTGAACCGGGTTCATGTGGACGAGCGGAATGCCGGCGGCCTGCGCCGCCTCCAGACTGCTGGCAAGCGCGTTACTGTCGAGCGCGCACAGGATAATGGCGCGCGCGCCTTCAACGCGTGCGCGCTCAAGTTCGGTTGTCTGGCGATACACATCCATCTGGCTGTCGTAAACGCGCAGGTCGACGCCATATTCGGCTGCCTGTCTGGCCATAGCTTCGACCTGCGTTTCGTGGAACGCCGCGCTGGTCCCGCAGGCGACAAAGGCGATAAAGCCATCGGAACCGAGCGCGGCGCGCGCCGCCTCAATTTCCGCCGGAGCCGGCGCGACATCCTGAGCGTCCCCGCGCGCCCCGGCGCGAACCGAGGGTTGCGGACGGCCACGCGCGCCGCCACTCAGGGCAATCATAATGGCAGCCACCACCACAATGCCGATCATGGTGGCGATCAGCCTTAATTGCTGCGATCCCCGCGACTGCAACGCCTGTTGCGTCACTTCCCGCACGTAGATCAGCGGATCGCTGTTCGGGCTTGAGCGCCGGCCAAGCGCCCGGTTGATGGTTTCGGCCATTTCCTCAATGCTGGACGGCCGGTCATCGGGATTGTGGCTCAAGCCCTGAAGGATCACCTCGTCGATTTCAGCCGGAACCAGCGGGTTTAGCTGGCAGACCGGATCGGGGCGCGTGGTCGCCTGCGCGCGAATCAACTCCCCCAGCCCGCCTTCGCCCAGACTGTACGGCGGGCGTCCCGTCAGCATGTGGTACAGAATCGCGCTCATGCTGTAAATATCGGTACGGTGGTCGATCGGGTCGCCGGTAAGCTGTTCGGGCGAGGCGTACAGCGGCGTTCCGATGACATTGCCCGCCTCGGTCAGATCGAGCGAGACCTCCGCCAGCTTACCCAGACCGAAATCGGTCAGGTAGGCGTTGCCTAGATCGTCGAGCAGGATGTTCGACGGTTTCAGATCGCGGTGAATGATGCCGCGCCCGTGCGCGTGCGCCAGCCCGCGCGCCGCCTGCGAAAAGATGTCTACAGCCCGGTACAGATCGACAATTCCGTCTTCAAGCAGCGTCAGCACCGAGCCGCGCTGCAGCAGCCGCATGGCGATATACGACGACTCCTCATCGACCGCGCCGTAGTTGTAGATCGGGACGATGTGAATGTGCTCCAGCGTCGCGATGACCTTGGCTTCCTGAATGAAATAGGGCTGGTAGTTCTCGCGCGCCAGCGGATTCAGATTGAGGTTGATAATTTTCAGGGCCACACGCCGGTTGAAGGACTGCTGGACAGCGCGATAGACAACGCTCATCGCGCCGCGTCCCAACTGCTCCTCGACGATGAAGTCCCCAATCTGGCGATTCGAATAGTCGTCAAGCATAAAAAAGCGATCAACCTCTCTTGCACCTAAACAGTCTAACGTATTACCACCGATCCCGGCAGTAATATCCTGTGACGACTACTCGCCCCTCGCCAGTATCACATACCTATAGATGTATCCCCGGTAATTAATTCGCCTGGTGGCAGCGGAATCTTTTCGGGCAGGGTCGCGCCTGCCAGCATCCGCACAATCGCGTCAAAAGCAAGCTGCGAGCCTGCCTGTCGATCCATAATCACCGTTCCCCGCAGGAAGTGGCCCTTGCGAACATACTCGACCGCCAGCGCCTCGCCGTTAATGCTGATAACGGCGACATCGTCAGGTTCGTAACCGGCCTCCTCCAGCGCATCAATCGCCCCGAAGGCCGTCGAGTCCGTCACGGTCAGGATGACCGCGAGGTCCGGTCCATCTCGCAAGACCCGCGAAACCGCCTGATACGCCTGATCGCGCGTGATCGCTTCCTCTGTTTCCAGCAGCGTCGCATCCGGGGCGGCCTCCAGCAGTCCATCCCGGATGCCACGCGCCCGCAACTCGGCGGGATAAAAGTGTGAATTGGACACCAGCAGGACAGCCGCCCGGCCATTGTGCTCGCTCTGAATAATGCGCCCTGCCAGACGCCCGGCTGCCAGCCCCGTTTCATAGTCCTGCGTTTGCACGACGAAACCATACCCGGAGTCGAAGGCCCAGGCGATGACAACCGGAATCCCGGCCTGCCGCAGCGCCGTCAGCTTCGACTTAAAGCGCTCGGCATCCAGCGGGCAAATAATCAGGGCCTGCGCGCCTTCAGCCAGCGCCCGGTCGATTTCGTCGAGCGCAACCTGCTCCTGATTGTGGGCATCATAGACCCGGTAATCAAAGCCATACTGAGCGGCCATTTCACCCAGCTCGCGGGCGCGCGTCGCCTGAAACGTGCTATCCATCGTGCAGGCAAGGAAAGCAATGAAACCGCCCGCCCCCAGACGTATTCGGGCCAGCTCGATCTCGACGCGGCTGGGTTGGGCATCGTCGGGGCTTCCGGACACGCCTTCCAGCAGGCGATAGTGCGCTATTGCGGCGACAATGCCCGGCGCGAACCGCACCGTAAGCAAGCCACAACCGGCGATCAGCGCCAGCGCCGCAAGCGTGAAGCCAATCAGCGTGCGGCGGTTGAAACGCCGAAACCAGCGCCGCTCAGTTGTCCCGGCGTCTGCTGTGATGGCGAGATACGTGCCCGTCGTCCACTGCCGCCCAAGCGCGTTGTTCAATGCGATGGCCATCTGTTCGGTGTCGTCATAGCGCAGATTCGGGTCTTTCCGTAGCGCGCGCATGACGACCGCCTCGACCTGAGCAGGGATATTCGGATTAATGGCCCGCATGCTCGGCGGCTCATCCTCAAGATGCATACGGATGAGCGACAGGATATTGCCATTCTGCGCTTCAAACGGCAGCCTGCCCGTGAGCATTTCGTAAGCCAGAATGCCCAGACTGTAAACGTCGGAACGGTGGTCAATGGGTTCTCCCCGCAGCATCTCCGGGGACACATAGGCCGGCGTCCCGACCAAGTTGCCGGGGCGTGTCATGTCCGGCGAAGCCAGCACTTTGGCCAGCCCGAAGTCGGTCAGGAAGGCATTGCCGTTGGGATCAAAAAGAATGTTGCTCGGTTTGAGGTCGCGGTGGATGACACCACGCCGGTGGGCATATGCCAGCCCGCGCGCCACCTGCGTGATAATATCCGCAGCGCGTTCGAGGGGCAGCGGGCCGTCCTTCAGGAGGTCGGCCAGCGAGCCGCCACGCAGCAGGCGCATGGCGATATAGGCGATTTCCCCTTCGGCCAGACCGTAATCGAATACCGGCAGGATGTGGATATGTTCCAGCGATGCGATCAGTTCCGCTTCCTGCGCGAACCGGCGGCGAAACTCGTCATCGTCGCCCAGCCCTGCGTCCAGCTTGATGACCTTGAGCGCCACCTGACGCTGAACAGACGGCTGATAGGCGCGGTAAACAACCGCCATCGCGCCACGCCCAATACGCTCTTCAGTGATGTAGTCGCCCAGACGTTGTCCCAGAAAGCGATCCGGCATGGCCGCGCCCTATCTCGGCGAATTCGCGTGTCGTGCGTGGGATAAAATGCGATGCATTTTAGCGTGCGGAACGCGCATTAAACCGATTACATCGTAAAGCAGACAAAGCGCTGCCGGGTCTGGCGCGCCATGTCGATTTTCTGTGTTTATTTTACCCTGTTTGGATGTACTTTGCTCGACAGACTGTACGATAGATCAGGCGAGGCACGTGGCAAATACCTGAAACAAAATGTACGAGTCTCCGCATTTTGTAAAGACGGAATCATACGGCGGACCGTCGCGTAAGCGTCGCGCAAACACAGAGTTGACGCGCCATCAAAAAGGTATAATGCTTGTGTCGCTGCAAAGACGGAGTGAGGAAGATACGGTGACGGGCAAAGTTTGGGTTTTGCTGATTGTGCTGTTGCTGGGAGCAGGTATGGTGAGCGCGCAGGAAAGCGCCGCTGTTCAGACCAGCTCCAATTTGTCCGCGGCGCCGGCATCGTTCATGCTGGATAACGTACAGCATATCTGGCAGGGGTGGAACAACTGCGGGCCTGCCACGCTCACGATGGGCCTGACTTATTTTGGCGTCGAAGCCAACCAGTATCCTGCCGCGCAATGGCTGAAGCCGAACAGCGAAGACAAGAATGTCAGCCCGTGGCAGATGGTGGAATATGTCAACACACAGGTTCCGGGGACGACGCGGGCGCTGGTTCGCTACGGCGGTACGCTCGATGGCCTGAAAGCGCTGGTGAGCAACGGATTCCCGGTGCTGATCGAAGCCGGTTATGACCCTGAAAGCGACGATCAGGGCTGGATGGGCCACTATCTGTTGATCCGTGGCTATGACGACGAGCGTTCGGTCATGATCACGCACGACAGCTTTCTGGGGCCAAACCGGGAATATTCGTATGACTACATCGACCGCTTCTGGCGTCACTTCAACCGCGTGTATATCGTGCTTTATGATCTGAGCCGGCAGGACGAAGTGATGGCGCTGCTAGGGCCGGATGCCGACGAGCAACAAAATTACCGCAACGCGCTGGAAGCGGCGCGGCAGGAAGCGATCGCCAACCCCGAAGACCCGTTCGCGTGGTTCAACATGGGCACCAATTTCATCGCGCTAGGCATGGCTAACGAAGCTGCTGTCGCCTACGATCAGGCGCGCAACGTCGGCGGGGGCCTGCCATGGCGCATGCTCTGGTACCAGTTCGGGCCGTTCGAGGCGTACTACGCGGTCGGGCGCTATCAGGACATGATCCAACTCGCTCAGGCGAACCTGAATGACGGCGGCGGGCAGTATGTCGAAGAGACGTTCTACTACGCCGGACTGGCGCGCGCCGCGATGGGCGAAACCGAGCGTGCAATTGAAAACCTGAATCAGGCGTTGTGGTTCAATCCCAATTTCTCGCCCGCCCGCGCGGCGCTGGCCGAAGTGCAGAACATGTAGCCAGCGAAACGCCGGCAGACAAAACAAAAAAGGAGCGGTTCTTTCCGATGAACCGCTCCTTTTTCATTGCCACTGCACCGTGTTACTGGTCATCAAACAGGCGGCCGTTACCCCCATAAGCGGCATCGTCGCCGAAAGCCGTCATGACAGAGGGCAGGTTGAAATGCGCGCGAATGGCGTCCTCAATCTCATCGGCAATCGCCAGATTCTCGCGCAGGAATTGTTTGGCGTTCTCGCGGCCCTGACCGAGCAGGCCATCGTTATAGCGATAAAACGCGCCGCGCTTCTCGACCACGCCGAGTTCGGCCCCCAGATCGATCAATTCGCCCATCTTGCTGATGCCGCCTTCGACAAACATAATGTCGAATTCGGCCTCGCGGAACGGCGGCGCGACCTTGTTCTTGGTCACACGCACCTTTGTGCGGTTACCGATCACCTCAGTGCCCTGCTTGATCGACTCAATGCGGCGGACGTCGAGACGAACGCTGGCATAGAATTTCAGCGCGCGACCGCCGGTTGTTGTTTCCGGATTGCCATACGAAACGCCGATTTTCTCGCGAAGCTGGTTGGTGAACAGCACGGCTACCTGCGATTGCTTGATCGCGCCGGATAGCTTACGCAGCGCCTGGCTCATCAGACGCGCCTGAACACCGACGTGGCTGTCACCCATCTCGCCCTCGATTTCGACGCGCGGAACGAGTGCGGCAACGCTATCGAGTACGACCACATCGAGCGCGCCGGAGCGCACGAGGGCCTCGGTAATTTCCAGCGCCTGCTCGGCAGTATCGGGCTGCGAGATGTACAGCGTGTCGAGGTTAACGCCGATGCGCGCCGCGTAATTCGGGTCTAGCGCGTGTTCCATGTCGACAAACGCGCACATGCCGCCACGCTTCTGGGCTTCCGCAATCGTGTGCAGACAGATGGTTGTCTTTCCTGAGCTTTCCGGGCCGTAAATCTCGGTGATTCGCCCGCGCGGGATGCCACCCACGCCAAGAGCGATGTCCAGTGCCAGCGACCCACTGGGAATCACGTCGACGGCCATGTGCGTAGCATCGCCCAGCCGGACAACTGCGCCATCGCCAAAGCGCTTGGTTAGCTCCGACAGCGTTGCCTCAAGCGCCTTCATCCGTCCTTCGTCGTTGGTTTGCGGGACTACGGTGGCCATTTTGTCTTCTTTAACCGAATTTGATCTCTTCGCGGCCAAGGCGAACATCCTTTGATTAGCGTTGACTTCTAACATTGTAATCGAATCCTTCTAAAATTCGACCAACCTGTCTGTCACGCGCTATGTACCCGACAAAAGCCCTTTTATTATCGCACAGACGTTCTAAATTGACAAGCGCTCCGGTGGTATTTTAAGGAAACAAAAACACCGCCCGTTCTCCGGGCGGCATTCTCGCCCCATGCCGCTCCGAAATTGCGGATTCCGGAGCGGCGACAGGGCAATCGTGAATCAGGGATGTGATTAGAAATCGTAGTACAGCGTGAACTCGTACGGGTGCGGCCGCATGGCAACCGGATCGACCTCGTTCAACCGCTTGTAGGCGATGTAGGTCTCGATGAAGTCCTCTGTGAAGACACCGCCTTCGAGCAGGTAGGCATGGTCCGCCTCCAGCGCGTTCAGCGCTTCCCCAAGGCTGCCCGGAACCGTCGGCGTGTTGTGGCTGTCTTCATACAGGTCATAATCCGCCGGATCACCCGGATCAATCCGGTTCCTGATACCGTCAAGGCCGGCCATCAGCATGGCGGAGAAGGCCAGATAGGGATTGGCCGTCGGGTCGGGCGCGCGGAACTCGATTCGCTTGCTCTTCTCGCCATTGCTGTACATCGGGATGCGGATCGCCGCCGAGCGATTGCGCGCCGAGTAGACCAGATTGACCGGCGCTTCATAGCCGGGCACAAGGCGACGATAGCTGTTGGTCGTCGGCGCGGCAAAGGCCAGGATCGACGGCGCGTGCTTCAGGATACCGCCGATGTAATAGAGCGCAGTCTGGCTGAGCAACGCGTAACCGTTGCTGTCGTAGAAGAGATTCGTGTCATCCTTCCACAGGCTCTGGTGGCAGTGCATACCCGAACCGTTGTCGCCGAAGATCGGCTTGGGCATGAAGGTGACCGTGTACCCGTTCTGATAGGCGACGTTCTTGATGATGTATTTGTAGAACTGCATCATGTCGCCCATCTTGAGCAGGGAGTTGAAGCGCAGGTCAATTTCGGCCTGCCCTGCGCCGCCCACCTCGTGGTGGTGAACCTCAACGTCGATGCCGACCGAACGCAGCGTCGCTACCATGGTCGAGCGCAGATCGTGCAGCTTATCGACGGGCGCGACGGGGAAATAACCTTCCTTGATGCGCGGGCGATAGGCCAGATTGGCCGTGCCGTTTTGCCCCGTGTTCCAGAAGCCTGAACTCGAATCGACTTCATAGAAAGCGGTGTTTTCGGAACTGGCAAAGCGGGCGCTGGTGAAGATGTAGAACTCCGCTTCAGGGCCGAAATAGGCGACGTCGGCGATGCCCGATTCACGCAGATAGGCTTCAGCACGGCGCGCCACACCACGCGGATCGCGGGGATAGGGTCGCAGATCAATATCGGCCACATCGCACAGGATAGACAGCGTCGGCGTCGCCGGAATCGGATCGATGAATGCGGTCGTCGGGTCCGGGAGCAGGTTCAGGTCCGAATTATTGATCGCCTGGAAACCGCGAATGCTGGAGCCATCGAAGCCCAGTCCCTCGCTGAACACATCCTCGCCAAAATGATCTAGCGGTACTGAAAAATGCTGCAAGACGCCGCGAATATCGGTGAATTTGACGTCGACTTCCTTGACGCCGTTATCGCGCGCCCAGTCAAGCAGCGCGGCAGGCGACGCAGCGACATCGACAGGTGGAACAAGCGAAGGCGTGTCCTGTTTCTGTTCCAGTTCAAGCATGGGACCTACTCCGTGACTGTCAAGCTTCCACAATTAATTGGCTGACGTTTGCATTATATGAAGCGTCCAGACCGACTTCTTGAGCGAAAACTCGCCAAAAACACCTCGCATTTCCTGTCAGAAATCACCAAAAAACGAGTCCGGCCCCGGCTCGACTCCGGCAGATGGCGAGCATTGTGCATAACGCTCACCCGGTATTGCGTTGCGCTTCAGCGGCGAATCGCGTCCTGTGCTACACTGAAAATGATCGGTCTGACTGATGATCGGGGTGTCGATAAGCTGGCACTTGGAAAATATCTGAACAATAATCTCGCTTAGGCCTTTTGTAGCGCCAAAACAGGAGGGGCAGCAAAAGCAATATGATCCGTCGGTTCATTCTAATGCTGGTCGTGGTCAGCCTGATGGTGCTTGCTTCTGGAGTAGTCGAAGCGAGCGGTTTTGTTCATGTCGTAGCGCCGGGCGAAAACCTTTCCCGAATCGCCGCCCGCTACGGCGTCTCGGTTTCAGCCATTGTGTCGGCCAACAACATCTGGAACCCGAACCGCATCTACGTCGGCCAAAGGCTCATCATTCCCGTTGGCCACTACCCGCCGCCCGCGCCGCCGCCACCGGCCTATCCGCCACATGGCGTGCTGACGTACTACACGGTGCAGCCCGGCGACAGCCTGTCGAAGATCGCCCGTTACTTTGGCACGACGTATCAGGTGCTGGCAGCCGCCAATGGCATCTACAACCCGAACCAGATCTACGTCGGCCAGGTGCTGGTCATTCCGCGCCAGCCAACCATCTACACCTACTACGTGCAGCCCGGCGATACGCTGTCGCGGATTGCGGCGCGCTACGGGACGTCAGTGAGCGCGATTGCCAGCTATAACGGAATCTACAACCCGAACCATATCTGGGTAGGAATGCTGCTGCAGATTCCGGTTTACTAAGCGCCGCTACGTCATAACTGTAAAAACGCCGTGTAAAACGCATGCACAGTATCAAAAACGTTGTAAAATGGTTGTGTACGGGTTAGATATACCCGTACACACTTCTTTATATGTTTAGGTTTTAAGTCTGGCGAACAGGGCATTCAACAAGGAGGGGTTCATGCGCCGTTTTATCTTCGTCCTGGGCCTGTTAGCAGCGCTCGTTGTCTTTGGCAACGTAGCGCTTGCCGCGCCAAGCTCTCAGGAACAGATCATCCATATCGTACAGCCCGGCGAAAACCTGTTTCGTATTTCGCTGCGCTATAACACTACTATCTCGGCCATTGCTACGGCCAATGGCATTGCCAACGTGAATCTGATTTATGTCGGGCAGCGGCTTGTGATCCCCGGCCCAGGCGCTCCAGCGCCAACGGCAACACCGGTTCCGCCGGGCCAGCCCACGCCGCCTCCAACCGACGGCACGATCTATACCGTCGTGCGCGGCGATACGCTGTCGAGCATTGCGCGCCGGTTTGGAACCACCTATCAGGCCATCGCGCAACTGAACGGCATCGCGAACCCCAACCTGATTTATGCCGGCCAGCAGCTTCGCATTCCCGGCCCCGGCGGCGTAACGCCACCGCCACCAACCCCGGCGCCGGGCGCGCCGACGCCCGCTCCGATCCCCGGCGGTTTCGAGCTGGGCGGGCACGTGTTCAGCTTCGCCTATCCGGAGCAGATGCGCGGCGCGGGCATGACCTGGGCTAAATATCAGATCAAGTGGAACCGCGGCGAACCCGCCAGTATCGCGCAGGATGAGATCAACAACGCGCGCGACCGTGGCTTCAAGGTGCTGTTGAGCGTGCTCGGCGACCCCGGCCAACTGGCGCAGAATCCGACGCAGTACTATCAGGAATTTGCCAGCTTCCTGGGCGGTGTCGCAGCGCTTGGCCCGGATGCGATTGAAGTGTGGAACGAGCAGAACATCGAGCGCGAGTGGCCTGCGGGGCAGATCAGCGGCGCAGCCTACACGCAGATGCTGAGCGCCGCCTATCAGGCCATCAAGAGCGCTAACCCGAATGTCATGGTCATTAGTGGCGCCCCCGCCCCGACCGGCTTCTTCGGCGGGCGCTGCACGGCCAACGGTTGTGACGACAACGTGTTCCTGCAACAGATGGCCGCTGCCGGGGCCGGACAGTTCTTCGACTGCACGGGCATCCACTACAACGAAGGCATCCTGCCGCCGACCGCCAGCAGTGGCGACCCGCGCGGCAACAGCACGCACTACACACGTTACTATCCGACGATGGTGAACACCTATCGCAGCATCTTCCCGAACAAACCGCTGTGCTTCACCGAACTCGGCTACCTGACGCCTGAAGGGCTTGGCCCGCTGCCCGCCGGCTTCGAGTGGGCCGCGAACACCACGCTGCAGCAGCAGGCCGAATGGCTGGCATCCGCCGCGACACTGGCCCGCAACAGCGGCAACGTGCGCCTGATGATCATCTGGAACGTGGACGCGACGCTGTACGGCGCAGACCCGCAGGCAGGCTACGCGATCGTGCGCGGCAACCAGTGTCTGGCGTGCATCACGCTCGGCGCGGCAATGAACCGTTAAGCTAACGTGAAGGCAAGGCCGCGCCACGGGCAGCCGCAGCCGCCCGTAATCGCGCAGCCATCTTCAAGTCCGGGCGTTGCCCCGAAACTCACCAGACTAAACGCGCCCTTCTTCCCGAGTCATGTGGGAAGAAGGGCGCGTCGTCAAATAGGCAAGGCAAATGGAACGTTTCTAGCAAAAACTTAAGGTTGACCGCGCAAAATTTCCTTTATGATAAGTTAAGATACGCTAAAGCGAACGGACAACCTTAATGCTTGAAACAATCGTGAACTTCGTCGATTTCTGGGTCTGGTCCCTTGCCCCCACGATTTTGCTGCTTGGGTTGCTGGCTGGCTTTCCCGCCGCCGTACTCATCGGCGCAATTGTCACGGGAAAGCCAGACCGTTCGCCGGAAGCGCGCACAAATCAGGTGATTTCTCCGCGCTCCTGAATTCACCCGGCGCTCTGCGGTCGTAGCGTCAACGCGTTATAGAGCGTCGAGAGCAGGGTGTGCTGCGCGTCGTCGTAGCTCAGTTGCCACACGGCCATGCCGCCAAGCCCACGCTCGCGCACGTATGCGACTTTGTGTAAAAGCGACTCGGCATTTTCATAACTGATGCCGATGCGTCGCTCTGCGTTATACATCCACGCCGCCCGCGCTTCATCGTCAAAGAAACGCACGTAACTCTGGCTGCTCAGAAACGGCCCAAGATCGCGGTAGAACAGCGTGCCGCTGTCGCGCGTGCCAGACGGCACTCCGCCGGTCGGCTGGAATAGGCCGAAATAGTCGCTTGGGCGGATATTGCGCCATGTCTGGGCGTAAAAACCGGTTCCAAGCACAATCTTGTCGGCGGGAACACCGGCATCGAGATAAGCGTTCACAGCGGCATCGACGGTCAGCCCATGATCCGCAAGCGGGTCGCGCCGGTTGGCATACAACCCGGCATGATGACCCGCAATCTCGCTCCACGCTCCGTAAAAACCGAACGCCTGCAGGTTAATCCAGTCCAGAGCGCCATGTATCTGCTGGAGGTCAAAATACCTGTACTGCGCTTCCGCAGCCGGGGCTGTCAGGGTCAGCAAATAGGTGCGCCCATCGTCGATACTCCACCTATCGAGCTCGGCCCGCAGCTCGCGCAGGAATAGCGTCAGGTTGTCCGTGTCTTCGGGCGAGGCGTTCTCCGCGCTTCTGCCGCCGATGACGGGATAGCGCCAGTCAATGTCGATGCCATCGAAGCCGTTGTCGCGCATGAAGGCGACACACGAGCGAATGAGACGGGTGCGCGAGTTCTCCGTACGCACCGCTTCCGAGAAGTTGTCGGAAAAATCCCACCCGCCAATCGTCATCAGGATTTTCAGCTCAGGATGGTTGGCGCGCAGCAGGCCAAGCTGCTTGAAGTTGCCGCGAATACGCTCGCTGGCGCGATCCCCCGGATACGAGTAGCCCGTGTCTGCCCAGCTATCGCTCGACACGCATTGCAGATTGTTCGAGATGTTGACATAGGCATAGTTGAGATGCGTGAGCATATGCGCCGGAATATCGGTGATCAGATAGTTCTGGTCGTAGATGCTGTAGGACGTGTAGTAGCCGACCAGCCGATATGCGGGCGCGTTATCCTGCGCGCTCACCGGAGCAAGCGACAGGCTCAGCACCAACACTGTTAAGATTGTGACAATTCCAGTGCGAATCGACACTGTTTTCTCCTCAAACTCGATGACGCGCCGCATCAGCCGGCGTTCGCCCCGTCTGCCCCGCTATCGACAATCGACGCCAGACAATTCGCCTTATTCGTCCGGCGAATTTCCACCGGCCAGCCGTTATTCGGATAGGTGATGAGCAGTTCCGACTGTTCGATGGCGCGGCGCATGAGATCAAGCTGGTATGTCGCCACATCGGCAACGACCTGCGGCGTGGACAGCACATAGTCGATGTTGCACACATCGTCGCCGAGTTCCGCATACTTAACAGCCGGGTCGGTATCAACCTTCCAGTAATGGTGCGCGTTTTGGAAGTTGCGGCGCAGTTCCACAAAGGCGTAGTTGTCGGTGACGATAACGGCGTCTTCGGGCAGGTTTTCGCTGATCCATCTGACTGCCTCTATCTGCCCTTCAACCTGATTGGCGGTATAAGGCGCGGTTCGCTGGCTGTAGAAAATCCCAAAGGGATAGAGCATCGCAGCCGCCACCACAGTGGCCAGCGCGTAGCGAACGGGCGAACCGCCTGCCACCGCGCCGACAGCGTTAGCGACCGCACCGATCACAATGCCGATGCACGCCGCCAGAAACGGCAGCCCAAGGATGATGTCGGACGGGAAGATCGGCCCGCTAATGGCGAGCTTGAAAATGAAAGCGAGCACCATCGCCACGATCGGGCGCAGCGGGCGGTTATCGACTGCCATCAGCAGGGCAAAGATCGCGCAGACGATACCGCCATAGATGATGATCGGGTCGGCGGTCGCGTTGCCGAGGTTCACCCACTCCTGAAAACTTTCGGTGAAACCGGCGCCAATGTTCAGGAACCGCCCCGTATCCGGCCCTCGGTCGGCCAGCCGTTCAAGCAGGCTCACGTGTGGGAAGTCGCCGCCAAGGAACCATCCCTGCGGGAACAATTCCTCTTTCATCTGCGCGTACAACGGATACAGCGACACGATGAAAAGCGAGAGCGCTACCCAGTGCCCGGTCGCAAAACGGCGGTGTATGCGTGACGAGTGGTTCGTCACGATATAGACGAACGCAGGCAGGAAACCGAGCGCCGCGCCTTTGGTCTGAACGGCAATACCGAAGCAGACCGCGCTCATGAAGTAGTGCTTGAGCGTGCGGTTTTCGCCGAGAATGATGAACAGCGCCAGCAGCAACCAGACCAGCATGATGTTGTCCAGCAGGACACGCCGTTGCAGCGCAACTACCAGCGGCGAGAACGCAAACACCAGCGTCGCGATGATCGCGGGCAAATTGCGTTTCGTCGCTCGAAGCGTGATGCCGTACACCAGCGCGGTCGATGCCAGATGCAACAGGAACATCAATACACGCCCGGAATTGAGCGAAAAGCCGAAGGCCGTCAGACCACCGATCAGTTGCGTCCAGATGCCCAGCACGAGCGAGCCCACCGGCGGTTCTTCATAGGCATAGGTATATGGGGACAGCTTGCCTTCCTGAATCAGCGACCAGGAATTGGAGATAACCGTGCCCTCGTTGTCCTGATAGTACGGAAACTGGAAAAGATTGGTCGATTGCGTGACCGCCACCACAATCAGGATCGTGACGACGATGAACCAGCTTTTGCGATCGACGAAGGGTTGAGTATTCATGTGTTACGCGCGCCCCTGAACAATCTGTCCCTGACGGTGCAGGTTCGAATGTGCGGTTTTTTCCCACGCATGGTTCTGGCTGACCAACCGGTACACGGCACGAGCGGCAGCGACAGTCATCATCAACTGGTACGGGTAGTACACGATGGCCATACGCAGGCGGAAGAGGAACGGCAGATGCAGGCCATATGCCTCGGTGAATTCACGGATACCGATCAGGTTGGTGATCATTTGCAGCAGCAGCAGATAGATCGGGAAGTACGACAACAGCGCAATCGGCACCGGCACCCGCTGCGTCAGCGCGATATACGCGCCGAGCGGCAGGAACAGCACGATCGCCGCCTGCATCAGCGAGTTGAGCAGGATGTAGATCGCCGTCATCTTCTGCGTAAACATCGGCAGCTTGGCCCAATCGCCCTTGAAGAACACCTGATAGAAGCCCTGGCACCAGCGGGTGCGCTGCTTGATGAAGCTCTCAACGTTGGCAGGCGTTTCTTCCTGCGTGGCGTACTCCGCGTCATAGACAATCTGGATTTTTGCGCCCGCCAGCGTCAGCCGGATACCAACATCGGCGTCTTCGGTGAGGCAGGCTTCATCCCAACCGCCAATCGCTTCAAGCCAATGTTTCTTGAAGAAAACCGTGTTGCCGCCCAGCGGCGTGACGTGGAACTGGCGCGTGAAGCACTTCAGGCCCGACTTGAACCAGAAGAAGTATTCGAGCACGTTGAGCGCCGAGAACCACGTTGAACGGAAGTTCATCAACTGCACGCCCGACTGAACGACATCGGCGTTGTCGCGCAGCATGACGGTATTGATGACGTTATACAGTTCGGGGTGTGGCTCGTCTTCGGCGTCGAAGACGCAGACAACATCCTTGGTCGCTTCCCTCAAGCCGATGTTCAGCGAATGCGGCTTGTTAATCGGCCCGGTGTTGAAGGTCACGAGGCGAATATTCGGCTTGCCCAGCTCATCAATGGCTTCCTGCGCTTTGGCAATCGTGCCCTCGTCGTCGTCGCGAATCAGGACGAGCACTTCCTTCAGCTCTTCGGGATAGTCGAGCCGGTCCACGGCCATAATCGTGTCTTTGATCACGTCTTCTTCGTGGCGGGCAGGAAGCAGCGCCGTGAACGATAGCTGTGGCTCGGCGAACTCGCGCGGGGCCTGATCCTGTTCGGCGGCTCTGGGGTTGTTCCACGAGTACATCATCCAGTAGAGGGTGAAGATACCCTGTGGCAGCAGGCTCAGCGTCATGAGCAGCACGACGATGCTGGCTTCGCGCGGGCGTGGCGTGGTCAGCGATTGCCAGACCGGTTCGGGGATCAGATTGTGAATCGGCCGGCGCAGAATATCCAGCACCGACTCTGCCGGCGTTACAACCGGCTCCTCGGGCTGAATCAGCCGAAGCCCGTCGGTCATGCTGAACGCAAGCTCAAACGGCGATTCCTGTCCGTCGATCAGCAGAACCCGGTTCGCGCCTGAAACATTCTCCCGCGATTCCCGCCCGGATTTGGCCAGCGTCGACGGGCCATCTTCAGCCAGAGTTTGCAGGATCACTTCAAAGTCCAGACTGCCCGCGCTGACAACACCGCTGGTATTGGAGACGGTGAATGTCAGTTTGTACATGCCTTCCGTCAGCATGTTCGTGTCAAGCTCGTAGCTATACGGCCCGCTGTTGAAGGTTTGCAGGCGATAGCCGTTGATCGCCAGTTCGGCAACTTCAATATCGGCATCCTCGGGCACATGGATGTTGATCGGCACGAGGTTGCTCATCAGGCTCTCCGCCACGGGCGCGGGAGCTTCAGCGGCAACCGTCGCCGGCGCAGCGACGACTTCTTCTTCTTCAAGCAGCGGCTCGTCCACAACCGTGAAGTCAAGCTCGCTCACGCCATCGTCGAGCGGCGGGATAATGACGGTTTCCGTGTTGCCGGCTCCTGCCTGCAAGGGCCGGTTGTCGCCCGGAATGGGCAGATTGAGCAGTTCGCGCCAGCTTCCCGGCACGAACAACTGCCCTACCGGGGTATCCTCGCTATCGAGCGGCAGGCTTTCCAGCGACTGTTCCAGTTCATTGACCAGAGACGAAGCCGCCTCGACCGACGTCATCGGCGGGACAACCAGCGGGATCTCACGAGAACCGGCGCTCTCGCTCGAACGCGCCGTTTCAATAGCGGTAGCAACCGATCTGAAAATGCCGCCTAGCCCGTTGACGTCGGGAGTCTGGTAAACCGGCGCGCCGGTCCCTTCGGCCAGCACTTCGAGATGCGTCTGGTCGCCCAGACCGAGGCCCACGACAATAATGGAGATGTTCGCTTCCTGTGCCAGCGCCAGCACGTCGCCGGCATCGTCCGCCGCGATATCGACACCAGCTTCGACGCCGTCGCTCACGACGACGACATAACGATGGTCAGAGTCCGATTCCGCGAGCAGTTTCACGGCTTCCAGACTGCCCTCGTAGAGCGCCGTCTGGCCTCCAGCCTCGATGTTATTGATTGCCGTCGTTAGCTGGCGTGACTCGGTCGTTGGAGCCTGCAGCACCTCCGGCTTGCCGCCGAACGTCACCAGACCGACTTCCGTGGACGCGCTCAATTCACGGATGAATTGCCGCAGCACGTTTTTCATGCTCGCCAGCGACGCCCCGGCCATCGTCTCGCTTGTATCGAGCGCGATGACCACGGCGGTATCCGCTTCAGGGGTAGCGACCGGCGGGGCATCCACTTCTTCGGTTGCTGCGGAGGCGATATTCGCAACAGGAACCACCGGCAGCGGCGTCTCCGTCGGGATCGGCATCTCGTCCAGACCGGCGTTCGGGCTGGCGGCTGAATCTGGCAGCAGGAGCACATCGCCAACGACCAGCAAACCGGGGTCATTAAGCTGGTTGAGCTCAATCAGCGTTGCGATGTCAGTGCCATTGGCGCGGGCAATCTCGAAGAGCGTATCGCCCGGCTGGACAACATACAGGCGTGTCGACCCGTTAGGCGCATCAGCCGGCGCTTCGTCCGAGTCGGTGTTTTGCGCCGGTTTGGCAGCGCCACCGGGCAGAAGCAGCACCTGTCCCTCTCGAATGAGACGGGGATTTTCAATGCCATTCAAGGCAACCAGCGTTTCCAGATCAGTCCCACTCCGGCGCGCAATCTCGATGAGCGTGTCTCCCGGACGCACCACGTATTGCGCTCCTGATGGAGTCGGCGGCATCGCGTTGGGGTTGCTGTTACCGAGTTCCCGCACACCTGCGCCGATCACCGGGGAAACGATGTTGAGCAATGGAATGAGGAGGGCGATGAGGGCTATCAGAATTCGTGACATGTTGACCTTTCCCCGCAAGTAAACGTTTACCGCCAGCCGCTACAAACAACCCCAACCAAAGAGCAGGCCACAAGGTTCCCGCTCCAGTCGGCGGATGTGTACCGGTGAATGTGCAGATGCGAAAAATTACAGAAAGAGGTAGTTCACTCGCCGAGTTCAGCCGACCGCTGCATCACACGATCAACATTGTTTTCAGTCATGCGAGGTATTACGGACTTAGGGTACAAACGGCAATTACACGCACATCCAAAACCCACATCTCATTGTGTTGACACTTGACTAAGTTATCAACAAAATTATCTATTATGTAACATATTAAACAGGTTTTTTCAGGAAATTTTGGGATTTTATTTACGCAATTCACAAAAACTCGCGTTCACCTTAAAAACCCTTTTTAAACCTTAAAAACAATACCAAATTTCATAATATATTCTCACAATAATTCCGGTCATCCATCTACATAATTCTGGCAGCCAATCCACTGTTGCCAACGCTAACGAACATCTTTATGCTTGCACATGCATCCCCCCAACAGCATGCTTACTGTTGCGCGGAAAGCCACCGGCACTCAACAGGTTACGATAGCGATAGACATGACAGAGAAAACGACATCGCGCGGTTTCGAGATCGCGGTTTTGATCGCTTTAACAGCGCTGGCCATTGCGCTGCGACTACACTACATCACCCAGCCAGTGCGCTATGACGAAGCGCTGACCTATCTTCAATACGCGTCGAAACCGCTTGGCGAGGCGCTATCGCACTATGGCGAACCGAATAACCATCTCCTCAATACAGCGCTCGTGCATCTCGCCGTGCGCGTCTTTGGCAATGAGCCGTGGGTCCTACGTATCCCCGCGTTTCTGGCCGGCGTGCTTATCGTTCCGGCGACATTCTGGGCAAGCCGCAAGCTCTATGGCGGTATGACCGCCCTGCTTGCTGCCGCGCTGGTCGCCGTTTCGGCCTCGCTGATCGAATACTCGGTGCTGGCGCGCGGCTACAGTTTCATCACGTTCTTCTTCGTCACGCTCATCGGTCTGGCGGCTGTGCTAAAGAACCACAACCGCCCCTTGCTGTGGGGCGCATTCGGGCTGATCGCGGCGCTTGGGCTATACGCGATACCCGTTATGGTGTACCCGCTGGGGGCAGTTGCACTCTGGCTGCTGCTATCGATCTGGCTGGAGAACACAGGAAGCCAGCGCGCTAAACTCCTGTGGAGCCTGTTTCTCACGCTGGCTGCTGCCGCCCTGCTCACAATCGCGCTGTATCTGCCGGTCATCCTCAACGATGGGCTGGAAGCGTTAACGTCCAATGCCTTTGTCACGCCGCCCCCGCCCGAAGTCTTTTACCAACAACTTCCAGAAATCCTGCGGCATATCCTGCGTTTCCCAACACGCGGCTTTCCTGACATCGCGCTCTGGGCGCTGGCCGCCGGAACCCTCATTAGCCTGATCGCCCACCGGCGCATCGCCGGTCATCGCCTGCCGGTGATCATCGCCGCTGCCGCATGGATATTACCCGTCCTGTTCCTGCAGCGCGTCATCCCGTTCGACCGCACGTGGCTGTTTCTGATGCCGCTGTACGCCATCGCCGGCGCGGCGGGCTGGACGTTCCTTGTCCGGCGCAGTCCATCGCTACATATGGCATTGATCATCGCCACGGCAGCAATCGCCGTGGTCGTCGTCGAGTCAGAGATCATTCCGCGCTCCGAACAAACAGGGAACGTGCCGGACGCACAGGCGATGGCGCTCTGGCTGATCGAAAACGCACAGCCGGAGGATCAGGTGCTTGCGCCCGTCCCGGTCGATGAACCGCTGCGCTACTACCTCAACTATTTCGGTCGCCCGGACATTCCTGTCCTGAACCAGTATCAGACATCCTGGATCGACATACGCAGGCATAGCGACGGAAAACGCTACGTGATGGGCGTTGAACCGGGCGATCCGGCGGATTTCGTGGCCGAGTTTTATCTCGAAACACCGTCGTTTGAATTCTCGCTCCAGCCTGTACAGACGTTTGCCAGCTCCACCGCGCAGACGCTCACGCTGGATACGCTGCCGCAGGGTGTGTTATTCGAAATGACGTTTCCATCGGCAGAAATGGAACTGGTCACGATGCGCGGTTTTGAAGAACGCATCGCCAGCTATCAGGGTGAGACCGTACTCGACGTGCAAACTGGCGACGAATGGGGCGAGTTGCTGCTGAATGGCTCGCAGCGGTGGACAGACTACGCGGTTGAAGTGGTGGCGCTGGTGGTGAGGCCGGGACGTGAGGACATGGACGACCTGCAGATCAGCGCGCGTTACCGTCCGCAGGTCGGCGCGTATAACGGTTCGATCAGCGTCGGCAATGGGCGGGCGCGCATCGGCGCAGACGGCGCGACAGGCTGGCGCGGTATCCTGAATGAAACCCCGGTTCAGCTTGCGCCGGGACACTGGTACACACTACGCCTGCAAACCATTGGCGACCAGATCGACCTGTACGTCAACAATGCGCGCGCCGTCTCGGTTGAAGATTCGGAACTGACAGATGGCACGGTGCGGCTGCTATTTCCTCCAGAGACGCACGTCTACATCAAAGAACTGCGCGTGTATGACGTATCGCCGCGCGCGATGGCGACGCGCCAGAGCTAAAGCTCGCGGAACTGGCCGGAGGCCAGCGCCGCGCCAAACCATGCAAGGCTCTGGTTGTAATAATAGTAGGACGTATCGCCCCAGTAGCCGCCGGTAAACGCGTTCACCGCGCGGCCCTGCAGCAGATTGCCGACGCGCGCTGCCAGCCCGTGATCGCCAGACGCGACCGCGCCCGCAAGCCACATGCCGAGCATCGCTTCGTCGTGATAGTCGACAACGGGTTCCCCATCGAGCGTATACATGCGGGCAAAAGCGAAATCGGGCTGCTGGCGCTGGAAAGCCGCGGCGCGTGAAATCCAGTCGCAGGCGCGCGGCTCGCCATACCAGAGGCAATCGAGGCCAACACGCCAGAGCACGCGAACGGCCTCGTATCGCATGTCATAGCTGCAAGCTTCAAGCGGGCGTCCATGCTGCTCGCAATAGGGATATGCCGGCGCGCCTTCCGCATCGGACCAGTCCGGGGCCAGCCCGCGCGGCGCGCCCGGCGTGGCATTCAGGCTGATGTACCCCTGATCAATGACGGCGTCCCAGCGTCGGGTTTCCTGAAAGCTGTCGTAGAGTCGATACCATGCGGGCGAGAAATACGACAGGTTCACGATATTCTGCCCGTCTCCAAAATACGGGCCCGGCTTCAGATAGCGCCCATCCGCGACCGAATAATCCCAGATGGCGTCGATCAGTTCATGCGCGCGTTCGCCATACGGGCGCGTTGCGTGCGCCACCCACTCGCCCGCGTCGACGCGCCGCTGCGCGAAGATGAGCGCGGCAGCAATATCCTGATCGGCGTCTGTCGCTGAACCGCGCCCGATCACATTGCCCTGATTGTCGGCTCGCCAGTGAAACAGGCCTGTTTCATCATCGAGCAGCACCTCGTGCGCGGCGTCATAAATCACATCGAACGTTTGCTTGTCATTCATCATCACGGCCATCAGCAGCCCATAGCCGACGCCTTCACTGACCGCTTCGTACTGGCTGGCAGGGTCAAAAACAAGGCCGAGGTTATTGCCGCATGGCTCGCCGCAGAAGATGTAGAGCCGCTTATAACCTGCCCATGTGGCATTCACCAGACTCGACCAGCGCGCTTCTTGCATCGCCGCTCCGCTTACCGGGCTGAGAGCTATCGAAAGCAGGGAACAAACCAGCACAATAAGACTGTTCCGCCAAATCATCACCACTTCTCGCATCTCTGTTCTGGATCGATGTCGAAGTTCAGCACCTAATCATACCCGCAGACAACACAACGCGCCTGCCACACGAGCGCGTTACCGGATTGAGCAATGCGGCACTTTTGTTACAATAGACAACGTTACCGTTCCCCTTGCGTACAGGACAACACTATGAAGGCCACGGTCAAGCCCTGGCTTGCCGCGCAGATTGCCAATATCGACAGCGTACAGAAGTGTGTGCTCAATCAGGAAGCAGACATTGTCGTTCACTCGTGGCGCGGCATCCTGATTCATGTGCATCTGGTCGATGAAGTGCCTCGACCGCGCAACATGAAGCGCATGGTGCAGGAGGCAACCCGAACCGGCATCGGTTCGCTGTTTGTGGTCGACGCCCGGCTGCTGCCGCCGGATGGAGCCGTGGTCGCGCCGGCAGACTGGTTACTCGCGATTCACGCGCTGACCGACGAGAAAATCTATACCTATTACCTCAAGGATGGCGAACCGCGAATCGCTCAGGTTCACCTGCGCGTGACGAACAAGAGCGAAGAACGCGAAGTCTGGTACGGGCCGGACATCGACGTGATCGGCCAGATGCCGTTTTTCCGCGTGTGGATCAAGACCCCCATCCTGAAGGGCGATTTTCTGGTCGCGAATTTTGCCGCCCCGGCTTTCTGGCACGACCGCGATTTTCGCAACGCCCGCGCCGCAGCCGCCGAAGAAGCGCGCCGCGCCGCCAGAGAAGGAGAGCGTGTGAAGCACGAATTTGGCTATGGCGGCAGCGGCCCGGCACAGGTGTTTGTGCGCCAGACAACCGCGCTCGAACGTTCCTACGCGCGTCTTGGGTTGAAGCCAACCGCGTCCTGCGACGAGGTCAAGACGGCTTACCGCCGGCTGGCGCTGCAAAGCCATCCCGATGTCAGCCCGTTACCGAAGCAGGAAGCGGAAGAGCGTTTCCGCGAATTGACCGAGGCTTACAACTTTATCCGTGAACAGGGCGGCTGCGACTGATCGCCCCCGCCTTCCGGTATCCCGTAACCAGGAGCGATTTCATGTCCACCATCTCCCCACAAACATTGAGCGACGCCGAACAGCGTGCGCTCTTGCAGTCGGCGCGCGTTATCGCAGTCGTCGGTTTTTCCGACAACCCGGAACGCACCAGCCACCGCATCGGACGGTTTTTGCAGCGCGTCGGCTACACGGTGTACCCGGTCAATCCAACCGTCAGCCGCATCGGCGAAGACATCAGTTATCCCACGCTCGCGGATGTCCCCGAACACATCGACATTGTCAACGTCTTCCGGCGTTCGGAGTATCTGCCGGAAGTGGTGGACGACGCAATCGCGGTCGGCGCGGGGGCCATCTGGGCGCAGCTCGGCATCGAACACGAGGAAGCGGCACGGCGAGCGCGCGAGGCCGGGATACCGCTGGTGATGAATAACTGCATCATGGTGACCTACCAGCGGCTCATCGGCTAACCGGCCCAATCTAAAGCTTGTAAATTTTCGCCCCTGCCTGACTTTACAGGCGTGCTCTCTTCATGAATCCCAATTGCATGAGCGCAATTTTGCCCTTATGCTAAGTTAAGTCAGTTTGCCTGCTGACGTTATTCATTATTCAGGAGGCCTTATCATGGTATTCACGCCGCAGGAGGAGGGGCAGGGGCTACTGGAATATGCGTTGATCCTCATTCTAGTCGCCATTGTCGTCCTGGTGGTCCTGGTCACGCTTGGGCCAACCGTAGGCAACATGTACACGAACATCGTTAACAACTTCTAGTTCTCATCTGGCAGACTTTATAACTGCCCCGGCCTCAAAACAGAAAGACGCCAGCTTCATTCTTTTATCCACTGGCGTCTTTCTGCTTATATCTGTCCGTTCCGGTTATTGCTCAGCGTCCGGGCGGCGGTTGGTCGAAGCGCGCAGCCGCCGCGACACGACGATCACACCGACCAGACCGACGGCGATCAACGCCAGCGCGCCCAGACTGTCGCGCCCGCCTCCGGCCACATCGTCAAACAGGCCGGTATCGGGAAGCGCGGTCGGCAGCGGCTGGAAAGCCGGCGTTGGCTCTAACGTCGCCAGTTGTTCCTGCGTTGGCGCGGGTGCAAGCGTCAGCGCCAGCGAGGTCGCCGTCAGCGCAACAGCGTTGGCATCGAGCTGCGGTGGCGTCGGCGTCATATCCTGCGCGATTTCGAGTATCAACGCCTGTCGGATCAGCTCGGCGCGGGCCGCCAGAGCAGCCTGAGTGCCAATCGCAGCGGCGGTTGACAGCGCCGGCGGTGTCAGGAACGCGGCCTGCGTGGCAAAGGCGGCTTCTCCCGAAAGATCGCCAATGCGCGCGACCTGCGTCTGCACCGCGCTCAGGGTCGCCAGCGCCTCATCATCCTGAAACACTTCCTGCGTCGGCGATGGTATGGCGTCTTCGGTCGGCGCGGCGACGACCAGCGTGCCACTGGCGGCCTGTGCAATGGCCGTCGAGATGGCCGACTGCGTTTCCTGAGCCGCCGGCGTGGCCAGCGCCGCCTGAGTCGCAAACCCGCCGCCAAGCGCAACCTGCGTCTGCAGCAGGCTTTCAATCTGCGCCACCGCCGTCGCCAGTTGATCGAGCCGTTCGTCCAGCGCGGTCTGGGTCGCATTGAGTGAAGCGGCGACTTCGGTCAACGCCGCCTCTTCGGTCGTTTCCGCCACGGCGGTCTGCGTCGCGGCGATTTCGCCCATCACCTGCGCCTGCAGAGTTGCAAAAGCGACCTGTGTCGAGAAGCCTTCGGCCAGCGCGGTCGCCAGCGCCGCCGCTGCCGCCCCGTCGTCATCAGCGGGCCGGCGCTCAGCCTCCAGAATCGCCTCGGCGATCAGCGCGGCGCGATCCTGAAACGCCTGCTGCGTGGCTCCGGCAACGAGTGTCGCCACCGGGGCGGGCACGGTCGCCAGCGCCGCCGGTTCTTCCTGCGCCAATGGCGCGGCGTGCGCGCGCATGGGCGGCCCAAAGATATCGAGCAGCGTGAACCCCTGTGACACTTCCGTGACCGGCGGCACACTGGTCAAACCGGCAACCAGCGTCGCGAAGCCGGGATCGGCAGCGACCTGTGTCGCCAGCAGCGCCTGAATCTGCGCTTCCGCCGTTGCGGCGGCGGCGATACGCTCCTGCAGGGCCGCCTGAGTTGCCAGACTGTTCTGTGCAACCTGCGTCTGAGCCTCCGAGACATCCAGCCCACCGGAAACGAGCGCCGTCTGGGTGCCGAGCGCGGCAGCATTGAGCAGGCTTTGCTCGGTGGCCAGCGCCGCCTGAGTGGCGAAGTTGTCTTGCAGAGCGTCAGCGACATCGCCGCTGGCGTTGGCAGACGCCTGATCGATCAAATCAAGGCGCAGCTCAAGCGCCGTGCGGGTAGCCGCCTCCGCCGTGGCATTTGGCTCAACGAGCATGCCGGCTTCAGCGCCCGCCGCGCGGACTTCAACCGCGTCTTGTGCCTGTGCAACCCGAGTCTGAAAATAGCTAATGGTCGCAACAGCAGCCTGCGTCGCCTGAGCCAGCGAAGTCGCCAGCGCGTTCTGCGTCTGAATGGCAGCAGGCGTCGCCTGAGCCGCCAGCGTCGCGAACGTGCCGCCGCCCGGCAGGCGAGTAGCAAAAGCGCCTTCGATACGTTCCGCGGCGATGCCGGCGATGGCGGCTTCCAGATCGAGCGCCATGCGCGTCGCCGACTGTTCGAGCGCGATTGCGGTCAGCAGAGGTTCGTTGTCAAAGCCCTCGGTAGCCAGAGCAATCTGCGTGGCAAACACCGATTGCTCGAAAACCGCCACCTGCGTCTGATAGGCGACTTCGGTCGAGAATAGGTCCTGAAGGCTGGCGTTCGCCGCCTCTTCGGCAGCCCGCGCCGCCTGGGTCGCCAGCGCCGCAGCCGTCGCCGCAGCATTGGCTTCCTCCGCCTGCCGGGTTGCCGCAACCGACGTCGGGTCGGGTGTTGGGGTCGGCGTTACGGTGGGCGGGCGCGTGTTGGTCGCCGTCGGCGTTGGGGTATCCGTCCAGGCATCCGCCGTCGCCGTCAGATTGGCGAATTCGACCGACTGGGTTTGCGTCTGGTATAGCGCAACCGAAACGGCCGTGTTGGTTCCCAGCACGGCGGTGGTCGTCAGTTCGGCTTCCGTCGGCCCGGTATCCTGCATCGCCAGCATCACAATTGCGCCCAGGCCGACGAGGAAGAGCAGGATCATCAACGCGGCGAGGACGACGAACACACGGTTCGGCCCCGAACGCTCCTCGTCTTCAACCAGATCTGGCAAATCCTCGTCGCCCTCCATGACTGGAGGGAGATCGTCGTCGCCAAAATCGAATTCTTCGTCATCGTCAAAACGAAAATCATCGTCGTCGAAGTCGAAGTCAAAGTCGCTTCTATTGCTCATGGTCCCTCCAGCGACATGGGCGCGGGATTAAGCGGTTTCAAGCTCATTGGCCGTACACTTCCAGATTTGCAAGCGGCACAAAGGCCGACGCCCCCGATGCGAATTGAACCTGCGCGCACAAAACACGCAGTCCATTCTCTAACAGGTAGGGCGTTTTTGGCAAATGCACGATCTGGCCAGTCATTCCGGCATATTCTCCCCGTGTCAGCCGCACATTCAGTCCCGGACGCAGCGTGACTGTTTCGGGGAGAACGGGCGGTCTCTGCCCGGTGGATCGGGGCAGATTCACGACCAGTTCCGGCACGTTTGTTGACTGGCGTTCAGGCGTAACTGCATCGAGCGTCGCCTGACGCCCGCTCAGCCCTTCCAGAAATGAATAGACGAAAGCGCTCATGGGCCGCGCTCCAAAGCCTTCGGTGAGCAACACGGCCAGCGAAAAGCCGCGAACCATATCCACCAGTTCGGGCGCCATGCTGGGCGCGACAACGCCGGCAATGCCGACCTTCTCCGCAATTTCCAGTCCCGCCCGGCGCAGAGGCTGGCGCAGAACGACGATCGTGCCGCGATAGCCAAGCGCAATCTCGTCGATTTCAATCGCGTCGAGTTCGCTGTCCGGCCAGATACGCAAAGGGCCAACGCTCAGGCGGTTATTGCCCCATACGCCCTGCAAAACCGCGCCGCTCGCCTCGATAACAACACCACGCCGCTCGCGAACGGCGACCACCTGCCCCGAAAGCCCGGCCTGTGCCTCGACAGGCTCCGGCAGTTCCTGAACGATGACCCGGCCACCGCCGACGTGACGGATGACACCGTCGATAGGCGATTGCAGCTTTCGCCCGCGGCCTTTTGCCTTACCGGCGATCACCTGCCCCGCTTCGACAGGCTCGCCGACTTCCACCAGCATCAGGTCGGCAAGCGCCTCCGGGCGTTTCAGCCGAAGTTCCTGAACGGCATCGAGAACGACGTAACGCGCAGCGGCCTCGCCGCGCGCGACGACATCCCGCAAATCGACGCGTTCACCGACCTGCGCTTCAACCTCGCCGACCACGCCCTCCGGCAACAGACGCTCGCGCCGGATCACGCCGGAAGGGAGAATATGGCGTTGATCAGGAAAATAGGTCGCGTAGTTCATCCAGTTCGTCGCTTTCGCTCACCGGCTGCTGCTTCTGCCGGCGTTTTCGGGATGACGACGCTGCCGCGCCATCGGGTCGCGCCTGACGCCCGCCCGCAGCCCGCGCCCGCCCATTCACCGCCGCCGTCGCGCGCTCACCCTCGGCGGGCGGCGCTTGCAGCCAGCGCTCGTCAATCGTCTGAACGGCGTCGCCCGTCGCCTGAGAGAGCCACAGCGGAAGCTGCGCCGCGCGCTGGCGCACATCCTGTGCCAGCGGTAACGGCCGCCCACGCGCGTCAAAAATCAGCCCGGCGGAACCACCCGGCAGGACAAGTTTCCACGTCCGCTTACCCCCGATGTGCAGACCCCGCCCGCGCACGCGCACTTCGACACGGGCGCGCACATCGGACGACATCGGATAAATCCAAAGATGGCCGCCTTCGACATCATGCTTGATCGTCTGCCCCGTGTCCTCAATTGTGATCTTCACGCTCATGGCGACACGCCCGGCGCGCGGCTTTCCACTGAGGCTGAAGGCCACGCCCAGCCGCTCCAGACCGTTGCTGCCCAGCACCTGAACGACCGCCGCCGGATTGATGTGGGCAACCGCGCCAAGCGCCGGAATCACCGCGCCCGGATCGCTCTGAAGCACGGTGACGCCCTGCGGGCAGAGGGCATCGAGCAACAGCATGGCCGTCATGCCAGGGCGGCCTGTCTGAGTCAGCGCCGCGCCCGAACCGATGACGCGCTGGAATGGCGGCAGCGGTTCGTCGATCCCATCGTCCAGCGCGCGATCCCACACCGGGGCGGCAGCCCGCACCAGCGCCCATGCGGAGGCCCGCACAAAGGCGTATTCCAGATAAAACTCGCGCACCGTTTCCGGGATACCGCCGGGGCGCAGCGCCTTGTTCATGGCGTAGGCCATGAGTTCCTGATCGTCCACGTAAAACGGTATCCAGGCCCGCACAGCGTCCAAGCCGACCGCATTGAGCAGGTTGGGCGCGCTGTGTCCGACGCCCGCGTCGGTGCGGATGATCGTCTCGGTTTTACCCTGAAGCGAGGCCGATAGCGTGCCGGTCGCGCTGCCGATGTCGAGCGCGACCACGCCGGTATCAAAAGCCTGCCCCAGATAATCCAGAATCAGGTTGTAGCACTGGGAAGTCGGCAGAACACCCAGCCGGCTCATCTCGCCGATGGTCTCAAATCCCGCGCCGCGCCGGGCCGACGCCGCATCGAAGGCCAGAGCCAGTTGCATCTGCGCCGGATCGAGTTCTTCGGCCTCCAGCGTCGGGCGCACGTTCGGCGCGATGAAAAGCCGCGTCAGGCCATTGAACAGCGCTTCAATCTCCGGCGCGAGATCGTTATTGCCGGCGAACAGCACGCTTGGCGCGTTCTGGTCGCGCAGCAACTGCACCGCCAGCGCAGCGACGCGCGCCAGCCGCAGCACCGGCTCGTCCGCGCCACCGTCCAGCCCGCCGGTGATGAAGATCAGATCGGGGCGGCTGGTGACAATCGCATTCAACAACGCTTCTTCATCACGCCGGTCGGCCAGACTGATCGATTCCACGACCTGAACGTAAGTTCCGGCGATGGCGCGCAGCCCGCTGGCGACGCTGATGTCGGGGGCCAGCCCGATCAGCACCGTCCGCAACGGTCGCCCGATACTGGCCGTTGCAAGGAAAGCATCGACGCCGGAGCGATCCGGCTGTTCGGGCATTAGCAGCTTACCGTCCGCGTTCTGAAGTCTGCGGCCTGTAATTTGCTCAAGCTGGGCGACTACCCGTTTCAGCCCTACGGCGATATTGCCGGACGGAAAGCCGGCAGTCGTGCGCGTTTCCCCCTGCGCGACAACACGGTACGCGCCTTCCACAAGGTCGATCAACACGCCGCGCGTGTGAACATTGCCAAAATCGACGGCAAGGATCGAATCGGAGCGTCTGGCAGACATCTATCAACCCCCGCCAATCTGGTTGAGCAGGAAGGCAATCCGCTCGGTGAAGATCGTCAGGCTGGTCAGAATGGCCGCCGCATACAATGCGCCCAGCGTCACGGCGATGAAACCATGCCCGACCGCGCCAAAGACACGGGCTGGCAGGCCGCGGCGCACGCCGCCGGGAGCGGGACGGGCCAGATACTGGAAATAGATGAGCGTGCAGACGACGCCAAGCACGACCAGAAAACCGTTCAGCGGGTCAGCGGACACCGCGCCGCTGGTCGCGCTCGCCAGCGGCAGCAAAGTGCCGGAGATTGCGCCTGCCACCGCCACCGCCGCGCCAACGCCGGCGATGAACGCCAGCGCGAGATTGCCAATTCTGCCCAGTCGCGGCGATCCTTTGAGCAACAGCAGCAGACCGAGGGCAAGCGGAATCGCCCCAAGAACACGCGCGCCGAGCGGCACATCCGTACCGATGACGGTCGCGTTCAGCCATGGAATGACCACGCTCTCCACTGTGACGACCGTGACAAAACCGGCGACCAGCCCGGAAAAGATATACACGGCGATCCGGTAAAGCGCGTTATCGCCGAGCAGATAGCTAAAGACCATCAGCGACAGAATCAGGCCGGCCCATAGACCGATCTGCTCTGCGTTCATCGATTGCTCCTTCGGGCCAGCGCCCGGGCAATATTAACCGCCGCGCCGATACCGATGATCATCGCCGAGCCGATAATGCCGAGCGTCATGGCATACCAGCGTTCCTCGCTATAGGCCGGCGTCTCGCCGGGTTCGGCGGTCACTTCCGCCGTCGCCTCGGCCTCGGCGGTTGCGGCAGTCGCCTCCTGAGCCAGCGGCTTCAGCAAGGGGCGAAGTTTGGCAACGGCGGTGTCTTCGCCGATCACCGGCACGTCATCCGGCCCGCCGTCGCCTTCGAAGAAGATCAGGTTCGCCGCGATCCAGCCCTGCGTACCATCCTCAAGTTCAACAAAATACCAGGTGCGCGCTTCGTTCCGTCCGATAACAATGACATCGCTGCCCGTCAGCGCACCCGCGACCACCCGGAAGCCCGTGCCGGGGCCGCTGCGAACGTTGACCGAGCGCTCGCGCGAACGAACCGTGCCGATCACGTCGGTCGGCTGGGCCGGGCGCGGCGTGCGCGTCGCCGTCGGCGAGGGTGTCACCGTGGCGGTAGCCGTCGGCGTGGCGCTGGGCGTCGCCGTTGCGGTCGGCGTCGGCGAAGGTGTCACCGTAGCGGTACTGGTGGCCGTCGGCGTCGCAGTCGGGGAAGCGCTGGCCGGCAGCGATGTTTCAGCCGGCGCAGCCTCTGCCGGAGCTTCGGTTTCCGTCGCGCCGGGCGCGCTTTCTCCGGTCACCGGCTGTGCCCCGGCCAACGCCTCGCGGATACGCGCGTACTGCTCGGCGAACCGCACGGGATCGAACAAACGCTGCAACAGCGTAGCGCTCGTTGAGCCGTCTGCCGCTTCCTCGCCCGGAACCGTGTCGAGCATCGACAGGTAGGTGACGGCATCCTGATAGCCCACCAGAAGCCCCTGCGCCGCGCCCGCGGCTGCATAAGGTTCGACCAGCGGCCCGGCGCTATAGCCGGTCGCCACCACGACGGGCGCTGTCACCACCGGCGCGAGCTGTTCGACGTAGTTGCGCGCATCCTCGCCGCGCTCGGCCACGACCACGATCAGGCGGAAGTCATCGAGCGAGTCAAGCGTCAGGTTAGTGGCCTGCCCGCGAATGTCCGTCAGCAGCATACTGGCCGCGGCCTCGCCAAGCGCGCGAACGCCAACGACGCCGCCGGTGAGATAGCGCACCACGTAATAATCGCGGTTGGCAATCAGGCGGCGCTGGCCCAATTGCGCCTGTAGCGCCGCGTCGTCGTTGAGCGCCTCGATCACATTGCTTGCGTGCAGCAGGCCAAGCGGGTTCCCGCCAACGAGCACCGGACGCGCGCCCTGAATGAACAGATGGCGCACGACCGCCGCCAGCATCGGGTCAAGTTCGGCGGCGGCAGACGGCCCATACTCGACCGCGACTAGCGCCAGATCGCCCGCGCGTAGATCGTCCACGCGTTCGAACGCCAGCGCGCCCGCGCTGCCCCCCGCAAAGCGGTCAGGTGGCGGGTCGCCAAGACGCAAGTCATCGACAAAAAACGGGGCCGCAGTCGCCGCAACCAGCGCCAGCGCGACCAGCAGACGATCCACCGGATAGCGGCGCGAACGGCGGGCCGCGCGTTTCTTCGCGGCGTGCGTCTTCGCGTCCTCGTCAGACGTGGCCCGCGCTTCGTCCGCGCGCGCGGCGGCAGCCGCCGGCAGCAGCGCGCCGTCCTCTCGGGCCAGCAGGCGTTCCAGGATGCTGACTTTCTCGCGATCGTCCTCGCTCAGCGTCAGCGCTTCCCGCGCTGCCGGCAACCCCGTCACAACCGGCGCGGGGGCCAACGTCTCCGGCACATCCGGCAGCACACGGGCAAGCACATCGTCGTCCAGAGCTGCTGCGGCGGGCGCGCGCAGCTTTTCAGCGCGCTCGCGCAGACGGCGCAGCCGGTCGGGCAATGTTTCCAGCGGCCGGTCCTCGCGCTGGCGCACAATCGCCGCTGCCGACACCTGGCCTACGCTGACATTCAAATCGCGCAGGAAATCCGGTATTTCCTGTGTTAGCCCGTCCGTGTCGTCTTCCCCAGACGTCACAGGCGCTGCAGGCGCAAGCGGCGCTACCAGCAAGGAATCAAAATCGAAGTCGGTCTGCTCCTCAAGCTCGTCGCTTTGCGGCAACTTGCCGGTGACATCGTCGTCAATCGCCGCCAGAAAGTCCTCAAGCTCGCCGGTCGTAGGCGCTCTTGAGCGATCGACCGGCACGGGCGGCTCCTCAACCGTTCGCGCTGCCGGCGAGTCGTCGAGCGATCCCAACCAGTCCGGTTCCTCATCTCCGGGGGGCAGGTCGAGCGCATCAAAATCGAATTCCGAAAAGGGATCAACTTTTTTCGACGCCGGAGCTGATTCGGAAGGCGGCGTCGCATCCCACAAAAATTCCGGATCGTCGCCTACGGGCGTCTCCCGCCCTGAGTCAGGCTGGTCGCCCCAATCGACGGTGAACTCCGCCGTCGTCGGCACGCGCATATCCGGGCTATCGCCGGCATCCGCGTTATCAGCGTCCAGCGAGGCAAAAAACTCTTCCAGCGCCTGTTCCGGCGGCTCCTCACCTCCGGCAAACTCCGTCCCCGGCGTGGCGGCAGGCTCACCGGCTTCGTCCATCGCATCGTGCAGCCACGGCAGGTCCAAATCGCCGCTTTGATCGGCCATCAACATCGCCGCGGTACGCTCGTCAATGTCGTCCGGAATCTCCGGCTCGGCGGGCGATTCGGCCTCCTCCTGCACGAACGCGGGCGGCAGCGGTTCCTGCGGCTGGCTGGCAATAGCGGCGAAGAAATCGTCCTCACGCGCGTCTTCACGCAGGCGCTCGGAGGTGGCTTCGAGCGACGGGTCGCTCAGCCATGACAGGTCAGGCTCCTCGTCGTCGCCCAGCGCCGGAGGCTGTTCCGTTTCGTCGTCGTTTGCCTGCGGAAGCCCAAGCGCCGCGAAGAAATCGTCGTCAAATTCGCCCGCGTCGTCTGCCGCCGGTTCAACGGGCGCGTCCATACCCTCAAGCCAGGGCGGTTCCTGCACAGGTTCATCGTCCCCGGCAGATGACGGTTCATTGTCGTCCGTCAGCCAGTCAGGGGCGTCGCTCTCGTTCAGCGCTTCCAGACCAAGATACCAGTCAGGCAGTTCGCCTGTCGTGCCTGCAGCGCTCACCGGCCCGTCAATATCGGCCAGCAGGTCCGGCACTTCTTCCTCAAGATTCGGGCCGCTTCGCAAGCGCTCCTGTTCGGCTGCCCACTCGTCATAGGTCATTTCGAGATCGGACGTGGCAGGCAGCGAATCGGCCAGCGCGAGAAAATCCTCCGGCAGCGCGTCGCCAAGCCGGGGTTCCGCTTCCGCCTCCGGCTCCGCGGGTTCCAGAGTTTCATCGCCCGCCAGCCACGGCGGCAACTCGTCACTGACTTCGGACGGCTCCTCCGGCACGCCCTCGGCAGACGCCAGCCAGTCGGGCAGATCCGCCGTCGATGGCACGTCCGTTTCGCTCTGCTCCGTCTCGCCGGCTGCTTCAAGCCAGGGGGCAGCATCCGGCGTCGTCGTACCGGATGAGTCGACGCGCGGTTCGTCTCCGGCGGATTCGGGTTCCGCCTCCGGCTCGTCACCCAACAGCCAGGGCGGTAGCTCGTCCTTATTGAAATCGTCGCTCATAAAGGCCACTAATCCCGATAAGAGCGGTCTTGTCCGAGCAGGACGCGAACGCCTGTTACGACCGTCGCCAGGGCGATGCCGAGCAGCAAACCGCGCGCTCCGGCGCTCACCGGCACGGCCATCAGCCAGTCACGAACCGACGCCAGCAAGCTGATGCCAGCGCCGGGCAACGGCAGCGCGCCCAGCAGCGCCACCAGCAACACCAGTGTGAACAGCAGATTCGTCCACGTAACGCGGCGATGCATCAGCCGGTATGCGCCGTAGACCAGCGAGAACAGCAGCAGCGCGGCCAGCGCCGATTCGACCGGAACCTGAACGGTTTCCAGCAGGATCATGCTGGCGGGCCGCTCGCCATCCACGGCGGGAAGCAGCGCCAGCCGCTCGGCGATCGTCAGCGCGATGACGGCCAGAGCGCTGATCAGCAGCAGGATACTGTAGGGCCAGCCACGCCGCGCGCGAACGACGCGCCCGCCATGCACCATCAGCAGATTCAGAATACCAATCACAATCGTGACGCCAACGGTGACGACAACCAGTTCCAGAAAGACGCTGGTCAGCTCGGCGACGCGAAACGCCCCGGCCAGCGCGGAGAGAAAGCCGAGATCTTCGCCGACGATCAGGCCGGTAAGCGTCAGAAAACCGAACGTGATGACGATAACCGAGGCAAGTAGCGCGATGGCACGTCGCATGGCCTAACGCCCTTCGAACAGGCGGAAAACCGCCTCGAACAACGCGCCATCTGTCAGCGTATTCGCTACCGGCACGAGGATGGCCAGAATCAACAGCCAGCGGAGGATGTCCTGCGTGACAATGGTCGCTCGCTGCCCCGCCGTATCGCCAAGGTAGCCGCCCGCGGTAAAGATTTCCTCGCCGATCAGCGGGCTATCGGCCATGGCATAAGCAACCGCCTGCCCCTCAAGCGCCACGCTGGTCGCCACGCTGCGCGTTCCGCGGCGGCGCGCCTGATCGAGCACGAGGGCCAGTTCCGGGCCGAAACTGCCGGCCAGTACGTTGCCGGAAACGCGATCATCGCCGATGGTCGCCGTCAGCGCGGCGGCGAACGCCAGCGGCTGCGAAGGAGCGGGATGCCAGCGAGCATTGCCCGGACGCCAGTTGCCAAGCCGGTCACGGCTGAGGTAAGCGCGGCGCAGCGTATCCTGAGCGACCGGGAGCGCGCTGGTCTGGCTGGCCGTGATGATGGGCATGGACTCGCCCAGCGCCGCCCGCTGAGCGACCTGATAGAACAGTTCGGCGGCAGCCAGCGTCGCGATCGTATCGTCGCCGCCCAGACCGCTGTGGCCGAACGATGCGTGCAGTGGACGACCGGCCTCAATGGATTCGCCGACCATCAGGGGCAACTGTTCAAATGCTTGAACCGGGCGGAGGGGAACATCGCGCCGGCGACGAATAATCTGGGTGAAGATCACATAGGTTGCCAGCGCCAGGAGAATAATGAGGATGCTGACCAACTGCATTGTACTGCTCAAGGTTCCCCCTTAACACAACCGCACCCTGCGCAGAGCGTACGCCTCAATCCGTTGGGGCGCGATTGTCCGCAGCCGTCCCTTCGAGCGCTGCCCGAAGCGCGTCCAGCTCGCCGGGTGTTTCAAGCGCGGTTGCCAGCCCTGCGACGGTCTCGCGCCCGAAGAACAACCCCAACACCGGCTGCGAGGCCCACACCAACTGCGCGCCAAACGGCCCGAGCGGCTCTAAAGCATCCAGCACAGTTCGTAGAATATCGCCCCACCCGCGCGCCCTGGCTGCGTCCAGCCAGGCAGGATTGTTATCTTGTGTCATAAACAGGAGTATAACACAAGGTATACGCAGCCAAAACCAATGCAAACTTAAGGGTTTGCGTTCACCAGTAGCCAATAAGTCCGTGTCTGGCTCAAGCAACAGGTCATCAGGAGCATGGTACGATTGCTCCGGCGACTGTGCAGCTTACTAAGGGACAAGCGAATGGCTTATACCTATCCACTTCAACTGAATTTCAAGCTCATCGCCCTTGCGCCGCGCATCTCCGTGCGCGATGCCAGCGGTCAGAGCATATTTTACGTCCAGCAGAAAGTCATGGCCCTTAAGGAACACGTGCGCGTATTTGCCAACGAACAGTTGCAGCAGCAACTCTATGAAATCCGGGCCGACCGCATCCTCGATTTCTCGGCGCGCTACTACTTCCGCGATATGGAGGGCCGCGAACTGGGTTCGATCAAGCACCGGGGCATGCGCTCGATCTGGAAGGCGACGTACGAGATTTATGCGCCCGGCGCGAGCGAGCCAACGTACAAGCTGACCGAAGACAACCCGTGGGTCAAGGTCGGCGACGCGCTGCTGAGCGACATCCCCGTCATCGGCATGCTGACCGGCTACTTCCTGCACCCGACGTACACGCTCTCGCACCTGCAAACCGGGTCGCCCGTGCTGCGCCTGCGTAAACAACCGGCCTTCTTCGAAAGCAGCTTCAGCATTGAAAAGCTGGATGAAGGGCTGGAAGGGGAAGAGGAGATACGCCTGCTGCTGGCCATTCTGATGGCCGTCCAGCTTGAACGCTCGCGCGGTTGAACGCTCCCCTCTGAGCAGCGCCGATATCGCCGGTCGTGAACTTCTGCGATGCCCCACCTTATATACTACGAAAGAATGATTTACACTTCCATATAATACATGATGGTTGTCTTCCGGTTGTCACCTAGACTGCTGTGTGTCCGCGATACTCAGGAGTCCCGTGGAGGACAACCATCATGCAGCTTTCGCGTTCGTAGTCGGTAGCAATCATATTCGTCGCTACGGTCGTCCTCGGCATCTGTGCCGGGGTTCTGTCCGGGCAGCAGGTTGCGCTCGCGCAGGAGAGCGAAGCGCAGACTTACACCATTCAGGTCGGCGGTCAGGGGCCGTCGAACATCGACGTGCTGGCCTTCGCGCCTCAGGCACTTCAGGTACACCGCGGTGATTCGGATGAGCGGTTGGTCGGCCCCGGCCTGCTCAGCATCGGTGAGCGGGCGGTGGGGCGCGTTCCCGGCCTAACCGCTGCGGACTACCTGCGCCAGTCGATCATCGACCCAAGCGCCTACGTCGTTGAGGGTTATGGCGACCTGATGCCCAAGAACTTCAGCCGCGCCTTTACCACAAAATACAGCGCGAAAGCCCCCAGCTTTAGCTGTGGGGATGAAGCGCTGCCCCCTCTGAAAACCGAATGCTTGTTTCATTAGATAGCCTCCTGCTACATAATGGGGTTATGGCTAAGCAACGCGAATTCAAGAGCAACAATAACGTGGTGTATTCGTGCACGTACCACGTTGTTTTCTGCCCGAAGTATCGCCGCAAGGTGCTGGTGAACGGCGTGGATGAACGACTGAAAGCCATCATCCGGCAAGTGGCGGATGAAACACAGAGCGAGGTGCTTGAACTGGAAGTC
>Ga0207874_1000261_pt1 | contig 78992 bp, 76 predicted proteins | sample HigsolmetaAR201D_FD_184833 | JGI IMG/M metagenome (GOLD analysis project Ga0207874, IMG submission 184833) | Ionic liquid and high solid enriched microbial communities from the Joint BioEnergy Institute, USA - AR20-1-D (SPAdes) (version 2) ...
TGGTATAACAATCGCCGACTGCTGGGGTCGATCGGCAACATACCCCCGGCAGAAGCGGAGGCGGCGTACTACGCTGGCAACACGGGTCACGCCATCGCGGCGTGACTCAAACGAAATGGCCTCCGGGAAAGGCGGGGCGATTCAGTGCCCGAACTGGAACTGGACGGGATGGATTGACGTGACGGGGTGCTCCTGCCCTACCCGCCTGGCCATTGCTGGTCGGCTCATGTTCAGCGTGAATTGCCGCGCAGGATCACACCAGGCCCGGAGAGCCGCGATACTTCCGCCCGCAGCGCCGATGCGCCGGCCCCTGTCGGGCAAGTGGACAGATGTGGGGTCCGGGCACGATCGACCCGCACCCGGCCTGTCAGCACAAACGGGACGGCCGGAAAAAACGCGGCCGGACTAGGACCAGGCTTCCGGGACCGCAGAGAACAATGCCGGCAGACTGGCCAACAGACACAGGCCATCCTGCTTTGGGCGGTCACGCCCTGACGAAGCGGCGGGATGACGGTGCCGGTTTAGCCGAAGGATGCGACAAGTTCCATCTCGCCGAGGTCGTTCTCGGCGAGGACGGCAGTGGGGATGCGGTGCAGCAGGCTGCGGGCATCGGCCATCATGGTCACGGTTTCCAGCGCTTTCTCTCGCTCCGGAAACCAGAAGGAAAGCTTTCCGGCGTCGATCAGCTGCCAGCCGCCACCGCGGGCCACGAGCTCGAATCGGGACATGGACGTTTCCTGGAACAGGGATCGGGGGAAGCGCCAGCAGCACCGTCCATTGGCGCCCGCGCCGCACTGCGCCTAGGGCACGCGGTGTCGCGTTGCTGGCGGGGACAGGATGCGTCCGTACCGGGAAGGTGGTCAGTCATCCTCCATCCCGGGATGCTGTAGGAAAACTCCTACGCCACGCCGCCGCGCCAGCCTCCCGGACCCCAGTCCTCCCGGGCCGGCAACCGCCACCGGGTAGAATTCCATCCTTTCAGCACTCCGGTCCACGATGAACGACGCCATCCGCCCCGTCTTCCACGGCTACGAGCAGATCCCGCTGCGCGAGTACGCCGAGCGCGCGTACCTCGACTACTCGATGTACGTGGTGCTCGACCGCGCCCTGCCCTTCATCGGCGACGGGCTCAAGCCGGTGCAGCGCCGCATCGTCTACGCGATGAGCGAGCTGGGGCTGAACGCCTCGGCCAAGCCGAAGAAGTCCGCCCGCACCGTCGGCGACGTGATCGGCAAGTTCCACCCGCACGGCGACAGCGCCTGCTACGAGGCGCTGGTGCTGATGGCGCAGCCGTTCTCCTACCGCTACCCGCTCATCGATGGCCAGGGCAACTTCGGCTCGCCGGACGACCCCAAGAGCTTCGCGGCCATGCGCTACACCGAAGCCAAGCTGACCCCGATCGCCGAGGTGCTGCTGGGTGAGCTGGGCCAGGGCACGGTGGACTGGGTGCCCAACTTCGACGGCACCCTGCAGGAGCCGAGCTGGCTGCCGGCGCGCCTGCCCCACCTGCTGCTCAACGGCACCACCGGCATCGCCGTGGGCATGGCCACCGACATCCCGCCGCACAACCTGGGCGAGGTGGTCAGCGCCTGCGTGCGCCTGCTCGACGACCCGGACGCCAGCGTCCGCGACCTGTGCGAGCACATCCGCGGGCCCGACTTCCCGACCTCCGCCGAGATCATCACCCCGGCGAAGGAACTGGTGGAGGTCTACGAGACCGGCACCGGCAGCGTGCGCGCACGCGCGACCTACGTGAAGGAAGGCCAGAACATCATCATCACCGCGCTGCCCTACCAGGTGTCGCCGTCGAAGGTGATCGAGCAGATCGCGGCGCAGATGCGGGCGAAGAAACTGCCGTGGCTGGAGGACATCCGCGACGAGTCCGACCACGCCAACCCGGTGCGCATCGCGCTCGTGCCGCGCTCCAACCGGGTGGACGTCGAGCAGCTGATGGGCCACCTCTTTGCCACCACCGACCTGGAGAAGAGCTACCGGGTCAACCTCAACGTGATCGGTCTGGACGGCAAGCCGGCGGTCAAGAACCTGCGCGCGCTGCTGGAGGAATGGCTGGCCTTCCGCACCGACACCGTGGTGCGCCGGCTGCGGCACCGCCAGCAGAAGGTCGAGCGCCGCCTGCACCTGCTGGAAGGCCTGCTGGTGGCCTTCCTCAACCTCGACGAGGTGATCCGCATCATCCGCACCGAGGACGAGCCCGGGCCGGTGCTGATGGAGCGCTTCGGGCTGACCGTGGAACAGGCCGAGTACGTCCTCGAGACGAAGCTGCGCCAGCTCGCCCGCCTGGAGGAGATGAAGATCCGTGGCGAGCAGGAGGAACTGGCGCAGGAGCTGGAGCGGATCGTCGCCACCCTCGGCAGCCGCGCGAAGCTGAAGAAGCTGGTCAAGGAGGAGCTGCTGGCCGACGCGAAGAAGTACGGCGACGCCCGCCGTTCGCCGCTGGTCGAGCGCGAGGCCGCGCAGGCGCTGGACGAGACCGAACTGGTCGCCAGCGAGCCCGTGACCATCGTGCTCAGCCAGAAGGGCTGGGTGCGCGCGGCCAAGGGCCACGACGTGGACGCGGCCGGCCTGTCCTACCGCGAGGGCGACGGGCTGCTCGCCGCGGTCAGGGGCCGCAGCACGCAGCAGGTCGCGTTCCTCGACAGCACCGGGCGCAGCTACTCGACGCCGGCGCACACCCTGCCCTCGGCGCGCGGCAACGGCGAGCCGCTGACCGGCCGCTTCACGCCGCCGGCCGGCGCCACCTTCGCCGCGCTCGCCACCGGCACCCCTGACGACCGCTTCGTGCTTGCCTCGTCGCACGGCTACGGCTTCGTCACCCGCTTCGGGAACCTCGTCGGCCGCCAGAAGGCGGGCAAGGCGATGCTCACCCTGTCGGAAGGCGCGAGGGTGCTGCAACCCGCGCCGGTCGGCAGCGTCGAATCCGACTGCATCGTCGCCGTGACCAGCGCCGGCCACATGCTCGCCTTCCCGGTGTCCGAGCTGCCCGAGCTGGACAGGGGCAAGGGCAACAAGATCATCGAGATCCCGAAGGCAAAGCGTGGCACCGAGCGCGTGGTGGCGATCGCGGTGGTGCCGCCGGGCGGCACGCTCGTCGTGCGCTCCGGCGCGCGCAGCATGAGCCTGTCGTTCAAGGACCTGGACAACTACCTCGGCGCGCGCGCCAGCCGCGGCGGGCTGCTGCCGCGCGGCTGGCAGAAGGTGGACGGGCTGTCGGTCGAGGCGTAGGCGCCGGCACTGGCCACCGGGCTCCATCCCCCCGCCCTCCCCCGTGGCCGGCGGGAGGGAGTCTGCGCCTCGATTCCACCTCCCGCCTGCGTTCCGATGCCCCCGCAAGCGGGGGCGGCCGGGAGGGGCGGCCGGGAAGCGGGCGCCTCAGCCGTGCGATGGTTCCGTGCCCATCTGCGCCTGCAGGTAGTTCTCCAACCCGACCATCCCGATCAGCCGCAACTGCTGCTCCAGCCAGTGGGCGTGGTCCTCTTCCGTGTCGGCCAGCTGCGAAAGCAGGATGTCGCGGCTGACGTAGTCGCCGTGCCGCTCGCACAGAGCGATTCCCTTCGCAAGGTGTTCGCGGACCCGGTACTCCAGCTCGAGGTCCCGGCGCAGCATCTCCTCCACCGTCCCGCCGGGCTCGAACGGATCCGGCCGCATGTCGGGCCTGCCACCCAGGAACAGGATCCGCCGCAGCAGCGCATCGGCGTGCTGGGTCTCCTCCTCCATCTCGTGGTTGATGCGCGCGTACAGCGCGTGCAGGCCGAGGTCCTCGTATCGGCGCGAATGCAGGAAATACTGGTCGCGCGCGGCCAGCTCGCCGCGCAGCAGGAAGTTGAGGTAGTCGACGACTTCGGGATGGCCCTTCATGGCTGCGGTTCCTTGCTGTGGACGCGGAGTATGCCCGGATCGCGACGCCGGCGCCGGGATGGAAACGACTGTGCTTCCCATTTCCAAACCGGGCATGATGTAGGCGGTCCCAAAGGGGGGATTCGCATGGCCCGCTGGTTGCGCCGGATATCGCTGCTGGTACTCGCCCTGGCCCTGGTGGCCGCGCTTGCCGCATGGTGGCTGCTGCGCGGCAGCCTGCCCGCGCTCGACGGCGAGGCCCCACTGCCCGGGCTGTCCTCCCCGGTGACCATCGAGCGCGACGCACTCGGGGTGGTGACGATCGAGGCCGCAAGCGCGACGGACGCGATGCGGGCGCTGGGCTTCGTGCACGCGCAGGAGCGGTTCTTCGAAATGGACCTGCTGCGGCGGACCGCCGCCGGCGAGCTGGCGGAACTGTTCGGGCCGGCCGCGCTCGGCGTCGACCGCCGCCACCGCGTGCACCGCATGCGCGCGCGGGTGGAGGCGAACCTCGGGTCCATCGCGGCAGAACGCATGCCGGAGCTGCTCGCCTACACCGAAGGCGTGAACGCGGGCCTGGACGCGCTGCGGGTGCGGCCCTGGCCCTACCTGCTGCTGCGGCAGCAGCCACGGCCGTGGCGGCCGGCCGATTCCGCGCTGGCCGGCTACGCCATGTACTTCGACCTGCAGGACGCGACCAACGCCCGCGAGCTGGCGCTGTGGAAGCTGCGCCCGCACCTGCCACCGGCGCTGTTCGCGCTGGTTACCCATCCGGGCTCGGACTGGGACGCGCCCCTGCAGGGCGAGCCCTTCGGCGACGCGGCACTGCCCGGCCCCGGTGAAGTGGATCTGCGCGCCCTGCCCGCGCCGGACGACGGCGCCCCTGCCCCGCTGGCCCCCGCCGCCGCGCCGGGCAGCAACAACTTCGCCGTCTCCGGGGAGCTGACCGCGGACGGCCGCGCGATCGTCGCCGACGACATGCACCTGTCGCTGCGCGTGCCGAACATCTGGTTCCGCGCGCGCCTGCGCTACCCGGACGAACGCGCGCCCGGGGGGCGCGTCGAGGTCCAGGGCTTCACCCTGCCCGGCCTGCCCGCGGTGGTCGTCGGCAGCAACGGGCACGTGGCCTGGGGCTTCACCAACAGCTACGGCGACTACCTCGACTGGAAACTGGAAACGCCGTGTGGACCCGACGTGCCTGCCTCGACGGATGCGTCCGCCTGCAGCCAGGTCGAGACGCACCGCGAACGCATCGCGGTCGCAGGCGGCGATGAGGTCGAAATCGAAGTTCGTGAAACGGCCTGGGGCCCGGTGCTGCACGAACTGCCCGACGGCAGGCTGCTGGCGTTGCGCTGGGTCGCGCACCTGCCCGGTTCGCTCAACTTCGGCCTGGCCGGCTTCGCGACGGCACGCCATCTCGACGACGCCCTGCGGATCGCCGACCGCACCGCGATCCCGACCCAGAACCTGGTGATCGGCGATGCCGGCGGCCGCATCGCCTGGCGGCTGCTGGGGCCGATCCCGGCCCGCGGCGACTGCGACGGTCGCCAGCTCGTGATCGAGGACGGCGCGCGATGCCCACCCTGGGGCATCACCACCGGCAACGCGCCGCAGCGCCAGTCGCCCACCGCCACGCGCGTCTGGACCGCGAACGCGCGCGTGGTCTCCGGTGCCGCGCTGGCCAGGGTCGGCGACGGCGGCTACGCCCTGGGCGCGCGCCAGCGGCAGATCCGCGACCGGTTGCTGGCAAAGGACCGCTTCGACGAGCAGGACCTGTTCGCGATCCAGCTCGACGACCGTGCCCTGCTGATGGGCCGCTGGCGGGACCTGCTGCTGGAGGCCGCCGGGGAAGCCGGGACGCCGGCGCTGGAGGAGCTGGCCGGCGTGGCGCGGGACTGGTCGGGCCATGCCGACACCGGCTCCGCGGCCTACCGCATCGTACGCGCGTGGCGGCTGGCGGTGCACGCGCGCCTGCTCGACGGCCTGCTCGCGCCCGCGCGTGCCGCGTCCGGCGACGCCTTCGAAAGGCCCGACCTGCCCCAGTTCGAGGGCGTCGCCTGGCCGCTGGTCACGCAGCGTCCCGCGCACCTGCTGCCCCGCGCCTACGGCGCGTGGACGGCGCTGTTCGAGGATGCCGCGCGCGAGGTGCGCGACGAGCTCGCGGCCCCGGGACCACTGCAGGCGCGCACCTGGGGCGAGCGCAACACCGCGCGCATCTGCCACCCGCTGTCGGGCGCGCTGCCGAGGTTCATCGGCCGCCGGCTGTGCATGCCAATGGAGCCGCTGCCCGGCGACAGCATGATGCCGCGGGTGCAGGGACCGGCCTTCGGCGCCTCGCAGCGGATGGTGGTTTCGCCCGGGCACGAAGCCGACGGCATCGCGCACATGCCCGGCGGCCAGAGCGGCCATCCCCTCTCGCCGTTCTGGGGCGCCGGGCATGACGACTGGGCGAAGGGCCGCCCGGCGCCGTTCCTGCCCGGGCAGGCCCGCCACCGGCTGCGGGTGCTGCCCGCGACACCGTGACCGCGAGCCCGAACCGTGGCTTCCACACGCTCCCTGGCCTTCCCACGGGCGATACTACGTATCCCCATGGAACCCGCCACACCCCTGTCGCAGGGGACCGCATGATCGAATTCGGACACCTCACCCACGTCGGGCTGCGCCGCGAGCTGAACGAGGACACCTACTACGGCGACAGCGAACTGGGCCTGTGGCTGATCGCGGACGGGATGGGCGGCCACGAGTACGGGGAGGTGGCCAGTGCGCTGGCGCGCGAGACCATCGTGCGCGAGATCCGCCAGGGCACGCCGCTGAGCCAGGCGATCCGCATCGCCGACGAGGAGATCATCCGCGCCTCGCGCCGGCGCAACGACTCGCTGCCGATGGGCACCACCGTGGTCGCGGCACGCGTGACCGGCGACCGCTTCGAGGTGGCCTGGGTCGGCGACAGCCGCGTGTACCTGTGGCGCGACGGCAAGCTGGTGCAGCTGTCCCAGGACCACAGCTACGTGCAGCAGCTGATCTCGCAGGGCGCGATCAGCCTCGACCAGGCCCGCACCCACCCGCACCGCAACGTGGTCACCCAGGCGCTCGGCGTCACCGACCCGCAGCAGCTCAACGTCGAGACCATGTCCGGCGAGCTGCTTCCCGGCATGCAACTGCTGCTGTGCAGCGACGGGCTGACCGAGGAAGTGGATGACGCCACCATCGCCCGGGTGCTGTCGCACACCGAATGCAGCGCGCAGGAATGCGTGGACGGCCTGGTGGCCGCGGCGCTCGACGGCGGCGGTTCGGACAACGTGACCGTGATCCTCGTGCGCCGGCACTGACCGGCGCGCCCCTCAGGCAACCCCGACGGCGGCCTCGTCCCACAGGCAGCGCGAGGCCTTGGCGCGGATCGCCTCGACCCGCGCGGCATGCATCGCCAGTTCCTCTTCCGTCGGCTCGATCCGCGGCCGCGGCCCGGTCGCCACGGACACCGCGACCACCGGCCCCGCGTTGCCGGCCTGCGGCACCGGCTCGGGCGTGGAGAACCCGATCTCGCCCTGCCCAGCGGTCAGCGCGAGGTACACCTCGGCCAGCAGCTGCGCGTCGAGCAGGGCGCCGTGGAGCTGGCGGTGGGAGTTGTCGACGCCCAGCCGCTTGCACAGCGCGTCGAGCGAGTTGCGCTGGCCGGGATAGCGCTGCCTGGCCAGTTCAAGCGAGTCCTCGACCGTGACGCGGTCGCGCATGCGGCCGTAGCGGGGCCCGAGCAGCGACAGCTCGTAGTCGAGGAAGCCGATGTCGAACTCGGCGTTGTGGATCACCAGCTGGGCGCCGTCGATGAAGGCGAGGAACTCGTCGACGATCTCCTCGAACCGCGGCTTGTCGGCCAGGAACTCCAGGGTCAGGCCGGTCACTTCCGCGGCGCCGGCCTCGAAGTCGCGGTCGGGCCGGATGTAGCGGTGCCAGGTGCGCCCGGTCAGCCGCCGTTCGACCAGCTCCACGCAGCCGATCTCGACCACCCGGTTGCCCTTCTTCCATTCCAGGCCGGTGGTTTCGGTGTCGAGGACGATCTGGCGCATCGGTTCGTGGCGGTCGGCGGAATGCAAAGCTTACGGCACCGCCGTCTCACGCTGCCGGATCGCCGCGTCACGGGCGAGGGCATCCACGCGCTCGTTGTCCGGATCCCCGGCATGCCCCTTGACCCAGCGCCAGTCCACGCGGTGCCGCAGCGTCGCCGCATGCAGGCGCTCCCACAGGTCGCGGTTCTTCACCGCGCCGCCGCCCGAGGTCTTCCAGTTGCGGCGGACCCAGTTCGGCAGCCACTCGGTGATGCCCTGGCGCACGTACTGCGAGTCGGTGTGCAGGGTCACGCTGCACGGCTCCTTCAGGGCCTCCAGCGCCATGATCGCGGCCATCAGCTCCATGCGGTTGTTGGTGGTCTCCGGCTCGCCGCCGGACAGTTCGCGCTCGTGCCTGCCGTAGCGCAGCAGCGCCGCCCAGCCGCCGGGGCCCGGGTTGCCGAGGCAGGCGCCATCGGTGTGGATGACGACCGCCTTCATGCCACGGGCACGCCTTGCGGGACGGGGACCACCGCCGGCTGGCGCACCGGGGTCAGCGGGATCTCCCGCTTCTCCGCGCGCAGCAGGTAGGCCGCACGCAGGCCCGGGCCATGCTGCAGACTGGCGTCCACCTGCACCCGCCATGACGGCCCCACCCCCTGCGACACCGGCTCCGGAACCAGGCCGTGCGCGCGCAGCCTGCGGCGCCAGGCCAGCGGCTCCGACGCGGACAGCCCGGCGCCACGCCAGCGCCAGCGGTAGGGCGAGAGCGGGTTGAGCGCGAACAGCCACAGCCGGCCGCCCGGTTGCAGGATGCGGGCAGCCTCCTCCAGCAGCGCCTCCGAGTCCGGGGCGCCGGCACGCAATACGTGCTGGAGGATCACGGTCGCGAAGGTCGCCCCCGGCAGCGGCAGCGGCTGGCCGCAGGCGATGTCGCCCTTCCAGGTTCCCGGGCCGGCCGGGGCCAGCCGCAGCCCCCGCCCACCGGCGGGCCCCTCCACCGGCGGGAAAGCCGGGGCGCACCACAGCCAGCATTGGCCGGGGCACGCGGCCAGCGCGCCGGCGACGGCACCGGCCTGGCTGTCGAGCAGGGCTGCGCCGGCCGGCGAACGGAACCAGGGGACCGGGCTGGATTGACCGGCGGACGAAAGGACGGGCATGGTCCCCATTCTAAAGGCCACGGCCGGATGCTTCCCGCGATGCGACCCGAACCGCTTCCCGCCTTCACCGACAATTACATCTGGACGCTGCCCAGCGATGACGGCGGACTGCTGGTCGTCGACCCCGGCGACGCCACGCCGGTGCTCGCCGCCTGCGCCGGCGGCAGGCGCCCGTCCGCGATCCTGCTGACCCACCACCACGCCGACCACACCGGGGGCGTGGCGGCGCTGCTCGAACGCTGGCCCGGCACGCCCGTGTTCGGCCCCGCCGACCCGCGCATCCCCTGCGTCAGCCACCCGGTCGGCGACGGCGACGTGGTGGACGTCGCCGGCCGGCGGTTCGAGGTCCTGGCCGTGCCCGGCCATACCGTGAGCCATGTCGCATTCCACGGCCACGGCATCTTGTTTTGCGGAGACACCCTCTTCAGTCTGGGTTGCGGGCGGCTGTTCGAAGGTACGCCCGGCGAGCTGCTGGGTTCCCTCGACCGGCTCGCCGCCCTGCCCCTGGGGACGCTCGTCTGCTGCGGGCACGAGTATACGTTGGCCAATGCCGCGTTCGCGCGCGTGGTCGACCCGGACAACCAGGCGCTGGCGCGCCGTCAACAGGAGGTGATTGCGATGCGCGGATCCGGCAGTCCCACACTGCCCTCTACGCTGGCCGACGAACTGGCCTGCAACCCGTTCCTGCGCGTGGATGCCCCCGCGGTGCGCGAGGCCGTGGCCGCGCGTGACCCCGCGGCCGCCGGCGACCGCGTCGCCACTTTCGCCGGATTGCGGCGCTGGAAGGACGACTTCCGGGCATGAGGCCCCCCGGAACACTGCGGCGGCCGCTGCTGGCCGCCGCGCTGGCCTGTGGCCTCGCTCTGACCGCCGCCGCGGGACGCGCCGGAGATGAAACCCGGCCCGCGCAGGCCCCGGCACAGGAGGATCCCGGGGCGGCAGGCGCCCCTGGAGCCGGGCCGGACGAAATCCCTCCCGGCAGTGCGCAGGCCCCGGATGTCGACGTCCCCGGCACGGGGACGGATCCCGGCGCCGTGCCACGGACGGGCCTGGACATCTACCGCGCCTTCCGCGAAGGCCTGGCCGAACCGGAATGCGAACCTGGTGCCAGCGAGCGCTGGAGGCAGCACTTCGCGCATGTCCCGCGCCAGCTGGCAGCGCCCGACGGCGAGGTGCTGGCGCTGTTCGGCTACGTGGTGGACATGCTGCGCGCCGCGCACCTGCCCACCGAATACGCCCTGATCCCGTTCGTCGAGAGCGGGTACCGGCCTGGCGCCCGCAGCCCCGCCGGCCCGGCCGGGCTGTGGCAGTTCATCGCCACGACCGCGCGCAACCACAACGTGCCGGTCACGGACGGCTACGACGGCCGCCTGTCCCCGGTCGACTCCACCGTCGCCGCGGTCCGCTACCTCAAGACCCTGCACGGCATGTTCGCCGGCGACTGGCGGCTGGCGGTGATGGCATTCAACACCGGCGAGTACCGTGTGCTCGGCGCGCTGCGCCGCAGCGGGCAGCCGCCGGCCGGTGCCGACCACGGCAAGCTGGCCCTGCCCCCGATCACCCGCGCCTACGTGCGCAAGCTGCACGCCCTGTCCTGCATCTTCGAGGAGGCCGAGGACCGCGAGGCCTGGTTGCGCCAGCTGGACCGTCCGGTCCCGGTGCTGGCGGCGATGGCGGTGCCCGGGGACATCACCAGCCTCGACGCCTTCGCTCGCGCGCATGGCCTCGACCCCGCCCTGCTGCGCCGGCTCAACCCGGCGCATGCCGGCGGCCGGATCGGCCGCCACGGGCGCAGCGTGCTGGCGCCTGCGGACGCCGCGCCCGCAACGCAGGCGGCACGGGCCGCAGCGGCGGCGGACGGATTCCCAGGCGGGGAAACGGGCCCGGGGACGGACCGGCCGCCGGCCACCGCCCGCAGCCACACCGTCGCCCGCGGCGACACCGCCTGGACCATCGCCCGCCGTTACGGCGTGCCGGTGCGTGAACTGCTCGCGCGCAACGGTCTGGACGCGCGCGCCGTGCTGCGGCCCGGCAAGGTGCTGCGGATCGACGGTGATGCCGGGGAGGCCGTTCCCCGCGCCATGGCAGAATAGGCGCGTCCCACAACGCGAGCATCCCATGGGTTTCCTGCAAGGCAAGCGCGCACTCATCACCGGCATCGCCAGCCAGCGTTCGATCGCCAACGGCATCGCCGAGGCGATGTACCGCGAAGGCGCGGAACTGGCTTTCACCTACCAGAACGACAAGCTCAGGTCGCGGGTCGAGGAAGTGGCCGGCAAGCTCGGCGGCGGCCCTTCGTTCCCGCTCGACGTCGCCGACGATGCGCAGATCTCCGCCCTGTTCGAGAGCCTCGCCGGGCACTGGGGCGACGGCTTCGACATCCTCGTCCACGCCATCGCCTTCGCCCCGCGCGAGGCGATCTCCGGGCAGTTCCTCGACGGCCTGACCCGCGAGAACTTCGCGATCGCGCACGACATCTCCGCCTACTCGTTCGCGGCGCTGGCCAAGGCCGCGCGCCCGCTGATGCAGGGCCGCAAGGGCGCGCTGCTGACCCTGACCTACCTTGGCGCCGAGCGCGCGCTGCCCAACTACAACGTCATGGGCGTGGCCAAGGCCAGCCTCGAGGCCACGGTGCGCTACCTGGCGCTCAACCTCGGTCCCGAGGGCATCCGCGTCAACGCGATCTCCGCCGGCCCGATCAAGACCCTCGCCGCCTCGGGCATCGGCGGCTTCCGCAGGATCCTCGGACACGTCGAGGCGAACGCGCCGCTGCGCAGGACGGTCACCATCGAGGACGTGGGCAACGTCGCCGCGTTCCTGTGCTCCGACCTCGCCGCCGGCGTGACCGGCGAGGTGACCTACGTCGATGCCGGCTACAACATCCTCGGCATGACCGGGCTGGAGACCGGCGGCAGCGACGAATAACCCCGCCGCAATTCCCTGCGCAGTAAAACGAAAGCCCGGCGATGCCGGGCTTTCGTTTGCACGGGTGTCCGGGCCTGCCGCGGCTCAGAGCCGCGACTCGACCACAGTGACCTTCATCCCCTTGCGCAGCGCGCCGCGCAGGGCTTCCACATCCGCGTTGCCGAGCACGGCCGCCAGCTGCATGCGCAGCAATGCGCGCTCCTGCTCGTTGGCCTCCTGCGGGTTGCCCGGGGTGACCTTGTCCACGGTGAACACCACCATGCCGCCATCCGACGTGGGCGACTTGCCGGTGGACGGTTTGCCGTCGGCCGGCGCCGGCGCGCGGAAGAAGGCGTCCGCGGCACGCGGGTCCGGCATCGGCACGCCCCGCGCCAGCCCGGGGATGGAATGCAATTCCACGCCACGCTCCTGCGCCAGCATGGCCAGCCCCTCGCCCCTGGCCAGGCGCCCGAGCATCGCGTCGGCCTCGGCCTCCAGGCGCTTGCGGGTACGGTCGGCGCGGATCTCGGCGATGACGCGGTCGCGCACCTCGTCGAGCGTCAGCGCGCGCTCGGGGAAATGCTCGGCCACGCGGATCAGGACGCTGCGCGTCTGCGACACCTCGATCGGGTCGCTGACCGTGCCGTCCTGGACCAGGGAGTCGGAGAACGCCGCGCGCGCCACAGCGGGGATCGCGGCGATGCCGGTGCCCTCGCCGCGCGCGAACGGCCCCAGGCGCTGCACCGGCAGGTCCAGCGCCTGCGCCGCGGCCTCGAGCGAGGTCGGGTTCCTGTTGACCTCGTCGACGAAGCGGCCCACCAGGTCGTTGAAGGCGCGCTCGCGCTCGGTCTCGGCCATCTCCGCGGCGAGTGCGTCACGCACCGACTCGAAGGGCACCTGCATGCCGGGCTTCACCTCGCGCACGAGGATGACGTGCCAGCCGAACTCGGTCCTGACCGGGTCGCCGACGACGCCGGCCTGGGCCGCGAACACCGCGTCCTCGAACGGCTTGACCATGCTGCCGTCGCGCGCGATCCAGCCGAGGTCACCGCCGTCGGCGGCCGAGACCGGGTCGCCCGGGTTGGCACGTGCCAGCGCGGCGAAGTCCGCGCCCGGCTGCCGCGCCTGCGCGGCGATCGCGCGGGCCTTCTCCTCCGCGGCCTTCCGCGTGGCTTCGTCCGCACCCGCCTCGACCGGCACCAGGATGTGCGAGACAAGACGCTGCTCGGGCTCGACGAACCGCGACTTCTGCTGTTCGTACCGGGCCCGCAGCGTGGCCTCGTCCAGCACGGGCTCCGGGAGCGTCGAGCCGTCGATGTCCACGTACTCGATGGTGACTTTCTCCGGCGCGCGGTACCCGGACGCGTGCGCCTCGTACCAGGCCTGGATCTCCTGCTCGCCGACCCCGGCATCGTCCTCTTCCGGCGGCGGCAGGACCACGTACGACACGTCACGACGCTCGCCGAGCAGACGCAGCATGCGGTCCAGCTCGCCGTCGGTCACGAACGCCGACTGCGACAGCTGCAACGGGATGATCGCCTGCTGCAGGATCCCGCGCACGAATTCCTGGTGCATCCGCGGCGTCTGCCCCTGCGACTGGATCGCCATCTGGTAGCGCTGCGCGTCGAAACGGCCATCGACCTGGAACTCGGGCACCTGGGCGATCGCCTCGCGGACCTGCGCGTCACTGGCGACGATGCCGGCGCGCTCGGCCGCCAGGCGCAGCACTGTGCGGTCGATCAGGTCCTCCAGGACCGCGCGCTTGTTCTCGGCGCTCTCGAACGCGCGGGGATCGAAGGCGTCACCCTCGATGCTGCGGCGCTGCAGGCGGGCCTGGTCGAACGCGTTGCGGAACTCCTCCGCGCTGATCTCGCGCTTCTCCCACAGCATGGACACCGGCCACCACGACGGGGCCGACTGCCACCACGACGGCGGCGCCTCGACCTTCGCGGCGTAGGTCGCATTGGCCTGGAACAGGTAACGCTCCATGCCGAAGAAGGCGAACGGCACCACGACGATGGCCAGGATGACGGCCGCGATCCAGCCGGAAGTCTTTTCGCGAAGGGTTTGCAGCATGGTCTGGCGCAGGATGGGCTGAGCCGACCAGTTTACCGCATGCGGCCGCTTCCGCCGGGGCCATGGCCGGGCGGACCAAGGCCGCGGGCCGGCGGCGAACCAGGGGCGGAAAAAACGGAACCCCGCGCAAGGCGGGGTTCCCGGGAAAAGTGGCGGAGCGGACGGGACTCGAACCCGCGACCTCCGGCGTGACAGGCCAGCATTCTAACCGGCTGAACTACCGCTCCGCGTTGTTCTGGTTCAGCGTGCCCTTGGTGGGTGCTGAGGGTTTCGAACCCCCGACCCTCGCCTTGTAAGGGCGACGCTCTACCACTGAGCTAAGCACCCGTCAGGGAACAACTCAGGAGAAGCTCAGTTTACAGCATCCTTGAGCGCTTTGCCAGCCTTGAAGACGGGGTTGTTCGAGGCCGGGATCTGGATGGTCTCCTTGGTCCGCGGGTTCCGGCCGGTGCGGGCGGCACGGGTCTTGACCGAGAACGAGCCGAAGCCCACCAGATTGACGGTGTCGCCACGCTTGAGGGCGTCGGCAATGGCATCGATCACGGCATCGAGCGCACGACCGGCGTCGGCCTTGGACAGGCCGGCCTTATCGGCCACCTGGTCGATCAACTCACTCTTGTTCACTGGCATTGGATGACTCCTTGTGCGGGCGATGCCGCCTGATGGGGCCGGACCTGCCATACGGGGGTAAACCCGCGACCGTCCCGGCCGGGTGAAATACTGGAGGGGCGACATTTTACGTGCTGATCCCGGTGATTTCGACCTCCGGCCGCAAATCCGGCCACGGCAGGTCGCGGATCCCGGTCCCCGGCGCGCTCACGCGCCGGGGACCGGGCATCAGTGCTTCACGCCCGGCTGGGTAACCTGCCCGGCCTCCTCCCTGGGTGCCACTGCCTCGCCCTCCTCCTGGCCGGGAGGGGCGGCGACCAGCGGGGGCGGCAACGGCCGCTCCAGCGCGAGGTCGAGGACCTCGTCGATCCACTTGACCGGCACGATCTTCAGGTTCTGCGTCACGTTCTTCGGGATCTCGGCGAGGTCCTTGCGGTTCTCCTCCGGGATGATCACCGTGCGGATGCCACCGCGCAGCGCGGCCAGCAGCTTCTCCTTCAGACCGCCGATCGCGGTCACCTTGCCACGCAGGGTGATCTCGCCGGTCATGGCCACGTCGGCCCGCACCGGGATCTTCGTCAACATGGACACCAGCGCGGTCGCCATCGCGATGCCCGCGCTCGGGCCGTCCTTCGGCGTGGCGCCGTCGGGCACGTGCACGTGTACGTCGTGCTTCTGCAGGAAGTCCACACCGATGCCCAGCCGCTCGGCGCGCGCACGCACCACGCTCAGGGCCGCGGTCGCCGACTCCTTCATCACGTCGCCGAGCTGGCCGGTGAGCGTCAGCTGGCCCTTGCCGGGCACCAGCGTCGCCTCGACCTGGAGCAGGTCACCGCCGACCTCGGTCCACGCCAGGCCGGTGACCAGGCCGACCTCGTTCTCCTTCTCCGCGCGCCCGAAGTCGTAGCGGCGCACGCCAAGGTACTTCTCGAGGTTCTTCGGCGTGACCGTGACCGGCCGGGCCTTCTTCCCCTTCTTCGGCGCGGGGCCCGCGAGCGCGATCTCCTTGACCACCTTGCGGCAGATCCGGGCGATCTCGCGCTCGAGGTTGCGCACGCCGGACTCGCGCGTGTAGTAGCGCACGATGTCCTTCACCGCGTCCTCGGAGATCCTCAGCTCGTCCTCCTTCAGGCCGTTCGCCTTCATCTGCTTCGGCACGAGGTAGCGCATGGCGATGGCGATCTTCTCGTCCTCGGTGTAGCCGGGGATGCGGATGACCTCCATGCGGTCGAGCAGCGGCCCGGGGATGTTGAGCGAGTTCGAGGTCGCCACGAACATCACTTCGGACAGGTCGAGGTCGACCTCGAGGTAATGGTCGTTGAAGGCGTTGTTCTGCTCGGGATCGAGCACCTCCAGCAGCGCCGCCGACGGGTCGCCGCGGAAGTCCATCGACATCTTGTCGATCTCGTCGAGTACGAACAGCGGGTTCTTCGTACCCGCCTTGCACAGGTTCTGCACGATCCGGCCGGGCATCGAGCCGACGTAGGTGCGGCGGTGGCCGCGGATCTCGGCCTCGTCGCGGACGCCGCCCAGCGACATCCGCACGAACTTGCGGTTCGTGGCCTTGGCGATGGACTGGCCCAGCGAGGTCTTGCCCACGCCGGGCGGGCCGACCAGGCACAGGATCGGGCCCTTCATCTTCTGCACGCGGCTCTGCACCGCGAGGTACTCGAGGATGCGTTCCTTGACCTTCTCCAGGCCGTAGTGGTCGGCATCCAGCGTGTCCTGCGCGACCTTGAGGTCGCGGCGGATCCGGGTGCGCTTCTTCCACGGCACCGCGAGCAGCCAGTCGAGGTAGTTGCGCACCACCCCGGCCTCGGCCGACATCGGCGACATCTGCTTGAGCTTGTTCAGCTCGCTCTTGGCCTTGGCCTCGATCTCCTTCGGCATGCCGGCCTCGGCGATGCGCCTGGCGAGCTCCTCGAAGTCGTTCGGCGAGTCGTCCAGTTCGCCGAGCTCCTTCTGGATCGCCTTCATCTGCTCGTTGAGGTAGTACTCGCGCTGCGAGCGCTCCATCTGCGACTTGACGCGGCCGCGGATGCGCTTCTCCAGCTGCTGCACGTCGATCTCGCCGTCCACCAGCCCGATCAGCAGCTCCAGGCGCTCGGCGACGTCGATCGTCTCCAGCAGGCGCTGCTTCTCGGTCAGGCGCACCCCCAGGTGCGCGGCGATGGTGTCGGCCAGCCGCCCCGGCTCCTCGATCCCAGACAGGGTCTGCAGCAGCTCCGGCGGCAGCTTCCGGTTGTTCTTGACGTACTGCTCGAACAGCGAGAGCAGCGAGCGCACGATCGCCTCGACCTCGCGCGGGTCGCGGTTGTTCACCGGCTCCATCACGGTGCCGGTGCCGACCAGCATGCCGTCGTGCTGGCGCACTCCGCCGACCTGGACGCGCGAGACGCCCTCGACCAGCACCTTGATCGTGCCGTCGGGAAGCTTGAGCAGCTGGAGCACCTGCGCCAGCGTGCCGACCTTGTGCAGGTCGCTCGCGCCCGGATCGTCGATGTCCGCCGACTTCTGCGCGACCAGCAGGATCTGCTTGTCGCCCTCGACCGCGGCGTCGAGTGCGCGGATCGACTTCTCCCGGCCGACGAACAGCGGGATCACCATGTGCGGGAACACCACCACGTCGCGCAGCGGCAGCACGGGCAGTTCCAGCGTCTCTCGTGGATCGGTTCCAGTCATTTCCTGTTCCGGTTGGGGCAACGGGGGCCTGGCCCCGCTGCCGTTATGGGGCCTGCGGCGGGCGGATGCAAGCGCGCCCGCCGGCGGGGCCGGCGGGCGACGCGTAGGTCCGGATGAATGGCGGGCAACAACGGCCCCGGCGGGCCGCCGGGCCGGCCGTCAGTCGGCCGACGCGACCTTCTGCGACGGGGACGCAGGGGTCTGGAAGATCAGGTACGGCTCGGACTTGTGCTCGATGACCGACTCGTCCACCACCACCTTGCTGACGTTCTCCATCGACGGAAGCTCGTACATGGTGTCGAGCAGCACCGACTCGACGATGGTGCGCAGGCCACGCGCGCCGGTCTTGCGCTTGAGGGCCTTGCGCGCGATCGCGGTCAGGGCGTCCGGGCGGAACTCCAGCTCCACGCCCTCCATCTCGAACAGCTTCCTGAACTGCTTGGTGAGCGCGTTCTTCGGCTCGGTCAGGATCCTGACCAGGGCCTGCTCGTCCAGCTCCTCGAGCGTGGCGACCACCGGCAGGCGGCCGACGAACTCGGGGATCAGGCCGTACTTGATCAGGTCCTCGGGCTCGACCTCGGCCAGCAGCTTGCCGGTGTCGGCCTTGCGCGTGCTGCTCTTGACCTTGGCGCTGAAGCCGATGCCACCGGCCTCGGTGGTGCGCTGCTGGATGATCTTCTCCAGGCCGGCGAAGGCGCCGCCGCAGATGAACAGGATGTTGCGGGTGTCGACCTGCAGGAACTCCTGCTGCGGGTGCTTGCGGCCGCCCTGCGGCGGGACGCTGGCGACGGTCCCCTCGATCAGCTTCAGCAGGGCCTGCTGCACGCCCTCGCCGGAGACGTCGCGGGTGATCGACGGGTTCTCGCTCTTGCGCGAGATCTTGTCGATCTCGTCGATGTAGACGATGCCCTGCTGCGCCTTCTCGACGTCGTAGTCGCACTTCTGCAGCAGCTTCTGGATGATGTTCTCCACGTCCTCGCCCACGTAGCCGGCCTCGGTCAGCGTGGTGGCGTCGGCGATGGTGAACGGCACGTTGAGCAGGCGGGCCAGGGTCTCGGCCAGCAGGGTCTTGCCCGAGCCGGTCGGGCCGATCAGCAGGATGTTCGACTTGGCCAGTTCGACGTCGTCGTTGCGCTGGCGGTTCTCGATCCGCTTGTAGTGGTTGTAGACCGCCACCGCCAGGGTCTTCTTGGCCCGCTGCTGGCCGATCACGTACTGGTCGAGGACCTCCATGATCTCCTTCGGCTTGGGCAGCGAGCTGCGCGCCGACTGGGCCTTCTCCTCGAGCTCCTCGCGGATGATGTCGTTGCACAGCTCGACGCATTCATCGCAGATGAACACGCTCGGGCCGGCAATCAGCTTGCGGACCTCGTGCTGGCTCTTCCCGCAGAACGAGCAATACAGGATCTTGTTGCTGTCGCCGGAACGGCCCTGACGATCGTCGCTCATGCCTTGGTCGGTTCTGCTGCGGTCACGGTTCGAGAATAGCACAGCCCCGGGCGCCGCAAACGGGGCGCCCGGACGCGCCGGAATTCCAATTGAATCAACTGCTTATGCCGGCTGGACGGTGTCGTCGGCGCGGCGCGCGATGACGTGGTCCACCAGCCCGTATTCCCGGGCGGCCTCGGCGCTGAGGTAGCGGTCACGCTCCATGTCGCGCTCGATCCGGTCGATCGGCTGGCCGGTATGCAGCGAGTACAGCTCGTTGAGCCTCTGGCGCAGCGCCAGGATCTCGCGCGCATGGATCTCGATGTCGGTCGCCTGGCCCTGGGCACCACCGGACGGCTGGTGGATCATCACCCGCGAGTTGGGCAGCGCGTAGCGCTTGCCCTTGGCCCCGGCCATGAGCAGCAGTGAGCCGGCACTGGCGGCCTGGCCGACGCAGATGGTGCTCACGTCCGGCTTGATGAACTGCATGGTGTCGTAGATCGCCAGACCCGCCGTGACGATGCCGCCCGGGGAGTTGATATAGAGGCTGATGTCCTTCTCGGGGTTCTCGGCCTCGAGGAACAGGAGCTGGGCGACGACGAGGTTGGCCACGTAGTCGTCGATCGGCCCGACCAGGAAGATCACCCGCTCCTTCAGCAGGCGCGAGTAGATGTCGTAGGCGCGCTCGCCGCGGCTGGTCTGTTCGACCACCATCGGGACGAGGTTGAGGGCCTTGGTGATGTTGTCGGTCATGGTCGTTTCCGGTATGTGGCCATGGCAGCCCCGGGAGGGCCGGAGCGGCGGTCCCGCCTCACTGCGGAGACAGGATCGCCTCCTGGAACGTCAACCGCTTCTCGGTGTGCTGGGCGTGCTCGGCGATCCAGTCGATCACCTGCTCTTCCATCACCCGGGCCTGCAGTCCCGCCATCAATTGGGGATCGTTGCGGTACAAGTCAATGACCTGCTGCGGCTCCTCGTAGGTCGAGGCGATCAGGTTCAGGTGCTCGTTCAGGCGCCTGGAGTCGAGGACCAGCGAATTGCGGCGCGCGACCTCGCCGATCAGCAGGCCCATCAGCACGCGCTTGCGCGCCGGCTCCAGGAACTGCTCGTGGGCGTTGGCCGGCAGCTGGCCCGGGTCGCGGCCGGCGCGGCGCATCTGGTCGACCTGCTGGGCCAGCAGCGCGCGGGCCTCGGCCTCGACCAGCCTCGGCGGCATCTCGACGTGGGCGTAGGTGGCCACGAGCTGCTCGCCGACCTCGCGGCGCAGGCGGTTCATCAGCGCGCCCTTGAGCTCGCGCTCGAGGTTGGTGCGGATGTCGGCGCGGAACTGGGCCATCTCGCCGCTCTTCACGCCGAAGCTGCGGATGAACGCGGCATCCACTTCCGGCAGGCGCGGCTCGGACACCTGCACCACCTTCAGGTGGACCGTGGCGGCCTTGCCGGCCAGGCGCGGGGCGTGCCATTCCGCCGGGAAGGTGACCTCGACGGCCTTCTCGGCGTCCTTCGTCGTCCCGACCAGGGCGTCCTCGATCTCCTTGAGCATCGCGCCGGAGCCGAGGACGGTGGTACCGCGCTCGGCGCCCTCGGCCGGCAGGCGCTCGCCGTCCACCTCGGACCAGGTCTCGACGGTCACCGCGTCGCCGGCCTGGGCGGCGCGCTCGACCTCCGCCCAGCTGCGCCGCTGCAGGCGCAGGTTCTCGATCATGCGGTCGATGTCCTCCTCGGTGACCTCGGCGACGTGGCGCACGACGTTCAGCTTGGAGACGTCGATCTCTCCGAAGTCCGGCACCACCTCGACGGTGGCGACATAGGCCAGCTCGCCCTCGCCGCCCTCGCCGCCCGGCTCGATCAGCGGCTGGCCGGCGATGCGCAGGTCGTGCTCGCGGACGACCTCGTTGAAGCGGTCGCGCAGCATGCTGTCGAGCACCTCGGCGCGCACCTGGCGGCCGAAACGCTGCTCGATCACCTTCGCCGGGACCTTGCCCGGACGGAAGCCCTTGATCCGGGCGGTGCGCGCGATCTCGCGCAGGCGTCCGCCCACCTCGCTCTCGATGGCCTGGGCCGGCAGGCGGAAGGTGATGCGGCGCTCGAGGTTGCCCGTGGATTCGACCGAAACTTGCATATTCACTCCTGCCGCCGCGTCGATGGCGGCGGCCTACGCTTTTTCCGGGATGGACAGTCGGGCCGGCGCCGCCCGGAACCGGGCCGGGGGAGCCGGCGGAACGCGCTATTTTGGCCGATTCCCGGTGGCGCCGCCAGCAGCCGCGTTGACAGCCCCGGGGCCGGGCCGGACAATTCGCGGTTCCGCATCGGGCGCAAGCCGGATGCGGAGCCCGGCAAGACGACCGTCCGGAACCGGCGGGGTATAGCGCAGCCTGGTAGCGCGCCTGCTTTGGGAGCAGGATGTCGGGGGTTCGAATCCCTCTACCCCGACCATCCGGGCTACCGGCACCGCTATCATGCGCGCATGCGCCCGTAGCTCAACCGGATAGAGCATCGGCCTTCTAAGCCGGTGGTTGCAGGTTCGAGTCCTGCCGGGCGCGCCACGCAAGGCACCGGGCCGTCGCGGCCCGCGGCCCGATCGCCGGGCCGGCGCGTGTCGTGGCGGGGGAACCGGGACGGGAATGCCTCCGCTCCGGTATCCTATGCAGCATGTGGTGGCTGTAGCTCAGTTGGTTAGAGTCCTGGATTGTGATTCCAGTTGTCGTGGGTTCGAGTCCCATCAGCCACCCCACCCTCTCCCCGGCGCGCGACTTCCCCGCAGGTCGCGCGCGATTGCGGAACCCGGCGCGTCGTTGCTAAAATGCGCGCCCGCTTTTCCAGGGGCCGTTAGCTCAGTTGGTAGAGCAGCTGACTCTTAATCAGTAGGTCCTAGGTTCGAGCCCTAGACGGCCCACCAGATCACGGAAAACCCGGCCCCGCGCCGGGTTTTCCGTTATGCGCCCGGCGACGGCGGCGGCCTGTCCCGGCGGGCCCGCGGCGATTTAAGATGCGCGGCGTGCCCCGGGCGAAAGTGGCGGAACTGGTAGACGCACTGGATTTAGGTTCCAGCGGGCAACCCCCGTGAGGGTTCGAGTCCCTCCTTTCGCACCATCTTCCCGCCGCGCCGGGCCCGGGCGCCGGGCCTTCCCCGCGTCGCGTGCGTGTATGCTTGCGGCATTCCACAGCGTTACCGCACACGGAGGGTTTCAATGCGCAGCGGCAATCCCGTCCTAAGGGAATCCACCTTCCTCGACCTCGGCAGCGGCGCCGTGGTGACCCGCGCCGGCGACGCCATGACCCTCAACGGCACGGTCAACCGGACCGTGATCCTGCTGGCACTGGCCGTGCTGACCGCGGCCTTCGCTTGGAACCAGGCGTTCGGGCCCGACGGCATGCCTTCCCCCGGCTTCGCCCTGTACGCCTGGGGCGGCGCCATCGGCGGCCTGGTGCTGGCGCTGGTGACCGTGTTCAAGAAGGAATGGGCGCCGGTCACCGCCCCCCTGTACGCGATCGCGCAAGGCTTCTTCCTCGGCGCGATCTCGGCGCTGTACAACCACCTGTACCAGGGCATCGTGGTGCAGGCTGTGATGCTGACCTTCGGCACCCTGCTCGCGCTGCTGTTCGCCTACCGCAGCGGCTTCATCAAGGCCACCGAGAACTTCAAGCTCGGCGTGTTCGCCGCCACCGGCGGCATCGCCCTGGTCTACCTCGCCACGATCGTGCTGCGGATGTTCGGCAAGGACATCCCGCTGATCCACGAGAGTGGCATCGTCGGCATCGGCTTCAGCCTGTTCGTGGTCGTGATCGCGGCGTTGAACCTGGTGCTGGACTTCGACTTCATCGAGACCGGGATCGAGCGCGGCGCGCCGAAGTACATGGAGTGGTACGGCGCGTTCGGCCTGATGGTCACGCTGGTCTGGCTGTACATCGAGTTCCTGCGCCTGCTGGCCAAGCTGCAGTCGCGCGACTGAAGCGCCAGGCCCGCCGCACATGGGAAAGGGCGCCTCCGGGCGCCTTTTTCCGTTGCGGGGCGCCCCGGGATGCCCGCTCAGGGCGCGTGCGGGGGTGCCGCGGCCGGTGTCCGCGCCGGCGCCGGCGCCGGCCGCTGCGGCCAGGCCATGAACACGACCGCCACCAGCGCCAGCAGCCAGCAGTACCAGACCTTGCCTGCCAGCCCGATCGGCGAGATGCCCGCCAGCGAGGCCGCCAGCAGCACCTGCGCGCCGTACGGCAGCAGGCCCTGCGGCACGCAGGCGAAGATGTCGAGCACGCTGGCCGCGCGCCGGGGACTGATGCCGTGGCGCGCCGCGATGTCGCGCGCCACGCTGCCACCGACCAGGATCGCGACGGTGTTGTTCGCGGTGAACACGTCCGCCACCGAGGACAGCGCGGCGATGCTGAACTCGCCGGTGCGGCGGCCACGGTGGCCGCGGGCGAAGCGCGCGATCCGGTCCGACAGCCAGGCCAGCCCGCCGGCCGCCTTCATCAGCGCGCCGAGGCCTCCGATCAGCAGCGACAGCAGCAGGATCTCCGTCATGCCTTCGAAACCGGTCCAGACGTCGCCGGCGAACTGGGCCACGTCGTAGCCGTCGGCCAGCAGCAGGCCGGCCACCCCGGCCGCCACCAGGCCCAGCGCGAGCACCAGCAGCACGTCCAGGCCCGCCAGGGCCAGGACCAGCACCAGCAGGTACGGCAGGGCCAGCCACGGCGAGGCCGCCTCCACCGCCTCCACCGGCGCCGGGTCCCCGGCCCAGGCCAGCAGCAGCATGGTCGCCAGCGCCGCCGGCAGGGCGATGCGGAAGTTCTCGCGGAACTTGTCGCGCATCTCCGCGCCCTGGGTGCGGGTGGCGGCGATGGTGGTGTCGGAGATCACCGACAGGTTGTCGCCGGACATGGCCCCGCCCACGACCGCGCCGGCCACGAGAGTCCGGTCGAGCCCGGCGGCGTCGGCCACCCCGATCGCGATCGGCATCACCGCGGCGATGGTGCCCATCGAGGTCCCGATCGCGAGCGAGACCAGCGAAGCGACCAGGAACAGCCCGGGCAGCAGCATCGCGGCGGGCAGCGAGCCGATCCCCATCGACACCACCGCGTCCACCGCGCCGGCCGCCTTGGAGACCTGGGCGAAGGCGCCGGCGAGCAGGAAGATCAGGCACATCAGCAGGATGTTCGGCTCGCCCATGCCCCGCAGCAGGACCTCCCCGGCGGGCTGCCCGCGACGGCGCGCGACCAGCACCGCCAGTGCCAGCGCCGGCAGGATCGCCACGGGCGCCCTCAGCTGGTAGAAGCCCATCGGGTCGCCGAGCCAGGTGAAGTACAGCCCGGCGCCGAAGAACAGCGCGAGGAACAGCAGCAGCGGGGTGAGCGCAAGCGCGCTGGGACGGTCCTGCATCCCGGGTCTTCCGGTTCGTGGGAGGGGAAAGGCGCGATTGTGGGGGGCGCCCGCCGCCGCGTCACCGGCGCCGGCGGAATGCCGGCGGCGCAAAAACAGGACGCCGGGCGGGTGCCCGGCGTCATCAGGCCACGTTTCCACCCGGGGGTGGCCGCAGGCCGTCCCTCCCGTGCGGGACAGCGGCAGGGGCTCAGACCCGGCTGGCGATCGCCCTGGCGAAGCCCATGGTGCTGCCGTCGCCGCCCAGGTCCGGGGTCAGGCTGTCCTTCGCCTCCAGCGTGGCGACGATGGCGTCGCGCAGGCGGGTGGCGTCCTGCGGACGACCGATGTGGTCGAGCATCTGGCAGGCCGCCAGCAGCAGCGCGCAGGGGTTGGCGATGCCCTTGCCGGCGATGTCCGGCGCGGTGCCGTGCACGGCCTCGAAGATCGCCGCGTCCTTGCCGATGTTGGCACCCGGTGCCAGCCCCAGGCCGCCGACCAGGCCGGCGCACAGGTCGGAGATGATGTCGCCGAACAGGTTGGTGGTGACGATCACGTCGAACTGCTCGGGGCGCATCACCAGCTGCATGCAGGCGTTGTCCACGATCATCTCGTTGCACTCGATGTCGGGATACTGCGCCGCGACCTCGCGCGCCACCTTCAGGAACAGGCCGGAGGTGGTCTTGAGGATGTTCGCCTTGTGCACCACGGTGACCTTCTTCCGGCCGGTGGCGCGGGCCAGGTCGAAGGCGTAGCGGACGATGCGTTCCGAGCCCCTGCGGGTGATCTTCTGGGTCAGCGTGGCGGTCTCGCCGTCCTCGGAGATGTGCTGGCCCTCGCCGATGTAGGCGCCCTCGGTGTTCTCGCGGACGGTGACCAGGTCCACGTTGCCCGGGAAGCGCGCCTTCGTGTTCGGGAACGAGCGGGCCGGGCGCACGTTGGCGTACAGGTCGAAGCGCTTGCGCAGCTCGACGTTGATCGAGCTGAAGCCCTCGCCCACCGGGGTGGTCAGCGGGCTCTTGAGCGCGACGCGGTTGCGCCGGATCGCGTCCAGGGTGGCCTGCGGCAGCAGTTCGCCATGCTTCTCCAGTGCGACGATGCCGGCGTCGACCTCCTCGTACCGCAGGCCGAGGCCCATCGAGTCGAGCACGTGCAGGGTGGCATCCATGATCTCCGGGCCGATGCCGTCGCCGCGGATGACCGTAATCGTCTGGCTCATGTGGGGGGATTCCGTACAAAGACGCGCCGCGCATGGGCGCGGCGCGGGATGACTTCCGACAGGCGGCAATTATGCCCGAAGGCCGGCCCCCGGCCCAAACCGACGAAAGTCCCGGGGGGTCCGGCCGGGCGTCAGCCGGCGTCGTGCGCGTGCTCCGCGGGCGCGTCGCCCGCCGCGGCCTCCCCGCCCTGCTCGAGCCGGTCCAGGAAGTCGACCGCCCGGCGCAGGTGGGGGATGACGATGCTGCCGCCGACCACCAGCCCGACCGAGAACGCCTCGAAGAACTCCTCGCGGGTGACCCCGGCCTGCCGGCACTGGGCCACGTGGTAGCTGATGCAGTCGTCGCAGCGCAGGACCAGCGAGGCGACCAGGCCCAGCAGCTCCTTGGTCTTCACGTCGAGCGCGCCGGGCTGGTAGGTCTGGGTGTCGAGCGCGAAGAAGCGCCGGACCACCTGGTTGGGCTCGGCCAGGATGCGCTCGTTCATGCGCCGGCGGAACTCGGTGAACTCGCGGACCCGGTCCCCGCCCCAGCTGCCGCCGTTCATGGCGCCACCCCGCCTTCCAGCAGCGGCTTCAGCCGCCCGGCGCGGTGCAGCGCCATCATGTCGTCGTAGCCTCCCACGTGCACGTCGCCGATGAAGATCTGCGGCACGGTGGTGCGCCCGGTCAGCGCGACCATGCGCTCGCGCTGTGCCGGGTCGAGGTCCACCCGCACCTCGGTCCAGTCCAGTCCCTGGCTCTTGAGGAAATTCTTGGCGGCGATGCAGTAGCCGCAGACGGCGCTGGTGTACAGCGTGATCCTCGGCTGTCCGCCCTGTGTTGTGGCGTGCACGGTCTCTCCGCAAACTTGCCGGAATGGAAGTGGTCCAAGTGTGGTGCCGGCCGCGTGCGGTTTCCAGTCCATGGATGGAACGCTGTCGGCGGTTAACACGGGATTCACGCCTTCGCCGCCGGAACGCGACATGCTCCACCCCCCGGATCCTCCGACCGGACGACCGATGCGACTGACACGCCTGCTCCTGCCATTGGCTGCCGCACTGCTGGTCCAGCTGGGACCGCTCGCCGCCACGGCGCAGGAGAGCCGCCTGCCCGACATCGGCTCCTCCGCGGGCAGCGTGCTCGGCCCTGCGCAGCAGGAGGAGTACGGGCGGATGCTGCTGGCGCAATTGCGCCACTACGGCTACGTGCTCGAGGACCCGCTGGTCGAGGGCTGGCTGCAGGCCGTCGGCGGCCGGCTTGGCGCGGTCAGCGACCAGCCGCGCCAGAAGTACACCTTCTTCATGATGCGGGACCGCAGCATCAACGCCTTCGCCACGCTCGGCGGCTACATCGGCGTGAACGCGGGGCTGGTGCTGACCGCCGAGACCGAGGACGAGGTCGCCGGCGTGCTGTCCCACGAGATCGCCCACGTCACCCAGCAGCACGTGCTGCGCGCCGCCGAACGGGCCCAGCGCGACAGCATCCCGATCCTGCTGGGGATGCTGGGCGCGATCGCGCTCGCGCAGTCGGCCGGCGGCAATTCGTCCGACGACGCCACGGTGGCGGCGGTGGCCGTGGCCCAGGGCCTGGCCGCGCAGCGGCAGATCGACTACACCCGCGCCAACGAGTCCGAGGCCGACCGCCTCGGCATCCGCACCCTTGCCCGCGCCGGCTACACCCCGGAAGCCTTGGCCACGATGTTCGAGCGGATGCAGGCCGCCTCCCGCACCAACCAGGGCGGCGAACGCGAGCGCCTGCCCGACTACCTCAGGACCCACCCGGTCACCACCACCCGCATCAGCGAGGCGCGGCAGCGCGCCGAGCAGATGGCCGGCCAGGTCGTGACGGCGACCACGTCCACGCCGGACGCGGTCCGCGTGAAACGGACCCTCGTGCCGCCCCGGACGCCGCTGCCGGATTCGCTTCCCGGCACCGAGAACCCGCTGCTGCCCGGCTCGCTGAAGCTGCCGCCCTCGCTCGACGGCCCCGACACGGTGCAGTTCGGCTGGGCGCGCGAACGCCTGCGCGTGCTGAGCGCCAACACCGCGCACGACGCGGTGCGCGAGTACGAACGGATGCGCCGCCAGGGCGCGCTCACCGACGCGCAGCGCTACGGCTACGCGCTGGCGCGGATGCTGGAAGGCTACCCGGCCGAGGCCGCGGTCGAGTTCGCCGCGTTGCTCGCGGACTATCCCGACGACCTCTGGCTGACCCTCGGCCTGGCCGAGGCGGAGGCGCGGTCGGGCCACCACGCCGAAGCCGACCGCCGCTTCGAGGCCCTCGTCGAGCGCATGCCACGCAACGCCGCGGTCGCGCTGACCTACGCCGGCGTGCTGCTGGAGCGCAACACCGCCGAGGCCGGCCGCCGGGCGCAGGCGGTCCTGCGCCCGCTGCTGCATTCCTCGAACACCGACCCGGTGTTCCAGCGCACCTTCGCCCGCGCCTGCGAGCTGGCCGGGGACCCCGTGCGCGCGGGCGAGGCCTGGGCCGAGGCCGCCTTCCTCAGCGGACGCGAGGAGCAGGCGCTGGTCCAGCTCAACACCCTCAAGAAGCGCGACGACCTGGACTACTACGCCCGCGCGCGGATCGAGGCGCGGATCGCCGAGATCACGCCGGTGGTGCTCGAACTGCGCCGCCAGGGCATCCGCGACCCGGACCTGCGCCGCCGCTGACGCGCGGCTGTCATGTTTCCGTCACACAACCGTCGTCCAATACCGGGCAAGCCTGTCCCCCCGGCCACCATGCACAGACGCGTCCTGATCGTCGACGACGAGCCCGCCATCCGCGACATGGTCGCATTCGCCCTGCGCACGGGTGGTTTCGAGCCCGTCGCCGCCGCGGACGCGATGGAGGCGCAGACGGCCATCGCCGACAGGCTGCCGGACCTGATCCTGCTCGACTGGATGCTGCCCGGCACCAGCGGGCTGGAACTGGCCCGCCGCTGGCGACGCGAGGCCCTGACCCGCGAGGTGCCGATCATCATGCTGACCGCCCGCGGCGAGGAGAACGACCGTGTCGGCGGGCTGGAAGCCGGGGTCGACGACTACGTGGTCAAGCCGTTCTCCACCCGCGAGCTGCTGGCGCGGATCCGCGCCGTGCTGCGGCGCTCGCGGGAAGACGACGAGGATGGCAACGTGCGGATCGGCGACCTGCGCATCGACGGCGCCGCGCAGCGGGTCTACGCGGGCGACACGCCGCTTGGCATCGGCCCCACCGAATACCGCCTGCTGCACTTCTTCATGACCCACCCCGAGCGGGTGTACAGCCGGGCACAGCTGCTCGACCACGTCTGGGGCGGCAGCGTGTACGTGGAGGAACGGACCGTGGACGTCCACATCCGGCGCCTGCGCAAGGTGCTTGAGCCGGTCGGGCTCGACGGCATGGTGCAGACCGTTCGCGGCTCCGGCTACCGCTTCTCCGCCATGACCGGCCGCTAGGCGCCTGCGCAGGTCCCGTGCCGCACGCGGCCAGGGCTTACCATCCCCTGCATCGCCAACATCCGGCCAGGTCGCGATCCATGCCCGCCTCCGAACTTTCCGCATGGCGCAGGACGCTCGCCCGGCACCTGCTGGCACTGGTGCTGGCGGCGGTGTCCGGGCTGGCGCTCGGCCACCCGTGGCCGGCGTTGGCGCTGGCCGCGATCGCCATGCTCGGCTGGCACCTCTGGCGGCTGCGCCGGATCCTGGCGCGGCTTGCCGCCCGCAGGCGCCCGCCGCCGCCCCGGGGCAACGGCGCCTGGGACGGACTTGAACGCCTGCTGCGCGATGCCCATGACGGACTGCGCGGACATCGGCTCCGGCTGCTGTCGCTGCTGCGTGCCTACCGTGCCGCGGCCGACGCACTGCCCGATGCCGTGGTCGTGCTGGAGCGCAACAGCCAGCGCGTGCGCTGGTTCAACCGGGCCGCCTCCCACCTGCTCGGCCTGCGCGCGCCGCAGGACACCGGCGCGCCACTCGCCCAGCGCCTCCAGCCGTTGCAGCTGGCCGGATGGCTCAGCCAGGGCAGGCACGCCGAGCCCATCCCCGACGCCCCCTCCCCGGTGTCGCCGGACGCCAGGCTCCACCTGCGCCTGCTGCCCTATTCCGACGAGCTGTGGCTGCTGGTTGCCCGCGACGTGAGCCGGGTGACGCGGCTGGAGCAGATGCGCCGGGACTTCGTCGCCAACGTCTCGCACGAGCTGCGCACGCCGCTGACCGTGCTCCACGGCTACCTCGACATGCTCGATCCGGACCGGCAACCGGAATGGGCGCCGATCCTGCGCGAGATGCAACACCAGTCGCAGCGCATGGCCCGGCTGGTCGAGGACCTGCTCACGCTGTCGCGGCTCGAGGCGCAGGATGGCATCGGCGAGGAGGAAGAAGTATCGATGTCTTCGATGCTCGCCAGCCTGGGCCGCGAGGCCCGCGCGCTCAGCCAGGGCCGGCACACCATCGACGTCGTGGACGAGGCCGGCGTGGACCTGCTCGGCTCGCCACGAGAACTGCACAGCGCGTTCTCCAACCTCGTCAGCAACGCCGTCCGCCACACGCCGTCCGGGGGTACCATCGGGATTCGCTTCTCGCGCGACGGCGACGGAGCGGTGCTGGCGGTCCGCGACACCGGTTGCGGCATCCCCGCGGAACACCTGCCGCGGCTCACCGAGCGGTTCTACCGCGTCTCCACCAGCCGTTCCCGCGAAAGCGGCGGCACCGGGCTCGGCCTGGCGATCGTCAAGCACGTGCTCCAGTTGCACCAGGCGCGGCTTGGGATCGAGAGCGAGGTCGGCCGGGGCAGCACCTTCTCCTGCCATTTCGGCGCCCACCGCGTGATACCGCGGCATGGCGCCGGCAACGGAGCCCAGCGTGAGCAGAACCCGCAGCAGCGACACCCCCCGCAGGAAGAAAACCGCGACCACGCCACGGGCGCCGGCCGCGGCCGACCCGTTGCTGGACCCGGCGCTCTACCGCAACCGTGAGCTGTCCCAGCTCGAGTTCAACTTCCGCGTGCTGGCGCAGGCGTTCGACCCCGCCGTCCCGCTGCTGGAACGGCTGCGCTACCTGTGCATCTCCTGCACCAACCTCGACGAGTTCTTCGAGATCCGCGTCGCCGCCCTGCGCCACGCCCGCGACCACGGCGGGCCCGGTTCGCCCGACGGGCTCTCGCCCGCCGCCGTGCTGCAGCGGGTCCACGAGCGCGCCGCGGAACTGGTGGAGGCCCAGTACCGGTGCTGGAACGAGGTGCTGCGCCCGGAGCTGGCACGCAACGGCGTGCGCGTGCTCGCCCCGGGCACATGGGACGCGCGGCAGCGCAGGTGGCTGCGCGGCTATTTCCGCAAGGAGATCATGCCGGTGCTGTCGCCGCTGGGGCTGGACCCCGCGCACCCGTTCCCGCAGATCCTCAACAAGTCGCTCAACATCGTGGTGGTGCTGGAAGGCACCGACGCGTTCGGCCGCAGCGGCCACCTCGCCATCGTCCGCGCCCCGCGCTCGCTGCCGCGCATCATCCAGCTCCCGGAGAAGGTCTCGGGCGGCGAGCACGACTTCGTGTTCCTGTCCGCGATGCTCTCGGAGTTCGTGGACGAGCTGTTCCCGGGGATGAAGGTCAAGGGCGCCTACCAGTTCCGGGTCACCCGCAACTCGGAGCTGATGGTGGACGAGGAGGAAGTCGACAACCTCGCCCACGCGGTGCGCGACGAGCTGGCCGAACGCGGCTACCGGCGCGCGGTGCGGCTGGAGATCGCCGCCGGCTGCCCGAAGCCGATCGTGAACACCCTGCTGCGCAACTTCGAGCTGACCGCGAACGAGGTCTACCCGATCGATGGCCCCGTCAACCTCAACCGCGTGATCCAGATCTACGACCTGGTCCAGCGCCCCGGGCTGAAGTTCCCGCCGTTCCATCCGCGCGCGCTTCCCGGCAGCGAGGCCATGTTCGAGAAGGTGGCGCAGGGCGACGTGCTGCTGCACCACCCGTTCGACTCCTTCACGCCGGTGCTGGAGCTGATCCGGCAGGCGGCCGAGGACCCGAACGTGCTGGCGATCAAGCAGACGCTGTACCGGACCGGCCGGGACTCGGCCATCGTCGAGCACCTGATCCAGGCCGCGCGCAACGGCAAGGACGTCACGGTGGTGGTGGAACTGCGCGCGCGCTTCGACGAGGAGGCCAACCTCGGCCTCGCCGACCGGCTGCAGGAGGCGGGCGTGCAGGTGGTGTATGGCGTGGTCGGCTACAAGACCCACGCCAAGATGCTGCTGATCGTGCGCCGCGAGGGCCGCCACCTGCGCCGCTACGTGCACCTTGGCACCGGCAACTACCACTCCGGCAACGCCCGCGCCTACACCGACTTCGGCCTGATCACCGCCGACCCGGAGATCGGCAACGACGTCCACCAGATCTTCCAGCAGCTCTCCGGCCTCGCCCCCGCGATCACGCTCAGGCGGCTGATGCAGTCGCCGTTCACCCTGCACGCCGGCATCCTCGAGCGGATCCGGCGCGAGGCCCGCCACGCGCGCGAGGGGCGGCCGGCCCGGATCATCGCCAAGATGAACGCGCTCAACGAGCCGGGCGTCGTGCGCGCGCTGTACGAGGCCTCGCAGGCGGGCGTGCAGATCGACCTGATCGTGCGCGGCGCCTGCACCCTGCGCCCGGGCGTGCCGGGCGTGTCCGGGAACATCCGCGTGCGCTCGGTCGTCGGCCGCTTCCTCGAGCACCACCGCGTGTACTGGTTCGCCAACGGCGGCGAGGAGGAGCTGTTCTGCTCCAGCGCCGACTGGCTGGAGCGCAACCTGCTGCGCCGGATCGAGGTCTGCTTCCCGATCCTCGACCCCGTCCTGCGCGCGCGCGTGCGCGAAGAGGCGCTCGACAACTACCTGGCCGACAACCTCAACGCCTGGGAATTGCAGCCGGACGGCAGCTACCGCAAACTCTCGCCCGCCGCGGGCGAGCGGCCGCACTCGGCGCAATCCTTCCTCCTTTCGAAGCTCTGCGGATGACCGGTTCCCCTGCCACGCCCGACGCGCCGGTCACCAGCTTCCGCGACGGCGACATGCTCGCCGCCATCGACATCGGCTCCAACAGCTTCCACATGGTGGTCGCCCGCTACACGCTGGGCCAGCTGCGCATCGTGGACCGGCTGCGCGAGACGGTGCGCATGGCCGAAGGCCTGGATGCCGCGGGCAACCTGCACCCCGACGCCATGCGGCGCGCGCTCGAGTGCCTGGCCCGCTTCGGCCAGCGCCTGCGCGGCATCCCGCCGGCGAACGTGCGCGCCCTGGCCACCAACACCGTGCGCGCCATGGCCACGCCGCAGGCGTTCCTGGTCCCCGCCGAATCCGCGCTCGGCCATCCCATCGAGGTCATCTCCGGCCGCGAGGAGGCGCGCCTGATCTACCTCGGCGTGGCCCACGCGGAGCCGCCGAGGCCGGGGCAGCGCCGTCTGGTGATCGACATCGGCGGCGGCTCCACGGAATGCATCATCGGAACCGGCTTCGAGCCGATCGAGCGCGAAAGCCTGCAGGCAGGCTGCATCGCCATCACCCGCCGGCATTTCCCCGACGGCCGGCTGTCGGCGAAGCGCTGGCACGAGGCGGTGATCGCGGTGAGCGCCGAGTTCCAGCAGTTCGCCAGCGCCTTCGTCGCGCTCGGCTGGCACGAGGTGCTGGGCGCGTCCGGCACCAACAAGGCCATCTCCGGGATCTGCGCGTCGATGAAGCTGACCAAGGGCGCGATCACCGCCGAGGCCCTGCCACAGGTGCGCGACCGCCTGCTGAAGTCCCAGCACATCGACGATATCGACCTGCCCGGCCTGCCGGACGAGCGCCGGCCGATCATCGCCGGCGGCCTGGTGGTGCTGGAGGCGGCGTTCGCCGTGCTCGGGCTGCAGCGCATGCTGGTGAGCCGGGCCGCACTGCGCGAGGGCATCCTCTACGACATGCTCGGCCGCGGCGGCGGCAACGACCCGCGCGAACTGTCCATCGCCGCGCTGGTGGAGCGCTACGGCATCGACGAGGCACAGGCGCAGCGCGTCCACGACACCGCCATGCGCCTGTTCGCACAGGTGCGCGGCCCATGGGAGCTGGACGAGGACGACGCGCTCAAGCTCGGCTGGGCGGCGCGCCTGCACGAGATCGGCCTGACCGTCGCCCACAGCCAGTACCACGTCCACGGCGCGTACCTGCTCGAGCACTCCGACATCGCCGGCTTCTCCCGGCAGGAGCAGCAGGCCCTGTCGGCGCTGGTGCGCTGCCACCGGCGCAAGGTGCCGAAGCATGCCTTCGATGCCCTGCCGGACCGCCTGCTGCTGCGCACCCGGCGCGTCGCCGCGCTGCTGCGGCTGGCGGTGGTGCTGCACCGCTCGCGCAGCGCCGAACCGCTCCCGCGGCTTGAACTGCGCGTCGACGGCGACCGGCTGGAACTGGTGCTGGGCAGGCCCTGGCTGGATGCCCACCCGCTGCTGCGCTCGGACCTGCAGGGCGAAACCGAAGGCATGGCCAGGCTCGGCATCGACTTCCGGGTCACGACCACCTGAGCGGCGCCCCGTGGCCTGCCGGCCGTGACATCCACCCGCCCGCGCCGTTTACCCTGTGGCGCACGGAAAGCGGAAGGAGGCGCCATGTCCGGTCCCCGTCGTCCCGCCCGCACGGTCGCGGCCATGCTGTGCGCGCTGCTGCTCGCCGCCTGCACGGGGCTGCACGGTTCCCGTGAACCCGCGCCCGGCGCGGCCACCTTCTCCGTGGTCACGCTCAACCTCTACCACGACAAGGCCGACTGGCCCCGCCGCCGCGTGCAGATCGCGCGCACGCTGCGCGAGCTGGCGCCGGACGTGGTCGCGCTGCAGGAGGTCCTGCAGACGGAAGACCTGCGGAACCAGGCCGAATGGCTGGCCGCGGAACTCGGTTGCCAGGTGCATTTCACCAGTACCGACCCGGCGGGCAGCGCGCGGCGCTTCGGCAACGCCCTGCTCACTCCGCATCGCATCCTTGCCCGCGGCGAACGGGCGCTGCAGCCGCATGACGACTTCCGCACCGCGGCCATGCTGCGGATCGAGGTCCACGGCAGGCCCGTGGACGTGTACGCCACCCACCTGCACTGGACGGACGGCGGCGGGGCGATCCGCGCGCGCCAGGTGGATGACCTGCTCGACTTCATCGCCACCGCTTCCGGCGACCACGTGCCGGTGGTCGTCGCCGGCGACTTCAACACCGAAGCCGGCGCACCCGAGCTGTCGCGCCTGCGCGGGCGCTTCGCCGACAGCTTCGGCACGCTGCACCCGGACGCCGGGCCGGAAACCACCACCCTCAACCGCGCGTGGTTCGACAGGCCGCGGCGCATCGACCACATCTTCCACGACCCGGCACGCCTGGTGCCGCTCCGGTCGGAGATCCTGTTCACGCGGCCGGATGCCGACGGCACCTGGGCCTCGGACCACCACGCGCTGCTGACGGTGTTCGCGCTGCGCGACTGAGGACCGCGGCTACAGCGCCTCGACGCGCGCCACCGCCAGCGGCGGCGCCAGCTGGCCGGGCCAGTCGCGGTCGTTGGCGACCTGCGCCGCGCCGCGGCTTGCCTCGAGCGCGGCGATGTCCACCTCGGCCACCGCCCACTCCGCATCGCCACTGGTCTGCGCGAGGATGCCGTCGGCGGGGAAGCCCGCGTCCATCGGCGCGTAGACCGCCGCCTCGCCGGTGTTGGTGTCGAGCGCCGGGCTCCACGGCGCCTCGCCGGCGGTCACCGCCTGGGCCACGAAGAACCTGTTCTCCAGCGCGCGCGCCAGGCAGCCCACGCGCACGCGGGTGGCGCCGGCCCCGGTGTCGGTGCAGCTGGGCACCAGCAGCAGCCGCGCCCCGGCCTCGTACTGCGCGCGCACCGGCAGCGGGAACTCGCTGTCGTAGCAGACCGACACGCCGAAGCGGATGCCGCCGTGCGCGAACACCCGCAGCGCGCCGCCGGGGCGGATCGTGCCCGCGGACTTCTCGAAGCCGGTCAGCTGCAGCTTGTCCTGCCAGCCGTGCACACCCCCGGGCGAGAACAGGTCGCAACGGTTGACGTACCCGCCGTGGCCGTCGTCGAGCAGGAAGGTGCCGGCGGCGATGAGCATGCCGGTCCCGCGGGCCAACCCGGTGAACAGCGCGATCCATTCCCCGCGCAGCGACTGGATCGCGCGCAGCGAGGCCTGCAGGTCGCCGGCGACATCGGGGCCGAACGTCGCGGCCAGTTCCAGCGACAGGTATTCGGGCAGCACCGCGAACTGCGCGCCCTGCGCCGCGGCGGCTTCCAGCAGGCGGCGCTGCCGGTCGGCGAACGCGGCGAAATCCGCCGGCGCACCGATGCGGTACTTGCAGGCGGCGACCTTCACCCGTCCTGCTCCAGCGGCCGCAGCCAGAACGTCAGCGGATGGCTGATCCCGCCGACGCCGACCTCGTTCCATTCGAGGTGCATGGTCATGCCCGGGCGCCGCTCGTAGCCGCGCTTCGCCCAGAAGGCGTCGTTGCCGCGGTAGTCCGCGGGCCGGCGCGGATCGCCCGGGTCGCGATCCACCGCGGCGAACGCGGTCCAGCGGAACCCGCCCAGCCCGCGCGCGTGGGCTTCGCGGTGGTCGAAGAAGGCATGGCCGATGCCGCGGCCGCGGTATTCGGGCAGCAGCACCGACTCGCCAAAGTAGAACACTTCCGCCGGGTCGATGCCGCTGCCCTCGAACGGGGCGCGGAAGGCCTCGCCGTCGTCCAGCAGCGGGATGCCGGTGGAGGCGCCGACCACGCGGTCGCCGTCGCTGGCGAGCACGAACACGCTGCGCGGCGAGGACGCGTACGCGGCCAGGTACTCGCGCTCGTAGTCCATGTCACCGTCGTAGAGGTAGGGCCAGTCGCGGAACACGGCGATGCGCAGCGCGGCCACCTGGTCGAGGAAACCGCGCACTTCGGAGCCGCCGAAGCGGCGGATCTGGATGTCGGGAGCGGGCATGGCGCGATTGTAAGGCCCGTGGCCAGGCACGTCGTGTTCCGGCGCGCCGCCCCGGGCAGGCCGCGCCGCTTTGCCGCTACGATTCGCGCTCCACCGCCGCCACGCGACCATGAACTACCGCCACGCCTTCCACGCGGGCAACCACGCCGACGTGCTCAAGCACGTGGTGCTGCTGGCCCTGTGCGACGCGCTCGCCGCCAAGCCCTCCCCGTGCTTCGCGCTGGACACCCACGCCGGGCGCGGGCTGTACCGGCTCGACGACGAAGCCGCCCTGCGCACCGGCGAGGCCGACGCCGGGATCACCCGCCTGCAGCGTGACCCGCCGGACGACCCGCTCGTGGCCCGCTACCTCGCCGCGGTCGCCGCCTGCCGCCAGGCGCACGGGCCGCTGGCCTACCCGGGCTCGCCCTGGCTCCTGGCCCACGCCCTGCGCGGGCAGGACCGGATCGCCTGCTGCGAGCTGCAGCCGGAGGAGGCGGCCGCGCTGAAGGCCGCCTTCGCCGGCGACGGCCGGATCGCGGTGCATGCCCGCGACGGCTACGGCGCGATCCGGGCGCTGCTGCCCCCCCGCCCGGGCGGGGTCCGCATCGGCCGCGGCCTGGTCCTGGTGGACCCGCCCTACGAGCGCCAGCTGGCCGAGTTCGACGAGGCGCTCGACGCCCTCGGGGAAGGCATGGCGCGCTGGCCGCAGGGCACGTTCGCGCTCTGGTACCCGGTCAAGCAGCGCGCCGCCCTGCGCCCGTTCCTGCGCCGCGCCGCCGGCCTGCCCGCGCGCTCGGCGCTGCGCGTCGAGCTGCTGGTCCGGCCCGCCGACTCCCCGCTGCGCATGAACGGCAGCGGCCTGGTCCTGTGGAACCCGCCCTGGCGGCTGGACGCCGCCCTGGCCCCGGCGCTGGCCGCCCTGCTGCCCCGGCTCGACGACGGGGGCGGCTCGGACCTGCTGGAGTGGCTCAGGCCGCCTTCCTGAACGGGGGCGTGAAGACCGCGTCAGCGTCCCGTTCAGGTGGCCGTGCCAACATTCACGCATGGCCGCAAGACGCAACCAGTTGCCGCCCTGGCACGAGCGCCTGGTCCTGGCGAACGGACGCGAGGTGCTGATCCGCCCCATCCGTCCCGACGACGCGGAACCGTTGCGCGCGGGGTTCCCGCTGCTGACGCCGGACGCGGTGCGCCACCGGTTCCTGCACGCGATACGCGACCTGTCGCCGGAGATGGCGTACGAACTCACCCATCCCGATCCGAAGACCCAGTTCGCGCTGGTGGCGGCCGAGCCACTGCCGCCCGGCGAGGCACTGGTCGGCGCGGTCGCGCGCGCCTCGATCGACCCGGGCACGCGCAACGCCGAGTTCGCGATCCTGGTCAGCCAGTACGTGGCCGGCATGGGACTCGGCCGCCGCCTGATGAGCCGCCTGGTGCGCTGGGCGAAGGCCAAGCGGCTCGACCGCCTCTACGGCGACGTGCTCGAAAGCAACCAGCCGATGCTGGCACTGGCCGATTCGCTCGGGTTCGTGCGCGAGCCCGGTGACGCGCCAGGCATCGTGCGCGTGATCCTGGACCTGAAGAAGCCGGGCTGAGGGCGCTGCCGTAAAATCCGGTGTTTTCCCGTTTCGCGCTGGCGGCCACGGGCTTCCGGCGCCGCATCGCTTTTGCCCTGCCGCCGATGACCCGCAACCGCTTCCCCGCACCGCCCCTCCCGGCCCCCGGCCGGCCACGCGCCTGGTGGCGTCCGCCCGCCAGCCGCAGCGCGCTGGCCTGGCACGCGGCGCGCGCCGCGGAAGCGCATCGCGGCCCGCTGCTGCTGGTCGCGCGCGACAGCCACGCCGCGCACCAGCTCGAGTCCGACCTGCACACCCTGCTCGGCGGCGATTCCAGCCTCCCGGTGGTCGCGTTCCCGGACTGGGAGACGCTGCCCTGGGACCGCTTCAGCCCGCACCCGGACATCGTGTCGCAGCGGCTGTCGGCGCTGCTGCGCCTGCCATCGCTGGCACGCGGCATCGTCGTGGTCCCGGTGCAGACGCTGCTGCAGCGGCTGCCGCCGCCCAGCTACGTGGCCGGCAGCTGCTTCGACGTGCGCGTCGGCCAGAAGCTCGACCTCGACGCCGAGAAGCGCCGGCTCGAATCGGCCGGCTACCGCAACGTGCCGCAGGTGTTCGACCCGGGCGACTTCGCTGTGCGCGGCGGGCTGCTCGACGTCTACCCGATGGGCTCGGCGGAGCCGTACCGCATCGAACTGCTGGACGACGAGATCGAATCGATCCGTTCGTTCGACCCCGAGAGCCAGCGTTCGCTCGACAAGGTGGATGCGGTGCGCCTGCTGCCCGGCCGCGAGGTGCCGATGCACGAAAAGGCCGTCGCCCGCGTGCTCGACACGTTGCGCGACCGCTTCGACATCGACACCCGCCGCAGCGCGCTGTTCCAGGACCTCAAGGCCGGGCTGGCGCCTGCCGGCATCGAGTACTACCTGCCGCTGTTCTTCGATGACACCGCCACCCTGTTCGACTACCTGGCGGCGGACGCGCTGCCGCTGCTGGACGAGGGCGCGCTCGAGGCCGCGGAACACTTCCACGAGCAGGCCGCCGGACGTTACGAGCAGCTGCGCCACGACATCGAGCGGCCGATCCTGCCTCCGGCGGAGCTGTGGCTGTCGCCGGAACAGCTGCGCGCGCGGCTCAACGCCGGCGACCGCATCGAGCTGTGCGGCCCCACACACGCGCGCCATGCCGATGCCGGGGCCACCGGCGACCAGCCGGCCCCGTCGCTGCCGCTGGCTGCGCGTGACGCGGAGCCCGGCGCGGCGCTGAAGTCGTTCCTGTCCACCTGGCCCGGACGGGTGCTGGTGGCCGCCGATTCCGCCGGCCGCCGCGAGGCCCTGCTGGAAATGCTCGATGCCGCCGGGCTGCACCCGCAGACCCTGCCATCGTTCACCGCCTTCCTCGAGGGCGACGCGCGCTTCGCGATCGCGGTTGCGCCGCTGGACGACGGCTTCGCGCTCGACGAACCGCGCATCGCCGTGCTCACCGAGCGCCAGCTGTTCCCGGAGCGGGCGGCGCAGCCGCGCCGGCGCCGCCGCGCCGGGCGCGAGCCGGAGGCGATCATCCGCGACCTCGGCGAGCTGACCGAGGGTGCACCGATCGTGCACGAGGACCACGGCGTCGGCCGCTACCGCGGCCTGGTGACGCTGGAGGCCGGCGGCCAGCCGGGCGAATACCTCGAGATCGAGTACGCCAAGGGCGACCGGCTCTACGTGCCGGTGTCGCAGCTGCACCTGGTCAGCCGCTATTCCGGCGCCTCGCCGGAGACCGCCCCGCTGCACTCGCTCGGCGGCGAACAGTGGGCGAAGGCCAGGCGCAAGGCGGCCGAGAAGGTGCGCGACGTCGCCGCCGAGCTGCTCGAGATCCAGGCCAGACGCATGGCCCGCGCCGGCTTCGCGCTGCAGGTGGACCGTTCGCTGTACGAGCCGTTCGCGGCCGCGTTCCCGTTCGAGGAGACGCCGGACCAGCACGCCGCGATCGAGGCGGTGATCCGCGACCTCGGCTCCAGCCGGCCGATGGACCGCGTGGTCTGCGGCGACGTCGGCTTCGGCAAGACCGAGGTCGCGGTGCGCGCCGCGTTCGTCGCCGCCACCGCCGGCAGGCAGGTCGCGGTGCTGGTACCCACCACCCTGCTGGCCGAACAGCACTATCGCAACTTCCGCGACCGCTTCGCCGACTGGCCGATCCGGGTGGAGGCGCTGTCGCGCTTCAAGAGCCCGAAGGAGATCCGCGGCGTGCTCGACCGGCTCGCGGAGGGCAGGATCGACGTGGTCGTCGGTACCCACCGCCTGCTGCAACCGGACGTGAAGTTCCGCGAACTCGGGCTGGTGATCGTGGACGAGGAACAGCGCTTCGGCGTGCGCCAGAAGGAGGCGCTGAAGGCGCTGCGCGCCAACGTGCACCTGCTGACCCTCACCGCGACCCCGATCCCGCGCACGCTCAACATGGCCATGGCCGGCCTGCGCGACCTGTCGATCATCGCCACCCCGCCGGCGCACCGCCTGGCGGTGCAGACCTTCGTCCACGCCTGGGACGACGCGATCCTGCGCGAGGCGTTCCAGCGCGAGCTCGCGCGCGGCGGCCAGGTGTACTTCCTGCACAACGACGTCGAGAGCATCGGCCGCATGCAGCGCCAGCTGCAGGAACTGGTGCCGGAGGCGCGCATCGGCGTCGCCCACGGCCAGATGCCCGAGCGCGAGCTGGAACGGGTGATGCTCGACTTCCACAAGCAGCGCTTCAACGTGCTGCTGTGCACGACCATCATCGAGTCCGGCATCGACATTCCCAACGCCAACACCATCATCATCAACCGCGCCGACAGGTTCGGGCTGGCCCAGCTGCACCAGCTGCGCGGCCGCGTCGGCCGCTCGCACCACCGCGCCTACGCCTACCTGCTGGTGCCGGACGGGCGCTCGATCACCGCCGACGCGCAGAAGCGGCTCGAGGCCATCGCCTCGATGGACGAGCTCGGCGCCGGCTTCATGCTCGCCACGCACGACCTCGAGATCCGCGGCGCCGGCGAACTGCTGGGCGAGGAGCAGAGCGGGCAGATGGCCGAGGTCGGCTTCAGCCTGTACACCGAGCTTCTGGAGCGCGCGGTGCGCTCGATCCGCGAGGGCCGGCTGCCCGACCTGGACGAGCCGGAGCACCGCGGCGCGGAGGTCTCGCTGAACGTGCCGACGCTGATCCCGGAGGACTACCTGCCGGACGTGCACACCCGCCTGACCCTGTACAAGCGGATCAGCTCGGCACGTGGTGCGGAGGAACTGCGCGAGCTGCAGGTGGAGATGATCGACCGCTTCGGCCTGCTGCCCGATCCGGCCAAGCACCTGTTCGCCGTCGCCGAGCTCAGGCTGGAGGCGACGCGGCTGGGCATCCGCAAGCTCGACCTCGGCCCGAACGGCGGCCGCGTGCAGTTCGTGGACAAGCCCAACGTCGACCCGCTGTCGGTGATCCGGCTGATCCAGGGCCAGCCGCAGCACTACCGAATGGACGGCCCCGACAGACTGCGCATCACCCTCGACCTGCCGGACGCCGCCTCGCGGCTGAAGGCGGCGCGCGGCCTGCTGGCGCTGCTGGCGCCCGGCGGGGAAACGCGCGCGGGGTGAAAAACGGCACCCGCAGGCTCCTCCTGCCCACGCCGCGGGCTTCCCTCCCGCCTGCAATCCGCCAGCACCTCCCCCCGCCTGCGCGGCAGGCCGGGAAGGGCAACCGGCACGCGCACGCACGGGGATCGCCATCGCCCAGCGAAATCCCCACCCCTGCCCTCCCCCGTGCACGGGGAGGGAGAAAACACCGCCTGCCCGGTCCGGGCAGGGATTACTTCGCCCTGCCCTGGTTGGCGACCGCCTCGGCCGCCCGCTTCGCCGCCTCGGGGTCGCCCAGGTAGCGGTGCGAGACCACCCCGAGTTCCTCGTCCAGCTCGAACAGCAGCGGGATGCCGGTGGGAATGTTCAGCTCGAGGATGTCCTCGTCGGAGACGTCGTTGAGGTACTTGTACAGCGCGCGCAGCGAGTTGCCATGCGCGGCGACCAGCACGGTCTTCCCCGCCTTCAGCGACGGCGCGATGGCGTCGTGCCAGTACGGCAGCACGCGGTCGAGCGTGGTCGCCAGCGATTCGGTCGAAGGCAGCACGTTGCGGTCCAGGCCGGCATAGCGCGGGTCGTTGGCCGGATGGCCCGGGTCGTCGGCGGCCATCGCCGGCGGCGGGATGTCGTAGGAGCGGCGCCAGATCCTGACCTGTTCCTCGCCGTGCTTGGCCGCGGTCTCGGCCTTGTTCAGGCCCTGCAGCGCGCCGTAGTGGCGCTCGTTGAGGCGCCAGCTCTTGTGCACCGGGATCCAGTCCTGGTCCAGCTCGGCCATGGCCAGGTTGAGTGTGCGGATGGCACGCTTGAGCACCGAGGTGTAGGCCACGTCGAAACGCAGGCCCTCCTCGCGCATCAGCCGGCCGGCGGCCACGGCCTCGGCGCGGCCCTGGTCGGTGAGGTCGACGTCGACCCACCCGGTGAAGCGGTTCTCGAGGTTCCACTGGCTCTGGCCGTGGCGCAACAGGACTAGCTTGCGGGTCACTGCGGGGTCATCCGGATGCTGGGAAAGGAGCCGCCGATTGTACCGGGGCCCGGGCGGACCCGGCCCGGCGGTGGCCCGGCACTTTGTCCCTCGCGGCGCCGGCATGGCGCACAATGGCGCCATGAACCCGACACGCCCCCTGTCCTTCCTGCTCGCCGCCCTGCTCTCCGCCTGTGCGGCCTCCCCCCACCGCGACGCCGGTGCCGGCCATGCCCGTGACGGCGTCGCCTTCGTGGTCGTCCGCCACGGCGAGAAGGCCAGCGATACCGGGCGCGACCCGGACCTGAGTGCAGCCGGCCGCGAGCGTGCCCGCGCACTGGCGCGCCGGCTCGAGGGCAGCGGCCTCGTCGCGGTGTATGCCACCGGCTTCCGCCGCACGCACCAGACCGTGCGGCCGGCGGCGGACGCGCACGGGCTGGCCATCGCCACCTACGACGCCTCCGTGCCCGCCGCGGATCTCGCCGCGCAACTGCGCGCCGCGCACGGGCACGGCACCGTGCTGGTCGCGGGCCACAGCAACACCGTGCCCGACATCGTCGCCGCGCTCTGCAACTGCGAGGTGGAGCCGATGCCGGAGACAGAATACGACCGGCTCAGCACCGTCCATGTCACGGCCGACGGCAACGCGCGCCTGGTCGTGGAGCGCTACGGCGCACCCGCGCACCCGTGATGGACACGCCATTCGGCGACTGGGACGGAAGCATCGCCGACGCGCGCCGCGTCCAGGCCATGCTCGCCACCCGGGTGGTGCTGCGCGACGACTTCGCCATGCCGCTGCGCTGGCTGGGCGGCTTCGACGTGGGCTTCGAGGACGGCGGCGCGACCACCCGCGCCGCCGCGGTGCTGCTCGAGGCCGGCTCGATGCAACCGGTGGCCTGCGAGGTGGTGCGCATCCCCACCACGATGCCGTACGTGCCGGGGCTGCTCAGCTTCCGCGAACTGCCGGCGCTGCTTGCGGCGCTGGAGCGCCTGCCGCATCCGCCGGACCTGGCCTTCGTCGACGGCCACGGCATCGCGCACCCGCGGCGGCTGGGCATCGCGGCGCACTTCGGCGTGGCCACCGGCCTGCCGAGCATCGGCGTGGCGAAGAAGGTGCTGGTCGGCGGGACCCGCACGCCGCTGCACGACATGCGCGGCGCGGCCGTCCCGCTGCGCGATGGCGCCGGGCAGCAGATCGGCTGGCTGCTGCGCAGCAAGGCCCGCTGCAACCCGCTGGTGGTCTCCCCCGGGCACAGGGTCTCGATGGCCGCCGCGCCGGAGCTGGTGATGCGCTTCACCACCGGCTACCGGCTCCCGGAGCCGACGCGGCTGGCGGACCGGCTGGCCTCGCGGCGCGGGCCGCTCCCGGGAACGGGCGCGGCCTGAACGCAGCGGACGGAACGCTCCGTTTTCGCGCCGCGTGCGCGGAGACGTGCCATGCTGCCTTCCGGCCCGCACCCGGGAGCACGCCATGACCCTCGTCATCCCCCCGCGCGAACACGACATCGGCAACCTCGTCGTGCGCCGCGCGGTCCCCACCCTGCAGGCACGCAGCGTCGGCCCGTTCGTGTTCGTGGACCACATGGGTCCCGCGGTGTTCGAGCCGGGCGTGGGCATCGACGTGCGCCCGCACCCGCACATCGGGCTGGCCACGGTGACCTACCTGTGGGCCGGGACCATCCGCCACCGCGATTCGCTGGGATCGGTGCAGGACATCCGCCCCGGCGACGTCAACTGGATGACCGCCGGCCGTGGCATCGTCCATTCCGAGCGCACCCCGCCGGAACTGCGCGGCGGCGGCGAGCCGGTCCACGGCATGCAGACCTGGGTGGCGCTGCCGAAGCCGCACGAGGAAACGGCGCCGGAATTCCACCACCACCCCGCGGACAGCCTGCCGGTGCTCGTCCGCGGCGGCGTGGCCGCGCGCGTGATCGCCGGCACCGCCTGCGGCGAAACCTCGCCCGTGCGGGTGTTCGCCGACACCCTCAACGTCGCGCTCGACCTCGAGCCGGATGCGGAGTTCATGATCGGGGCATCGCATCCGGAGCGCGCGCTCTACGTGCTGGAAGGCGGGGCGCAGCTCGACGGCGCCGACATCCCGATGCGCCACCTCGTGGTCCTGGACCGCGGCTCACCCGCGGTGCTGCGGGCGAAAACGCCGGTGAAGGCGATGCTGTTCGGGGGCGAGCCGCTGGACGGCCACCGCCACCTGTGGTGGAACTTCGTCTCCTCGTCGAAGGAGCGCATCGAGCAGGCCAAGCGCGACTGGCTGGAGGGCCGCTTCGGCACCATCCCGGGGGAGACAGGATTCATCCCGCTCCCGGAAACTTGACACCGGTCACGGATTCCGGCATCCCACGCAAGCACTATCGAAAGTTCTCGGGAATTGCGGTTCATTGGCTGTACTTCCAGGGGGACTCCGATGCTCAGCGTGCGCTTCCTGTCGCTTGCGGCGCTCTTCGCTTCGTTCGCCGCCGGGGCCCAGCAGGCCCCGTGTCCGGAACTTCCGGCCTCCTCCGGACTGTCATGGGAAACGATGGACGGGCCGGACTTCGTCTACTGCCGCGCCATCCGCGACAGCGACGGCAGCCAGGCCTTCGCGGTCATGATGCGTGCGGAACCCGATTTCCGGGCACGCCGCTCCCTGCGCGACGGTGATCCGGTCGTGATCGACGGCCAGGAGGTCTACTGGTACCGGGGCGACGTGCCCAACGCCCTCGTCCGCGAGACCCTGGTCGAGGTCGACGACGGCCGCTACGCGCACATCGTCCTGCGGGCCGCGTCCGAGGACCAGCTCGCGGAGGCCCGGCGCCTCGCCGAGTCGCTGCGCTTCCGGGACGTCCGCCTCGGCAGCACCGGTTCGAGCCGTTGACGCCCTCCGCCGTTTAACGTTTCCGGAACACAGGGTTCACCTCCCTGTTCTACCGTTTGTGCGGGCCACCGGGCCCTACGACTTCAAGGAACAGGGAGGAAACCAATGGTCAAACGACTTGCCGCCGAGTTCCTCGGCACGTTCTGGCTCGTCCTCGGAGGCTGCGGCAGCGCGGTGCTGGCCGCGAACTTCGGTGGGGACGGCAACCCGCTGGGCATCGGCCTGCTCGGCGTCTCGCTCGCCTTCGGCCTGACCGTGCTCACCGGCGCCTATGCGCTGGGCCACATCTCCGGCGGGCACTTCAACCCGGCCGTCAGTTTCGGCCTGTGGGCCGGCGGCCGCTTCTCCGCGAAGGACCTGCTGCCCTACATCGTCGCCCAGGTGGCCGGCGCGATCCTCGCCGGCTGGATCCTGTACCTGGTCGCCAGCGGCAGCCCGGGCTTCGCGATCGACCCGTCCGCACCCGGCACCTTCGCCAGCAACGGCTACGGCGCGCTCTCGCCGGGCGGCTACTCGCCGGGCGCGGCATTCCTCGCCGAGGTGGTGCTGACCGCGATGTTCCTCGTGGTGATCATGGGCGCCACCCACCGGCTGGCCCCGGCCGGCTTCGCCCCGATCGCCATCGGCCTGGCGCTGACGCTGATCCACCTGATCAGCATCCCGGTCACCAACACCTCCGTGAACCCGGCGCGTTCGACCGGCGTGGCCCTGTTCGCCGGTTCCGGCGCGCTTGGCCAGCTGTGGCTGTTCTGGGTCGCGCCGATCATCGGCGGCGTGCTCGGCGGCGCCATCTACCGCTGGCTGGGCGACGGGCGCCAGTCCGGCTGACGCCGTTTCCCGCGAGGGCATGGGAAAAGCCGGGCCCGCGCCCGGCTTTTTCCTTTCCGCCCGCGGGATCAGAAGCGGCCTTCCTGGTAGTCGACGAAGGCCTGCATGATCTCCTCGCGCGTGTTCATCACGAACGGGCCGTAGCGCGCCACCGGCTCGCGCAGCGGGCGACCGGCGACCACGATCAGGCGCGCGCCGGCATCGCCGCCGCGCAGCACGAGCAGCTCGCCGCCACCGAGCACGGCCAGCTCCTGCGCGTCGAGCGCGCGGGTGTCCTCCCCGGCACCGGCCACCAGGCTGCCCTCGTACGCGTACGCGAAGGCGTTGTGACCCGTGGGCAGCGCGTAGCGCCACTGGCTGCCGGCGCCGAGGCGCACGTCGAGGTAGACCGGATCGGTGGCCGGCTGCACGATCGGGCCGCGCACGCCGTCCACCTCGCCGGCGATCACCTTCACCGACACCCCCGGGGCGGGAGCCACCACCGGCAGCCGCTCCGGCGGGAATTCCTGGTAGCGCGGCCTGGTCATCTTGTCCTTCGCCGGCAGGTTCACCCACAGCTGGAAGCCGCGCATCCGGCCCTCCTGCTGCTCGGGCATCTCCGAATGCACCAGGCCGCGGCCGGCGGTCATCCACTGCACCGCGCCGGGCACCAGCAGGCCCTCGTGGCCGTGGTTGTCGCGGTGGCGCATGCGGCCGTCGAGCATGTAGGTGACGGTCTCGAAACCGCGGTGCGGATGGTCCGGGAAGCCGGCGATGTAATCCTCCGGCCGGTCGGTGCCGAACTCGTCCAGCAGCAGGAACGGGTCGAGGTCGGGCAGCGCCGGGCCACCGATCACGCGGGTGAGCCTCACCCCCGCGCCATCGGACGTGGGCATGCCGCGCACCTTGCGCACGATGCGGGCGTACGAAGCGGGATCACGGGCATTCATACGGGGAACTCCTCGGGGCCTGCCCATCACTATGGGGCCTGCCTGGCCCGTTTCCGCCCCCACCGGTGGAACGGTACTTGCCGGCGGTGTCCTCTCCGGCCGCTCACCCGCGCCGGGGCCGCAGCCGCCAGGCACGGTGGATGCGCGGGTTGCGGGAGAAGTCCGGCGGGATGGTTTCCGGGGTGATCTCCCCGGCATCGGCGAACGCGGCCACCGCGTCCGCGTCGAACCGGAAGCGGCGGTAGTTGTTGGAGAAGTACAGCACGCCGTCCGGCGCGAGCCGGCGCACGGCCAGGCGCAGCAGTTCCACGTGCTGGCGCTGGACGTCGAAGTCGTCGGCGCGCGCGGAATTGGAGAACGTGGGCGGGTCGCAGAAGATCAGGTCGTACTCGTCACGGTCGTTGCGCAGCCAGGTCATGGCGTCGGCCTGGGCGATGCGGTGGCGGATTCCGCCGATGCCGTTCCCGCGCAGGTTGTCCGCCAGCCATTCGAGGTAGGTCGCCGACAGGTCGACGCTGGTGGTCCGCGCCGCGCCGCCGGCGGCCGCGCGCACGGTCGCCACGCCGGTGTAGCAGAACAGGTTGAGGAAGCGCCGGCCATCCGCCTCGCGCGCGATGCGGTCGCGCAACGGCCGGTGGTCGAGGAACAGGCCGGTGTCGAGGTAGTCGAACAGGTTGACCTTGAGCCGCACCCCGCCCTCGCGCACGGTGATGAACTCCCCGCGGTGGGCGAAGCGGCCGTACCGGCCGCCTCCCTTGCCGCGGGCACGGGTCTTGACCGCGATCCGCTCGCGCGGCACCTCCAGCGCATCCGACGCGCCGGCCAGCAGCTCGGAGAAACGGCGGCGCGCCACCGCTTCCGGGATCTCGGGCGGCGGCGCGTATTCCTGCACGTGCAGCCAGCGGGTGCCGGAATCGGCCTCGGTGTAGACGTCGATCGCGGCGGCGTACTCGGGGATGTCGGCATCGTAGGCGCGGAAGCACTCGATGCCCTCGCGCGCGCGCCACGCCTTCGTGGCCCGGAGGTTCCTGCGCAGGCGGTTGGCGACCATGCGCGCGCCTTCGGACAGCTCCCGCGGCGCGGCATCCGTTTGCGGCGGGCGCACCTGATCACAGACGATCAGCGTGCATTCGAGCGCGCCATTGAACAGCCGGTAGCTCTTCCTCGCGCGCAGGCCGGTGGCGAAGGCCAGCTCGCGGTCGCCGCACAGCAGGCTCGCGCGCCAGCCGGGCACGGCGCGCGCGAGCGCATCGCCGAGCCGGCGGTAGAGCGCCGGATCGGCGGCCATGCGCGCGTCGTACGGTGGGTTGCACACCACCAGCCCGTGCCCCCCGCGGGCCGGCAGCGCCGATACCTCCCGCACCTCGAACCGGATCGCGTCGCGCAGCCCGGCGACGGCCGCGTTTTCGCGCGCGATGCGCACCACGTCCGGGTCGAGGTCGCTGCCCTCGAAGCACGGTCGCAGCGCGGTACGCCCGGCGCGCCCGCGGGCCAGGGCCTCGTCCAGCAGCTGCCGCCAGCACGCGGCATCGATGCCCTTCCAGCGTGACGGCAATGCATCGCCATGCCGCATCAGCCCGGGCGCCACGTCCGCGGCCATCAGCGCACCCTCGATCAGCAAGGTGCCGCTGCCGCACATCGGATCGAGCAGCGCGCCACCGTCGTGGTACAGCCGCGGCCAGCCGCCACGCAGCAGCACCGCCGCGGCGAGGTTCTCCTTCAGCGGCGCCCCGCCCTGGCCGCGGCGCCAGCCGCGCCGGTGCAGCGGGCCGCCCCCCAGGTCCACCGACAGCACCGCCCTGCCCTTGCGCACCACGAGGTTCAGGCGCAGATCGGGCGCGTCCACGTCCACGTCCGGGCGCGCGCCGGTATGCGCGCGCATCGCGTCCACCACCGCGTCCTTGATCCGCTGCGCGGCATAGCGCGCGTGGGTGATCGCGCCGCCGGACACGTGCGCGTCCACCGCGAGCGTCATGTCCGGGTCAAGGTGCTCGCACCAGGGCAGCGCCCGCGCGCCGTCGTACAGCGCTTGCCCGTCGGGGCAGTCGTATTCCGCCAGCGGCCACAGCACGCGGCTGGCCAGCCGCGACCACAGCACCGCGCGCAGCGCCTGCTGCAGGGTGCCCTCGGCGTTGACGCCGGCGACGGCCGCGGTGGCGCGCCCGCAGCCCAGCGCCTGCAGTTCGTCCGCCAGCAGGTATTCCAAGCCCCGCGCGCAGCTTGCGAAGAACTTCATGGCCTGCGGGTTCTAGAGCCGGGCGAGCAGCGCGGCGAAAGCGTCCGCGGAGGCCTGCACGTGCGCCGACAGGCGATGCGTGTCGTCCACCAGCAGCAGCGTCGCGCTGCGCCTGGCCGCCCATTCCACCACCGCGGGTGCCGGGATGAGTTCGTCGTGCCAGCCGTGGACGATGCCGGTGGGCACGTCGGCGGCCTCCAGCGGCGGCGCCTTGCCCATCGCCACCGGCGGCGCCATCAGGAACAGGCCCTTCACCGGCACCTGCAGCGACGCCCGTCCGGAGATCCAGGCGCCGAGGCTGGATCCGGCCAGGACCAGCGGCCCGCGCGCCGCCGCGGCGCGCGCCAGCGACAGCAGCCGTTCGAGCCGCGCCGGCACGTCGCCCAGTTCGCTGACCTCGCGCCGCGCGTCGAGGTCGGTGTAGTCGGGGCGTTCGTGCGTCCAACCCATGCGTTCGGCCACCTCGGCCAGCGCGGTGACCTTGGCCGCGTCGGGACCGCTCTCGAAGCCGTGGGACAGGATGCAATGCCCGCGCGCGCTCATGCCACCTCCGCGACCACCGCGTCGCCGACGCACAGGACGCCACCCTCGAGCACGCGCGCGCACAGGCCACCCATGCCGCGCATGGCGTTGTAGCCGCCTGGCCCGAGCGCGTCCTCCATGCGCGAGCACGGGTCGCATTCCTCCGTGCCCTCGAGCAGCACCCCGCCGATCCGGAAACGCAGGCCCTTGAGCGCCGCCAGCGGGATGCCGGCGACCACGAGGTTGCGGCGCAGCAGGGCCGGCGGGACGGCGTCGCGTCCGGCCAGCGCGGCGATCGCCGGCAGGGGCTCGGCCTGGAGCAGGGTCACGCCACGCCTTCCGCTGCCGCCGGCATAGCGGTCGCCCACCAGACCGCCGCCGGCCACCGCCTCGGCCTCGGCGACCTCGCGCACCGGCACGGCGCGGGCCGGGCGCAGGCCGATCCAGCACAGGCGCCCCGCGCGCGGGAAGCGCGTCATCAGGCGGTACAGGGCGGAATCCGGCGGCGGCAGGTCCATCGGGCAATGCTAGCATCGCGGCATGGCCCCGACCCGCTCCGGACTGCGCCTGTACACCGACACCCTGCCGTACGCGCACAGGCTGCAACTGCGCGACACCGGAGACATCGACCTCGTCGTCATCCACTGCACCGAGCTGCCGGACATCGAGACCGCGCGCGCCTGGGGCGAACGGGTGCTCTACCCTTCCGGCACCGGCAACAGCGGCCACTGGTACGTGGACCGAGACGGCACGGTGGTCGAATACGTGCCCCCCGAACGCGTCGCCCACCACGTGCGCGGCTGGAACGCGCGCTCGGTCGGCATCGAGCTGGTCAACCGTGGGCGGTTCCCCGGCTGGCTGGATTCGCGCCGGCAGCAGATGACCGAACCCTATCCCGAGGCGCAGGTCGCGGCATTGCTGGCGCTGCTGGCGAAACTGCGCAGGGAACTGCCGGCGCTGCGCTGGATCGCGGGGCACGAGGACCTCGACACGGAGCAGGTGCCCGCCAGCGACGATCCGTCCGTCCTGGTGCGCCGCAAGCTGGACCCGGGCCCGCTGTTCCCGTGGGACCGGGTGCTGGCGGCCTGCGGGCTGGAGCGGCTGCGCCCGGACCGGGACGCCGCGCCACCCCCCGTATAATCGCGGCATGAACGCTGCCGTCGCCGAACTGATCGGGCTGCTGTCGCTGGAGCGGCTCGAGGACAACCTTTTCCGCGGCCAGAGCCGCGACATCGGGACCAGGTACGTGTTCGGCGGCCAGGTGCTCGGCCAGGCGCTGTCCGCCGCGCAGGCCACGCTCGGACGGCCGCGCGTCGCGCACTCCCTGCACGCCTATTTCCTGCGCGCCGGCGACATCGACCACCCGATCATCTACGAGGTGGACCGCACCCGCGACGGCGGCTCGTTCTCGGTGCGCCGCGTCTCGGCGATCCAGCACGGCAAGGTGATCTTCTTCTGCGCCGCCTCGTTCCAGGACGCGGAGACCGGCGCCGAGCACCAGCTGGGCATGCCCGAGGTGCCCGACCCCGACGACATCGAGCCCGCGCCGGCGATCCCGCAGGAAACCCTGGAGAAGCTGCCGATCAAGGTCCAGCGCTGGCTCAACCGCACCGGCCCCTTCGAGTTCCGGCACGTCTACCCGCGCGACGAGCTGCGCCCGCCCAAGCGGCCGCCTTACCAGCAGGTCTGGTTCCGGCTGGCGGCGAAGGTCGGGGACGAGCCGGAACTGCACCGGTCGCTGCTGGCCTACGCCTCGGACTTCCACCTGCTGGGCACCGCGACCTTCCCGCACGGCATCAGCTACTACCAGCCGAACGTGCAGATGGCCTCGCTCGACCACGCGATGTGGTTCCACCGCCCGTTCCGCGCCGACGAATGGCTGCTGTACTCGCTGGACAGCCCCAGCGCGCAGGGATCGCGCGGCCTGGCGCGCGGGATGATCTACGACCGCCAGGGGCGCCTGGTCGCCAGCACCGCGCAGGAGGGCCTGATCCGCGTGCTGCCCGGGAACGCCACTGTGGCCGGGGGCTGAAGGCATGCGTCCCGTCTTCACCAGCGCGCGCATCGAGAACGCCGAGGCCGTGGCCAGGATGCTCGAGGCCGAGGGCATCGAGGTGCGCATCGAGAACGGCAGCTCCTACCGCAACCGCATCCGCGGCAACTTCAGCTACCGGGAGAGCGCCAACCCCGGCCCGAAGCCGACGGTCTGGGTGATCCGTTCCGACGACCTGCCGCGTGCGCGCCAGCTCCTGCGCGAAGCCGGGCTGCTGGCCAGCGAACCGGCCGCCTCCGCCTTCCTGCCGCAGACGCCGCACGGCGGTGCCCGGTACACGGGCAACCCCCGCCAGCGCGCCTCGCGCTACCGCTACGGGCTGGTGATCCTGGCGGCGATCGTGGCCGCCGCGATCTGGCTCCGCCCCGAACCGGACGGGACTGCGCCCGTGGCCACCGGCCAGGTGGTCGCCGCGGCCGACACCGTGCACGTGCTGCCGGTGCCGCATGCGCTGGCCGCCGCCGTCGCCGCGCAGGCCGCAGCCGGCCATGCCGGCACCCTCTGCCTCTCGGTGGACGGTGCCCCGGCCACGGACGCGGTGCTGGGGATCCTGCGCGCCGAAGGCGCCGAGGCCTACCCGGCGGACGCGGAGCACTGCGGCGGGGACGGCGTCCTGCACGTGGACGTGCGCGAGTGGCGCACCGACGGCTCCGGCAGTGGCGAGGTCGCCTGGTCGGCCGCCGCCGGCGGGGACGAACCCGTGGCCCGGACCCTGCGCGCCCGCCGCGACGGGAGCCGCTGGCTCCTCGGGGACACGCCCTGACGGTCACACTCCCGGCCGCCGCCACGTCATCCATCCCGGCCAACCGGACCCGCACCGCACCATGAGCGCCGCCATCGACATCGACGAGCTCGTCCGCCGCGAACTGCCCGCCGCGATGCGCGGCGATGCCATGGCCTACGGCCGCATCGTCGCGGCCAGCCAGAACGCGGTGACCGCGGTCGCGCTGGCCATCACCCGCGACGTCGCCAGCAGCGAGGACATCGCCCAGGAAGCCTTCATCTCCGCGTGGCACAACCTGCCGCGGCTGCGCAACCCGTCCAGCTTCCTGCCCTGGCTGCGGCAGATCACCCGCAACCTCGCGCAGGACCACCTGCGCCGAAACGGCAACCGCGCGCTCGACGGCGAGGCCGCGGAGATCGCGATCCAGCAGGCGGCCGACCCGGCCTCGTGCCCGATGGAGACCGCGATCGAGGACGAGCGCAACGCGATCGCTGCAGACCTGATCTCCGAGCTGCCCGAGGAGACCCGCGAGGTGCTGCTGCTGTTCTACCGCGAGGGCCAGAGCTCGAAGCAGGTGGCACGGCTGCTGGGCCTGTCCGACGCCGCCGTGCGCAAGCGCCTGTCGCGGGCACGGCAGACCGTGCGCGAGGAACTGCTCAGGCGGTTCGGCGAGTTCGCGCGCAGCAGCGCGCCGTCGGCCGCGTTCGCGATCGGCGTCATCACCGCGCTCGGCGTCAGCAAGCCGGCCGCGGCGGCGGGCTTCGGCGGCATCGTCGCCAAGACGGTGTTCCGCGGGGTGTTCGCGCGCTTCGCCATGGGCTTCGCCGGCGCCGCCGCGGGCAGCCTGCTCGGCGGCCTGGTGGCGGCCTGGTTCAGCCGTGGCATCGTCTATGGCTACGCCGACAACATGGAGGAACTGGCCGTCATCCGCCGCTTCACCCACCGCTACATGCTGCTGACGCTGGTGCTGTCGGCAATGGTGGCCGCCACCCACTTCCTGTTCCACCAGCCGCATTACACCTTCGCCGCGATCGCCTTCACCCTGCTGGCGATGAACTGGCAGCTGCTGGTCATGCTGCCGCGGCTGATGGCGCCGATGATCGAGCGCGACGCCCGCCGCGACCCGGTCGGGGCGCCCGCGCGCCTGCTCGCCTACCGCCTGACCTGGGGCCGCACCGGGGTGATGCTCAGCAATATCGTGGTGATCGGCTCGCTGCTGATCGTGCACCTGCGGTTCGGCGTGATCTAGGCGGCACGCCCGGGAGCACACCGGCAGAACGAAGGCCCGCGTCCTGCGACGCGGGCCTTCGCGTTTCCGATGGGACCGTCAGCGTCCGCGCGCCGGGCGCAGCTCCCCGCGGTCAAGGAAGCCGTCGCGGTTCTCGTCCAGCCAGGCGAAGCGGTCCGCCAGGCGCGGCATCTTCTCGGCGACCTCGACGCGGCTGAGCTTGCCGTCGCCATTGAGGTCTGCCGCGGCGAAGCGCTCGTCGAAGCGCTTGCGCATCTCCGCCTCGCGCTGCGTGCGCTGGCGCTCGTGCCAGGCGCGCAGTTCGCCGCGCACGATGTAGCCGTCGCGGTTGGCGTCGATGGCGTCGAAGTGCTTCAGCAGCGGATGCGTGCCATCGCGGCCGGGGAACTTCGCCGCGGCGATTTCCCCGCGGCTCAGGCGGCCGTCACCGTCGGTGTCCAGCCGCTCCGGGCCGGCGTGGCGCATGCCGTGGCGCGGGCCGCGGTGGTGGCGTCCCTTCCACTGCGGGCGCTCGTCCGCATCCAGCCGGCCGTCCCCGTTCCTGTCGAGGCGGTCGAACATCGCGGCCAGGCGCGGATGCTTGGCGGCCTCGGCGCGGTCGATCACGCCGTCGCCGTTGGCATCCAGCGCGGGCCGCTGCGGATGCCCGGCCTGGGCCATGGCGGTGGTCGCGAACAGCGACAGGGCAATGGCGGCGATCAGGGTCTTGTTCGTCTTCATGGTGTTTTCCTCGCGGGCGGCACCAGCGCCGCACTCGCAGGGATCAACGTCCGTGCCCTCGCCCCCGTTGACCCCGCCCCGCGCGGGTTCAGCCTGCGGACAGACACCGGTCGCAGCCGGCGCGACCGCGGGAAGCTATGCTGGCCGCACCGGGAGACGGCTGGCGATGGGCGACAACGACTACCTGCGGCTGTTCCACAGCAGCGAGCACGACTGCGGCTACTGGCCGGACCGCATGGCCCGCGACCTGGTGATCGACCCGCGCGACCCGCGCCTGCCCGCGCTCTACCCGCTCGCGCTGCAGTGGGGCTTCCGCCGCTCGGGCGACATCCTCTACCGGCCACATTGCAGCGGCTGCCGCGCCTGCGTGCCCGTGCGCATCCCCGTGGCCGCGTTCCGCCCGGACCGCAGCCAGCGCCGCACCCTGGCCCGCAACGCCGACGTGACCGCGCGGGTGCTGCCGGCCGGGCGTACCGGCGAACGCTTGGAGCTGTACCAGCGCTACCTTCGCCACCGGCACCCGGGCGGCGGCATGGACAACCACGGCGCCGCGGAGTTCGACCAGTTCCTGGTCGGCACCTGGGCCGACATCCGCTTCCTCGAACTGCGCCTGCATGGCAGGCTGGTCGCGGTCGCGGTCACCGACCTCGTGCCCGGCGCGCTGTCGGCGGTCTACACCTTCTATGACCCCGGCGAGCAGGCGCGCGGCCTCGGCACGCTCGCCATCCTTCGCCAGGTCGAATGGGCGGCGCGCGAAGGCCGCGACCACCTCTACCTCGGCTACTGGATCCCCGGACACGGCAAGATGGACTACAAGCGCAGGTTCCGCCCCCTCGAGGCCTACGACGGCCGCACGTGGAAGCCCCTGGACCCGGGTGCGGCATGACCCCGTCGCGCACCCTCATGCTCGTCGCCGCCTGCGTGCTGTCCGCGTGCGCGCAGGCTCCCTCACGGACGCAGACCCACGCGCAGGCCCCGATGCCCGAACCGACGATCCGCATCGCCACCTACAACGTCTCGCTCTTCGACGACGAGGCCGGCGGCCTGGTGCGCCGGCTGGACGCGGGTGACGACGCGGCGCGGAAGATCGCCGCGGTCCTGCAGCGGGTACGCCCCGACATCGTGCTGCTCAACGAGTTCGACTACGACGCCGATGGCCGCGCCGCGGACCTGTTCCAGCGCGGATACCTGGAACGGCCGCAGGAAGGCGGCGGGGAGCCGCTGCACTACCCGTACCGCTACCTCGCGCCGGTGAATACCGGCGTGCCCAGCGGCCTCGACCTCGACGGCAACGGCAGCATCGGCGGCGAGGGCCGCGACCGTGGCAACGATGCCTGGGGCTATGGCCTGCATCCGGGCCAGTACGGCATGCTGCTGCTGTCGCGCTTCCCGATCGACGAAGGCGCGGCGCGCGGCTTCCGCCTGCTGAAGTGGAGCGACATTCCCGGCGCGCGCCGCCCGCACGACCCAGACAGCGGCCGGCCGTTCCATCCCGACGAAGTCTGGGCGCAGCTTCGGCTGTCCTCGAAGTCGCACTGGGACGTGCCGGTGAGCACGCCGCTGGGCGTGGTCCACGTGCTGGCCTCGCACCCCACGCCGCCCACGTTCGACGGCCCCGAGAACCGCAACGGCCTGCGCAACCACGACGAGATCCGGCTGTGGCGCGAATACATCTCGCCAGGCGAACGGCCGTGGCTGTGCGACGACGACGGACGCTGCGGCGGGCTGGCGGAGGACGCGCGCTTCGTGATCCTGGGCGACCTCAACAACGACCCGGTGGACGGCGATGGCGAGCACGGGGCCATCGTCGAACTGCTCGAGCACCCGCGCGTGCTGCGCGCGCCCGCGCCGCGCAGCGAAGGCGCCGTGGCCGCCGCGGAGGCCGCCGGCGGCGCGAACACGTCCCACCGCGGCGCGCACGCCCACGACACCGCCAGCCTGCACCCGCGCGTGGGCAACCTGCGGCTGGACTACGTGCTGCCCTCGACCGGCTTCCGCTTCCTCGGCAGTGGCGTGTTCTGGCCGGCCCCGGGACAGCCCGGTGCCGACCTGGTCGAGGCCAGCGACCACAGGCTGGTCTGGGTGGACCTCGCCAACTGATCGGCCCTTCAGCGGGCCGCAGGCTCCGGCGCATGCGGCCGGAACCCGAAGGTGTCCTCCTGCTGGCTGGACACGATCATCAGCACCATGCCGGAGGGCACCATCAGCTCGACCGTCAGCTCCCGGCCTTCCTGGGTCCGGCCGCGCAGCGTCATCTCGACGAAGGCGCCGGCGGTGTCCACCTCCGCGCAGGCCACGTGCGGGCCGACCGGGCTGTCCTGCAGGTAGGGCCTGATCGCATCCCCCAGCATCTCGAGCGCCTGCGGGAAGAAGAAGACCGCGTAGCCACTGTGTCCGTTCATGCACCCCCTCCGGATCGAAGACGCCGCCATGTTCGCAGATCGCCGGGCGCGGCGGCCCCGGCCCATCTTGTCAGATTGATATCTATCTGATATCAGATTGCAAGCAGAGGGAGGGCGTCATGTCACATCCGGTCCGCCCGGCCCGACATGGCCTGCGGAGGGCCGCCACCGGCCCCGCCGGCCCGACCGGTCCCGGCCGGCGCGCCCCGACCCGAACACCATTCCGCGGAGAGTGCTGCCATGAAGGAAAACCACGTCCGTTCGCTGCCCGGCATCCCCATGCTGCTCGTCCTGTTGGCCGCAATCGTGGCCGGCCTGTGGCTGGCCATCGGGTTGAAGATGCTCGTCACGGGCATCGTGGTCACCCTCGTTGCGGCGTTCCTGCTCGCCGGCCTGTACACGCTCGAGCCCAACCAGGCCGCGGTGCTGACCCTGTTCGGCCGCTACGTGGGCACGGTCAAGGACAGCGGCCTGCGCTGGAACAACCCCTTCTACACCAAGAAGAAGATCTCCCTGCGCGTGCGCAACTTCGAGAGCGGCAAGCTCAAGGTGAACGAACTGGACGGCTCGCCGATCGAGATCGGCGCGGTGATCGTCTGGCGCGTGGTGGACTCCGCCGAGGCCGTGTTCAACGTCGACGACTACGAAAGCTTCGTCCACATCCAGTCCGAGGCGGCCCTGCGCGCGATGGCCACCAGCTACTCCTACGACTCGCACGAGGAAGGCCAGATCTCGCTGCGCAGCCACCCGCAGGAAGTCTCGCAGCACCTGCAGGAGCAGATCGCCGAGCGCCTGCATGCCGCCGGCGTCGAGGTGATCGAGGCCCGGATCAGCCACCTCGCCTATGCCCCTGAAATCGCGCAGGCCATGCTGCAGCGCCAGCAGGCCAACGCGGTGATCGCCGCGCGCACCCGGATCGTCGCCGGCGCCGTGGGCATGGTCGAGATGGCGCTGGCCGAGCTGCAGAAGAACGGCGTGGTCGAACTGGACGAGGAGCGCAAGGCGCAGATGGTCAGCAACCTGCTGGTCGTGCTCTGCGGAGACCGCAGCACCCAGCCCATCGTCAACGCCGGCACGCTGTACTGAGGCGGGCGTGGAAGCACTGGTCCCCCTGGTGATCGCCGTGAGCGGCCTGCCCGCATTGGGCATCGCCATCTGGAGTGCGCGGGCGGGAGACCCGTTTTCGCGTGGTACCGCGCTGCGCTGGGCGCTGATCGCACTGTCGATCCTGTGCGGCGCGGCCGCGCTGTACTTCGCCGGCGGCAGCCGCGTCGCATCGACGATGGTGGTGCTGGCGATGGTGCTGGCGGTCAACGGCCTGCTGCTGTCCCTGGCGCTCCATGTGCGCCGCAGCGGACGGGGGGACCCTGGACGATGAGCACGAAGAAGGCCTACCCGCTGCGCATCGGCACCGAAGTGCTGGAGGCCATGCAGAAATGGGCCGACGACGAGCTGCGCAGCCTCAACGCGCAGATCGAGTACGTCCTGCGCGACGCGCTGCGCAAGGCCGGGCGCCTGCCGGGCCCGCAGGCACGCGCGCAGGACGATGGGGAAAAGGAGGCCCGGGAATGAGCCGCCTCGACCGGGACGCGCGGGAATTCGCGCTGGCGCCGTTGTCCCCCACCGCGTTGTGGCTGCTGCCGCTGCTGTGGCTGGCACTGGTCGTGGTGGTGCTCGCGCTGCACCACGAGCGGCTGCTGCAACCTGTGCCCGGCAACCCGGTGCCCGCCTGGCTGATGACGATGGCCGGCCTGGCGCTGGTCCTGGCCGTGCCGTTCCTCCTGCTCCACCTGCGCCACATCCGCATCGTCGACGGGATGCTGTCCATCCGGGCCGCCGCGGTGTTCGCCCATCGCGTGGCCCCGGCCGAACTGGACCTTGGGCGCGCGCGCATCGTCAGCCTCGACGAGCATGACGGGTTCCGGCCGCGCGTGCGGCTGTGGGGCCTGCGCCTGCCCGGCTTCAGCGCCGGCCACTTCCTGCTGCGCAACCGGGCGCGCGCCTTCTGCCTGCTGACCCGGAACGACAAGGTGCTGGTGCTGCCGCGGCACGACGGCCGCCTCATCCTGCTCTGCCCGGAGAAACCGCAGGCGCTGCTGGAAAGGCTGCGCGGGTTGGCCGGAACCGCGGCCCGGTCTTAAGCTGGCGCGATGCGCCGCCAGCCCCGCACCCTGCTCAACACGCCGCACATCGAGCTGTGGCCCGCATGGCTGCTGCGCGCGCGCGGCAACCACGATGCCCGTGTCCTGGCGCGCGCCCGTTGGGTGCTGCGCCGCAAGCGCGACGGCCGCTACCTTGCCGCGGTACTGCCGGAAGGCCTGATGCCGCTCGTGCCGCGCTGGAACCGCGAGCCGGGACTCGACGCGGCGCTGGACGCGCTCGACGCGCTGCCGCCATCGCTGCGCCCCGGCATCGATGCGGTCCCGGAACTGCCCCTGGACCACATCGGGATCCGCCTTGGGCAGCTCGGCATCGACGCCGGCGACTACGCCAGGCGCACCGGGCTTGCCCCCGTCGCCGAGCCGTCGTGGCTGGCGCTGGCCGGCTTCGACCGCTACCGGCGGCCACTGTGGCTGCACGCCGACGCGGCGCGCGCGTGGAAGCACATGCAACAGGCCGCGCTGCGCGACGGCATCGTGCTGGAAGCGATCTCGGGCTGGCGCAGCCACGACTACCAGCTCGGGATCTTCGAGCGCAAGCTCGCGCGCGGGCAGACCCTCGGGCAGATCCTCGAGGTCAATGCCGCACCGGGCTTCAGCGAGCACCACGGCGGCCGCGCGCTCGACATCGGCACACCGGGCGAGCCGCCGGCCGAGGAATCGTTCGAACGCACCGCCGCCTTCGCCTGGCTGCGCAGTCACGCCGGCGGGTTCGGCTTTGGCATGAGCTACCCCCGGGGCAACCCGCATGGCATCGCCTACGAGCCCTGGCACTGGATGTACGCCGGGGGCTGAAGTCACGTCCCGGGCGGGGTTGCGCATGATCAAGGCCTGGCCGGCGCCATCGCATAGACTGCGGGCCATTTCCCGGGTATGCGAACCGCCATGAGCCTCCTGCGCCACTACCGTTTCCGGCCCTCCCTGGTCGTCCTGCACTGGCTGACCCTGGCCCTGCTGGCCGCGGTCTACGCCACCATGGAACTGCGTGGACTGTTCCCGCGCGGCAGCGTGCCGCGCTAGGCGATGAAGACGGCGCACTACTTCCTGGGCCTGGCGGTGTTCGCGGTGACGCTGCTGCGGCTCGTGCTCCGCGCGACCGGCCACACCCCGCCGATCAACCCGCCGCCGCCCGCCTGGCAGGCGGTGCTGGCACGCATCGTCGCGCTGGCGATGTACGCGCTGATGCTGGCGATGCCGGTGATCGGCTACCTGATCCTCGGCGCCGACGGCAAGGCACCGGCCATCGGCGGCTGGTCGCTGCCGGTGCTGGTGCCGGGATCGATGCCCGCCGATGCGCTCGGGTCCTGGCACGAAGGGATCGCACTGGCCGGATACTGGCTGGTCGGCCTGCATGCGGCGGCGGCGCTCTACCACCACCACATCCGCGGGGACAACACCCTGCTGCGGATGTCGCTGCGCCGCTGAGCCCGCGCTTCAGTCCTGCGAACGGTTGGTCGCCGCCTTCGCGCCACCCGCCAGGTCGGCGATGCGCCACAGGTACAGGCTGGCATAGGTGCGGTACGGCCCCCAGCGCCCGCCGCGCTCGCGGACCTCCTTCGGCGTCGGCATCGCCTCCGCGCGGTCCACGTACTGCAGGCCCTTGCGGATGCCCAGGTCGTCCACCGGCAGCACGTCCGGGCGGCCGAGGCGGAACATCAGCATCATCTCCACCGTCCAGCGGCCGATGCCGCGGATCGGGACCAGTGCCGCGACGATGTCGTCCTCGGACATGGAGGCCATCTGCCGCAGCGTCGGGATTTCGCCGCGAGCCTCGCGGGCGGCCAGGTCCCGCAACGCCAGGGCCTTGTTCGCGGAAACGCCGCACGCCCGCAGCACGGCGTCGTCCACGCGCGAGAGCGTGTCGTGGTGCAGCCGCCGGCTGCCGATCGCGGCCTCGACCCTGGCGACGATGGTCGAGGCGGCCTTGCCGCTGAGCTGCTGGAACAGGATCGCCCGCGCCAGCGCGTCCACCGGGTCGAACGGCCGGCGCCAGCGCGGGTCGGGGCCGATCGGGCCGATCCTACGCATCCACGCGCCGAGCCTGCGGTCGCGCCGCACCAGGTGCGCGAACGCGGCCCCGGTGTCGAATCCGCGGGGGTGGCGCGGCATCGGTTTCAGCGCCTCCAGGCCGCCACGGCCTGCAGCAGCCAGCCGGCGATCAGCAGCGTGCCGCCCCAAGGCGCCGGCGCCGACGACCAGCCGAAGAAGGTCTTGCCGGCCAGCGCGCCGCTGAACAGCAGGGTCCCCGCCAGCAGCATCCAGGCCGGGACCGTGCCCAGGCGCCCACGCGGCGCCAGCGCCTGCAGGGCCACGCCGTGCCCGAAGGCGAACGCCGCGGCATACAGCAGACGGGCCCGGGCCTCACCCTCGACCGCGTGCGAGGCATAGGCCGACAGCGCCACGGCGGCCCCGGCGAGCAGGGCCCCCGCCACCGCGGGCCAGCGCGGGGAAGAGTGCGTCGTGCGCATTGCGGTCCTCCAAAACGCATCGCGCCGCATCATGGATGCGGCGCGACGCGGGGTCCAGTCCTCCGGGGCCGGATCACTTGATCGGCCAGAAGACCTCGTACTCGCCGTTCTCGGTGAAGGACTGCTCGATGCCGCTGAGGTAGTTCTCGTACGGACGGCCCGCGATCTCGAGGCCCTGGGTCATCGCCCAGGCGCGCAGCGCGTTGCGGACGTTCTCGAGCTCGGCCATGTAGCCGGTGTACTTCGCCATGGCGACGCGGCCGGGCTCGGTGCGCACGTACTGCACCGGGGCGCCGGACGGGATCTCCACCTTCAGCTCGCCGTCGTCGGCCGCGGCGGCGGAATCATCCTCGCCGGAGCCACGCTTGCGCACGGGCATCGCCACGTCGAAGGTGTAGGCCTCGCGGCCAAGCTCGGCGGTCACGATGCGCATCGGGCCGGCGGCGACCAGGCCGTTGGCCTCCATGACGCGCTTGATCCACTCGGTGTTGGCCTTCATCGACTCCTGGATCTTGAGGTTGTTGCGCTCCACGGCGCCGGCGAACACGACCAGCAGGTTCTCGGCCGGGCGCTCGGCCACGGTCATGTCGCGCAGCTTGCTGCCCTCGACGCGGTAGTCCACGTTGGGCACGGAGGCGAGGATGCCCGCCAGGCGGCTCAGGCCGATCTTCATGTCCTCGCCCACGGTGCTGCGCACGTACAGGCCGGAATAGCGCCCCAGCAGGTCCCAGCCGTACTCGACGTTGTACTTCTGGGTGATCTCGATGTTACGGCCGCGGTTGCCGGTGGTCTTCAGCGAGAACTCCATGGTCTTGTTGGAGCCGCGCGCCCTGTTGTCGAGGGCGTAGACCACGCGGTTGTCCGGCTCGCTCTGGGTGATTTCCCAGCTGCCGTTGCCGACATCCTTCTTCTGCGAGGAGTATTCGAGGCGGGCGCCGACGCCGGCCTCGGGTCCGGAGACCTTGATCTTCACCTCGGGGTCATGCAGCACCAGCGGATTCCAGTGGGTGAAGCGCTTGAAGCTGTTGAGGGTGTCGAACACGATCGTGCGATGCCGGTTCGTCTCCACCTGCTCCACGATGGTGCGGCTGGACGGCAGGAAAACTCCCACCAGCAGGAACAACACGGCGACAATCGCCATGGAAATGAGGACTTCGTACAAACGGTTCAGCATTCAGGGAGTCTCCACGTACGATCCGGCCAGCTAAGGGACGCAGGGGCCCAATGCTAGCAATTTTTTGGCCCCCGGACGGGGCCCCGGGTCAGTCCCGCGCGGGGCCCGGGCCCCGTTCAGCGGCCCACGGGGGCGCGGCGGCTAGATCAGCTGCAGCTCGAAGGCCTTGAGCACGGCCCGGGTGCGGTCGCGCACGCCCAGCTTGCTCAGGATGTTGGACACGTGGTTCTTGATCGTGCCCTCGGCCACGCCGAGCGAGTTGGCGATCTCCTTGTTGGAGAAGCCGCCGGCCATCAGCCGCAGGATCTCGGTCTCGCGCTCGGTCAGCGGATCGGGGCGGTCGAGGCTGACGAAGTCGTTGCGCATGTGCTCCAGGCCCGAGAGCAGGCGCTGGGTCACCGCCGGCTGCACCAGCGAGCCGCCCGCGGCCACGGTCCGGATGGCCCCGACCAGCTGCTCCAGCGACACGTCCTTGAGCAGGTAGCCCTTGGCCCCGGCCTTCATCCCGGCCAGCACCAGCTGGTCGTCGTCGAAGGTGGTCAGGATGATGGTCGGCGGCAGGGCGCTGGCCCGGGACAGGGCCTGCAGGGCCTCCAGGCCCGACATCACCGGCATGCGCATGTCCATCAGCACCACGTCGGGCCGCACCCGCGGGATGATCTCGACGGCCTGCCTGCCATCGGCGGCCTCGGCCACAACCTCCATCTCGCCGTCGAGTGCCAGCAGCGACTTGATGCCCTGGCGGACCAGGGTCTGATCGTCGACCAGGCAGATTCGGATCATGGCGTCTCCACGGGGGTCGTCTGGGCGGCCGTTTCCGGCCGGTGGGGTTGCTCCCGGCCGGCGCCGCCGGGAGCATCCTGGGCCGCCGCGTCGTCGAGCGGCAGGCGCAGGTGCACGGCGAAGCCGTTGCCGGGGGAGGTCTCGATCCGCAGCGTACCGCCATGCACGGCCAGCCGCTCGCGCATGCCCTGCAGGCCGTTGCCCGGGACCGCCGCCTCGGCGCCCCGGCCGTCGTCCCGGGCGACGAGCTCGACCGCATGCCCGTCGATCCGGTAGTGCAGCCGCAGGACGGAAGCCCCGGCGTGGCGCACGGCGTTGGTGATGATCTCCTGTGTGCAGCGCAGCAGCACGTGCGCGCGCTCGGGGTCGTCGAACTGGAAGCTCGGCGGCATGTCCATCTCGATGCGCAGCCCCGGCACATTGTCGGCCAGCGGCAGCAGGGTGGCGCGCATGTCGATGGCGTCGTCGTCACGCAGGCGGCTGACCGCCTCGCGCACGTCGCTCAGCAGCAGCTTGGCCAGGGTATGGGCCTGGTTGACGTGCTCCTGCGCCTGCCCCTGCACCAGATGGCTGGCGACCTCCAGGTTCAGGCTCAGCGCGGTGAGGTGGTGGCCCAGCAGGTCGTGCAGTTCCCTCGAGATGCGGGTGCGCTCGTTCACCCGCACGCTTTCGGCCAGCAACGCGCGGGTGGCGCGCAGTTCCGCGTTCAGGCGGCGCTGCTCCTCGCGGGCCTGTGCCTGCTGCCGCGCGACCATGCCGGTGACGTAGGCGAAGCCGGTGAAGCCCACGTACAGGCTGGCCTGCAGCGCGGCCTCGCCCAGGGTGAACCCGAGCCCGGTGACGTAGACCGGGATGATGACCAGCTCGCACAGCACCAGCAGCGCGACCCCGGACTTGAGCGGCATCAGCCAGGGCAGCACGCAGGCCATCACCATCAGCAGGATGCTGCCCAGCCCGCTCTGGCTGCTGTAGCTGATCGCGATCGCGCTGGTGGCCAGCAGCACCACCAGGCCGAGGCCGAACGGGCTGGTCCGGCGGCGGCCGAGCCCCCGGGTCAGCCACGCATAACACAATCCGAACGTTCCCCAGGCGACCCAGACCCGCCAGCCCGCCAGCAGCGGGCCGGAATCGCCGTCCCCGCGTACCGACAGCAGCAGCAGCGGCAGCCCGATCACGCCCCACGTGAACAGGCCGGCGTAGCGCAACAGTCGGTTGTGGTCGAAGCGCGGGAGCATCGCGGCCCATGTTAGGCGCAATCCGGGGGGCCGGAAGCCTCGAAAGTCATGTCGCCGGGTCGCCCGTCCCGGCAGCCCATGCGATAATCGGCCCCCGGGTGCGACGCGGCCGTCTCCGGGCGCCATCGCCGTATCCTCGTCACAGGAACGGCGCCCACCGCCGCAAGCCGGAAGTCCCTGGAGTCAGGAATGTCGATCGTCGTCCGCGACGTGCGCGAGCACGAGCTGGATTCCATCCTCGCCCTCAACAACGCCGCCGGCCCCGCCATCCTGCCGCTCGACGCGGCACGGCTCCGCTGGTTCTACGAGACCGCCGAATATTTCCGGGTCGCCGAGCGCGATGACACCCTCGCCGGCTTCCTGGTCGGCTTCGGTTCCGGTGCCGACCACGACAGCAGCAACTTCCGCTGGTTCCGCGAGCGGTATGAACATTTCTTTTACATCGACCGCGTGGTGGTCGCCAGCCGCCGGCGCGGCGGCGGCGTGGGCCGCGCGTTCTACGCCGACGTGCAAAGCTACGCCGAGCTGCGCTACCCGCTGCTGGCCTGCGAGGTGTTCCTGGAGCACGACACCGACCCTGTGCGCCTGTTCCATGGCAGCGTCGGGTTCCGCGAGGTCGGCCAGCACGTCATGGAGGAAAACGGCATCCGGGCCTCGATGCTGACCAAGGACATGAGCTGCACCTACGACTGGGTCCGCCGCGAATACGGCGACGCCCTGCCGGACGTGGACTGGCTGGCACGGCCGCGCACGCCGGCTGCCGCCGCCCCGTACCGGACCGCGGGGGCCCGGGCATGAGCCACGCGGCTTCCGCCATGAACTACGAACCCGCGGGCGAACTGAAGATCGGCCAGGTCGGCATCGCCAACCTGCGCGTGCGCACGCTCGACGTGCAGCGGCTGGCCGACGAGATGCGCGAGCGGGTCGCGCGGGCGCCGATGCTGTTCGCGCGCGCCGCGGTGATCGTCGACTTCGGCGCCCTGCCCGCCCTCCCCGACACCGCCACCGCCCGGGCCCTGCTCGACGCCCTGCGCGACGCCGGGGTACTGCCTGTGGCACTGGCCTACGGCAGCAGCGAGAACGAGAAGCTGGCCGTCGAACTGGGGCTGCCGGTGCTGGCCAAGTTCCGCGCCCAGTACGAGCGCGAGGCCGCCGCCGCTGCGGCCGCCGCGCCCCAGCCGGAGCCCCGCAGGGCCGCGGCCGAGCCTCCCCCGCCGCCCCGCCCGGCCCCGGCCGCCCAGCCCGGCCTGATCCAGGCCGGCCCCGTCCGCTCCGGCCAGCAGGTCTACGCCGAGAACCGCGACCTGACGATCCTGTCCTCGGTCGGCCCGGGCGCCGAGGTCATCGCCGACGGCTCGGTCCACATCTACGGCCCCCTGCGCGGGCGGGCGCTGGCCGGCGCCCAGGGCAACGAGAAGGCCCGGATCTTCTGCCGCGCCTTCCACGCCGAGCTCGTGGCCGTGGCCGGACACTACAAAGTGCTGGAAGATATCCCCGCCGAGCTGCACGGCAGGCCCGCACAGGTCTGGCTGGAGAACGGAGAACTCAGGATCGCCGCGCTCGACTGACCGCGGCACCCCCGCGAGGAACACAAGATCCAAGGAGACGTGTTTTGGCAGAAATCATCGTGGTCACCTCTGGCAAGGGCGGCGTCGGCAAGACGACCACCAGCGCCAGCATCGCTTGCGGTCTGGCACGCCGCGGCAAGCGGGTCGCGGTCATCGACTTCGACGTCGGCCTGCGCAACCTCGACCTGATCATGGGTTGCGAGCGCCGCGTGGTGTACGACTTCGTCAACGTCGTGCAGGGCGAAGCCACGCTGAGGCAGGCGCTGATCAAGGACAAGCGCTTCGACAACCTCCACATCCTGGCCGCCTCGCAGACCCGCGACAAGGACGCCCTGACCAGGGAGGGCGTGGAACGGGTGCTCAACGAGCTGGCCGCGGACGGCTTCGAGTACATCGTCTGCGACTCGCCGGCGGGCATCGAGAAGGGCGCGTTCCTGGCCATGTACTTCGCCGACCGGGCGGTCGTCGTGGTCAACCCCGAGGTCTCCTCGGTGCGCGACTCCGACCGCATCCTCGGCCTGCTCGCCTCCAAGACCCGCAAGGCCGAGAACGGCGAGCGCGTGAGCGAGCACCTGCTGCTGACCCGCTACAACCCGGTCCGGGTGGAACGCGGCGAGATGCTGTCGATCTCCGACGTCGAGGAAGTGCTGGGCGTGAAGACCATCGGCGTGATCCCCGAGTCGAACGACGTGCTGGAAGCCTCGAACAAGGGCGAGCCGGTCATCCTCGACATGGAATCCAGCGCCGGCCAGGCCTACGACGACGCCGTCGCCCGCCTGCTCGGCGAGGAACGCCCGATGCGCTTCACCCAGGTGGAGAAGAAGGGCTTCTTCAGCAAGCTCTTCGGGGGCTGAGACATGGGACTGTTCGATTTCCTCAAGGCCAGGAAGAACTCGGCCTCGATCGCGAAGGAACGCCTGCGGATCATCGTCGCGCAGGAACGCACCAGCCGCGACGGCCCCGACTACCTGCCGCTGCTGCAGCGCGAACTGCTCGAGGTGATCCGCAAGTACGTCAGCGTCGACGTCGACGCGGTGAAGGTGGACCTGGTGCGGGACGGCGACCACGACGTGCTCGACATCTCGGTGTCGCTGCCCGACGGACGCACCGCGCCCGCCTCCTGACCGCGTCGCCCCGCGCCTCCCGGCCGGCACCACACCCGGATGGACAGCTCGCCCGACGTCCTGCGCCTGCGCGACATCTCCTTCGACGACGCCTCCGCACTGCTCGCGCGCCACGGCCTGCGCCTGCACCTGGTCGCCGACGGCGAACCGATCCCCGGCAGCTACTGGGGCGAACCCGAGGCCGGCATCATCGGCAGCGACGTGTACGCGCGCGGAGATACGCCCGTGCATTCGCTGCTGCACGAGGCCTGCCACCTGATCGTGCTGCCGCCCGGGCGGCGCGCGCAGGTGCACACCGACGCCACCGACTCCATCGCCGAGGAGGACGCCACCTGCTGCCTGCAGATCATCCTCGCCGGCGAACTGCCGGGCGTGGGCCGCGACCGGCTGATGGCGGACATGGACGCGTGGGGCTATACCTTCCGGCTGGGCTCGGCGCGGGCCTGGTTCGAACGCGATGCCGAGGACGCCCGGGCCTGGCTGCGCGAGCGCGGCCTGCCCGCCGACTGACGCCGGCCCGGGAGGCCTGACACGAGGACCGCCCCATGCCCCGCCCCCAGCAGGACCCGCCCGCTTCCCCGGAAACCCGCTGGCAGGGGCTGGAGCTGCTCGGACGCGGCTACAGCCGCCGGTGCGTGGTCGACCCACGCGACCCGGGCCGGTGCCTGAAGTTCGAACTGGCCGACCCCGGCAAGCGCCCGCCCGGCCCGCTGCGCCGCCTGCGCCTCGCCCTGGCCCGGCGCTGGCCCCGCTTCGGCGACAACGCCCGCGAGCTGCGTGCCTGGCGCTGGCTGCAACGGCGGCTGGGACCGGAAGCCGCGCAAGCCCGCTTCGCCCCGGTCGAGGGACTGGTCGACACGCCCTGGGGCCCGGCCTTGCGCTGCCGCCTCGTCCGGCTCCCCGACGGCCGGCCGGCACCGAACCTCCACGCCTTCCTGGCCGGCCGCTCCGACTGGCAGGTCGAGGACCTGTGCGCCGCCGTCGAGGACTTCGCCGCGTTCCTGCGCCGGGAACGCCTGCCGCTGTTCGACCTCAACCCGGGCAATTTCGTCGTGGTCCCCGGGGATGGCGGCCATCCGCGCCTGGTCTGCGTGGACGCCAAGTCGGTGCTGGCCAGCAAGGAGGTCGTGCCCCTGTCGCGCCATGTCCCGTCCCTGCGCGAACGCAAGATCACCCGCCGCGCCGCGCGCCTGTGCCGGCGCCTGCGCGAGGCCGCCCCCACCCTTGCGCCTGCAGCCACCGGCCACTAGCCTGCCGGTTCCCGGTCGATCCGACCCGATTGCGAGCCAGAACCGTGAAGTACCGTCGTCTTCTCATCGCCACCGCGCTCGTCGCCTGCCTGGCCTCGCTGGCCGGCTGCGGGCGGCAGGAACAAACCGTCGCCACGGCCCCGGACGGGGAAACCGCCGACCAGTTCATCGCCCGCGTCAACGCCGAGATGAAGGCGATGTTCCCGGAGCTGAGCGCGGCGCAGTGGCTGTCGAGCACCTACATCAACGATGACAGCCAGCTGCTGGCCGCCAAGGCCAACGAGAAGTTCCTGTCGAAACTCAACGAATGGATCGAGCAGGCGCGCCGGTTCGAAGGGCAGGAGATGTCGCCGGAAACCGCGCGCGCGATCACGCTGCTCAAGCTCAGCACCGCGATGCCGGCGCCGAAGGATCCGGACAAGCTCGCCGAGCTGGCCATGATCGCCGCGAAGATGGAGGGCATGTACGGCGCGGGCACGTACTGCAAGGACGAAGGCGGTTCCCGGAACTGCCGCCAGCTCGGCGAGCTCGAGGACGTGCTGCGCAACAGCCGCGACTACGACGAGCAGCTCGACGCCTGGCAGGGCTGGCACACCATCGCCCAGCCGATGCGCCAGGACTACCAGCGCTTCGTCGAGCTGGTGAACGAAGGCGCGCGCACCCTGGGCTTCGCCGACGCCGGCGAGATGTGGCGCGCCGGCTACGACATGCCGCCGGCCGAGATCGCCACGGAGACCGACCGGCTGTGGGGCCAGGTCAAGCCGCTGTACGAGCAGCTGCATTGCTACACCCGCACGCGCCTCGAGGCCCGCTACCCGGGCAAGGGCTCGGTCAACGGCCTGCTGCCCGCCCACCTGCTCGGCAACATGTGGCAGCAGGACTGGGGCAACCTCTGGGACATCCTCGCCCCCTACCCCGAGTCGCAGGCCGGCAGCCTGGACATCACCGGCGCGCTCGAGCGCCGCTACCAGGCGGGCCTGAACAGGCTGCTCTCGCAGCAGAACGCGCTGATCAGCGACACGAAGCGCGCCGAGGTCGTCCGCCAGGCCGAGCTCGACATCGCCATGGAGATGACCCGCATGGCCGAGGGGTTCTACACCGGCCTCGGCATGCTGGAGCTCCCCGGCAGCTACTGGCGGAAGTCGCAGTTCATCAAGCCGCGCGACCGCGACGTGGTCTGCCACGCCAGCGCGTGGGACATGAACATGGGCGGCGAGGACGGCAAGTCCCCCGACGTGCGCACCAAGATGTGCATCAAGCCGAACGAGGAGGACTTCACCACCATCTACCACGAGCTCGGCCACGTCTATTACTACCTCGCCTACAACCACCTGCCGCCGCTGTTCCAGGGCGGCGCGCACGACGGCTTCCACGAAGCCATCGGCGACACCATCGTGCTGGCGATGACGCCGAAGTACCTGCAGTCGATCGGGCTCGTGGGTGAACAGACGCAGAGCCGCGAGGCGCTTATCAACGCGCAGATGCGCATGGCGCTGGCCAAGGTCGCGTTCCTGCCGTTCGGCCTGATGATCGACCGCTGGCGCTGGGGCGTGTTCGACGGCTCGATCACCCCGGACCGCTACAACCAGGCCTGGTGGGAACTGAAGGCGAAGTACCAGGGCGTGGCCCCGGTGCAGCCGCGCGGCGAGGAATTCTTCGACCCGGGCGCCAAGTACCACGTGCCCGGCAACACGCCGTACACGCGCTACTTCCTCTCCCACATCCTGCAGTTCCAGTTCTACAAGGCGCTGTGCGACGCCGCCGGCCACCAGGGCCCGCTGTACGAGTGCACCTTCGCCGGCAGCAGGGAAGCGGGCGAGAAGTTCTGGGCGATGCTGTCGAAGGGCAACAGCCAGCCGTGGCAGCAGACGCTGAAGGAGCTGACCGGCACCGAACGCATGGACGCCTCGGCCGTGCTCGAGTACTTCGCGCCGCTGAAGGAGTGGCTGGAGCAGCAGAACGAAGGCAGGCAGTGCGGCTGGACCGTCCCGGCCGCCGCCAACTGATACCTGCGCCCCCGATCGTGGACGGGGCGGGCTTCGGCCCGCCCCGTCGTTTTTTCCGCGCCGGGGACATGCCGCATACTGGATCCATGGAACAACGCACAGGCACCGTCGAACCCTGCCTCCTTCCCCAGCCTGCCGCCACGGCGTCCGCCCTGCCGGCACGGTTCTACGTGGATCCGGCGATGGCCGCGCGCGACCGCGAAGCGGTGTTCGACCGCAGCTGGCAGCTGGTCGCGCATACCGGCCGCCTCGCGGAACCGGGCGACCACGTCGTCGTGGACTTCGCCGGGCTGCCGGTGATCGCCGTGCGCGATGCGGACGGCACGATCCGGGCCTTCCACAATGTCTGCCGCCACCGCGCCGGCCCGCTCGCCCGCTGCGACGGCCGCGGCGCGAAGGCGCTGCGCTGCCTCTATCACGGCTGGACCTACCGGCTCGACGGCAGCCTGCGTTCCGCCACGGAGATGGCGGACGCCGAGGGATTCGACCCCTCCGCGATCCGGCTGCCGGAGCTGGAAGTGCGGGTCTGGCAGGGACTGGTGTTCGCCTGCGCCGGCAAGCCGGCGATGCCGTTCGAGGACCTGGTCGAGGGCATCGGGGCGCGCCTCGGCCCCGGGCGCGACCTCCCCGGCTACGCCTGCCACCGCCACGTGTCCTACGACATCGCCTGCAACTGGAAGGTGTACGTGGACAACTACCTCGAGGGCTACCACGTGCCGCACGTGCACCCGGAACTCAACCGGATGCTCGACTACCGCAGCTACCGCACCGAGACGGCCCGCTGGCATTCGCTGCAGTGGAGCCCGCTGGAAAGCACGGAAGGGCTCTACGGCAACGGCGACGCGCTGTACTACTGGCTGTGGCCGAACACCATGCTCAACATCCTGCCCGGCCGCCTGCAGACCAACCGGGTGGTGCCGCTGGGCGTGGACCGCTGCCGGGTCGAGTTCGACTACTACTACCCGCCCGCGGCCTCGGACGACCCGCGCCGTGACGCGGACCTGGCCTTCAGCGACGGGGTGCAGCAGGAGGACATCACGATCTGCGAGGACGTGCAGCGCGCCCTCGCCTCGGGCTCCTACGAATGCGGACGGCTCAACCCGCTGCGGGAGAGCGGCGTCCACCACTTCCACGAGCTGCTGCGCCAGGCCTACCGGGAAACACCCTGAGCCGTGAGCCCCGGGCGGATGCCGCCTACAGCTGCTCGCCCGGCTCCAGCACGGGCGACTTCGGGCATTCCGCCCTGCGCACCCGGCGGGCTTCCCAGAACCAGAACAGCCAGCCCAGCAGGGTGAAGCAGGCCGCCATGAGCGCGAGCGCCAGCAGCGAGTGGCTCACCAGCGGCGAAAGCACGCCGGCCACCACCGCGTTCAGCACCAGACCGGTGAAGGCCTGCAACGAGGACGCCGACCCGCGCTGGCGCGGGTACATGTCGAGGATGGCGAGCGTGACGATCGGGAACACCAGCGCGATGCCGAACGAATCGAGCATCACCGGCAGGATCGCCCAGGGGACCGACGGCACGTCCACCAGGACGCCGTAGAGCACGTTCGCCGCAACCGCCACCCCGCAGCAGGCAAAGCCGATGTTCGCCAGCCGCGTGCCGCTGATCCTGCCCGCGGCGCGCCCCGACACGTACGACCCGAGCATCATCCCGCTGATCATCGGGATGAAGAACCAGCCGAACTGCCGCTCGCCGAGCTTCATCAGGTCGAGCACGAACGCCGGCGCCGAGGCGATGAACAGGAACAGCGCCGCGAAATTGAACGCGGCGGCCGCGGCCAGGCGCTGGAAACGCGGATTGACGAAGATCGCCGCGTAGTCGCGCAGCAGCCGCCCCGGCGCCAGCGACACCCGCGCCCCGCGCGGGTGCGTCTCCGGCAGCCAGGCCCACGTCGCCGCCAGCAGCAGCACGGAGAACCCGACCAGGAACCAGAAGATCAGCGGCCAGCGCCCCCAGCCGAGGATCCAGCCGCCGACCACCGGCGCGATCGCGGGCGCCACGCCGAAGATCATCGACACGCGGCTCATCAGGCGCTGCGCGTCGTCGCCATGCAGCACGTCGCGGATCACCGCCCGGCCGACGATCAGGCCGACACCCGCCGACAGCCCCTGCAGCGCGCGGAATGCCAGCAGCGCCGGCAGGTCGCGCGCCAGCGCGCAGCCGGCCGAGGCCAGCGTGAACACCGCCAGCCCGCCGAGGATCACCCGCCGGCGGCCAAGCGCGTCCGACAGCGGGCCGTGGACCACGCTCATCAGCGCATAGGCGACCAGGTAGGCGCTGATCGTCTGCTGCATCGCCACCTTGTCGGCGCCCAGGTCCACGCCCATCGCCGGGAACGCGGGAAAGATGGTGTCGATCGAAAACGGGCCGAACATCGCCAGCCCCGCGAGCAGCAGAGCAAGGCGGCGCAGGTTGGGCGTGCGGGCATTCATGCGGGGGCGGGGACAGGCGGGCCGGCCATCCGGGAAGCCGGGGCCGGCGGCAGGCGGGAAATCACGGCAGGACAACCGGGAAGGGAGCGCATTATCCCGGACCGTGCGGGCCGCCGGGGAGTGCCGCGGGGCACCCCCAGCCCCGCGGTATAATCGGATTGGCAATCCGGAGGGAGAAGCCGCGCGCGCCTGCAGGGAACGCGTGGCTGCCGAAGGCGCAAACGCCCGTAATCGCTCAGGCCCGATACCACCGGTTGCGACAACACTCTGGAGAGACCGCCCGGCATCCGCCGGAACCGGCGCCGAAGGGGCACGAAGCGCGGCCTGCCTGCGCTTCCAAACTCTCAGGCAAAAGGACAGAGGGGCACCCGCTCGTGCGCGCGCGCACGCCCGCCAGCCACGCCTCCGGATCCTTGCCATGCCCACGCCCTCCCTGCGCGACCTCGAACACCACTCCGCCTTCGTCGAACGCCACATCGGCCCCAACGACGCCGAAATCGCGCACATGCTGCGCACGGTCGGCTACGACTCGCTCGACGCGCTGACCGAGGCCATCGTCCCCTCCTCCATCGCCAGGACCGGCACGCTGGCGCTGCCGGAAGGCATGACCGAGGAGGAGGCGCTGGCGAAGCTGCGCGCCATTGCCGCGAAGAACCAGGCCTGGCGCAGCTTCATCGGCCAGGGCTACTACGGCACCCACACGCCGAAGGTGATCCTGCGCAACATCCTCGAGAACCCGGCCTGGTACACCGCCTACACGCCGTACCAGGCGGAGATCTCGCAGGGCCGGATGGAGGCGCTGATCAACTTCCAGCAGATGTGCGCCGACCTCACCGGCATGGACATCGCCAACGCCTCGCTGCTGGACGAGGCGACCGCTGCCGCCGAGGCGATGGCGCTGGCCCGCCGCGCCTCGAAGTCCAGGTCGAACGTGTTCTACGTCGCCGACGACGTCCACCCGCAGACGCTGGAGGTCGTGCGCACCCGCGCCGACGGCCTCGGCATCGAAATCGTGACCGGCCCGGCGGCGGCCGCCGCCGCCACCGACAGCTTCGGCGTGCTCGTCCAGTACCCGAACACCTTCGGCCGCATCGAGGACCACTCCGCGCTGGCAGAAGCCGTGCATGCACGCGGCGCACTGCTCGCGGTCGCCACCGACCTGCTCGCGCTGACCCTGGTCACGCCGCCGGGCGAATGGGGCGCCGACATCGTGGTCGGCAACTCGCAACGCTTCGGCGTGCCGTTCGGCTTCGGCGGCCCGCACGCGGCGTTCATGGCCTGCCGCGACGCGTTCAAGCGGCAGATGCCGGGCCGCCTGATCGGCGTCTCGGTGGACGCCGAGGGCAACCCAGCCTACCGCCTCACCCTGCAGACCCGCGAGCAGCACATCCGCCGCGAGAAGGCGACCAGCAACATCTGCACCGCGCAGGTGCTGCTGGCGGTGATGGCGGCGATGTACGCCGTCTACCACGGCCCCGAAGGCCTGACCCGCATCGCCCGCCGCGTGCACCGCCAGGCGGCGATCCTCGCCGCGGCCCTGCGCAGGGCGGGCGTGACCGTCGACGGTGACTTCTTCGACACCCTGCACGTCACCGGCGTGGACGCGGAGCAGATCCACCGCCGCGCCGCCGAACGCCGCATCAACCTGCGCCGCATCGACGCCACCAGCGTCGGCGTCAGCCTCGACGAGACCGTCACCCGCGACGACCTCGTGGCGCTCGCCGCGACCTTCGGCGCCGACCTTTCCGGCGACGCCATCGACGCGCTCGACCGCGAGACCCCGGACGCGCTGCCCGCGGGCCTGCTGCGCACCTCGAAGTTCCTGACCCACCCGGTGTTCAACACCCACCACAGCGAGCACGAGATGCTGCGCTACCTGCGCCAGCTCGCCGACAAGGACCTCGCGCTGGACCGCACGATGATCCCGCTGGGCTCGTGCACCATGAAGCTCAACGCCACGGCGGAGATGATCCCCATCACGTGGCCGGAGTTCACCGACATCCACCCGCTGGCGCCGGCCGGGCAGGCACAGGGCTACCACGAGCTGATCGACGGCCTGGAGGCGATGCTGGTCGAGATCACCGGCTACGACGCGGTCAGCTTCCAGCCCAACTCCGGCGCGCAGGGTGAATACGCCGGCCTGCTGGCGATCCGCGGCTACCACCGCTCGCGCGGCGAGGGCCACCGCAACGTCTGCCTGATCCCCGCCTCGGCGCATGGCACCAACCCGGCCAGCGCGCAGATGGCCGGCATGAAGGTCGTGGTCGTCGAGTGCGACGCCAATGGCAACATCGACATCGACGACCTGCGCGCCAAGGCCGAACAGCATTCGGCCAACCTGGCGGCGCTGATGATGACCTACCCCTCCACGCACGGCGTGTTCGAGGAGGACGTGGTCGAGATCTGCGAGATCGTCCACCGCCACGGCGGCCAGGTGTACACCGACGGCGCCAACCTGAACGCGCTGGTCGGCATCGCCAAGCCCGGGAAGTGGGGCTCGGACGTCTCGCACCTGAACCTGCACAAGACTTTCTGCATCCCGCACGGCGGCGGCGGCCCCGGCGTCGGCCCGTGCGCGGTCAAGTCGCACCTCGCGCCGTTCCTGCCACGCGGCCACCGCGCCGCGCAGGGCTCCACCGGCATGGTATCCGCCGCCGGGCACGGCAGCGCCAGCATCCTGCCGATCTCGTGGATGTACATCGTGCTGATGGGCGCCGCCGGCCTGCGCAAGGCCACCCAGGTGGCGCTGCTCAACGCCAACTACATCTCCAAGCGGCTGGCGCCGTACTACCGCACGCTCTACACCGGCCGCAACGGCCTGGTCGCGCACGAGTGCATCCTCGACATCCGCCCGCTGGAGAAGGCCACGGGCGTGACCGCCGAGGACATCGCCAAGCGCCTGATCGACTACGGCTTCCACGCGCCGACGCTGAGCTTCCCGGTGTCGGGCACGCTGATGGTGGAGCCGACCGAGAGCGAGTCGCTGCACGAGCTGGACCGCTTCATCGACGCGATGATCCAGATCCGCGAGGAAATCCGCGCCATCGAGGAAGGCCGGATGGACCGCGAGGACAACCCGCTCAAGAACGCGCCACACACCGCCACCATGGTCGCCGCAGGCGAGTGGAAGCACGGATACCCGCGCGAACAGGCCGCGTGGCCGCTGGAGAGCCTGCGCCGGCAGAAGTACTGGCCGCCCGTGGCGCGCGTGGACAACGTGTACGGCGACAAGAACGTGTTCTGCGCCTGCATCCCGGTGGATGCCTGGCGCGAGGAGCCGGCCGGGGCCTGATCCCGTCCCCGTGGAAGGCGGGCAGCCGCCCTCCACGGGGCCCGCCGGGCCCGGCACGGGCAGGAAAAAAAACCGGAAACTTGCATCATCCGCGTGGTTTCACGAGGATGTTGCCTTGTTCCACGTATTTTCCAGGGAGGTTCGATGACCGCAATCCGCGGCCAGAGCGCCGGTTCCCGTTCCGTCCCCGTCCCCTCCACCCGCGCCACGACCGCAGGCAGCGTCCTCGTCGACGAGCACACCGGCCTGCAACAGGTTCGCATCGTCCGCCACCCCGTCTTCGGCGGCCAGCTCTACCTCGATGGCGACCTGCAGATCTCCGAGTCCGATTCCGCGTACGGCATCGCCATGGTCAGCCCGCTGCTGGGTCTTGGCCGGCTCGAGCGCGTGGCCATCCTCGGCGGCGGCGACGGCGGTGTGCTGTGCGAGCTGCTGCGCACCCTGGAGCCGCTCGGCCACCTGCCGCGCGAGCTGACGATGGTGGAGATCGACGCGCGCGTGATCGAGCTGTGCCGTATCCACCTGCCCGCGGTGTGCGGCGACGCCTTCTCGCATCCCGGCGCGAATGTCGTGATCGGCGACGCCTTCGCCTGGATCGCGCAGGCACGCGGCCTGGACGCGGTCATCTACGACCTGACCATGGACCCGGTGCGCGAGGACCAGCCGCGCGACGCGTTCGTCGCCGAGATCGTGGCACTGGTGGCCCGCGCCCTGCGTCCCGGCGGCGTCTTCAGCATGCAGTGCTGTGGCCACGGCCGTGCCGATCCCGACGACCGCGCCGAGCGCAGGCGCCTGCTGCCGCTGATCCGCCAGACCGTGGACGCGCACTTCGTGGACCGATGCGAACAGGACGTGCTGGTCCCGTCCTACCGCGACCTGTGGACCTTCCTCAGCGCGCGCAAGCCCGGCTGAGCGGCTTCACAACCGGGCGAAGGAAAACAGCTCCGCCAGCGGGTGCTTCCTGCGCTCGACCAGCGCGCGCAGGAGCCCGGCACCCGCCATCGAGTAGGTGATGCCGTTGCCGCCGTAGGCCATCGCGAACAGCACGCGCGGGCCGTGCTGGGCATGCGCACCGAAGAACGGCAGACCATCCTTCGTCTCGGCGAAGGTCCCGGCCCACGAGAACGCCGGGCGCAGCGGCAGGTGAGGGAACAGCTCCCGCACCTGCTTCTCCAGTTTCCGTGCCTTCTTTTCCACCCGTGCATCGCGCCGCGCGGGGATGTCGATGGCATCGTCCTCGCCGCCAACGAGCAGGCGGCCATCCCCCGTGCTGCGCATGTACAGGTACGGCCGCGCCGACTCCCACACCATCGTCCGCCGCAGCGGCCCGAGCACTTCCGGGTCGATCGGGTCGGTGATGAAGGCGTAGCTGCTGCGGTTCGCCGCCACGCGCCTGCGCAGCCAGCGCTGGTTGGCGTACCCGGCGGCGAGGATGGCATGGCCGGCGCGGATCACCACGCCGTCCTCCGTCCGCAGCGTTACGCCGCGGCGCGTGGTCGTGATCTCCCCGACCGTGGTGCGGTCATGCACGCCAACGCCACGCCGCGCCAGCCTGGCCAGCGTGCGCCAGGCCATGCGGTAGGCGTCGATGAAAGCGCCCGTCCTGCTGAGGATCGCCGCGGGCCGGTCGATCCCGTACACCTGCCGCAACGCGCCCTGCTCCAGCCATTCCACGTCGAATCCGTGCTTCCTGCGCAGCTCGAATTCCCCGCGCAGGTCCTTGCGGTGCTTCCGCCTGCTGGCGAAGTAGAGGCTGTGCGCGCGGGCGAAATCCACGTCGCGCACCTCGCGCGCCAGCTCCCCGAGCGCCGGGATTGCCTCGGCGCAGGCACGGTACGCCAGCACCGCCGCGCCCTCGCCGTAGCGCTTCGCGAGGTCCACCATGTGCGTGTCGATCTCGTACTGCAACAGCGCCGTGCTGGCCGCCGTGCTGCCCCAGCCGATGTCCCGCTGCTCCACCACCACGACCTCATGGCCGTGGCGCGCGAACTCGCCTGCGACCAGTGCCCCGGTGATCCCGCCGCCGACCACCACGACGTCGCAACGCACGTCCTCCCGCAGCTGCGGGAAGGCGTACATCAGCCCGTTCTTCACCGCCCAGAACGGATAACCGCTCTTCAGGTCCATGCCGCGCACCTCCGCCGTGGGGAAGCCCAGCGTAGGCCAGGCGGAGTGAAGCCCCCTTCATCCATGGCGGCCGCAATCCACGCCCAGGCGGGGAGTGCACCATCCATGTATTGCTCCGCGTCCCCGTCCGGCGGTGGGACCGGCCGGATCACGTCGATCAGCACGCCATTTACTGCTGCTCGAAGCCCCGGCAGTCCCCGGTGTGGACGTGATGGATACGATCGACGCTGCCGGGCAGGCCGGACACTGCGCGAGGCCATGGACGCCGGCCTGCTGCGGCGACCGCCTGGGGAACCGCTGGCCGCGTTGCTTTAGGCCGCATCCGGTCGCGCCGTCCGGGCACTGGCCGAAGGCGCGGACCGCGAAGCGTGGCAGGCCGCGCTCGACGCCCTGATCGATGGCCCTGCGCCGCGCTGGCCGGGTGCTCAGCTTCCCGTCCGCGGCCAGGCCGGAACTCCGCCATCGAAACCGCCCGACGCGACCCACTCCCGCGTGAACGCACGGAACGCCTG
>Ga0207874_1000263_pt1 | contig 78708 bp, 54 predicted proteins | sample HigsolmetaAR201D_FD_184833 | JGI IMG/M metagenome (GOLD analysis project Ga0207874, IMG submission 184833) | Ionic liquid and high solid enriched microbial communities from the Joint BioEnergy Institute, USA - AR20-1-D (SPAdes) (version 2) ...
AGCTTTTTGGGCACGCTCTTACGGAAGCACGCAAGATCCTGGCTGAACGTGAGGCGCGGCACATCCCGTCCGGCGAGTTTTGGCGATGGGCGTTTCACCCGACCGTTTTGGACGCGCTGTGCCGATTTCGAGAAGCATTTTTGGAGGACTGCACTTCGGACGCACGTATCGCGCTCCGCGGCATCATCCTGGGTGCGCTGCATGGCCCGAAGCAAAAGACATTCCCAAGTTACTTTTCCAACCAATGTCCCCGCACTTATGCACCAAAGCCTGCCTATGCAGCACGATTCTGGCAGGAACGGGGGCTTGTGCCCGAGCCCGTCGATGTCTTGGCGGTGATCCAACGAAGGGCGAAACGTTATTACGCAACATGTTCTGACATCTCGGGAGCTGTGCGATTAGCAGACAGCCGAAAGGTCGAGTCGCTTCGGCCAGAAACACCAGAAACCCTTTTCAACTGGGTGATTACCTCGCCCCCGTACTATGGCATGCGGACCTACATCCCCGATCAGTGGCTCCGCAATTGGTTCGTCGGTGGCCCCGACACTGTCGACTACACAAGCCGCGACCAGATCGCTCACTCGAGCCCTGAGGACTTTGTTGCTGATCTGCGCCAGGTATGGCGCAACGCTGAGAATGTCTGTGCAAAGGATGCCAAGATGGTCATCCGTTTCGGTGGCATAACGGACAGACACGTTGACTCTCTTGAGCTCATCAAGAGCTCCCTGAACGACAGTGGCTGGCACATTACTACGATAAGGAAAGCCGGATCGGCCGCAAAGGGCAGGCGTCAAGCCGATGCTTTCTTGCGCGCGCGAACGACGCCGATGTTCGAGTACGACATATGGGCAGTTCGTCAATGATGCACTTCGATATGCAGAACTACATCACCTGACGGATCGCGAAGATGAACCTCGCCATCCGCGACATTGAAACGTCTTTGGATCTGTAAGCCGCAACTGCCCAATATCAGATCACACAAATTGGAGGAATAAATTGTCTGCGCGCTCTGAACAAAGCCTGGATCGTGGCGACAAGCTTCAACAAGTCAAAGTGTTGATGCTGTCTCTCGTGCCAGCGGGCGGCTCACCAATCGGAAACACCGCACTGCGACGCGAGATCGAAGCACGGCTTGCGGCGGATGGTGTGTTGATCAGCGAAGAGGACTACTGACAAGCTCACAGCGCGCTCGTTGCCCAAGGCCTTCTGGTCAAGGGACAGGGGCGCGGAGGGGCCGTGCAACTCCCTTCGAATGTTGTGAAAGATTCCAGCGCTGGCGCAGAACGCACTCCGTTCGAGTTAACGGTGGAGGAGGGTTCAATCCGCAGTGCAAGTGAAGACCCCGGAAAAATGACTCGGGCACAGAAGGCACATGCGGTCGCAAAACGCCAGACGGCAGGAGATGATGCCACCCAGATCCTCTCCTACCGCCACAGCGACAAGCAAGTGAACAACCCCGAGGTCGGCATGGTGACCCCGAAGACCGACCCGGATGCCGGCAAGACGCGGTGGGCTTACGACCCGCACCCCGACCCGGCCCTGCAGTTCGCCCCGCAGCGCAGCCGTTTCGAAACGCTGATTGATGACGCGTTCGCCTCGGGCGATGCGGAGCAGATGAAGGCAGGGCTGGAGGAGCTGAAGAGGCTGCAGAGCCCCTACTTCAACTGGGCTGGCAAGGCCGAGCGCACCAGCTTCGAGGTGGACACCGTCAGCCTGCACGTGCACGAGCGCATCGACCCGGCCAGCATCCTGTCGGCCGTGCGCAAGGCCATGAAGGGCGAAGGCAAGAGCAAGGGCATGGAGAAGGCCCTCCAGCCCGGCCTGTTCGACGCGCCGTTCGAGAACCTGCCGCTGCGCGATGCGATCGACTTCTACCGCCACGAGAAAGGCTGGGCCAGCCGCCTGATCGCCGCTGGCTGCCGGACCTGGAATCACTCCCACTCGATTGTCGCTGGCGGTTTGCTGCTGATGTCGTAGACCACGCGGTTGACGCCGGCGACTTCGTTGATGATCCGGGTGGAGATGCGGGCCAGCACGTCGTAGGGCAGGCGGCTCCAGTCGGCTGTCATGAAGTCTTCGGTGTTGATCGCCCGCACAGCCACGGTGTCGGCATATGTCCGCGAGTCGCCCATCACGCCCACGCTTTGCACGGGCAGCAGCACGGCGAACACCTGCGAGGTCTGACGATACAGCCCGGCCTTCTTGATCTCCTCGACCGTGATGTAGTCGGCCTGGCGGATGCGAGCCAGACGTTCCTTGGTCACTTCGCCCAGGCAGCGGACAGCCAGGCCCGGGCCGGGGAACGGGTGCCGCCAGACGATTTCTTCCGGCAGGCCCAGTTGCAGCCCCAGGCGGCGCACTTCGTCTTTGAACAGGTCGCGGAGCGGCTCGATCAGCTCGAACTGCAAGTTGTCGGGCAGGCCGCCCACGTTGTGGTGCAGTTTGATGGTGGCCGCCGGGCCATCGACGGCGGCGCCGCTTTCGATCACGTCGGGGTAGAGCGTGCCCTGGGCGAGGAAGCGGGCATCTTCGATCTTGGCCGCTTCCTCGGCGAAGCAGTCGATGAAGCAATGGCCGATCCGCTTGCGCTTCTCCTGGGGATCGGTGACGCCGGCCAGGGCCTCCAGGAAGCGGTCCTCAGCCCGGACCACGTGCAGGTCGGTTTTGAAATGCTCGCTGAACTCGCGCATCACCGCGTCGGCCTCGTCCTGCCGCAGCAGGCCGTTGTCGATCAGGATGCACGATAGCTGCGAGCCGATCGCCCGATACAGCAGAGCGGCGGTTACGGCCGAATCCACACCGCCGGAGAGACCGCAGATCACGCGGCCATCGCCGACGCGCTGGCGGATCTGCTCGATGGCGTTGTCGGCAAAGTCGCTCAGCTTCCAGGTGGGCCGGCAGCCGCAGACCTTGCGGACAAAGTTGGCCAGCACCTCGCGGCCCAGGGGCGTGTGCGTCACCTCGGGGTGGAATTGCAGACCGTACACCGGGAGCGTGGTGTGCTTGACGGCCGCCAAGGGGCACGTGGCCGTCTGGGCCAGCGGAATGAACGCGGCCGACACGTGCGATACCTGATCGCCGTGGCTCATCCACACTTCGGTGGTTGTCGGCAGGCCTTCGAACAGCACGTCGTCGGCCACGATCTCGCACTCGGCGCGGCCGTACTCGCGGGTGGCAACGCTTTGCACCTTGCCGCCCAGGGTATCGCAGGTGAGTTGCATCCCGTAGCAGATGCCCAGCACCGGAATGCCCAGGTTGAAAATGGCCGGGTCGCAGCGCGGGGCGCCTTTCTCGTACACGCTGGAGGGCCCGCCGGAGAGGATCAGCCCTTGCGGCGCGATCTCGCGGATGCGTTCGGCAGGCAGGTCGTGCCGGACGATCTCGCAGTACACGTGCAGTTCGCGGACGCGGCGGGCGATGAGCTGCGCGTACTGCGAACCAAAATCCAATACCAGCACCTTTTGACTGGCCAGGCTTTCCGAAACCAGGGTTTCTGCCGGCGAATCCGCGGCCATGCTGGGACGCTCCCGTAACTCTTCCCCGCGGGCAACGCGGGGGCCAAAAAACAAAACACCCGTCGGCAAATGGACGGGCGGAAACTGAGAGTATAGAGTGGAGGCTTGGGAATCGTCCAGCGGCCCCGTGCCCCGAAAACCGGGGCAGCGAGCCTGCGGCGCCACCGGCCGACCGGTGTGACGCCGGCCTGATCGGAGCAGCCGTTAAGGCTTGCCACGGCTCGCGGACCGCGAGGGACGCACCGGGGGGACGACGCATGCCCCCTTAGTCGCCTGGAGTTGAGCATGCTGAAAACGTTGATGGTGGGAATCGACGGCTCGGAGTACAGCCGGCACGCCGTCGATTTGGGGATTGCCTGGGCCAAGCGGTTCGACGCCCTGCTGGTAGGCCTGGGCATCGTCGACCAGCCCGGCTTGTGCCAATACGAGGCGGTGCCGCTGGGCGGCGGAGCTTTCAAAGCGATGCTCGACGAGCGCCGGCTCAAGCACGCCACCACGGTGGTGGAACAGACGCTGGAGCAGTTCTCCATTCGCTGCGCCGAGGCGGGCGTGGCGAGCAAGCCGCTGGAAGTGGTGGGCGACCCGGTTCAATGCCTCTCGCTGGAGGCCCAGCGCTACGATCTGATCGTGCTGGGCAAGCGGACCTATTTCCACCTCGACGCCGAGGACACCCACACCGTCGACCAGTTGCTCAAGTCGCCGCCGCGGCCGGTGGTTTCGGTACCGCGCCAAACCAACCAGGGCGATTCCGTGGTGATTGCCTACGACGGCAGCTTGCAGGCGACGCGGGCGGTTCAGGCGTTCTGCACCAGCGGCCTGGCGGCCCTACCCAAGAACATCCACGTGGTGACGATGGGGACCGACAACGTGGCTGCCCACCGCATTGCCGATCGGGCGGTGGAGTACCTGTCCTTCCACGACATCAAGGCCCAGCCGCACGTGATCACCGATGCCGGCGATGTTGCCGCCCGGCTGGCCTTAGCGTTTGAAGAACTGAACGCCTGCCTGGGCGTGATCGGCTGCTACGGCCAATCGGCAATTCGCGAGTTCTTCCTGGGCTCGGTCACACGTTCGATGCTCGAACGGGCGACGATCCCGCTGTTCGTATACCAGTAACCGGCCGGCGCAGGGACGCACGGCAAGAGGCCCAGGTACAAGTCAAGCGGCCCTAGCCATGGCCATTTGCGCCGCCGGGGCTAAGGGCCGTATTGCTCGGTGATGATCTCGATGCGGTGGAGCCGCGTCTTTTCTTCCGAACTGACGGATTTTGCCCGCTCCAGTTCGCGCGAGAGCGCGGCCAGGACCGGCAGTAGCTGGCCGAACCGCAGGTGGTTGTCGTAGTAGACGCGGATTTCGCGCGAAGCCTTTCGGTCGCCGCTGCCCAGCTCGTCGAGTATGGCTTGCACCAGGGCCGGAGTGCTCTCGATTTCGTTGCGATCCAACAGTTGGCGGGCAAGTTTGCCCTGCTTGTCGGCACGCAGCTCGACATAGATCGGCAGCCGGGCTACTGGCGGCTGGCGGTGGCTGCGCTCGGAGTCGAACGGAAACTCGGTCAAATTGCCGATCGGCAAGTTGCGCCGCCAGCGCATCGGCGGCTGTTCCTCGGGTTCGTCTGAAGGGACGACTTCGGCGACGAGCGAGATATGCTTCAGGCCCACTTGCGTGGCGGCTGTCATCAACGAACGCAACGCCCCGCAGGGAAAGTCACGGTCTACGCGCAGGACCAGCCGCGCCAGCACCGTGTGACCAACCGGCTTGTGTTCGCTCTTGCGCATCTGCCGCATGGCATCAACCAAGGGCGTCAGGGGGACGTCGGCGGCTTCGGCATCGAGAGGAACGGGGAACATCTGGCCGTTGATCCAGGCCACGGGGCGGCCATCAACCAGGCCTGCCCAAACCAGGTATCGGACCAGGCCCAGGTCAATCCGCCGCAGGTACTGCTGAACCTGCACCAAGCGGACCGGCGGACGCTGCGGGATTCCGCCCTCGGCGATCCAGTGACCGTTGGGCTGTCGTACCGACCGCAGATGCCAGGCCGGCAGCTCCAACTGCTGCACCTGCCACTTGTCGCCGGAACGTTGGGCCAAGAATTCAACGGCTACCTGGATGCCGTTGATCAACTCGTACATCGCGTTGCCGGTGGCTCGGTCATCCCGTATCTGACACTCGAACGTGACCAGTCTGTGCGGTTGCAACGCCGTCACGTAGCCGTGTTGCGACGACTCCGAATAGACGCCGGCAACCTGTTCCGGTTTGATCCGCTGGTAGGTATTGAACTGCCGGTAGGCTTCGCCAGCCACGTCGACGGTCTCGGGGTCGGCGTACAACAACAGCAGCGAAAATGGTTGGTTGTCGAACGATTGCAGGGCGGGCAGCTCGGGCGATTGCAGCAGCCGTTCAAAATCGGCCACGCTCATGCCAGCCGCCCGCGGCAACTGTCGTTGGATAATGCGGCAAGTGTCCTCGTGGGCAGGGCCGGCAGGCGGGGCAGGTTGCAGCGACTCACCGCAACCGCTGGCCGCAATCAAGAAGGCCCACAACAGCCATCGCTTACTGCGGCACAACCTCCGCATGATATGACAAGACGCCATCTGCAAGTCTCCGGCATCGATCACGCTGCATGGCCGTCGTGCCTTGCCTGCCCGGTCGAGCTTGCGGCCACCTCCGTTCCACCGCTGATTCTATGACAGATGCCGCGGCCAATGCGACCCCGAAGTACCCTCAATTCTGCTGAGGTACCGCCGGACCAACTGGTGAGGGCGGCTAACCAGGTGCGCGGCCGGCTCATGGCCGCGGGCCATGCGAAACTGTGCATGACGTTGCGGACGGCGATACGATAGACGCCAAGACGGAGCCGGTTCCGAGGCTGCGCGGGTGCCCCCTGCCCTGCTCGGCCGGCATCCACGAACCTCTCTAGCTCGGGGGAAACGACATGCTCTTGCCGCACGCCAAGCCTGCCGAGATTGGCCTGGACCCTGGGCAACTGGAGTTGGCGTATCGCCTGCTGGAGCAACGGACCCAGGGGCCGGAAGCTCCGATCCCCGGCGCCTCGCTACTGGTGGGACGTAAAGGCCGCGTGGTGCCGCCGCGTTTCTTTGGCCGTCAGGGGCCCGAGCCGGACGCCGAGCCGATTCGGTCCGATGGCATGTTTCTGATCGCCTCGGTGACCAAGCCGATCACCTATGTGTGCGCGATGAAGCTGGTCGAACGCGGCGAGTTGAACCTCTCCGAACCGGTTGCGCACTACATTCCCGACTTTGCCGCACACCACAAGGAGGACGTGCTCGTCAATCAATTGTTCACGCATACGTCGGGCCTGCCCGACGTGCTGGAGAACAATACCCAATTGCGGCAGCAGCACGCGCCGCTGTCGAGATTCATCGGAGGGGCCATTCGCGACACCGTTCCGCTGTTTCCGCCGGGCACGAATCTCAGCTACCAGAGCATGGGCACGCTGATTGCGGCCGAACTGGTGCAACGCATTTCGGGCAAGTCGATTCACGACTTTATGCGGGAAGAGATTTTTAGGCCTCTGGGGCTCACGTCCATTGGGCTGGGTTCGCGCGGTTTGGACCGCCAGCGGCTCATTCGGGTGCAGTTGCCCAAAAATCTGAAAGACAGCGATTACGGCTGGAATAGTCGCTACTGGCAGGAATTGGGAGCACCCTGGGGCGGCATGTTCGCCGCACCAGAAGACTATGCCGTGCTGTGCCAGCACATGCTGGCCGACGGCGGCGATTTGCTCTCGCCGGCAGCCGCAAGAATGATGACCACCAATCGCCTGAACGATTACCCGGACTTGCCCGAGCCGATTCGCCGCACGAAGCCTTGGGGACTGGGGTGGCAACTGAACCACACGGGGACGCGCGGAAGCTGGAGCGACTTGCTCGACCGCAACGTGTTCGGGCACACGGGAGCCACAGGCACGATGGTCTGGGTGGATCGGGCTCGCGAAGGCTTTTGCGTGCTGTTCACCACGGCGATGTGGAGTCGAGCGTCGTGGCGGTTGGTGAAGATTTCCAGTGCCGTGGCGGCTGCTTTCCGCTAGAGGTGGAAGGCGCCCCCTATCCTGCCCCACCGGCGACTACTTAGGCTTGCGCCGCCGCAATTGCTCGCTGGGGCTTTCCGGCTGCGGGGCGTCGTCGTAGTCGACGATCTCGACGTGGCTCGCCTCGTACTGCGCCAGGAAGGCATCGACCGCGGCGGCCAGCTTTTCCGGCGTATCGTAGGTGCCGTCCGCGATCTGCCTGCGAATCGACGCAAGACGTGCACGGCGTGGGTCGCGCGGTGCAATCATGCGGTTTCTTCCTCTCGTACGACGTAGCGATTGGTTTGGAACGCTTCGAGCCGGACGCGGCGTCCACGCTCGATAAATTGGCTGTCGGCGGCCACGGCATCGACATAGCGCCCCGCCACCAGCACCTTACCGGTGGGACGTAAGGCCGTAGTGGTTGTACCGGTGGCGCCAACCAGGGTCTCGGGGCCGGGCTCGTCGACCGGGGCTGCTTCAGGTTGGGGCAGTTGTGCGGGGGGCTCGGCGGCCAATTCGGGATCGGTCCCGGGAGGAGCCAGAATCAACTTCTGGAACATGCTCCGGCCGCCTGCAAGACGCTTACGCGTCAACATGGCAAAGGCAACGACGGCGGCCCCGGCCACCACCAAACTTAGCACAGTGTTCCGCAGCGAGATCAGGTCGAGCTGCGTTTTGGGGATCGTCACGCGCTGCCCGGCCATGATCAAACCGGCTACGATCAGCAGAGCCCCTGTAAACCCGGTGATGCCAAAACCCGGTATCACGAAGATTTCCAGCAGGACGAAGATCACGCCGGCCAAAAAGATCAGGATTTCGAGCCAACCGGCGGTACCGCCCATCCAGTGGCTCCAGAAATACAGGCCGAAGCACAGGCCCGAAATAACCGCTCCGGCCCCGATGCCCGGCATCTGCAATTCGATGTACAAAGCCACCAGGCCGATCACAAACAGCAGGCCCGTCACCCAGGGCTGGTTGAGGTAGTACACCAGCGAATCGATCCAGGTTTGCTCGATGACCTCGGGCGGCTCGGTCACCTGGTAACGCTGGAGCAGCTCGTCAAAATCCTTAACCGTGGCTTGCGCCAGGCCCAGTTCCACGGCCCGCGTGCCGGTAACCTCCAGAAAGCGGTCGTCCTGCGATTCGACGATCAGGTTGAGCTTCTCCCAACGCTCGCCCTGCGGATCGGCTGCGGCCAGATCCTTCTCGGTCATCAGGGCGACTTCGCCGGTATCGCGATTGCGCACGCGAAAGACTTCGACGTTGCGGTCCACCATCGCCTCGGCCAGTGCCGCTGGGCGGCCCTTGGATTCGGCCAGCGCCCGCATGGTGATGACCACGTCGGAGAACAGCTTTTGCGGCGCAAAACGGAACGCTTCGGCCATGGGATCGAAGGCCATCACGCCGACGTCGCCCAGGCGGGCGTGCGGCGTCATCACGATGTCGTCGCAGCCCATGGCGGTCATGGCCGCGCCGCTCAAGGCCCGGTTGGAAATGAACGCCACCGTACGCGCCCAGTCGATGTCGCGCAGCAGCACCGCCAGGTGCTCGCTTTCCAGCAACAATCCGCCGGGGCTATCGATCCGCACGATGAGCAAGTCCGGGTTCCGTTCCTTGGCAAGCTCGATCCGGCGTCGCAATGAGAACGATGCCAGTTCGTCAATGGGGCCATCCAGTCCAACCACCACGGCTGTGCGTGGGCCTTGAGCCTGGTTGCCGATTGCCTGTTCTGGGGCCGCGGCGTCGGTGCGAACGCCGTCCCCTTTGTTTTCGTCTGCGGGGGCGTTCTGCGCCAGCATGGCTGCCGGCGGCGCTGCGTTCGCGTCAGCCCGACCAATCGGAATTTCGCCACCCCAGGCTATAGTTACGGCCCAGACACCGACCAGCGCGTTGATCCAGCGAGTAATCGAAGCGTACGAACTGCTGATCGCGTTCACTGCGGACCCGCTACCTGGGGGAGAAATCTGCTCGATGCGCACGGTGCCGGCGGTGCAGAAAGCGAAACGCTGGCCGCCTGCTACGATGGTAGACCTCGCCTCGAAGCGGTGTCAATTCGCCGCACTGGGCACAGAGCATGACCCAGGCGGGACACTTGCGCGGCTGAGGGCCGCGTGAGGTGCGCACGGTAAGAAGTTCGAGATGAACGCACGACGGCCGTCTCGCGGCACGCCAAGCCGGCGGCGATGGCTGCCGTTAGAACGTCAGGCCGGCCCGAAAGACAAAGGTGTCGTCGGGTTCAAAGGTGGGGCCGCCGCTGAGATATTCCAGGTGCCGGTTAAAAACGTAACCGGCTTCGAATAGTGCCCCTGGCCCCTGCTCGTTCTTGAGCTCTACGCCCAGTACGGCGCGTGCATCGTAATAGTTGAGCACGTCGCTGCAGCCGCATTTTCGCGCGATAGCCCAACTTCCGCCTCCGAACTCGCCGGCGACATACCACCAGGCTTCGCGATAGTCCTTTTTCCAGAATCGCTTCAAGAAACGGGGCCGGGGCGATACCAGCTCCAGCCGTGTTTCGTCGCTGGGCGTCCACACGATGCCGCCCAGCGGCAGAAATTCCACGTCGTCGCGATCCAGGTACGCCACGCCGGCCACAATCTGCACGGTGGGCGAATACGTCAGCGCGACCAGTCCTCGTGCGCCCAGTCGGAATGCGTCGCGGTGGCTGCCCTCAAAGTCGCTGTAAAGTCCCGGCGTTACCCCCAAGTCGATCAGAAACGCCGGGGTGAACCGTTTCAAGTATCGGATATCGAGGTACGCTTCGTGAAGCTGGCTGGGCACGTCCGTATAGTTTGGCCCCTCCGTCAAGGTCCAGCCGTAACCGGGCGTCAGGATCAGCGGCGAGTCCTCGTTGGGCAGCGGAAAGGCAAACACCGACCGCATGTCCAGCGTGGTCAGGCCCAACTCGTTGCCGCCCACGTACGTGGTCGTAAAGAGCGATTGTTGGTATGGGCCGAGCGAGCGCGGCTTGGGCGGTGGCAGAATCGGCTCGTAATCTTCGTCAAACGTCAGCGGCATTTCCAGCGGCGGATCGGCTACCGAGGGTACCGTGACATCGATATTGGGATCGAAGAACGCTGTCGGCTGATACGGTGAGCCTTCCGTATTGGGCAACGACTCCAACCAGTGCGGTTGCTGAAGCGTGGGAGGAACTACTTCTGCGGAGGCCCAGCCCTGCCGAGGCTGTGGCTGCTGAGACTGGGGCAGCGATGGGGCGAACGTACCTTCGGCAGGCACCGCGCTAAGCGGCGGGAGCGGCCGCACGTCGGCACTGGTGGTGTCCGCAGGCCAGGCGGGATACGCAAGAGGCTGTGACGCGGCAGGCGGTACTTGAGCATGCAGGTGCGCTGCCGCGCTAGCTAGCCAGCAGCCGGCCAGGGCTGCCAGCAAACGCGGTACGCGCCGGACCGTCGACCGTGGCTGATTGCCGCTGGGCCAAGCAATGGTAGCTGTACGCATCGCCCGCCTTCCGCTGCGATCCCACGAGAATTACCACGTAAGGCCAGTCCGGAGCATCAAGGCTTCTTCAGGCTTAACGGTCTGTCCGCTCAGATAGGTGATCTTTCGGTCGAAGGCGAAGCCAAACTCAATAAATCCGCGGCGGCCGCTGACGCCCGAGGCCGGCAGGAACTCCAGCCCCAGGTACACGCGGATATCCTCGTAGTCAAACCCGTCGGAGGCTCCCCACTCGCGTTCGATGGTCCACGAGTCGCCGCCGTATTCGCCGCCCAGGTACCACCACAGCTCGGTGTTGCCCCAGGTGGTGGCCCGACTGGCCAGCTTGGGCTTGGGGAAGTAGATCTCGAATCGAGTATCGGGATTGGGGGTCCAAACCACACCGCCCGCCGGCATAATCTTGACGTTGTAGCGATCGTAATAGATCACGCCGGCCACGATCTCCCAGGTGGGCGAGGTCCGAAAGATCAACAGCGCCTTGCCCTTGATGCGAATGCTCTTGTCGGTGTTGAACGTGTGGAAGTCGGAGTACACGCCCGGCCGCACGGCCAGCTCACTGCGGAACCAGGGCGTAATCACCGGGTTCCAGGCCACGTCGAGCCAGGCATCGTAGGTCTGGGCCGGCAGATCGTTGGGGCTGGAAGGACCATCCCACAAGTGCAGCCCGAAGCCCGGCGTGATCTCCAGCGGGGCCAACTGGTAGCCCAGCGGGAATTGCACGGTGGTGCTGAATTCGAACTCGTGCGCGCCCAGCCGGTTCGCCCCGCCGTTGTTGGCGATGAACGTATGGTTGAATTCCACCTGCTTGAACAGCTGGATCTGGTTCACCAGCGCCTGGTTGGGGTCGTAAACCAGATTGTCGGCGGGGGCTACGGGGGCTGGCGTGTAGATGTCGGCCGGCTCGGCGTACGGGTCCCACGGCTGGATGCCCTGGAGGGTTGCCGTGGGCGGCTGCACCACGGTCGCTGGCGGCTGCGTGGTGACAAATGGCGAATCGGGGATGGGCTGGTAATTCTGAGCCTGCGCGGCGGCAGAGCTAGCGCATGCCAATGCAATGGCCGATAGCGTTGCCAGCAACTGGGGGGCGGCGGGGCGCCGGCCGCGGTTCGTGGCGGCGTTGCCGATCGGCCCCTGGGCTGATGACAGCAGGCAGCGCGCGATCATGGGTCTGCGTCCATTGGCATGCGGGAACTCGCCCACCAGCTCGATCGACACCCAAGCCTCCGATTGCCGGGCGAGTGCGGGACGCCGGGCAAATGTCGCGGGAATGGGCCGGATAGTGCCAATCCACTGGGTACAGGGAGCGGTTCATTAGCAGAGCCGCCGCCAAGGCGTCAAGACCATACGTGACAGCATGCGGTCGCCAAGATGCCAGCGTGACGGCCTAGCGTTTCTGCAGTTCGAGCGAAACCCACAAGCTGGGGTCGTCCTGATACGGCAGTTCGGTGCTCACCGAAAGCGTTTGCGTTCCCCGCTCGCGGTCGACCACCGCGTACATGAAACCCAGCCGGGGATGCTCCACGGGATCAAAGCCTGTCAGCACCTCGCCGGGAATGAACACTTGCAGATAATAGCCACCCAAGCGGTTCTCGCTGCGGACACCTAGTTTGCGCGGCGGGATCGGCTTGCACTGCTCGCGGGCACGCTGGATCACCAGTTGCCCGGCCACCGGGTCCTGCCGCCGGCTGCCGCCGCCGCTGGGGATGAACGCCAGGCGATGGCAGAACCGGCTCGCGCGGTGAATGTTCTGGGTATCGCGGGTATCGATCCAGAGGTGCAGCCCGTCGCTTTCGTCGATCGCGCCATCGCGGCACCAGGGATGCTGCCGTTTGCCTTCGACCAGGGCCGTGAAGTACAGCCCGTTTTCGTTCCAGCCGGCGCGCACGTCGGCTAGCGGCGGTGCACCATCGAGCGTCTGGAGGGCCGGCAGCGCGTACGACTCGTTCAGGGTGATGCCCTCGGCCGTCCACGATTCTTTCACGTAACGGCACGGCAGGGTGAAACGGAACAAGAACGACGGATCGATCAGACGTTCGGTCATACGGCGGAAAGTCGGTAAGAACTCGCTCAGGGCCGCACGGTGGGCGGCCATTTCAATGGTAGGCACGCGGCGTTACTGGAACCGCTTCCGGTATGGCATATCGAACGTTGCCGCCACGGCCTGGTTGGTTACCTCGCCGTCGATGATGTTCACCGCGGCAGCCAGGGCGGGCGAATCCTGGGCGGCTTGGACAATGCCCTGCTCGGCAATCTGGATCACCCACGGCAAGGTGACATTGCACAGGGCGAACGTGCTGGTGCGGCCGACGGCCCCCGGCATGTTAGTCACGCAGTAATGCACCACGCCGTCGACCACGTAGGTCGGTTCGCTGTGCGTGGTGGGGCGGCTCGTGGCCACGCAGCCGCCCTGGTCGATCGCCACGTCGATGATCACGCTGCCGGGGTTCATCAGCTTAAGGTCGTCGGCCTCAACCAGCCGGGGCGCCTTGGCACCGGGGATGAGGACCGAGCCGATCACCAGGTCGGCCCGCTTCAGTTGCTCGCGGATGTTGTGGCGATCGCTGAACAGCGTGGTGACGTTGGGCGGCATAACGTCATCGAGGTACCGCAGCCGATCCAGGTTCACGTCCAACAGCGCCACGCTGGCCCCGAAGCCGGCGGCGATTTTGGCGGCGTTGGAGCCCACCACGCCGCCGCCCAGGACAGTGACGTGTGCGGGCGCCACGCCGGGCACGCCGCCCAGCAGGATTCCGCGACCCATCTGGGGCCGCTCCAAATACTTGGCGCCCTCCTGGATGCTCATGCGGCCGGCGACTTCGCTCATCGGGGTGAGCAGCGGCAGGCGGCCTCGCTCGTCGCGGAGGGTTTCGTACGCCACGGCGGTGCAGCCCGAGTTGAGAATGGCCTCGGTCAACCGCCGGTCGGCCGCGAAGTGGAAGTAGGTAAAGACTGTCTGGCCGCGGCGCAATAGCGGCCACTCCGACTCCTGGGGCTCCTTGACCTTCACGATCAAGTCGGCCCGCTGGAACACTTCCTCGGCCGTGTCGACCAGTTCGGCGCCTTGGGCGGCATATTCTTCGTCGGCGATCCCCGAGCCTTGCCCGGCTCCCCGCTCCACCAGCACGTGATGCCCGCGGCGACGCAATTCTTCAACCCCAACAGGCAGCATGGCGACGCGGTACTCGTCGCGCTTGATTTCGCGAGGAACTCCTACGATCACGTGCAGGTCCTTTCCGGTAAACCATCAAGCCGTATATTCGCCCTCAGTACTGGGGGCAATTTCTGGGGGGCAACGCTCCATCAATAGACCGGCTGCAACGCAAGGTGGCAAGGTACGCCCCCCCGTGCTCCCCTTAGAACGAGTCCGGCTCCTGCAAGTGGGGGGCGATCGGCGAGAACGTTAGCTAAGGCTGGAAAGCGGCGCGTCCCCATCTTGGGGAGAGGGGCCAGTTCGGCCGGCTGGCAGATCGTCTGGTAAAGGCCATCTGCCAACAGGTGGCATGGCGACACCTTACTCGTCTTGTGAGGCATACTTACGATCGCGTCCTTCCCTTAGATGCCGTGATGCGGGATCCCAACGGCAGAGGGTGAGCCCCCGGGGCTGCTTCACCACCATCGACCGCGTTCACGGCACGGTAACTAGGGTGTAACTCACCAGGATCTGGCGGATGCTCTTCACCTGACCTGAGCCGGCGGTTCCCTTCGGTTGGCGGGTTGCGTTCGGCAACGTATGGGGGCTGGGAAAAGTAGGAAGAACCATGCCCGCTGCGCCTTAATGGTCCTCCTACACCTGAGGGGGGCCGCTCCCAAAGTTGCTACATTTCTTCGCAGATAGCCACACCGAGGGGACGATATGAACGCATGCCAATCGTGGGCAGGGCTCAAACCATCGCGGCTCCACGTCTGGCTAAGGATCCAGTCGACGGAACCAAAGGTATGGTAAGGACTGGCTCGCAATGCAAGTACAGACCGGTCTCGGTGCGCGAACGACATCTTAAGTGGTACGTTGGTGTTTTGGCCGTCGTTTGGGCTTGAGCACCGGCCCAGGCGGCCGACATCGAGGTTACAACAAACGCCGACAGCGGTCCCGGCTCACTGCGGGCTGCCATTGAATCGGCCAACTGTGGCGACCGGATCGTATTTGCGCCCAGCCTGACGGGCGGCGACCGTCGGTGCCACTTGGGTGCTGCCGGGGCAACTTCCAGGTGCGGCTTCAAGCTGATGTTTCGCGCGGCTTGGATGCACGAATACTCCGACAGCGTGCAGACGATTCAAGCCCATTTCTTGGGCGTGGATGGTCCCAGTTTCAAGATTGATGGCGTGAACCCTGGCCGCGACTTCGGGCTGTTGGAGCGGGCCTCCAGGTCAACCTGGGCGGCTTCGGCAGCATCTTTGGCGGCTACGACCTGCAAGCGAACGGCCGGCAGGATTACCACACCGGTTCGGTCGGTTGGCAGATCGTCTGGTAAAGGCCGTCTGCCAATAGCCAGCAACTCCGATGCATAAACCAACAAGGAAGGAACGTTTGAAAGAACGCTTGGGGAGTTGAAGCATGGCATGGGCTGCCGCACGCTTCTACAACGTACTTGTTCGCAAGCTTTCAAGACATATCTGGTGGTTCACCTGCTTGCTGGCCACGTTGACGCCGGTGCACGCGGCGGATATTGAGGTGACCACCAGTGCCGACGACGGTCCAGGTTCACTGCGGGCAGCTATTGAAGCGGCCAATTCCGGCGACCGGATCGTCTTTGCGCCCAACCTGATCGGCGGCAATACGATCACGCTGCAGAGCCAGCTGCTGATCATTGACAAGGACCTCACGATCGACGGCTCGGCCAACCCGAACCTGGTGATCGATGGCAACAATCAGCACCGGGCGTTCTTTGTTGGTTCGTACAGCACTCCAGTCAATGTCACGATCTCCTCGTTGACCATTGCTAACGTCACGGCCCAGGGGGGGCACGGCTCAGGGAGCGACGCAGGCGGTGCCGGCGGTGGCGGCGGTGGTTTGGGCGCCGGCGCGGCCGTATTTGTGGATAGTGGCGCGACCGTCACCATTTCGGCCATCAAGGTTGAAAACAGCGCCGCCGTCGGCGGCAATGGTGGCTACCGCGATCCCGCCATTACTCAGGGCGGTGGTGGTGGCGGCGGCGGCTTGGGAGGCAACGGCGGCACTGCGGTGGTGGTCGTTCAGGTGCTGTAGTTTTCGCGGGTAGCGGTGGCGGCGGTGGTGGTTTAGGCGGTCGTGGCGGCACCGGCGGTTGGGGAACCTTGACCGGCGGTGCCGGCGGTGGTGGTCTCTCCGGAGCGGGCGGCGCGTCCCAGAGTGGACCCGGAACCGGGATTTCTAGTGGTGGTGGCGGCGGCTCGGGATCGGCTGGTGGACCAGGCACCGGCACGGCGGGCAACGGTGGTAACAGTAATGCCCTCATTGGTCCCGGCGGTGGCGGTGGCGGTGGGTTCAATGGCCAAGATGGTGCGGACGGTGAGGGCCCGAATGCGTCTGCCGGCGGGAACGGTGGCTACGGCGGCGGTGGCAGCAACGGTGAAGACATCAACTCCAAGTTGCCCGGCAATGGTGGTGATTTCGGCGGTGGTGCTGGTGCGGCAAGTCGGGGCGGCGGCCGAGGTGGCGATGGCGGCTTTGGTGGTGGTGGCGGCGGCTCGGGCGCGTACACGACCCCCGATCCGAAGTATTCGGGCGGTAATGGCGGCTTTGGCGGTGGCGGCGGTGCGTCGCACAACCTCGGCACGCCCGGTGCCGGTGGCGCGTATGGCGGCGATGGTGCTTCCGACGGCGGCGGCGGCGGTGGAGCGCTGGGCGGTGCCATCTTCGTCCGCGAAGGCGGCAACCTGATCATTCAAGATTCCAGCTTTACGGGCGGCAGTGTGACCGGAGGTATGGGGGCCGGCAGCGCTGGTAACGGCCAGGCCTTGGGGAGCTCGATCTTCCTGCACAACGTCGACTTGAATGTCGACGTCACCGGTTCGAACACGGCTTTGATTCAGGACGACATCGCCGACAACAGCGGCGTTGGCGGCGCGGCCAGCAAGCTGACCAAGACGGGAACCGGTACGCTCATCCTGCAAGGGAACAACACCTACGCCGGCGATACGATCGTGCAGGACGGCATGCTCCACCTGCAAGGCTCGCTGGCCGGCAATGCCACCGTGGATGGTGGCCATCTCAAGAACAACGGCACGATTGCCGGCGACACCCTGGTCAATGCCGGCAGTACGCTCAGTGGTAGCGGTGTGATCCAAGGCAACGTCGAGGCCTTCGGCACGGTGGCCCCGGGCAACTCGATCGGCACGTTGCACGTGGGCACCAACTACGTCAGCCACTCCGGTTCCGTTCTGGAAATCGAAATCGAGCCCGGCGGAACGACGCCTGGCATCCACAACGACTGGATCAACGTCAGTGGCCAGGCAATCCTCGATGGCGGCACCGTTTCGGTGCTGGGAGCGCCCGGCAACTACCAGGTGGGTAGCACCTATACGTTTTTGAGTGCCACCGGCGGCGTTGTAGGGACGTTTGACGGGATCACCGACAACCTGGCGTTCTATGACGCCATGCTGGTCTACGATCCGTTTGCAGTGGGTTTCATCCTGATTCGCAGCAACCAGACATTCGAACTCCTCGCTCAGACTGCGAACCAGCGGTCGCTAGGACGCTACCTTGATGAGCTGGCTCCCTCCGCTACCGGACCGTGGGCGGACCTGCTGGACGCGTATGAATTGGCCACCGACGACGAGGTCCTTGCGGCCCTGACCCAGTACCAAGGTCAGATCTACGCCACGCTGCCTGTGTCGCATCTGCAGCAGACGAGCCAGAACCTGGCCTTGCTGCGGAACCAGTTGGCACTGGCCTTGGACTGTGACGAAGCGGGCGAAACCGGCTGGGTGCGCGGCTACGGTATGGGCGGCAGCGTGAGTGGCAACCGAAACGCCTCCGGGTACGATGCCGGTATCGGCGGCACCGAAGTGGTGTACCAACGCTGCGTCGGCGATGGCACGTCGCTGGGCGCCTTCGGTAACTTTGGCTGGTCGACGATTGGCTTGCGCGACCTGTACGAGCGGGCTGACGTGGACAGCTACCAGGCTGGCATCACGTTCCAGCACGTGTGCGAAATCGGTTACGTTCTCGCGTTTGTCGGTGCCGGCGTGCAGGACAACGATGTGCGCCGTACCATCGACACGCTTGGTGCCGCTGGTGTGGCCAAGAGCAGCTTCGCGAGTTGGCAGCAGTTCAACTACCTGGAAGTCGGTTCGCGGCTCTGGCTGGGGAACACGGAGTTCCGTCCGTACATCGCAGGGCAGTATATCTTCCTGCAGCATGAGTCGGTCCACGAACGGGGCGCCGCGCCGGTGAATCTGTCGGTAAACCGGTTGAACGTGGACTCGGTGCGCTCGTTCGTTGGTGCCACTTGGGTGCTGCCGGGGCAACTGCCAGGTGGCGGCTTCAATCTGATCTTTCGCGCGGCTTGGATGCATGAATACGCCGACAGTGTGCAAACGATTCGGGCCCATTTCCTGGGCATGGATGGCTCCAGTTTCACGATCGATGGCGTGAACGCCGGCCGCGACTTCGGGCTGTTTGGAGCGGGCCTTCAGTTCAACCTGGGCCGGTTCGGCAGCATCTTTGGCGGCTACGACCTGCAAGCGAACGGCCGGCAGGATTACCACACCGGTTCGGCCGGTTGGCAGTTCATCTGGTAACCGCCGGTTAGCGGCATCCGCAGAATCGGAACTTCCGCGGCGCGCGAGCGCTGCCGCTGTGCAGCGCCGCGCGCCGGGAGTGCCTGCCAACGTGGCGCGGCGAACTTGCTTGTCACTTGGCCTGATTCTCGGGTAGCATTCAAAGTACAGGGTTCAGTTCCCTCCCCATGTTGTCCTATCTGCCGGGGAGGCTGCCCTGCCAATCATTTCTCAATTCGTGTGTGCCGGGGTGGTATTAGCCGGCTATTGCGGCGAAACGCCTGCTGGCAAGCCATTTGCAGCTCCCGTTTCTTTTGCGCGAGGAAGTGGCGGCTGCGGCATGGAACAACCCGGACAAGATCGCTCTGCGCTTTTGGTTAGTAGTCCCAATTTATGGGCACGCCAAGGGCGGTTTTGCACGTCCGCGAGCGTGTTCTCGTGACGATGGGCGGCCAATGGCCAACGTGGCCGCCTGGAGGGATCGCAGCAAGCACAGGGGAATTGGTCGCCAAGGGCTGCAACGACGCGACCTGAGTACCCTTGCTGGGGCATGGATTGCTAACCCCTTGCTCCGATTGCATAAAACGCGTCCCTGGTGCCAGCACGCACTCGGGCCCACCAGAATCAGGAGAACTCCGATGTTTGAGAGCTTCAATGCCGACCGCACGCTGGAAGGGCTACTGCGATCGCTGAGCTACCGCCGCACGCCCAGGTCCGAGCCCGACGATGCCACCTTACGCAACTGGGCCGAAGGCCCTACCATTGCCATCAGCCGCCAGGTGGGGGCCCGGGGAACGACCATTGCCCGAGTGGTTGGGGCCAAGCTTGGTTGGCCGGTCTACGACCACGAGCTTTTGGAAAAGCTGGCCAACGAAATGGAGGTCGGCATCAACTGGCTGAAGTGCCACGACGAACGGACCAGCAACTGGTTGCAGGAGCGGTTGGCGTCACTGTCGGGCGACCCGATGCTGAGCGACGGCTCGTTCCGCCATCACCTGATCCGCGTGCTGTTTGCCCTAGCTTGTAAGGGGCACTGCGTGATTGTCGGGCGGGGGGCGGCGCATACTCTGCCGGCGGCAACCACGCTTCGCGTGCGGCTGATCGGCGCCCTGGAAGATCGGGTTCGCGTGATGGCCCGGCAACTGAACGTCGACCAGGATCAGGCGATGAAGCAGGTGAACCGGCTGGATCGGGAGCGCGACCGGTTTGTGAAGCAGAACTTTCACCGCGACCCGGCCGACCCGCTACAGTACGACCTGATCATCAACTCGTCGCGGTTTGAAGATGACGAGGCGGCCGACATCATCGTCAAGGCGCTCGCACCGTATCTGCGAACGCCCGAGGTGACTCAGGTGCCCATCACGGTTGGCTCCGCATGAGCGCAAAAACGAACCGCCGCGCTGTCACCAGCGCGGCGGTGGGTAGATTGTTGATCTCAGCGCCGGAGGGCGGCTTAGCCGGCCAGGCGATCCAAGCGGCCGTGCGATTCCAACTCCAGCGGCTTGGCGCGGTAGCGATACTGCATCACGTACGCGTCTTCGGGCGAGTCTTCGTAGAAGTTCTTCAACACCGAGACAGCCCGGAAGCCGTTTTCCCGGAAGAAGAGCTGCGCCGCCAGGTTGGTTTCGCGGACTTCCAGGGCAATCCGCGTGCGGCGCTGGTGCGATAGTTTGCTCACGAGCTTTTCGATCATGCGGGTACCGACACCTTGCCGCCGGTACTGCGGAGCCACCGCGAAATTCAGCAGGTGAATCCGCGTGTTATGCAGCTCGTAGATCACGAAGCCCAGCACGCGTCCTTCGGCTTCGGCCACCATGCCGATGCAATTGCGCTGCCGCAAGCACCGGATGAAATCCTCGTCCGTCCAGGGAAATTCGAAACTCTCGTTCTCGATCTCCAACACCTCCGGCATGTCACGGCGGATCATCCAGCGGATATGAAGTTGGAGATCTTCCTGGGGTTTGATGGACATGGTGCTGTGGCCTCCTTGCTACAGCCCGAGGGACGAATGTTCTGTTCAAGATCGCAGCCGGCGTAGCAGCCGCGGCAACCATCGTGGTACAGACGCCTTACGCGTGCCAGAACATGGCGCCGCGACGAGGCAGGGGGAGAGTACCAGAAGTCGCATCAAACGCAAAGACGAAATGGCAACGGGCCGGCGCGTATCCGCTGCGAGGTAATCCGTTACCGGCAGCAACGATAGCGTCGCCGCTAACGGCCAGAAAGCATCGCCGCGCGACGGTCATCCGCCGCCGACAAACGGATCAACAGCTAAGGCAGCGGCATGCCACGGCTGCCCGGCTAGGCGAGTCGCCGGGCGACCTCAACCAGCGTGCGAACGAAGGCACCGCTGCCACCGCCGTCTTGCCAGGGCTTGGGCTTTTCGAGGAACGCCGGCCCGGCGATATCGATGTGCAGCCAGGGCTTGCCTTCGACAAACTCTTCGAGGAACTTGGCCGCCGTGATGGCACCACCCCAGCGACCCTCGCCCACGTTCTTGATATCGGCTACTTCGCTGCGAATCTGCTTGCCATAGTCCTCGAACATGGGAAGTTGCCAGGCATCCTCGCCGCAGGCCTTGGCAGCGGCCGACACGGTGTCGCACCAGGCCTGATCGTTGGTCATCAGGCCCGCCACGTCCATGCCCAGTGCTACCACGCAGGCGCCGGTGAGGGTGGCCAGGTCGATGATCCGCTCCGCCCCCTGCTCCACCGCCACATTCAGCACGTCGGCCAGCACCAGGCGGCCTTCAGCATCGGTGTTGAGCACTTCGATCGTCTTGCCGCTGCGGGCGGTGAGAATGTCGCCCAGTTTCATGGCACGCCCGCCGGGCATGTTCTCCACCAGGCCCATCAGCCCGATGACGTTCACGGGCAGTTTCAACTGGGCGATCGCTTGCATGGCTCCCAGCACCGTGGCGGCTCCGGCCATGTCGCATTTCATGGTAGCCATCGATTCGCTGGGCTTGAGCGACAGGCCGCCCGAGTCGAACGTGACGCCCTTGCCAACCAGGGCCAGTGGTGCCTGGCCGGCGGTACCGCCCTGGTAGCGCAGGATCACCAGCCGCGGGGGCTGTTCAGAGCCCTTGGCCACGGCCAGGAGGGCCCCTGCCCTTTCGGCTTCAAGGCGTTTCTCGTCCCAGATCTCGCACTCCATGCCGCTGGTTCGGGCAACCTCGGCCGCCAGTTCGGCAAACGAGGCGGGATACATCGACTGGGGCGGTTCGTTCACCAGCCGCCGCGTCAGGTTGACGGCCTCTCCCAGGATGCGTCCGCGCTCAATAGCCTCGGGATTGCCGGGGAACACGAGCTTGGGGATCGGGTGCCGGGCTTTTTCGGCCCGATACAGGTCCTGGCCCTGGGGGCCGACGATCGCCCCGACGACCGCGGCTTCGGTCAATTCGTCGCTCCAACCCTCGCCCAGGTAAAACGCGGCGCTGGAGCGCTTGCGGCTAGCCAGCCATTTCGCGGCCGATGCCGCGCTGCGAAACGCCGTCTGCCGGTCGAGCCGATTGCCCAAGCCGGTCACCACAACCAGCTTGGCGGCGGTGCCCGGTACTTCCCACAGCGGTGCCACGTCGCCCACCTTGTCGGTGATCTCGCCGCGTTCGATCAGCCGGCTCAGCAGACCGCCCGCCGCCCGATCGATCTCGGCGGCCGGGCCCGATAGCGGTTGGTCGCTCGCGATGCCAATCACCACAACTTCGGCAGGATCGGTCAGAACGGTAGCCGACGAGGGCGTTACTTCCATGGCACGAAAGCTCCGGTCGCGGGATCACAATACGGAAAGAAATGGCGGTGGCGCAGCCCCGGCTCGTCAGGGCAGGCGGCAGTGCCCGCTAGGATACGGATTGCCGCCGCTGCCGCAACTAGCACCGCGGCGAATGTTACATGGTTGCCGTAACTGAGTTGTGCCGATCAAGCACAAACCGGTTGATGCCTTGGCGGGAGCCAGGGAAAGCTCCCCAAATGTCCGCATTGATCCCCCTTGCCGGCAGTCAGGATCAGAGGGCCGCGTTTTCGGTGATGAGGGCGCGGCAGCGGGCGGCGCGAACCTCGCCTGGGCTGTTTGGCCGCTACCGGATAAGATGGTTCGCCGACGGAGCGACCGCCGCAAGGGGATCTTCCGGCCTCGCTGTTGAAACGGAGCCGGGAACACGCCCGAAACACGCAGGAGCCTTACCTATGGCAGATTCGTCCCATACAGCCGCTGAGCAGAACCCGGTTCAGCCGCAGACGACGGGAACCACATCGCAGGCATGCTGTGGCCGCAAAACGTTCGCGGTGCTGTTGCTGGTGGTGGCCGGTGGCGTTGCCACCTGGGCGTTGTGGCCGCGGCGATCGGCTCCAGAAGTCGCTGCGCCCACGATCACCACGCACACGACGCAAACCACGGCCGCGCCCGCCAAGAATAATTTTGGCGATGACGAGTCGCGCAAGAACCTGGAAGAAGCCCTGCAAATCTCGCACGACATCCTGAAGCGCCTTCAGGACGTCAAGGATTACACCGGCAAGTTGACCAAGCAGGAACGCTACAAGGGCAATCTGCTGCCTGAGGAAGTCATGGCGGTAAAGATCCGCGAGGAACCGTTCAGCGTGTACGTGCGGCACCTGTCGCCCGAGACCAAGAACGGTCAAGAGGCGATCTACGTTGAAGGCCAGAATGACGGCAAACTGGTGGCCCATGCCGTGGGGGCCGGTTCCTTCCTGGGAACCGTCAAGCTCAACCCCACCGGTTGGCTGGCCATGATGGACAACCTGCACCCGATTACCGATATCGGCCTGCGGAACCTGGTGCGGCAACTGCTGGAGATGGCCGACAAGAAGCGGGATTACTTCCTGCAGTGCAAGATCACCATCATCGAGGATGGCGAACTCAACGGCCGCCCCTGCCGCATCCTCGACCTGCGCAGCCCTCGGCCCGCCGCCGATTTCCGCATGGCCATTGCCCGGATCTACTTCGACAAGGAATGGCAGGTGCCGGTGCGGTACGAGGCGTTTGACTTTCCGCCGGGCGACGACCAGGGCGAACCGATCCTGATGGAACGCTACACCTGGAGCGATCTGAAGTTCAACGTGGGCCTGACCGACCTGGATTTCGATCCGGCCAATCCCGAGTACGATTATCCGAAATAGAGGCTTTTACTGTCTTTCTGCCTCTTGCTCGCTGAGTCGTAACAGCTAGGGTGAGGCTGCCGATCTGCTTGGTTTGCCTTGGATTTATTTTCAGCGCTGTACCTTAACTGCTCATGGGTTATCGCTCGTTGCAGGCGTGCGTCGCTGACCTTCGCCGCCATGGTCACCTGGTAGACGTCGACGCCGAGGTAGACCCGGAGCTGGAAGTCGCCGAAATTCAGCGGCGCGTGTTCGCGGCCGGCGGACCGGCGCTGCTGTTCCATCGTGCCCGAGGCTGCAAGTTCCCTCTGCTGGCCAATCTGTTTGGCACCCAGGAACGCGTGCGGTTCATCTTCCGCCATACCTGGGAGGCTGTACGGCAACTGATTGCACTCAAGGTTGATCCGTCCCAGGCGATGCGGCACCCGGTGCGCTCTTTAGGGGCCGCCCGGCATGCCCTGCACATGCTCCCCAAGATGGTGCGTAGTGGTCCGGTGCTGGATCACATCTGCACCATCGAGCAGTTGCCCGCCATTCGCTCCTGGCCGATGGACGGCGGGGCCTTCATCACGCTGCCGCAGGTGTACACCGAGCACCCGCTGCGGCCCGGCTGGAAGCAGTCCAACCTGGGCATGTACCGCGTGCAGCTCAACGGCGGGCAGTACGAGCTCAACCGCGAGATCGGGCTGCATTACCAGATCCATCGCGGGATCGGCGTGCACCACGCCGCGGCAGTCGAGGCCGGCAAGCCGCTCAAGGTGAACATCTTTGTGGGCGGACCGCCGGCGATGACCATTGCCGCCGTGATGCCGCTGCCCGAAGACATGTCGGAGCTCACCTTTGCCGGAGCACTCTCGGGCCGCCGGATCCGGATGATCCGCCAGGGCGAGGGACAGCTCCCGATCTCCGCCGAAGCCGACTTCTGCATCGTGGGCGAAGTCATCCCAGGCAAGCTCCTGCCGGAGGGGCCCTTTGGCGACCACCTGGGCTATTACAGCCTGGCTCACGATTTCCCGGTGCTGCGGGTGGAAAAGGTATACCACCGCCGCGATGCCATTTGGCCATTCACCGTAGTGGGGCGGCCACCACAGGAAGACACGCTCTTTGGCTGGCTGATCCACGAGTTGACCGGCCCCGTGATTCCGTCGGTGCTTCCTGGCGTGCGGGCGGTGCATGCCGTGGATGCCGCCGGGGTTCACCCGTTGCTATTGGCCGTCGGCAGCGAACGGTACACGCCGTACAACCCACTCCGCGAGCCGATGGAGATCCTGACCCAGGCCAATGCCATCCTGGGGCAGGGGCAAATGTCGCTGGCCAAGTACCTGTTCATTGCCGCCGAGGAAACAAACGGCCAGCCCGACGTGCACGATATCGCTGGTTTCTTCCGGCACGTTTTGCAGCGCGTGGACTGGCGGCGCGATCTGCATTTTCAAACGCGCACTACGATCGACACGCTCGATTACACCGGGACCGGCCTGAACCAGGGCAGCAAAGTCGTGGTGGCCGCCGCCGGACCCAAGCAGCGCGATCTGCCGACAGAACTGCCGGGCGGCCTGGCGTTGCCGGAAGGTTTCTCCAACCCGCGCGTGGCACTACCGGGCGTGCTGGTCGTCAGCGGGCCCAAGTGTGAGCCGCCGGCCGCCGGTGACCGCCGAACTAGTGATGGAGCCATCGAGCGGTTCTGTGCCGCGTATCATCGCGATGCGCCGATCAACCAATTCCCCTTGATTGTGGTGGTCGACGACAGCCAGTTTGCCGCAGCCACACTCAACAATTGGCTCTGGGTGACGTTCACCCGATCCAATCCCGCGACCGACGTGCATGGCGTCGAATCGTTCATCGCCGATAAACACTGGGGCTGCCACGGTGCCGTGGTGATCGATGCCCGCAGCAAGCCACACCATGCGCCGCCGCTGGTTGAAGATCCGGAAGTGACGCGGCGCGTCGATGCGCTGGCTGCTCGCGGCGGACCGCTGCATGGCATCCTCTAGAACACAGCGCTTATTGCCGCACTCTTGGGCCGCTGTACTTTGACATCTACGGCGCGGTTTTGACAGCGTGGCGATGGTTCCGTATCGTGTCGGCTGTTCGGAACGTAATGCCTACCTTGCACGACACCGCTGAGCCGAAGCGATGGCAGAGTTTGATCCGCGTCAATATGGTGATGTGGTTGCGGCCTTGTTGGAGCCGCCCCGCGAGGCAGAACTTGGCCCGGGCCGTCCGAATCGGGCCGTTCGCACCCAGCTCGCCAGTCTCACCCCGGAACAGATTTGTGCCCCGCACCGTGTCGCCGATCGGGATCTTGCCAAGGCCTGCCTGTCGGCGTTGTGGCTGTATCACGACTTCCTTGACGAATCGCACTCGCTCAGCCAAGAGATTCCCGGCACGACCGGCAGCTTCTGGCACGGCATCATGCACCGCCGCGAGCCGGATCCCTCGAACGCCAAGTACTGGTTCCGCAACGTTGGCCAGCACGAGATCTTCCCCAAGCTGCTGGTCGCCGCGCAAACGCTCGATCCTCCAGATGGCACGCGGGCAGGTGAATTGACCGGCGCCGCCAAATGGGACCCGTTCTTGTTTGTGGACCTGTGCGAAACGGCTCGGCGCTGCGGCGGCGAGCTGGAAGATTTCTGTCGCCGCATCCAGGCGGCTGAATGGCAATTGCTGTTCGATTACTGCTGGCGCGGAGCCTGCGGGTTGGGCTAGATCCGGCGGGGCACGCATCTTCCGCCACAGGGGGCGTTCCGGGCGGCCGGTTGCCCGGCGAATGGACGTGGCGGGCTGACTGGTGAGGCCCTCCGGCACGTAGTCCCGGCCACGTCGGACATTACAGTCCCCTGCCGGCACCGTTTCATCGATCAAGACCTGATTATCGGTGTTCCTGAGTTTGTCGATCGGGTAGGATGGAACGCGCATAGAACCCAGAAGAGGACGGTGACGACCCCCTCCGTGCCGGCGGCACCGATGCCGCCGTACCGGGCCAGCCGTTCACGCCAATTGGCCGCCTCTACGGTCTTGCCGCCTTCGCGAGCCGTAAGTGCCGCGAGAGCCGCGGTAACGCGCGTGCGACTCGCCGTTCGCTTCCAAGGATGAAGAACAGGGAGCACCAACGATGCGTTCATTTCGCGAATTCTTGCCCGTCGGTTCTCAAGCCTCTGCTCACGGGGCAGCTCCGCGATCTACGCGCGGCGGCTGGTTGCACGGCTGGCTGGTGATGGCGTGTGTGGTGCTGGTCGGCTTGAGCGGATGCCAGGACGGCAGTTCGACTTCGGCGATCGCGGCGGAAAGCCCTGCCGATGCCAAGGCGTCCGGTGATGATGCCGCGGCCAAGGACGACGCCAGGGCCGACAGAACCGCTGAGCAGACCGCGCAAACTTCCGGACGAGCCAATCCACGCGCTGCGCGTCAGGAGGCCAACGTGGAAGATCCCTTTGCCAATGCAATCACGGCCCCGTCGTTGCAAGGCGGCATCGAGTGGCTGAACACGGCTGGCCCGATCGATCTGAAAGATCTCAAAGGCAAGTTCGTCCTGCTGGACTTCTGGACCTACTGCTGCATCAACTGCATGCACATCCTGCCCGAGCTGAAGAAGCTCGAACGGGCGTACCCCAACGAACTGGTCGTGATCGGTGTCCACTCGGCGAAGTTCGATACCGAGCGTGATTCCGAGAACATCCGCGAAGCGATCCAGCGGTATGAGATCGAACACCCGGTGGTGAACGACGCTAACCACGTGATCTGGAACCGCTACGCCGTTCGTAGCTGGCCCAGCATCCGGATTATCGACCCCGAAGGTCGCCTGATCGCCGGCGACAGTGGCGAGATCCCCTTCGAGGCGTTCGACGCCTTTTTCAAGAAGGTCATTCCCTACTACGAACGCAAGGGCGTGCTCGACCGTACGCCCCTGCGGTTCGCGTTGGAACTCGAAAAGCTCAAGCCCACGCCGCTGCGGTTCCCCGGCAAGGTGCTGGCCGATCCTGACAACGATCGGCTGTTCATTACCGACAGCAACCACAACCGGATCGTCATCACGCGTCGCGATGGTCAACTGATCGACATCATCGGCAGCGGCGAGATTGGCGACCGCAACGGCAGCTACACCGAGGCCAGCTTCAACCATCCCCAGGGTCTGGCCCTGCACGGCGAAACGCTGTACGTGGCCGATACCGAGAATCACCTGATCCGCAAGGTCGACCTCCAGCGGAAGCTGGTCGGGACCATCGCCGGGACCGGCGTGCAGGCACGCGGCCTGTGGCCGGGGATCACGCGCGATGCCAGCGGGGCGTTCCAGATGCCCAAGCGGTTTGTCGGCAAGCCTCGCCGTACGCCGATTGCCAGTCCATGGGCTTTGTGGGTGCATGGCGAAGACCTGTTCATCGCCATGGCCGGTCCGCACCAGATCTGGAAGATGCCGCTGGACCTGTCTGAGATTGGTCCCTATGCCGGCAACGGCCGCGAGGATATCGTCGATGGGCTGCTGCTGCCCAGCCGGCCCTACGATCTTCAGGGCCAGGTTGGCGGTGAGCTGGTTTCGTACTCGTCGTTTGCCCAGCCCAGCGGCTTGGGGGCCGACGGTAAGATGTTGTACGTAGCCGACAGCGAAGGCAGCTCCATCCGCGCCGTACCGATGGATGGCAAGGGCCGTGTCGAAACGGTTGTCGGCACGTCGCACCTGCCCGAAGCGCGCCTGTTCACCTTCGGCGATGTCGATGGTTCCGCCGGCGAAGCGCGGTTCCAGCACTGCCTGGGCGTGGTCTACCACGATGGCAAGCTGTACGTGGCCGACACCTATAACAACAAAATCAAGGTGATCGACCTGCAGTCGCGCGAGGTGAGCACGTTTGTGGGCACCGGCGAACGTGGGCTTAGCGACGATCCGCCGCGGTTCGACGAGCCGGCGGGCGTTTCGATTGCCGCTGGCAAGCTGTATGTCGCCGATACCAATAACCATGCCGTTCGCGTGGTGGATCTCAAGACCCGGCAGGTGAGCACGCTCACCATCCCGGGCCTGAATCCGCCTGAGCCGCCCAAGGTCGAAACCCGGCCCAGCTTCCCCAACGCTACGTTGCGGACGCTGCCGGCAGCCAAGCTGGCCCCCGCCGACGGCAAGGTGCAATTGCAGGTGCAGCTCAAGCTGCCCACCGGCTGGAAGCTCAACACCGATGCGCCGATGAGCTACTACGTGGAAGGACGTGCCGACTCCGGCGTGATCGATCCGCAGGCCCTGAACAAGAGCACGCGGCTGGAGCAGCCGACGACCGATTTTGTGGTGCCGCTGCCGGTCACCGGTAACTCCGGCAAGGAAACGGTGAAGATCGGCGTCACATACTACTACTGCCAGGAAGGGCTGGAAGCCCTGTGCAAGGTCGGCAGCATCGTGTGGACGGTGCCGGTGGAAGTCGCCTCCGATGGTCAGAAGCAGGCCACGCTTGAGCACGCGATCGAGAAATAAACGCTACGTCAACGCGTGAATGATCCAGGGCCACGGCGCCGCAGGCGGTGCCGTGGCCCTTTTTTGTTTGGTGTGACGGAAACCAACCTTTGCGTTCGCTTCCGTCGTGCAGGTTGATAGCACGAGCAACAGAAAAGGGCGTGTGCCGCGTCACCTTGGCGGTACACGCCCTATTGCGTGTTCTTAATTGGTGGGGCCTGCGGACTAGTCGCCCAGCACGTACGAGAAGATCAGCGGCGCCACAATGGTGGCGTCGGAGTTGATCATGTAGGTGGGGGTATCCGGAGCCAGTTTGTACCAGGTGATTTTCTCGGTGGGCTCGGCACCGGAGTACGAGCCGTACGAGGTGGTCGAGTCGGAGATCTGGGCAAAGTAGGCCCAGAGGTTCACCTCGCGTTGCAGGTCCTGGATGATCAGCGGTACGGCGCAGATGGCGAAGTCGCCGGCAATCCCCCCGCCGATCTGGAAGAAGCCCACGCCTTTCTCGTGGTTCTCCAGGTACCAGTTGACCAGGTGCTCCATCTGTTCGGTGCCGGATCGCACCGCCGAGTGGCTCTTCACGTCGCCGGTGATCACGTGCGAGGTGAAGATGTTGCCCAGCGTCGAATCTTCAAAGCCTGGCGAGTACACCGGGATCTTGTGTTCCCAGGCGGCGTACAGCCACGAGTGTTCCTTGGGAACCTGGAAGTGGCTGTGGAAGCTCTCGTCCTCGAAGAGCTTGTACAGGTACTCGCAGGGGAAGTACGACTCCCCGGCGTCGGCCGCCGCCGACCACAGCTTGACCAGTCGCTTCTCGATGTGACGGAGCACGGTTTCGGGAATGCCGGTGTCGGTCACGCGGTTGAAACCGTCTTCGCGCAGCTTCAACTCGGCCTCCGGCGTCAGGTAACGCCAGTTGGGCACCGTGCAGTACTCGTCGTGAGCGACCAGGTTGAAAACGTCCTCTTCGAGGTTGGCGGCCGTGCAACTGATGGCATGCACCTTGCCCTCCCGGATCATCCTGGCCAGCGAAATCCCCAGTTCGGCGGTACTCATGGCCCCGGCCAGGGTGACCATCATCTTGCCGCCGCGTTCCAAGAGCTCGATCCAGCCCTTGGCCGCGGCCACCGTTTCCCGGGCATTGAAATGACGGTAGTGCAGGTCCATGAATTCGCGAATAGCCATTGCGCCGCCACTCTCCTTCACAGGCTAGAGATTTAAACCGCCGCAACAGGGCGTATTGGGGGACGACCACTGCGCGGCCGGCAACTAAGGCCGCCGCCCAGCAGGACGCAGTCATGTTGTCAGGCCGTTCAGTGTATCAGTTTTTTGCCGTTTCGCAGGGGGCCCGTCAAATGCTCGGTGGCCTACCGCTTACTTGGGAGTGCGATCGCGTCCCGGAGACGGCGACGCAGGCCCTCCCCTTATTCCCGTGCGAGGCGAAAATGGTGCCGATCGCCAAAGATTACACAGGCGGCGACGAAAAACGCCTCTGTAGAGGCCGACGCAGCGGCTCTGCCCCTTCGGCAGTTGTGCTGGTGCCCCAGCTACCCCATGATGTAGGGGCAAGTTACGTGGCCGAGTTCCTGTCGTTGCTTTCGTCACCACGTCCCCCAATGAGCGAACGTTGATCCATGCCCAGCCTTTCTAAGGCTTCTCCGTTGGTGGGTACATCATGCCAGGCCGGGCTGTTGGTCCGGCGGATGGCGATCTGGGCCGCCGCCCTGGGGCTGCTGCTGGGCCTGGCCTTGGTCGCTTGGGCACAGCCGTACGACAGCGGCCCGCCTCCCCTGGTACCCAACCAGTCAAGCCCTCCGGCCGAGAAGCCATTGCCCAAGGCCGAAGACATCCTGCGGATCAACCTGGAGCCGCCTGCCGAAGGCGAGTTCGTCCTGGACAAGGCCCGCATCATCGATGAAGCCACCAAACACCAGATCAACGAGATTTGCGCGGCCCTGCTCCGGGAAAAAGCCACGCCGATCATCGTCGTCACAATCGAGTCGATGGCCGCCTACGGCGGGGCCGGGCTGCGGATCGAAACCTTCGCCATGCTGTTGTTCAACCAGTGGGGGATCGGTTTACCGGAAGTGAACGGCCAGGTCTGGAATACCGGCATGCTGCTCCTGGTTTCCGTAGGCGACCGCAAAGCCCGGATCGAACTGGGGGCCGGCTGGAAACGCGATCATGATCAGGCCGCCCAGAAGATCATGGATGAACTGATCGTTCCGCGGTTCCGCGAAGGCGACTATTCGGCTGGCATCCTGGCCGGCGTCCAGGGGCTGAACAACATGGCCCGGGGGCTGGCGATTCCCACCGCTCCCCGTCCCTGGTGGCACTATGCCTTGATGGTGGGCTTTGTGGCGCTGGCCATTTTTACCGTGGTGTCGCTCATCCGGAACGGTTCCAGCGGATGGGCCTGGCTGTTCTGGGGCGCCGTGCTCTCGATCTTGGGCTATCTGCTGTATCAACTGCTGACCAGCCAAGGCGGGCGTTCAGGCGGTCACGGCGGAGGTTACAGCGGAGGCTCGTTCGGCGGTGGTTTCTCCGGAGGCGGCGGAGCGACCGGCAGCTGGTAAGCACGTGCGGCTCGGGTGCGCGTTACGCGTCCTTGCAAACCCCGGTTCAACGACCCGTTGCGGCAGTTCCCGCGACTTTTCCTACGTGTGAGCAATACCGTGCAGAGCGTTTCTCAATGGTTCAGCGAAGCGGATCGCCGTCAGATCAACGAGGCGGTTGCCGCTGCGGAAGCGCATACCTCGGCCGAGATTGTTCCGGCAGTGGCCAACAGCTCGGGGCGTTACGATCGGGCTGAGGACATGGCGGGCCTGGTGCTGGCCTGCATCACGCTAGGTGTGCTCTGGTTTGCTTTGCCGGGCAGGGCGCCGCAAGGCGACTGGGGGACGCTGTCCATGGCCTGGCAGCTCGCTCTGCTGATCGTCGCCGTGGTGCTGGCCTTTGTGATCGGGGCGTGTGTGACCAGCCGCACACCGTGGCTGCTGCGGCTCTTTACCCCCACGCTCCAGATGCGCGACGAAGTCGCCGCCAAAGCCCGGCAAGTGTTCTTCGACCAGCGGGTACACCATACCGCCGGCTCAAGCGGGGTGTTGATTTACGTGTCGCTGTTTGAACACATGGTGGTGGTCTTGGCCGATCAGGCCGTGCTCGAAAAACTCGGCCACGAGCGGCTTGAAGAAATCTGCCACGACATTACCACGCGGATGCGCGAAACAACCCGCACCGAGGCGATCTGCCAGGCGATCTACAAGCTGGGCGACTGGCTTTCCGACGTGCTGCCCCGCGCCAGCGATGACGTGAACGAACTGCCCGACGCCTTGGTGATGATCGACCAGTAACGCGGGGTTGTTCTGCCCTCCATCGCAGCCAGCGTGCGCGGTCCTTACGAGCCCGGGTGGCCCGGAATATGCAGGCAAAACGGTCGATGTGGGCGACCGTTCCACACTTGGCACGGCCCCAGAATCCGGGGAACTTACGGGCTGATGTGCTCGTCCAACGCTCTGAACCACTGGTTAGCCCGCAATCGTCTGCTGCGGGCCGCGATCTCTAAGCCTTTGGTCTGAGGCGACTTGCGCCGTGGCGCGCTCCGAGTTCTGCGATATTCCCACCTAAGGACGCGAACTATGAAACCCCATATGGCCTTGCTAACCGCTGCCCTGGTAAGCGTTTGCTCACTGTTAGCCTGGGCGGATAAGCAACCCGGCGAGCCGGAGGTACCCAAGACCAACCTCGATCGGCCCGGCCAACAAACGCCCGCGAAGACCGACGCCGCCAAGACCAATACGGCCAAGCTGGCCCAGAAGGATCGCCCACGGATTCAGATGGCCATTCTGCTGGATACGTCCAACAGCATGGATGGGCTGATCAACCAGGCGCGCACGCAGATCTGGAAAATCGTCAACGAGTTTGCCAAGGCCAGTCAGCAAGGAAAGCAGCCCGTGCTGGAAGTGGCCTTGTTTGAGTACGGCAACAGCGGGCTTAATGCCGAGCAGGGCTATCTGCGCAAAGTGGTCGACCTGACCGACAACCTCGACCGCATTTCAGAGGAACTGTTCGCCCTGAGCACGCGCGGAGGGCAAGAGTATTGCGGCTGGGTGATCGCCGAGGCCACGCGACAGCTTGCCTGGAGCAAGTCGGACGACGATTTCAAGTGCATCTACATCGCCGGCAACGAACCGTTCACCCAGGGCAAGGTGAACCCTGACGAGGCGTGCCAGAAGGCCATCGAGGCCGGCATCATCGTCAACACGATCCACTGCGGCAGCTACCACGTCGGCGTGCAAACCGGCTGGAAGCGTGGGGCTGACCTGGCAGACGGCTCGTACGTGTGCATCGATCAGGATCAGAAGGTCGCCGCCGTTGCCGCGCCGCAGGACAAGGAACTGGCCGAGCTTAGCGTCGAACTGAACAAGACCTACGTGTACTTCGGCGACGCCCGGCAGCGCGAAGCCAGACGCGAGTTGCAGGTGCGGCAGGACCGCCTGGCCGCCGGCGCCGCTCCAGCGGCCGCCGCGGAACGAGCGCAGTTTAAAGCCTCTGGCCTGTACCGGGCCGAGAACGATCTGGTCGAAACGGTCCAGAACGGCGGGGCCGACAAGCTGCGCGAACTGACACCGGATCAAGTGCCTGAGGAGCTGAAAGGCAAAACGCCCGAAGAACAGCAGGTATTCCTGGCCGAGCTGGCCAAGAAGCGGCCGGAGCTGCAAGAACGCATCAAGAAACTCAGCGCGGAACGCAACCAGTACATCGCCAAGGTGCAAGCCGAGCGGGCCCGGGCTGCCGGGGCCGAGAGCCTTGACTCGGCCGTAATCCGCACGCTGCGGCAGCAGTTGCAGAAGAAGAGCTTCACGTTTGACAAGTAAGCGGAAGCCAGGCGAAAAATCGGGGATACGCCTCGCACCAAGGTTACAGCGTCCATTCCCACGGCACCAAACGCGTCTTGAAGGAGTGTGATAGCCATGTTCAAACGCGGATGCGTTGCCGGCACGACCGGAGCTGCTACGGCAGTCGTCGCCATGTTCATTGCGCTGGCTGGCATGGCCCCGCTGGCCCACGCTTGCTTCATCGTGTCTTCCCAGCCGGTGCACGTATGGCTTGATCGCGTTGAAGTTGCGATCAAAGACCGCATCACTGTCACCACCTATCATTGCACGTTCCGCAACCCCAACGCGGCCGACGTAGTCGGGGCAACCTGTTTTCTCGACCTTGAGCCTGGCGCACACATTGATGACATGTCCGTATTGGTCGACGGCAAGGAAATGAAGGCCGAAATCCTCGACGAGGCTCAGGCCAAGAAACTGTTCAGTGACGTCGTCAAGAACGGCGGCGCCCCGGCCTTGCTGGAGTATTACGGCAACCAGGTGATCCAAACCCAGGTGCCACGGATTGCCGCCGGCGGCACGGTCACGGTCAAGTTCGCCTACACGACGGTGCTGGAACAGCGCGACGGCGTGGTGCGGCTGCAATTGCTCAATACCCACGCCCAGGCGGCGCTGCAGCCGCTCAAGAACGCCAGCGTCCAGGTCAAGATTACCGCCTCGCAGCCGGTGAAGAACGTCTACTCGCCCACGCACGCCATTCATTTGGAGGAGGCCGACGACTGCGACCTGCTTGTCACATGGTGTCAGGACGATTACCTGCCCAAGCATCCGTTTGTGCTGTACTACCAGGTGGCCCAGGAAGAAGTAGCCGCCAGCGTGCTGGCGCATCGCGAGTTGGGCGAGGACGGTTATTTCATGCTGATGCTTTCTCCCACGGTTGGCAGCGGCGCCGGCAAGGTGACCGAAGCCCAAATACTGCCCAAAGACGTGGTGTTCTGCGTGGACACCTCGGGCTCGATGCTCGATGGCAACAAGATGGAGCAAGCCAGGGTGGCACTGAAGTACTGCGTCGAGAAGCTGCGGCCGGGCGACCGGTTCAACATCGTCGACTTCAGCACGGCCGTGCGGGTGTTTCGCTCCGGCGAGCTGGTGGCGGCCACGGCTGAGAACCGCCAGGCGGCTCTGGAGTACGTGGAGCAACTATCAGCCCGAGGCGGCACTGCCATCGCCGCGGCGCTGGAAACCTCGCTAGGGCTGCTTAAGGAATGCGACCGGCTCAAGATGGTGCTGTTTGCCACCGATGGTTTGCCCACGATCGGCGAGCGCGACCCCGACGCCATCCTGGAGCACGTCGCCCGACATAACGCGCACGACGTCCGGATCTTTGTGTTTGGCGAAGGCTTCAACGTAAACGCCCGGCTACTGGACCTGATCGCGCTGAACCACCGCGGCGAGGCCGATTACATCCTGCCGGAAGAAGACATTGCCCAAAAGATCAGCCGGTTCTACGACCGGATTGGTTCGCCGATCCTGACCGACCTGGCCCTGGATTTTGGCGACTTGCAGGTGGACGACGTATATCCGTGCAAGATTGCCGATTTGTTCCATGGGGAGCAGGTAATCGTCTATGGGCGGTACCGGGGGCAGGGCAAGCACAAGCTCACGCTGCACGGCAAGGCCGGCGAAGAACGCAAGCAGATCGCGTTCACGATCAACTTGCCGGAGTTCTCTGAGAACGACCAGCAGGCGTTCGTGCCGCGGCTTTGGGCAGGCAAGAAGGTCGACCACCTGCTCAATGAGAGCCGCCTCGCAGGCGGGGAGAACCGCAGCGACTTGATCGAGGAAGTAACCTATCTGGCCAGGCTGCACGGCATTGTGACCCCGTACACCAGCTATCTGCTGGCCGAGGACGTGGTCCGTTCGTCATCGGAGGCCGGCGGGCGAAGAGCCATCGCGCTCCAGCTTCAGCGTGCCGAAGCCGCGGCCGCTCCCGCCGCGGCGCCCGTGGACCGTGCCAACCAGGTTCGCGAAGCGAAGATCTTTGCCGAAGCTCGCCGCCAGACCGATCACGGCCAGGCCGGAGCGTTCTATGAACAAGCGGACAAGGCCCTGCAAATCGCCGGGCGGCAAGAATCGGCACTGGATACCATTCGCTACATCGGTGCCCGGACGTTCTACAAGTCGGGCAACCTTTGGTACGACAGCCGCTACGATGGTTCGCAGGTAGCTGAGGACGCCATCATGACGGTGAAGTTCCGATCGGACGCATACTTTGGGCTGCTTGAGCAGGAGCCGCGGATTGCCCAATATCTGGCCCTGGGCAATGTGGTGCTGAAAGTCGGCAAGAGGTGGTATCGGATCACGACCGATTAACCCTGCCCTTGGGCCAGGCAAGCGGGCCCAATGCGTGCGCCGAAGTCGTGATCACGGGCGCACAACTTGCACGTCTTACGGCAGCGCCGCCAGGACAAAATCGATGCCACGGGCCCCCGGCGTAGGGTATAACGGCTAACTGGCACCAAGGTGATCTCATTGAGGGCGGTTCCGCCCGACCGTCCTACCGCTGAAGCGGGTGTCGCTTATGGCTCAATTGGACCTCGCCCCGCCTACGCTACTCCAGCTCATCTGCCAGGCACGCATTCGTCTCGCGCATGCCGCGATCGGATGGGGCATCGTGGCACTGATCGCGACCATCGTGGCGGCCGGCAGGGCCCAAGCGCAGAACATCGTTCAGGGCCCCAACCAGCCGGTGCAGAATCGCCCTGCCGTCCGCGGTTCCGCCAACACGGTGATGTTTCGCGAGGACCGTAACGTCAACCGGTCCATTGACAAGGCTCGCGAAGCCATCGAGGCCGGCAACTACGACGAAGCCGTCTACATCCTGGGCGATGTACTCCAGAATGGCGAGGACTTTTTCTATCGCCGCGACGGGGGGGCCAACCTGGTCAGCGTCAAGGCCGAGGTGCGGCGGCTGCTGGGCAATTTGCCGACCGAGGGACGCAAACAGCTCGAAGTACGCTACGGCACCGAGGCTCGCCGCCGGCTCCAGCAGGCGCTCGAAGCAGGTGATTGGCGGCAGCTGGCCGACGTGTCAGCGAAGTTCTTTCATACCGCGGCCGGGTACGAAGCCACCTGGCTCTTGGCACTTCATCACCGCGATCGCGGCGAACCGTTGGCGGCAGCGCAGACGCTGCGGCAACTGAACGACGCCTCGGCCGATGTCAAAGCGAAGTTCCAACCTGCGCTCTCGCTGGTGGCGGCGGCATGTTGGTATCAGGCCGGCATGGAATCATTGGCCGCGCAAGAGCTGGCGACTCTCAAAGCACTATATCCGAATGCGCAAATTCAATTGGGCGATCGGTTGGTATCCATTGTCCCCACCGGCCAAGATCCGTTGGATTGGTTGGCGTCGCTCATCAAACAAGCCAAGCCTTCCGAACTGCCGCAGGAGCAATGGCTGGTTCACCGCGGTAATCCGCACCGCAATCCGGCCCTGCCCTTCAATAGCCCTGTGGCGGCCACGGTATGGCGAGCGCCCGCGTATGACGACTTTGTAGACGTGGGCGGCGAGCTGGGCGAAACCTACACCGAGCGCGGCGTCGGCGATGCGCTGCGCGAGGTCGAGCAGTTGGCCGCCGGATATGGCGAAGCCTTGTTGCCCTCGGCGCATCCGATCGTAGCGGGCGACGCGGTCATCTTCCGCACGGCCACGCAATTGATCGCCGTCGACGCTTCCAGCGGCAAACGTCGGTGGACCGCGGCGATTGATCAAAACCTGCAAGAGCGGCTGCAAAACATGCAGGAAGCCGAAGGCGGAGCACGAGCAAGCGACGGGCAACCCGCCCCTGGCGTAGTTATGCCGAGGAAGGTGCCGGGACAGATTGATCCTGAGGCCGTCCAGTTGGCGTCGGCACTGCTGACGCGCGTGGTTGCCGACGCCACGTACGGAACGCTCAGCAGCGATGGCCAGCAGGTGTTTGTCATCGAGGGGCTCGGCCTGGGCGGTATGCATCCCCAATATCGCAATCTTGGGGGCGCCAACCGCTCTCGCACGCCTTACAACACGCTCCGCGGCTATGACATCGCCACAGGCAAGCTCATGTGGGAACTGGGGGGCGAGCCGGGCAAACAGCAACTGGAGTTGGCTGGCCATTGGTTTCTGGGGCCGCCGCTGCCGCTGGGCGGGTTGCTGTACGTGATGGTGGAACAGGACGATGAAATCCGCCTGGTGTGCCTCGACCCGTACGTTGCCGACGGCCGTCGCGTCCAGTGGTCGCAATCGTTGTGCGTGATGGAGCAGAACTTCGTCGGTGAGCAGACTCGGCGTGCCGCTGGCGTGTCGCCGGCATTTGCCGACGGCGTGCTGGTGTGCGCCACGGCTAGCGGCGCGGTGGTGGCCGTGGATCCGGCGAGTCGTTCGCTGCTGTGGGCGTTTCAATACCCGGCCGAACTGACACCCGAGGTTCGCAACTGCTGGCTGATTCCGACTACGGGTTCGTACTACAGCACGCCCGGCTGGAGCGACGCGATCGCCACTATCCACCGTGGCTGCCTGATTCTCACGCCGCCGGGCTCGGGCAAGCTGCACGGCCTGCGCCTGCTCGATGGCGCCCCGCTCTGGGAACCGATCGAGCGCGCGGACGCCGTCTATGTCGGCGGTGGTTACGACGATCGGATCGTGCTGGTCGGTAACACGTTTGTGCGGGCCATTCACCTGGATTCGGGCCGCACCCTTTGGCAGACCTCTTTTCCCGGCGAACGGGTCATGGCAGGCCGCGGCTACCTGGCGGGCGATTGTTACGTGGTCCCCCTGGTTGACGGCACCCTGGCTCAGGTGCGGCTCGATGACGGCGCGATAACCCTCCGGCCCTTGGGCGGCTCGGTCGATGAGGAGCGGCACGCCGGCAACTTGATTGCCGTGGGCGACCGCGTTTACTGCCAGCACTTGTACGGCTGCGACAGCTACTTGATGGTTTCGGCCGAATCGCTCCAACGACGGCTGCAAACGAATCCAAACGATGCCGAAGCCTGGCTGATCCAGGGCGACATGCAATTGCAACAAGGCCAGTTGGACCAAGCCGCCGAGAGCTTGCGGAGGGCCAAGGCCCTGGGGGCGGAGAAAGCCCGGCCCCTGCTGGCCGAATGCCTGCTTCGGCAACTCAAGGCCGATTTCACGCAGCACGAGAGCCTCCGTGCGGAACTGGAAGACCTGGTCGACCGGGGCAACCGGGCTGCCCGCTATTGGCAACTGGTGGGTGAGGGACTGACCGCGCAAGGCAAACGGGTGGAAGCCGTGCAGGCGTACCTGCGGCTCGTGGAGATCGCTGTGGCCGGTGACGGCCGCCAACCGTCAGGTCACATCAAAGACGCCGAACCGGGCCTTTCGGTGCGGCTGGATCGGCTGGTCGCGGCGCGGCTGCAACGGCTATGGAGCGACGCTACGCCTGATGAGCGTCAAGCCATCGATCCGATCATTCAGGCCAAGGTGGAGGGCGAGCTGGCAGCCGAGCAGCCGCCGGAGGCAGATGTTGCCGCGGACGCGCAGCTCGCTTCGCTGCGGCAAGCCATCGCCTACTTTGGCTGGCATCCTTCGGCGGTGCCGTTGAAGTGGCAACTGGTCGAGAAACTGCGGACGCCGCGTGACTGCCCGCTGGTCGAGGTCGAACATCTCTTGCTGGAAATCCTCGACTCGCCACGGCAGGAGGATCAGGCCGCCGCGTTGGCCATGCTCGCCGAGATGTTTGCCGATGCTGACCTCTGGGACGCGGCCTCGTGGTATATCGGGCAACTGAACACCCGTTTTGCCGACCAGGTTCTACCTGACGGAAAAACTGGGGCCGAAGTGGTCGAAGCGCTGCTGAGGCTGCCCGATGCGCCGCCTGCGGCCAAGCCGTGGCCCACCGGACGTGTCGGCGTCCGCGATGTGCCGCCCAGGCTCGCACAATCTCCGCGGATCGCGATTTCTGATGCGCCGCCGCTCCCGCAGTTCGGCGATACGCTGATCCAGATCGAGAACAGTCTGCAACTGGTGGCCCGGGCGCTGGATCGCGACTTGTGGAATGTGCCGTTCCGCCATCCGGTGACGGGCCACCCGATAGCTATTTCGTCGCATGGGCATCGCCTGGCAGCGCACGGCCGGTTGCTGGTATTCTCGACGGGATGTTATCTGCTCGGCATCAATACGGCTGGCAGCTTGCGGCATGGCCCGATCGAGATCCGCTGGGTGCAGCCGCTCATTGACCAGTTCGTCAGCGGGTCGGCGGGCCCCATGTTTGCCTTGCCGCACTGGGAAGCCACGCCCTGGGGGACCCGGCGCGTCACGCTCCGCTCAGCCCACAGTGACCCGCTGGGCAGCCTGCAACCGGTGGTCGGCCGGCAAGTGACGTTTGTACGTGGACGGCAGCTTGTTTCGCTCGATGTGTTGACCGGAGAGCCGGTTTGGGTACGCGACAACGTGCCCGAGGCGAGCGAGGTCTTCGGCGATGACGAGTGCATTTACCTGGTGCCGCCCGATCGCAGCGTGGCCCAGGTTTATCGCACGGTGGATGGGGCCGCCCTACCTTCCCAGGGCGTGCCGCCGTGGTCGCAGGTGATGCGTGCGCTGGGCCGCAAGCTCCTGGTCTGGCAAGGCGATGGGCAACAAGTCACCGTGCGCCTGTTCGACGTGGCCACGCAGCAGGATGTGTGGACGCGCAGCTACGATCATTCGGCCAAGGCCAACTTCGCCGATGATGGGCGGCTGGGCGTGCTGCAGCGTGACGGCAAGTTTCAGTTGATCGACGTGGCATCGGGCAAGGCATTGATCGATGCCACGGTTGATGCCATCGATCCCCTGGGCGCGATCTTCATCCTCCGTCATCACGATCGTTACGTGCTGGCCGCAACCCATGCTGCCAGTGCCGAGGCTCAGCAGCACAACGGCTGGGTGGTGCGGCCGCTGCAATCGGCGGGCGGAATGCAAATGCCGACGATCAACGGAGCCATGCATGGATTCGATGAGCAAGGACGCCTGGTGTGGTCGCAGCCGGTGCGGCATTTGTCGCTGCCGCTGGATCAGCCTTCGGCCAGCCCCGTGATCGGCCTGATGAGTCACCTGTACGGCATAACCTCCCAGCGAATCGTGCGTACGGGACTTGGCCTAGTGCTGGTCGATAAACGCACCGGCCGGGTGATCCATCGCACGATGCAAGATGGCATGCCAGGGGCGTACTTGCAGCACGTGGATCGCGAGGGACAGGTGATCGAGTTCAGGACCAATCTCAGCACGGTTCGAATGGAATGGACTGATGAGGCCTGGCCTGATGGCGCCAGACAGGAGCCCATCGAACCCAAAATTCCTGAGCCGCGGCGGAGGCCACCGGGCAACGCGCCCGGGCCGAACGCGGAACCGCAGCGCCAGCCCAATCGACCCAACCGATGACGCGGCAATCAGCATCGCTGAGCGCCGCCGTAGCCGCGGCGGCGACCGTCTTCGGACCGCTGGCGATGCTCCTGGCGGCCAGCGCGGCACTGCGCGCGGATGAACCCGGCGCCGCCAAAGCCGTCGGCCCGGGGCACCCCTTGAAGATCGCACGGTTCGGGAGTCCGGATCCTGCCGACGGCGGTGGTCACCAGGGCACCATTTACGATCTGCAGTTCTCGCCTGATGGAAAACGCTTGGCCTCTTGGGGCGCTGATAACACGGTGCGCCTCTGGAGCATTCCCGACGGCAAGGAGCTGCACCGCCTGGAAGCTGGGCGGATATTGGCCTTTTCGCCCGATGGTTCCAAGCTGCTCACGGCCGAAGCTTCGCTGAGCAAGTTCAAAACGCTGCTGTGGGACGTGGAGCAAGGGAAGCGGTTGAGAGAGTTCCCGGGCAGGTGGGATCTGGCCGCGTTCAATCGCGAAGGTACGCAGGTTCACTACGTTTACCGCGGCCGAATCAGCGTGATGGACCTTGCGACGGGCGAACCCATCGGCCAATCGGTCCTGGCCCCGCCGGCGGTGAAGGCCATCTCGTCGTCCGGCGATATGCTGGCTTCGACCTCAAGCCTGGGCGACTATCGGTTGCGTTTGAGTTACACGAACCAGGGGCACACGGTGCGCGAACTGAGCGGCACCCGCGAGGTGCCGGTGACGGTAACCTTTTCGCCCGACGGCTACGCCCTCGCCGCCGCCGACCGCCATCAGCATATCCATGTTTGGGAAGTGGCGACCGGTAAGGAGCTGGCCATGTTCTATGGGCATGAAAAGCCGGTTCAGGATCTGGCCTTTTCGCCCGATGGCCGTCTGCTTGCCAGCGCTAGCCGCGACGGCGTCGTCCTGATCCGGGAGATTCTCAGTAATGAACACCTGACCGCCTTGGAAGTGCCGTCGGCCGTGGCAGCGAACAGCGGCAAGTCAGTCTGGGTTACGGCGGTGGCGTTTTCGCCCGATGGACGGTATCTGGCCACGGGCGACAACACCAGCTCGGTCATCCTCTGGGATGTACGCAAAGCCGGGATCGAAGAGCCCGACCAGGCACCGCTCACGGCCGAGCGTTTGAACGGGGCCTGGGAAGACCTGGCCCAGTTCGATGTCCGGCGTGCCCGCAAGGCAGTGTACACCCTGGGCAATCAGCCCGAGGTGTCGCTGCCTTACCTGGCCGAGCGGCTGAACGAGATCGTTACCGTGCCCGGCGAGGAGCAGGTGCGCCGGCTCATTCATGACTTGGACAGCGACGATTACATGGTTCGCGAGCGGGCTACGCAGGCTTTACGGCAGCAACTGGACGTGGCCGCCGACGTATTGAAACGGGAGCTGCGCCGCGCACTTTCCGCCGAGGTGCGGTTTCGCATCCGGCTGATCCTCGGTTCGGCTGGCCAGAGTGGACCCCGCTTCAGCCAGGCCCAGTTGTTCCGCTTTAAACGGCTGATCCAGGTGCTGGAAGGTATGGAGCAGCCCCAGTCCGTTGAACTGCTCAAGCTGCTGGCCGAGAAGCTGCCCTCGGTCGAGATTCAGGATGAAGCCCTGCGGGCGTTGCGGCGGCTGGGGCAATCGCTCTGAAGGTGGCGTGGGCGGGAAGCATTTCTGCTGCATGCCGCCGAAGCCATTCCCCCGCCGGGTGCATCGCGTCACGGCCTAGTGTCGATTATGCTTGGCCTCGGTCTGAAATTTCCCACCGGCTGACCGCACCAAGGCATCTTTTTCCCCTCGGCAAGCAACGTAAGAGCGACTCATGAGGAACGTGCGTGGCGTATTGGTAGCGATTGCGGTCGCAATCGTGGTGGGGCTGTTTCCGTCAGCAGGATTCGCACAAAGGGAGCAGGCGGCGACCGCTGGACAATCGGCGGTGGCAAACGACCGGCCGAACATCTTGTGGATTACGAGTGAGGATAACAGCCCCTACCTGGGCTGTTACGGCGATCCGCAAGCCTACACGCCGCGGCTGGATCGCCTGGCGGCCGAGGGCGTGCGGTATCGCAACGCCTTCGCCAATGCGCCGGTCTGCTCCACGGCACGTACCACGCTGGTGACCGGCATGCTGGGCTGCTCGGCAGGCCTGCAGCATCACCGCAGCCGCGTGGCCATCCCTGAGCACTTTGAGCTCTATCCCCAGGTACTTCGCCGGGCCGGTTATTACTGCACCAACAACACCAAGACCGATTACAACGTGGCCAATCCCGGCAACATCTGGGACGAGAACAGCAAGAAGGCGCATTACCGCAACCGCCCGGCCGGCAAGCCGTTCTTCGCGGTGTTCAATATCGGTGCCACGCACGAAAGCCAGGTGGCGCCCAAGCCCGGCAAGACCACCTTCCGCATCGCACCCGAAGATATACAACTGCCGCCCTATCACCCGGACACGCCCGAGCTGCGTCGCGATTGGGCCAACTACTACGATCAGATGACGGAGCTCGATACGCAGGTGGGCGAGTTGCTCGATGAGCTGGAACGATTGGGCGAGGCCGATAACACGATCGTCTTTTACTTCTCCGATCACGGTGGGGCCCTGCCTCGCGGCAAACGCAACATTCACGACTCGGGCACCCGCGTGCCGATGATCGTGCGGTTTCCCAAGCGGTGGGCGCACCTGGCACCGGCCGAGCCGGGCCAGTGGGTTGAGCAACCGGTCAGCTTTGTGGATTTGCCGCCCACCTTGTTCAGCCTGGTGGGGGCGGAGACCCCGGAGAACTACCAAGGGCGAGCGTTTCTAGGCAAGCAGAGCGGGCCGGACCGCGATCACGTGTTCTTGTTTCGCGGTCGGATGGATGAGCGGTACGACAACGTCCGCGCGATCCGCGACCGCCATTACCGCTACGTACGCAACTACGCCCCGCACCGCCCCTGGGGGCAGCACTACTCGTACCCGTTCCGCGTGCTGCCGAGCATGGGCTCGTGGTATCAGGCTTTTGTGAATGGCCAGTGCAACGATGTGCAGGCTCGCTATTGGCAGCCCAAGCCGGCCGAGGAACTGTACGAGATTGCGACCGATCCGCACGAGATCAACAACCTGGTGGGTCAGCCCGAGCATGCCAAGCGGTTGGCCGCCATGCGGCAGACCCTGCGAAGTGAAATGATCGCCATTCGCGATACCGGCTTCATTCCGGAGGGCATGTTTGAACGCCTGGCCGGCGATAAGACCATCTACGAGTATGCCCGCAGTGAGGCCTACCCCATCGAGCGCATTGTCGATCTGGCAAACCTGGCCACGGATGGCGATCCGGCGAATCTGCCGGCGTTGATCACTGCCCTGCGTGACGAGCATCCGGTGATCCGGTACTGGGGCGCGACCGGTTGCTTGATTCTCAAGGACAAGAGTCTGCAGGCGAAGGATGCCCTGGTCGCGGTGCTTGCAGATCCCTGGCTCGACGTAGCCGTGGTGGCTGCCGAGGCGCTGGGCTACCTGGGCGAGAGCGAGCGGGCACTGGCCACGCTGGACCGCGTGATCAAGACCGGCAACCGCTACGAAGTGCTGGCGGCGCTCAACGCGCTGGACTTCATGCGACAGGCGGGGCACGTAACGCTGCCCCGGGCGCAAGCCATGGTCCGAGGCCTCAAGCCCGAGGAACCCGGCCAGCGGATTCCCAACTACCTGCTGAGCCTGCAAGAGCCGTAAAGGCGGCTATCCCAACGAAGAAAACGAAAACAGCCGGCGTGGTTTTCGCGCCGACTGTTGTTGTTTCGGTACAAGCGTTGGTTCGCGTTAGGCGATGGCCTCTTTAATGATGTCGACGTGTTCCACGCCGACCAGCTTTTGATCCAATCCGCCGTAGAAGTAGCTCAGCCGGTTGGGATCGAGGCCAAGCTGGTGCAGGATCGTGGCGTGCAGGTGTTTGACGTGCAACGGCCGTTCGACCGCGGCGGCGCCCAGTTCATCGGTGGCGCCGATGCTGATGCCACCTTTGATGCCGCCGCCGGCCATCCACATGGTAAAGCCATAGGCGTTATGGTCGCGGCCCGTGCCCTGGGCGTATTCAGCCGTAGGCTGCCGCCCGAACTCGCCCCCCCAGATCACTAGGGTTTCGTCCAGCAGGCCGCGCTGCTTCAAGTCGGTCAGCAGCGCGGCGATTGGCCGGTCGGTGTTGTAGGCGTGGTAGTTGTGGTTCTTCTCCAGGTCGCCGTGGGCGTCCCAGTTGGCATCGTTGTGGTTGCCACCGGAGTAAAGCTGGATGAACCGCACGCCGCGTTCCACCAACCGCCGGGCGAGCAGGCAGCGCGAACCGAAGTCACGCGTCCGCTTGTCGTCCAGGCCGTACATGCTGAGCGTGGCCTGTGTTTCCTGCGAAAAGTCCACGGCTTCCGGGGCGTGCCGCTGCATCTTGTAGGCGAGTTCGTAGCTGGCGATCCGGGCGGCCAATTCGGTGTTGTCGGCCCGGCTGGCCAGATGCGCTTGATTGGCATCCTGCAAGGCATCGAGCAGGTCGCGCTGGAGCAGCTCGCTCATGCCTTGGGGGCGAGCCAGGTCCAGAATGGGCGGCCCCTGCGAACGCAGCACGGTGCCCTGGTAGGTGGCCGGCATGAAACCGCTCGACCAGTTCTTGGCACCGCTGATCGGCCCGCCGGTGGGATCGAGCATCACCACGAAGCCCGGCAGGTTCTCGTTGACCGAACCCAGGCCGTAGTTGACCCAGCTTCCCAAGGCAGGGCTGCCGCTGAGGATGCGGCCAGAGTTCATCATCAACATGGCCGAACCGTGGATCGGGCTGTCGGCCGTCATCGAGTGCAAGAAGCAGATGTCGTCCACCTTCTGGGCGATGTGCGGGAACAGGTCGCTGACCCACTTGCCGCACTCGCCGTACTGCTTGAACTTCCAACGCGGCTCGACGATGCGGCCACCGTCGCGGTGGCCGCCACGACCGAAGGTCTTCACCTTCACGGTCTTGCCGTCCATACCGATCATGTTCGGCTTGTAGTCGAAGCTGTCGATATGGCTCGGCCCGCCGTACATGAACAAGAAGATGACGCTCTTGGCCTTGGGCTTGAAATGCGGCTCCTTGGGCGCCAACGGATTGGCGAAAGTCGACTTTTCGCCGCTCTGGCCGGCAGCCGCCTGGCTGCGGAAGAAGCCGTCGTTGGAAAGCAACCCGGTCAGAGCGACCGAGGCAAACCCCGCTCCAGCCTGCCAAAAGAACTCGCGGCGGGTACGGCCGCAGAAGGAACCGCTGGGGCGATCAGCAGGTGCGTTCATCATCTTCACCGTCGATCCAGGAACATTGATGAATGTGTCTACAGCATAAAGTTCTTCGGCTGGCCCAGGCAAGGCATTTACGGGGGTTTAGGTGCCGGGCCTCGTTTCCAAGTCCATTGCGCAAATTGAACTTGCGGCGCGAACGGCCGGAAATGCGGCCGGTATGATTCGTGGGGGCGGCGGTGCGAGAAATGACCGATTTCGCCGGCAAGATGGCAAGCTACCTGACGAATACCAGCACGACGGCGGTGTGCGCTCGCTGCGGTGGTTCTGCCAGGTTCGATCCATCGTGGGGCTGGTTGCTGCCCCTATAATGGCGTGGTGCCTGCCGCCGCAGATGCGCGGCTTGCGCCATCGCCCGCCGGTGGGGTTGGCCGGCGCGGGCCATTGGATCGTTTCGCTGAAGGGGGCCAAACCATGAGTCTGCCCGATCAATCCGCCGGTCGCTCAGGGCGTTTCAACCGGCGGCGGTTTCTGGAGGTGCTGGGGACCGTTGGCGTGGCCGGGGGAATCGGCGCCGGGCTGTATGGCCGAGCGCAGTGGCAACGCGCCGCCCTGGCCGGAGCCATGCTGCACGATGCCCAGCAGGTGATGGTTCCGCGTGAGCAGCGGGAGTTGCAGACCTTGCCGGTGCGGGCTCGCAACGAGATCCGCGACTGGTTCCATGCGCATTGCCTCAACGCATCCGAGTTTGCGTACGAAGTCTGTTCGCCCAGCTTTGCCGAACGGTTAGCGGCCTGCGGCACCGAGGAGCTCAAGCAACAATGCGTCGCCAACGCGTTCTTGGCCCGGGTGGTATCCGCCGAGGAAGTGCAGGAACGCCTGCAGGTGATTGCTCAGGAGTTGGGGAACGAGCTGGATGCCAGTTGGCGGGGCTGTTGCCAGGAACTTTCGCTGCGGTGGCAGATGCAGATTAGCGGTGGCGGCTACGAAGTGAGCCTGCCTCGCGATCTTGCGGCCCGGCTCGATCAACTCGTGCGGCATTCGCTGAACGAAGCCATGCAAACGGCTGATGGTTCACTCGCACCATCGTTTACCGATGCCGTTTCCAGCATCGGTACCGCGGCATTATTGGCGGTGCCCGTGGTCGTGGTGATTCCGGAGCTGGCCTTGTCGGCTTTCTTTGTCCGGGCGTTGTGGGTGCTGGTCGAATACGTGGTGCGGCTGGTATCGGGCCGTGTGCAAGGCCTCCAGGCCGAGATCACGCACCGCGTCGCGATGCTGGGGCGGCGGCTCGGCTCCGAATACGAGTCTGAACTGCGCCACTGCATCGGCCAGTTGCATCAGTGGCAACAAGACGCGGTACGCAGCTTCACTGAAGACTACAGCCGCAGCGCCATTTCCATCATCTAGACCGCAAGCTTGCGCGAGGACAAAGTCGTGAACCTGCACCAGACGCGAACCTGGGGATGGTTGCTGGCCGCCGTGATGTGCCTGGCGGTTGTCGGCTGCTTACCGGATGGGCGGCCCGACAAGACGCAGATGGCCCCGGTGGACTACTTCCGCGCGACGCAAGCCAACACGATTACGCCCGACGGGCCCATTCTGATGAGCACCGTGCAAGAGGTTGCCCCCAACGTGCTCCAGTACGAAACCGCCGAGGGTGGGGTGTACCAGGTGCGGTACTCCAACCAGGGCGAAGGATTCCGTTATTTTGACGTGCGCCGCGTCGACCGGGGGACCACGGTCGTTGCCGCACCGGCGGGCGAATAAACGTGGCTGCAGGCAGCGATGTCGTGAGGTTTCGCGGCGGGCAATTTTCTTTGCCATTTTCTTGTTGATTGCCCTTGACCATTTGGGGGCGGGCTAGTAATTAACCGCCTCGCTTCTACCTTTCCAATCGAGTGGTTCCCTGAGCCATGTGGTGCGCTCGTTCTGCGCTACCGGCGCGGGCTGGCCACGGCTGCGTGTGAAGGTGCGCTTGCGCCTATCTGCGGAGGCGCGGTGCGCTGTTCTGCGCAGGCGGTTGCGGCATTGCGCTCCCCAGGCTCGTCGCGGACGTGCTGGCAGCCAGGTGGACGGGGAGGAGCGAATGAGACAGCAATCAGTAACAGCAGGCACGTTTTGCAGTTCGACCCTGACTTTAAAAAACACATCCGGACCCGTTCCCGGGTCCCTTGGTAAAAGCGTGCGCGCCGTCGGGGCGCGCACCGGCGGGCATGCTCCCGCTAGCAGACACATCGATGAAGCCAACGGCACCTGGTGCCGAGCAGCGCCGGCCGCAGGACGCTGCGTAACGATAGTTGAGGGTGTCTCTCGGAAAGGATTCTGAGAGGCGAAACGTGGGCGTGAGGAAAAGGAGTTCATCTTGAAACTCAGCCGTCGATTTCTCACTGCGTGTCTCATGGCAGCGCTCGTCGCGCCAGCCACGGCACGAGCGCAGTCCGGGGATGATGCTCCCCGAGGGCTGTCGCGGTTGTTGCCGGGCATCGGCCGACAGCAGTCAACTACCGATCCGTTTGAAGCCGCTGGACGCGGCCCCGAGACCAATCCGCCCGTAGCCGGGGCGCCGCCTGCTGCGCCTTCGCAGATGGTGCCCACGCTGCCGCCTCCTTCCGGTGGGGCTGTGCCCGGTGCCGGTGGCGACGTGCAGCGTTTGCCAAGCGCGCCGCCAGCAGCGCCCGTAGGGATGCCGGGCGCGGCTCCTGCAATGGCCGCTTTGCCTGGCATGCCGCAGGCCGGTGGCGAACAGCAGCCGGGGAATGCGGCCCAGCGCCAGGCCAGCGATCAGCTTTTGATCCAGGCCCGCAAGGCGCTGGCAGTCGGCGACGTGCGTCGAGCCACGCAATTGAACGAGCAGGCCAAAGCCATCGGCTATCGTTACTCGTTCCAGGACGATCAGCCGTCGAAGGTGCAGGCCTCGATCGAAAAGATGGCCCAACTGCAGCAGATGCAGCAGGCGGGCAACGCCCACACCGAAACGTATCGCCGGCAGTACAGCAACCTGCTGCTCGAGCAGGCCGATGCTTTGCTGCGTTGGGGCGATATTGACGAAGCCGAACGGCTGGCCCTGGATGCTCAGAAGCTGAACCTGCGGTACAGCCCGTTTGAAAACAGCCCCGAGCGCGTGTTGGCTCAGGTGGCCGCGGCTCGCCAGACCGGTGCCCGCTTCGTGCAGGGCGGCCAGGGTGGCAACAGCAGCCTCCAGGTTACCGGCGGTCTTCCCGCGGGTGCTCCTGCTGTTGCTGGTATGCCTGGCGCTCCGGCTCAGGCCGGCCCGCAAGGCACGGTTGACGCTAAGGGCCGCGTGCTGGATCTGGTTGCCCGGGCTCGCGTGGCGTTGAGCCAAAACAACATTGCCCTGGCCGAGCAGCTTGCCAATCAGGCCGCTGCGATGAACGTGCCCGACTCGGCCTTCGCGCCCAACGAGGATCGTCCCAGCTTCGTGCTGCTGGACATCCGCAAGGTGCGCCTGGCCAGCGGCGGCGCCGAACAGCAGGCCAGCCAGGCTCTGTACCAAGGCATGGGCCCGGCTCCCGCGCAATTCGCGCAGGGCGAAGGTCCGCTGGGCATCGCTCCGGCCGTGCCGCCCACACAGCCGATTCTGGATCCGCGGGCTGCTGCCCCGGGTGCGGAGAATCGGCCGCTCACGCAGGGCATGCAGATCGCCCAGCAGGCTGAAGAAGCCTTGCAGAAGGGAGATCCCAACCGGGCCCGTGAGCTGTTCAAGCAGGCCATGAGCATGCAGCACGAGCTGGATGCCGCTACCCGTCAGTTGGTGATGGGCCGCCTGCAGTACCTGGGCGAGCCGCCGACTCCGCTGAACGAAGCCGCCATGCAGCAGGCTGCCCTCCGCCGCCAGATGGGCGCGCGGCTGGCCGATGCTGAACGCCGGGCTCGCAACCTGCAGCAGGGCTACCCGCTGCAATCGTTGCAACTGCTCGAGCAGGCTCGGGCCGAGATCGAGCGTTCGAACCTCGATGAGGCCTCGAAGCAGGATCTGATGCGCCGTGCCGACGGTGCTATCGCCAGCATGCGGCAGTATATCGAGGAGAACAAGGCTCGCATCGAACTCGATGAACGCAACCAGGCCGTGCTCGAAGAGCGCGAGCGCGAGCGTCTGCAGAAGATCGAGATCGAGCAGAAGCTGGCGTACCTGGTCGATGAGTACAACAAGCTCATGGATCAGCAGCGCTTCGCCGAGGCCGAAGTCGTCGCCAAGCGTGCCGCCGAGCTGGCTCCCAACGAGCCGATCGTGAAGCAGCTCAAGTGGAATGCTCGCTTCGTGCGGAACTTCAACGCCCAGATGGACATCCGCGACGCCAAGGAACAGGGGTTCGTCCTGGCCATGGAGTCGGTGGATCAGGCCTCGGAACCGTTCGATGACCGCAACCCGATCGTCTTCTCGCACGACTGGAAGGAGCTGACCGCTCGCCGCCGTGCCCTGGGCAGCGTGACCCGCCGCCGCAACGAGAAGGAACTGGAGATCGAGCAGAAGCTCCGCACTCCGGTGTCGCTGCGGTTCACCGACACGCCGCTGTCGGAGGTGATGGAATACCTGGCTCGCGTGGCCAACGTGAACCTGCACCTCGATCAGCGGGGCCTCTCCGAGGAGGGCGTGAACCCCAACACCCCGGTGACGATCAACCTGATGGGCGACATCCAGCTCAAGAGCGCCCTGAACCTGATCCTCCAGCCGCTGCAGCTCTCGTACGTGATCAAGGACGAGGTGCTGAAGATCACCAGCCAGCACGCTCGCGACGGCGAGGTGGTGACGCTCACCTACAACGTGGCCGACCTGGTGATCCCGATTCCCAACTTCGTGCCCTCGGTCAACATGGGCATGACCAGCGCCATCAACGAGGCGTATCGCCAGGCGGGCCGGATGGGCGGTTTGCCGGCGGCGCCGATGGTGGCCGCGGCCAGCCCTGCCGGCGGCACGACCAACGCCGTGATCGATCCGGCTGTGATGGCGCAGCTTGGTACGTCGCCGATTCCGGGCTTTGGCGGACCGCCGACGCCCCCGGTGGCGCCCGGTCCTGGCGGACTGGGCGGTGGTGCCGAGCCTGACTTCGACAGCCTGATCCAGTTGATCACCACCACCGTGAAGCCCGACTCGTGGCAGGAACACGGTGGCCCCGGCTCGGTGGCTCCGTTTGAAACGAACCTGAGCCTGGTGATCACCCAGACGCAGGAAGTGCACGAGCAGATTGCCGACCTGCTGGATCAGCTCCGGCGTCTGCAGGACCTGCAAGTGACGATCGAAGTCCGGTTCATCACGCTCAACGACAACTTCTTCGAACGCATCGGTGTCGACTTCGACTTCGACATCGACGACGACATCGACCGGCCGTTCCAGGTGTTTGGCCGTCCGAACCTGCAGCCCGGTACCTCGTACACGCCGGCTAACAACCTGGCCGTCGGTTCGGGGAACCCGGCGCGTGACGTTCAGGACCGCGACCACGGCCCGTCGGTCACGGTGGGTATGTCGCAGCCTGGTGTGTTCAGCGCCGACATGGACATCCCGGTGGCGCAGGGCAGCTTCCCGCTGGCCACGCCGCAGTTCGGTGGTTTCCAGCCTGGTGCTGGTGCCACGGTCGGGTTTGCCATCCTGAGCGAGATCGAAGCGTTCTTCTTCATCGAAGCCAGCCAGGGCGATCGGCGCAGCAATGTGCTGCAAGCCCCGAAGGTGACGCTGTTCAATGGCCAGTCGGCGATCGTGTCTGACACCTCGCAGACCCCGTTCGTGATCAGCGTGATCCCGGTGGTGGGCGACTTCGCCGCCGCTCAGCAGCCGGTGATCGTGGTGCTCAACGAAGGTACGTTCCTGAACGTGCAGGCTGTGGTGTCCGACGACCGTCGCTTCGTGCGGCTCACCGTGGTGCCGTTCTTCAGCAGCATCGGCGAGGTGAACACCTTCACCTTCACCGGCGAAGAAACGACCACCATCGGCAGCTCGCAGACGGCCGACGACCGCACGCTGCCGATCCAGGACCGGCCGCAGTCGATCAGCCGTTCCGGTACGACGGTGCAGTTGCCGACGTTCTCCTTCGTGACCGTATCTACCACAGTCAGCGTGCCTGACGGCGGTACGGTGCTCCTGGGCGGTATCAAACGTTTGAGTGAGGGCCGCAACGAGTTCGGCGTGCCGATTCTCAACAAGGTGCCCTACATCAACCGCTTGTTCCGCAACGTCGGCATCGGTCGAGAAACCCAAAGCCTGATGATGATGGTGACGCCACGTATCATCATCAAGGAAGAGGAAGAACAGCTGCTGGGCATCACGCCCGCGCCGTAATCTCCGACGCCCGCACCCTCAACTTGTTGGCGCGTCGGTAGCCAGCCGCCGCGGTTCCTCTGGGGCCGCGGCGGTTGTTTTTTGCGCTAGACCGGTGGGGATTGGTGGATGCCGCACAGCTCGCGAGTGACATTCGTGGCGGGCGATGGCTCAGGCAGAACCGGCCGAGCGAACAGGAAGCAACAAGTGTGCTTCAGGTAACGCGGTCGGGGCCGAGCGAATCGCAGTTGATGCAACGTACGAAGGCGTGCCACGGCTGTATCAGCCGTGCGCTAAGGCGAACATGCCCATGCCACAGATCGCTCGCTCGAAGAAAACCGCCAGGTATTAAAGCTCGCGCGTTTGATACCGCGTGACAGCGGTCAGCCAAGTGATGTGAGCCTGGCGGCTGGCGCTCAGAGCATCAAGAACTTCTTCAATGGGCCGGCCGCCCTGTTGCCATTGGCGGCGGGCCATGTCTACCGCGGCGGCGTGAGCGGCCACGGCGACGGCCGCGGCTTCCACATACTGCGCTTGCAGACGCTCCAAGCTGTCAGCTCCGGCGCTGCGCTGTGCCGCAGACGCGTCGGCCGGCAAACGGGGCTGTTTGGGCAGCCGCGACAGTAGGGTAGGCGAAACCTCACGGAGCATGGCACGAGCTGTGGTCGTGGCCGCCTGGGCCGCGGCCAGATCGGCCTCGAGGGAGAACCGGGCCGTGCGTACGGCCAACATGGTGTAATCGCCATTGCCGTGGGCGTGCTGTGAGGCCGCGTTCTGCAGTTCATCCAGTTGGATCAGGAACGATTGCAGGCTGCGCTCATCGGCCAGCCGTTCTAACAGCGTCCACCAGTGAGCCGCAGCTGTGGTCAGCGAAAGCTGCGCACCAGTCAAGGGCTGTTCCGGCGACATCGAGGGCAGCGCAGCAAAAAACGCCTCTCGCAGGTTGGCGGCGCATTCTGCGGCCGGAGCACCGGCCAAGCGACCCAGGCTCAAGAGAGCCGCGGCGTCCTGGCCAGCGGGCCGAAGCGTCATCCGGTCAAGCGCGGGGCCGGAAGGAATCTGGTGGTCTTGCGTCGGCGGAACGGTAGGCGGCTGGCTTCTCTGCGGTTGGCGGCCATCTGGCTGAGATTCACGCCAGCCATCCTGGGAGCCCGACGATGCCGGCATCGCTTGGCCTGAGCTGGGGGCTGCCGCCGGCGTGGGCTGAGGCCCCAAGTTCATACCGCTCGATTGCAGCGGAACGGCCATGTGCGGCTGCGGGAATGGCGCCGGCGTCATGGTGGTGCCCGACATGGGTTGCACCGCTTGCGGAATTGGCCGCAGCGTGGAAGGGCTGGCCGGGGCCGACAGCCTGCTGCCATTGGCAGGTAGGGTGCTGGTGGCTTTGAGGATGGAACGGCCCGGCAGCTCGTCGATCTCCGCGCCCGAGGCCTGGACCACGCCACCGGGAGTCGCCGGGACGGCCGCACCGGGCGAGAACGGACTGTTGGGAGCCGAGCCTGGCGTCGTCGACCGCGGCGCCGTATTGGGCACCGGCAGGGGTTCCGTGGGAATCCCGCCACGCTGTGGCTGCGGGCCCGCTGGCGTGGCCGGTTGCGGCTGGACGGCTTCGGGCGGAAGGACCTCGGTCGGATAACCGCCCGGCGCGGCCCCCGTAGCACCCGGTGTCACCACTTGTGGTGTACCCGATGCCGATTGCCGGGCCGCTTGCGGTTCTTTGACGAGCGTTTCGGCCAGCGTGGCCAGCGGCAACTGGCCGCCCGTGGCCGAAATGGCGTATTCGGCGATCTCGTCGTTGTATACCTGGACGTCGTGCAGGAAACGCAGTTGTTCTTCGGTTTCGCGTCGCAAGGCGGCCAGGAACCGCGTGAGCGTGAGTTCGCCCCGGCGGAACGCTTCGTCGGCTGCAACCGCCTGATCGGTGGCGGCAGCAACGGCGTCGGCCCGGCGTTGCACGGCCTGGTACCGGTACGGCAGCAGTTGGTTGAGCAGCGTCACCCGCGGTGGCGCGGGGCGGTTGGCGTACAAATGCTCAAACTCGGTGCGGTACCTGCCCGCGTGCGGCAGATCGCTGGGCCGCAGCAACGTCGAGGCTCCGGAGTTGGTGCTGCCCACGCCGAGCCGGTTAGAGGCCTCGGCCCATGCCACGAGCTTTTCTTGTTGCTGAGCTTTCGCAGTCGCCAGAGCGGCGGCTACTTCCGGCGGCACACCGCCTGGCTCAGCCCGATAGGCATCGGAAAGTTGTTGCAGAATGCCGGCGTAATTGGCGATCGCCTGGTACTCCGCGGCAACCGCGGCCATCCGCCAGTAATTTTGCACGAGGGCCAAACGTTCGGCGGGCTGGCTCGAACGCTGAAGTACATCCTGGAGCGAGATACGGCTGCTGGCCGGCCACGTATCGCCGCCCTGCCCTGCCTGGGCGTGGATCTGGCCGAAGAGCTCGGCTACCAGCCGCTTGGCGATATCGGGCTGCGATTGCCCTTGGGCAAGCTCCACTTGCGAGTGCGACCTATCACCAAGTACCGCGCGGGGAGACGCCTCGGGCTGTACACCATGGGCGTTCAGGCCGTGCCGGGGTTCCGTGGGAAGCGCCTGCGGCTGCACAGGCACGAGCGCGCCACTGTCGTGACTGGCCGGAGGCAAGCGGCGATCGTCGATGCCTTCGCCGGTGGTCCGCTGAATCGGGCCAGGCTCGTCCAAGAGGCGGTCTGAGAAGCCACGCGAATCGAACTCCGTCCGGAGCGGTTCGCGTGGCTGCATGGTTCCTCCCGACGCGCCGCCCTGGTTGGGGCCAAAATCCTCATAGCGGCGATCGGGCCCTGGAGCCGCGTCCAGGGGATTACGCTGAAGCTGCGGCTGGTCGTCGCGCTGGGCCGGGCTGCCAACGGACGCGTCCGGATTGGCGTGCTCCCAGCCTTCGCGGTCCTGACCACGTTCGCCGCCCAGCATCAGGCGGTTGCCTGCCGGGGGATTCTCCAGGGCCGGTTCCACGCCCCCGGCGGGAACCACTGTAGAAGGTTCGCTGGGCCGGATGCTGAACGGATCGACGATATCGGTCTGCCGCTGCATGGCAGGCTGCGATGGCTCGCTGCTGGACGCTGCCGCGGCTGCACCCTTTTCTTGATTGCGTCGCACTGCGCTCCGCTCGGCGTTGGCAGGCAGAATTCGCGGCAAGACAGATTGCTCGCCGTCCGGAGCAGACGCCGGCGAATCCACAGCCCGTTGACCGTCCTCGGCAGTCAGGGTGGCATCATCAGCCGGCTTAGGGACCGGGGTTACTTCTGTGGCCGATTGGAAACGTGCTGGCTGCGCGAACTCGCCTTCCGGCCCTTCAGACTGCACTTGGCCCGAACGCTCCGGCATGTTGGCTGGCTCTTCCAGTGCGCGACCGGCCGCCTGCGAGCCAACTTCGTGGTTGCTGGAGGTATCCGTCGGCGCGGGCCCGGCGGGCGTGGGTTCTGCCAGAGTCGGCTGCTGCTCCATTGCGCCGTGTATGGGACCATCGAGCACCGATGGCAGCGTGGGAGCCACGCCGCGTGTCCGAGGCGGGAACGGCACTTGCTGCCGAGGACGCCGCGTGGGCGTGCTGCCCTCCCCGGTCACACGCTCCCCCGGTATCGTGGCTTGGGTGGCCGCAATTTCTGGGGAGGACGTAGCTTGGGCCGAGGGCGATTGGGGCTCTGCGGCCAGGAGCAGGCACGCGCATAGCAAGGCCAGGTCCATCCGTGGCGCCTTTCGTCAGATTGGGGCTAGGGTCGCACCTGGGGCGCGCACGCGAATCGGCAGATGGCTGCTTTACCGGCGGGAAACGGTAAAGCAGGCTCAAAAACACGCGGCGCACAAGGCACGAGTGCGGCTACACGGCGAGCGGGGTGGGTGCGGGAAGCCCGCCGTAGCCAATAGTGCGGCCGATTAGCCTGCCACGGAGAGGCGATTGAGTCAATTGTGGTTTTGCTATCATCTCCCCCGTTGGCAGGCCGCGGGCGGCGCGTTGCCAACCGCAGGAGGCCGGGCCAGGCGGCGAGCCGTGTAGGCGCTACGCCTTCTTCTCCCGGTGATGTGGATGCCCGTTGCTGGAGCCGGCCAAGCTGGGCTCGGTCAGGTCGGCCAGCGTCATGTCGCCAGCCGTTTCCTCTTGCGAGAGCATCAGCTTGCGGACGAAACGCCAGTCGGCTCCGTCCAGGTGGTCCATGTCGTGCTTGGAAACCTTGCGGCCCAGGGCCAGCAGGTCGCGGATGGCGATTTGCTCTGGCGGTCGGGCGAGGGCCAGCCGATTGCTGTCGGCGGTACGGCCCACCTTGTGCAGGAACCCGGCTTCCTCGAGTCGGTTCGTCATCGAAATTACCGTCATGCGCGGCAGTTCCAGGTGCTGCGATAGGTCGTCGATGTCGACCGTCTGGCCCTCGCGGAAGGCCGTGGCCACGCGGGCCATCAGCGGGACGAACCACTGCGGGTCGCACATCAGCCGTTGACTGTGTCGCAGCTTTTCTTGTTCCTCTAGCGTATGGCCGCGCATGTTCTGGAGGATGGCCGTCAGTTCCAGGCCAAACAGCACGATCAGCCACGTGATGTACAGCCAGTACAGAAACAGCGGAACCAACGCCAGCGAGCCGTAGAGGGCCGAATACGGCAGCGCCTTGTACACGTACAACTGGAAGAACCACTTGGCGAATTCCCACAACACCGCGGCCACCAGCGCCCCGAACAGGGCCGAACTGATGCGCACCCGGGTATTGGGGATCAACACGTACATCACGGTGAGCAGCACCCAACTGGCGACCAGTGTGGCCACGTTGCTCGCCAGCCGGATCAGCGTTTCGACGAACCAGCCGCCCGTGTGCAGTTCGGCGCTCCAGCGCGTGAGCTGATTGGCCAGGTACAGGCCAGCCAGGATCAGCACCGGCCCCAGTGTGAGCGCGGTCCAATAGATGGTGATGCGCGACAGCCACCGCCGTGAGCTCGGGCAGTCGAAGATGACATTGAACGAGTCCTCTACCGACACCAACAGCGCCAGGGCTGCCCACACAAACAGCAGGATGCCCACCACGCCGACGTTGCCCAGGTTGGTCTTCCACGCCCGCTGGACCAGTTCGTCGATTTTGTCGTCGAGGCTGACGCGAAGTTGCTCGGCGGCCTGAGGGCTGGTTGATTCCAGCCCTTTGTCGGCTTCGGGCACCGGCAGGGGCTCATCGGGCTGATTGGTGCGCGGCGCGTTGGCGGCCGTATCGGCCGGTTTTACGCGTTCGTCCGGCGGTAACGGTTCGCCGGTCTGGGACGCTGCCTCCCCGGATTCAGAAGGCGTCGGCAGTGGGGCTTCGACGGGATCGGTATCGGGGGCCGAATCTTTGCCTTGTTGCGATGTTTCTTCCGCCAGCGGGCCGGCATAGTCGGGATCGGCCACCAGGGCCGAGAAGCCCAGGAACTCGTAAACTTGGTTCAGTTCCTCCTTGACCCAGCGGCTGACCTGCTGTTCGTCGATGAATGCCCGGAAGACGAGCATGCTGAGCACGACGACCGGGATCAGGCTGAAGATCGTGCGGAACGTCAGGGACGCGGCCATTTCCATGGCCCGGTCCTTGGTCAATTGCCGGGCGCCGTACCGGCCCAGGTCGACCCAAAACCGCAGCACCCGCTGAGCGCGCGTCAGCTCGTCTACCGGTTGGAGAATCAGGCGGCGAAGGTACTCAAGGACGTCGTTCATGGCTGCGTGCATCCTGTCCAATGACCGCCCAGGCCGCTGGCCGCGTGCCCACTGATCGGCCAGTGCCATTATGAGAACATACGTCGGCGGTAGCGGCCGGCGCAATGCGAAGTTTCGCGCAGCCGGCACTGTGGTTCAGGCGGTGTGCCTGAAATGCGGGTTTCAATCTTGGTGATGCAAACGCAGCCGCGGGAAGAGGCGGCCGAGGAGAACGTTCTCAGGCGTGAGCCTGCCCTTCCGGGCCGACAACCAGGGGCTCACGGCGGCGCAGCCAAGTGGCCAGGCCCATCCCAAGGGCAAGCCCTGCCAGATTTTGGATCACGTCGGTCCATTCCGGTGTACGGTCCGGAACCAGAAACTGCACGCCTTCGGTTGCCAAGGCGTACACCACCAGTGCCCCCAGCACCACGCCCAGGATATTGCGGGAGCATCCCAGGCCACAAAGCAGGCCGGCTCCGAAGAACGCAATCAGGTGGCTGACCGGCGCCACGCTCTGATCGTAGAGCCAGCGCAGCGTGCCCTGCCGATGGCCGGCGATCAGGAATGGATCGCGAGTGACCAGGCAGAATGTCAGGATGGCCAGGTAACACAAAGCAGCGCCACCAAGCAGGTAGCGGTTTCGGAGGCGGGAAATCACGCTTTCGGACCGTCGGGGGGAAGGTAGGGGGAGATTGCGTTGCTCCATTTTACCACGTTGGTTAAGCGCGCCACGGGGGTACGCATGGGTAGCGATTTTGCGGGTTGTGGCGCGCCGTTCGCTCTCTTGAACTGGTGGATCGCGGCCATGAACGGCCGGGCCTATGAGAGGTACGCTCCGAGTTGGTCGATGGGCGAACAGATGGTCATTTCCTGACCAGGTCAAAATGGCCGCCACCTGCAACCGCCCGCAGCCGCCTTGCATGTGCTGAAAGCAGCAACCGTCGAACCGGCGGGACTTTAAAGAAAGTCAGCAAAATCGAGCCAAAAAAGCGATCCAAGGAACGTTACAAGCGTAATAAAGATTACGCCTGACAATGTGGGTCGCCACCAACCACGGGCCACCAGTGAACCAAGGTCTGCGAGGATTTGGGGGCATAAGCGAGGAGTGTCAAGGATGCTAGTACTCAGCAGGAAGCCCGGCGAATCCATCCAAGTTGGTCACGATATCACGGTGACCGTGTTGAAAGTGCAAGGCAATCGAGTTCGCCTGGGCTTTGAAGCGCCACGCGGCACTCGCATCATGCGTTGGGAACTAGAGGTCGAACGTAAACCAGCCGACCCTCGGGTCGGAGAAACCGCAATCGCATGAAAAGTCGCAAGCGACTCTTCATGCAAGTGACCAACCTGTGCGATTGTTTCGATCAAACAGGGATTGGAAACAAGCACGCGAAACAGGCTACGTCCTGATTCATGGAGCTCCGATCCCGACGGAAAAATCGCACGGGCGTCACACAAAGGGCTTTCTTCTGGATCAAGGTAGTTGTGATTCTGATCACAAACGCCGAGACCGCAGCTTGAGCAACGCGAGTTGGCGAAGCTCAAGCGGGTAGTCACCAGGACGAAGGCCCTTCTTTCATTTGCACATTCCTGCATCTGTCCTCAGGATGCTTCTTGGACACGTCCGTTGGTGTTGCGCACTGCACCACATGCAGGGGTGAATTGCAGCCGGCTGCCTGCGGCGGTACGGTAGGTGAAAGAGCGGCGGCTGTTGCCTGACACCGCTGCATTTTGACGCCGCTGGCCCGACACAACGGCGTGCGGAAGGCACCCACGTGTGCCGGGTGATCACCCGTAAAGGGGGATGTCGGCAACGAAGGGCTCGGCAGTTAGGGGAGCGGTTTGACGGGCGTGGATGCAGAGAGTCGGCCCCAGTGGGCCAGGCGATGCTGGTTTCTGACGGGGCCGACGGCTGGCGGGAAAACGGCCCTGGGGCTGAAGTTGGCCGCGCGGCTGGGAGCCGAGATCATTTCAATGGATTCGATGGCTCTGTACCGGGGTATGGACATTGGCACCGCCAAGCCCAGTCGAGACGAACAGGCCCAGGTTCCACATCACCTGATCGACATCATCGAGCCGCACGAAGAGTTCAGCCTGGCCCAGTACGTGGCCGCTGCCGAAGCGGCGGTAGCCCAGATCGAAAGTCGCGGCCGCGTGGCGTTGTTTGTGGGCGGAACGCCCCTGTATCTCAAGGCTTTGCTGCGGGGGATCTTCGAGGGGCCGCCTGCCGATTGGGAATTCCGAGCCCGCTGGCAGCAAGTGGCCGACGAGCAAGGCAGCGCCGCCCTGCACCGCGAAGTGGCCGCCGTTGATCCCCAGGCTGCGGAGAAGCTGCATCCCAACGACACCCGGCGGTTGATCCGCGCGTTGGAGGTGCATCACCTGACCGGCACCCCGATCAGCGTTCACCAGCAGCAGTTCGAGCGGCCGATTCCCCGGGAGCAATGCCGGGTGTTTCAACTTCAGTGGCCGCGGCCGGAATTGCACCGCCGGATCGACCAGCGGGTCGAAGCCATGTTTGCCGCCGGCCTGGTCGACGAAGTGCGGCGACTCTTGGCGGCTGGGCCGCTTTCACGCACCGCGGCCCAGGCTCTGGGCTATCGCGAGGTGATCGAATACCTGCAAGGCCAGCGGTCGCTGGAGGAAACGATCGCCCTGGTGCAATTGCGGACGCGGCAGTTTGCCAAGCGGCAAGAAACCTGGTTTCGCAGCCTGCACGAGTGCCGGGTGGTGCCGATGCAGGAGGGCATCGATCTGGATGCCCTGGCCGCGCAGATTGAGGCCGAAGGCCGCCAGGTCACTGACACCTGACGGCAGCGCGGCGCGCCAGCTCCCCCGCCTTACGAGCGTGCTGGCGCGCCGCTGCTGCTGTCCCAGGTGCCTCGGGCTATGCCGGCGCTGGTCCTCCAATCGCTCCCAGCCAACTGGGTAAGCGCCGGTCCAACGGTTGCCCGAGTGCGCCGCCCGTCGTGAACGTCGTTTAGTGGCGATGCCGCAGGGCGCTGCGCGTGCGCGGCATTTGCGGAGCCGACGTCATGCCGTCGGGGAAGGCTCCGGCCGGCGGCGGAGGCGTCAGGCCAGGATCGTCTTGGCGCTGAGGTACAGCCGGCGGCGTGGGATCGGCCGGCACGGCCTCCAGTTCCTGAGCGTCCTCGGTGACAATGCCCGGCCCGGCATGGCGATAGCCTGAGAACGCCGAACCGGCCCGTTCAAACTCCCAGGTTGGTTCGCCGGGACAGCCCGTCCAAGTGGGGCCGTAGCAATCGTAAGGATGGGCGCACATCCGGCAGCCCATCGCGGCGGCGCAACCGGTTAACAGCAATAAGGCGATCTTGGCCCGATTCATCTGGCGTACCTTCCTCAGGCATTAGACCAGCGGCTAGAATCAAACGGCGGCAAGCACGGCTGCCGCGGCACGGCGCCGCTTGGCGGCGATGCCTCGCCCGCGCGGACGAAGGCCACGATGGTCGAAGTGACAGTTGGCGAGGCTCTTGCGTTATTTTCGGCCGGATAACCGGTGTAATCCGCAATCTTTTCCAGGTTTTTCGCGGACGCCGACTTGATGCTGGCGCTGCTGTCGCTCGCCCGGTCACGATGACAGCTTTGTGAATATCGACGTTCTCATGATGGAAGAGCGCGCCGCGATGCCAGACGACCCACTGGGGACGCCGCCCGCGGAAGGGCTTCCGGTGGTGGTCGAGCTTGCGCCGCCGCCTGACGCCGAGGCCGCATTTCTCCGGCTTGCCGGCCTGCCGCACGTGCTGTTCTTCGACAGCTCGATGCCGGGCGGCCGGCTGGGACGCTACTCGTTCCTGGTTGCCGATCCGTTCGAATTCATCATGAGCCCCGTGCTGATGGAGCAGGTGGCCACGTCAGCGAGCGGTTGGAGCCGTCGCGCCGACGATTGCCTGACGACGCTGGCGAACAAGCTCGCGGCGTTCAGAACGGCTACGGTCAATGGGCTGCCGCCCTTTCAAGGTGGCGCGGCGGGCCTGTTCTCGTACGACCTGGGGCGGCGCCTGGAACGCTTGCCGCTGCCGGCCTGGGATGAGTTCGCTGCTCCCGAGCTGGCGGTGGGCCTGTACGACGTGGCCCTGGCATTCGATCACCAGGAACACCGCGCGTGGCTGATCTCGCAAGGCTTTCCGGAAACCGAGCCGTCGCGCCGCCACCGCCGTGCCGTTGCGCGGCTCAAGGAGTTTCAACGTCACTTGGCGGCGGCACCTGTGGAACCTGGCAAACGCCCCCGGCCTGGGCAACGAGCACTGGACGCGGCCGACCTGGCGCCGCAGTACGCCGTGCCGCGCATGCCCGGGCTGACCAGTAACTTCAGCCCGGGCCGCTACCTGGAAACGGTACAAGCGGCGATCGACTACATCTACGCGGGCGACATCTTTCAGGTGAACCTGGCCCAGCGGCTGCTGCACCCGGCCGTGGACGACCCCGTGACGTTGTACCTGCGGCTGCGGCGGCGGAATCGGGCACCGTTCTCGGCGTTCTTCGACTTAGGCGAATTGCAAATCGCCAGCGCCTCGCCAGAGCGATTCGTGCGTGTGCAGGGACGCCGCGTCGAAGCCCGGCCCATCAAGGGCACGCGTCCCCGTTTGCGCCAGCCTGAGGCCGATCTGTTCGCAGGCGACGAACTGACGGCCAGCGAGAAAGACCGGGCTGAGAACGTGATGATTGTGGACTTGCTCCGCAACGACCTGTCGCGGGTATGCCTGCCCGGCAGCGTGCGCACGACCCAGCTTTGCCAATTGGAGCAGTACGAGTACGTGTTGCACCTGGTTTCGGCGATCGAAGGCGAGTTGGAGCCGGGCCGAACGGCTATCGATCTCTTGCGGGCGACGTTCCCCGGCGGCTCGATCACCGGAGCGCCCAAGGTACGGGCGATGGAGATCATCGCCGAGTTGGAGCCTACCGCCCGTGGCCCCTATTGCGGTTCGTTGGGTTACCTGGGCTTCGACGGCGCACTGGATACCAGCATCTTGATTCGCACCATCACGTGCGGCCGCGGTTGGTGGCAAGCTCCGGTAGGCGGTGGCATTGTCGCCCAGAGCGATCCGCGTCGCGAGTACGAGGAAACCTGGCACAAGGCCGAAGGCCTGCTACGGGCTTTGCGCTGATGAGCCATTCTTAGTTCGTGCGGTGGGCCCGGCCTGTTGCCTAGCGAGGCCGTCACGGGGCATGCAATAAAAACTGATGCCGCCCTGGCGTGGGTCGCTCAAGCGTGCCAGGACAGCATCAGCCGTGTGGTCCGTCGGTTAGTCCGTAAGCAGCGGCCCGCCGACGGCTACTGTTGGTTCGGATTGGGTTGGGGCTCAGGCTTCGGTTCCGTCGTCCCAGGCTTGATGAGCGACTTGATCTCCGAGGCCTTCTCCTGGAACTGCTGTTTCTTGGTTTCCAGGTTCTGCTTCCACTGTTGGATCTGCTGCTGGAGTTGTTGCAGCTCCTGCTGCTTCTGATCGATAAGGCGGTTCAGCTCGTCGGTTTGCTGCTGACTCTGCTGTTGCTTGAGTTGTTGCAATTCGCGTTCGAGCGCCTGCCGGCGTCGCTCGAGCTGCTGTTGCTGCTGCGACTGCTCCCGGTCGGCCGGGACACTGGTCTGGGTGGTTTCGAACTGTTCGAGGAAATTGGCGGAAAGCTGCGGATTGGACACGCCAATTACGCCGATGGCGAGGCGGTCGCCGGAGTCGCCCGAAGGCTGGGTGGCCAGGTCGTCGGCTTTTTCGTGCACGACCAGCGAGCGACCCAGGATGAAGTGCAGCTTGAGATCTTTGACGTCGATGTCGAAGATCGCCACGCCTTCTTCGTTGGCTTCAACATTGCCCAGGTCGCCAACGTGCGATTCTTTCGAACCCGGGGCACCGTGCTTGGCGCCGGTGGGATTGAAGTGGTCGCCCGCCGACTTGCCCGTGCGGTCGCTCAGGTCGCCGAACTCGTGAATGTGGAAACCGTGCTTGCCGGGCGTTAGCCCGATGATCTTGCCTTTGAGCTTCAGCCCCTGGGGCGTTTCTTGCAGGCCGACGATGCCGTAGACCTCATTACCTTGGGTGGGCACCAGGACGGCCATGCCGTGCTTGGGCAGGGCCATCTGGTCGGCCTGCTGGGCATGCGCGTGGGGATCGCCAGTGGGCTGCTGGGGGGCAGCCTGCTGCTGTTGTTGTTCGGCGACTAGCACGCCCAGGCAGATCAAGCTCAGGGCTGCTGCCAATGATACTGCGGTTGCTTTCACGGGGAGACTCCTTTTTCGGGTGCGCTCTGCGGCCTCGCAGCCGACCCATGCCGGGCGGGCAGCGGAGAAAAAAGTGGCTCGTACTGCGTGTCCGCGCCAATATGCAGCCTGCGTGCCACCGAGGGCCGCCGTTGCCGAGTCCTGCACCGCCGCTCCGGGGCGGTCGCAGTAGGGCAGGCTGAAATGGCTACTTCGCGATGGGGCTTTTGCGCGAACGCGCTTTAGCACGCGCGGGGGGCGGAAACCCGCCCCGCGGTCGTGTCGCGGCCGAGGCCACGGCAATAGACGAAATGTCGCACCGTAACGAGGTTATGATTAAAGGCGGGCTGCGTTTCGGGCGATCTTGGCGCAGCCTGCGCGATTCGTTCCAATCGCAGGATGGATGCAGTGCGCGAAATGATGACCCAGACCCTTCAGCAACTTGGCGATATGAGCATTGACCGCAACGACCCGCAGGGCCGTGGTGCGGCCGATCACGATGCGCCCACCCGCCCTGGGCCTGCCCCGCTGCGGATTGGCCCGGTGGTGGTGGATCCGCCCATTCTCCAAGCCCCCATGGCGGGCTTCACCAACTATGCCTATCGGCAGGTGGTACGAGACTTCGGTGGCGCGGGGCTCCAGGCTACCGAAATGGTCCACGCCCGAGGCTTCCTGGAAATCGATCATCGCCGCTCGGAATATCCGGAACGGTTGTGGGGCGTCGAGGACGAACCCCGCCCGCTGGCCGTGCAGATCTGGGATAACGACCCGATTGCCCTGGCCGACGTGGGAGCCCGCTTGGCGCACGAGCTGAAGGTGAGCGTGGTCGACATCAACTTCGGCTGTCCGGTGAAGCAAGTCACTGAGCGGGCCAAGAGCGGTTCGTATCTGCTGAAATGCCCTGACCGCGTGGGCGAGATCGTGGAGCGGGTGTCCAAGGCCTGCGCGCCGACGCCGGTTACGGCCAAGATTCGCCTGGGGTGTACTCGCGACAACATCACGGCCCCGCAGATCGCGCGCATTGTCGAAGAAGCCGGTGCCGCCGCGCTGACCGTCCACGGTCGCACGGCCCAGGATTACTTCCGGGGCGAAGCCGACTGGGAGCAGATCGCCCGGCTGAAGGAACAGCTCAAGCGGATTCCGCTGATCGGTAACGGCGACATCGACACGCCTGAGAAGGTTGTCAACGCCTTCAACAACTGGGGCGTGGATGGCGTGATGATTGCTCGGGCTGCATTGGCCAAGCCCTGGCTGTTCCGTCAGGCGGCCGCGGCGCTGGTTGGCGAGGAGATTCCGCCCGATCTCACGTTGAGCGAGCAACGCGAACTGCTGATGAAGCATTACCGCCTGGTGCTGGAGCGGTTCGGCGAGCAGAAGGGAACGATCCTGATGCGCAAGTTCGCCTGCTGCTATGCCCAGGGGAAAGCCGGTGCTCGCGAGTTCCGGACGCACGTAGCCGGCATCTCCACGGCGGCCGAGTTTTACCACGTGGTGGAGCGGTACTTCCCCAAGGAAACACTGGCAGCCTGATCTGCTGCTTTTTACGGCCAAGCCAAGGGAAAGGAATCCCGGTGCCCTATCTGTTGAATCTGCTGTACCTGGCGCTGCTCGTGGCCCTCACGCCGTGGCTGATCTATCAGTCGCTGCGCACCGGCAAATACCGCCAAGGCTGGCCGCAGAAACTGCTGGGCCTCGTACCGGCTCGATCGGGCGATGAGTTCTGCGTCTGGCTGCACGCGGTGAGCGTGGGCGAGGTCAATCTCTTGGATCCGCTCATTCGTCACCTCGCGCAGCGGCACCCCGATTGGCGGTTCGTCATCTCGACTACCACGCAGACCGGCTACGCGCTGGCCTGCAAGAAGTACAGCGACCACACGGTGTTCTACTGCCCGCTTGATTTCACCTGGGCGGTGCGGCGCGCCATGCGGCGGATCCGTCCGCAGTTGTTTCTGCTGGCCGAACTGGAATTGTGGCCGAACCTGGTTTGGGCTGCGCGCAAGCAGGGAGCCGCTGTGGCGGTGATCAATGGCCGGTTGAGCGAGCACAGCTTCCGCGGGTATCGCCGTGTCCGGTTCCTGATGTGGCGGTGGCTTCGGCAGATCGACCTGGTTCTGGCGCAGACGCCGGAATACGCCGAGCGGTTCATTGCCCTGGGAGCGGAGCCCGCCCGCGTGGTGGTCACCGGTTCGATCAAGTTCGACGGGGCCCGATTCGACCGCAACAACCCTGTGACGACCAAGTTGCGCGAATTGGCCGGCTTTCAAGACGACGAGATTGTGTGGCTCGCCGGCAGCACGCAGGAGCCTGAGGAAGAGATCGCCCTCAACGTCTACCGCCGTTTGACGCCGCAGCATCCGAAACTGCGGTTGGTGCTGGTACCGCGGCATCCCGAGCGGTTTGACGCCGTGGCCCGGCTGCTCGAGCAAAGCGGCTTGCCGTGGCAGCGGCGGAGCCAACTGCCGGTGAATCCATCGGCAAGCCAGCACACAACCACCGGTGGGCAGCCGCCGATTCTGCTGGTTGACACGGTCGGCGAACTGGGCGGCTGGTGGGGTACGGCCCAATTGGCTTTTGTGGGCGGCAGCTTGGGCAACCGCGGCGGCCAGAACATGATCGAGCCGGCGGCCTATGGCGCGGCCGTGTGCTTTGGACCCAACACGCGCAACTTTCGCGACGTGGTCGCGGCGCTATTGCAGCGTGAAGCGGCCGTGGTGGTGGCCGACGAGAACGAGCTGCAAGCGTTCATTCAGCGCTGCTTGACCGAGCTGCAGTTCGCGGCCGCCTTAGGCAACCGTGCCCGCGAGTTTGTGATCTCGCAGCAAGGTGCCACCGCCGCTACGGCCCGGCATTTGGAAACGCTGCTGGGCATCTCCGAGCCGGCTATCGAATCGTCGGCTTCTGCCAGCGCTCCCCACTTTGCGGCGCAGGGAGCCACGAGCCCAGTCAGGCCCTGATCGCTGCCTGGCTAACGCCACACCCTGGCGACGTCAGCCCAGGCAGGAGTGGTGGCCCCGGTTCTGCTGGCCTTACGACACCAGCGAGCGGAAGCCGCGGCGGCGGGCAGCGCTATAGCGCTCCAGGGCGTCGTGGATGATCGGCAAGGCGGCCTCGGCCGGCTGGAACTCGTCCACTTCGACCGTCTTGCCTTCCAGCGACTTGTAATCCTGGAAGAACCGGCGGAGCATCGCCAACCGGTGCGGCGGCAGTTCGGCCGCCTCGCGATAGCCATTGAACTCCGGATCGCGGATCGCCACGGCCAGAATCTTATGGTCGCGCTTGCCGCTATCGATCATCGTCATCAGGCCGATGGTCCGGGCTTCAACCAGCGTGAGCGGAGCCACCTTTTCCTGGCACAGCACCAGCGCGTCCAGCGCGTCGCCATCCTCGGCCAGCGTCTGCGGGATGAACCCATAATTGGCCGGGTAGTGCACGGCCGAGTACAGGATGCGGTCCAGCCGCAGCAGGCCGGTTTCTTTGTCCAGCTCGTACTTGACGCTGGAGCCGGTGGGAATCTCGATGATGGCGGTGAACTCTTCGGGCAAACGTTCACCAGGGATAATGTCGTGCCAGGCGTGAGTCATGATCATCCTTTCCTGGACCACCGGATGGCCCCCCGCTAACGGTAATCCTTCGGGGCGGCGGTCTTATGAGTTTGCAGCGATCCTCTCTTTGTCGCCTATGTTAGCCGCCTTCGCAGAACTGGGCAGGGGGCTGGGAACACAAAAAAGAGGATGCTGCGACAAAAAAACGCAGATTGGTCGGTTGACCCTGCAAAATGGGTGGCCGCCCCTCACTTGGACACCTGTCTACATGCCCCCCGGTTGTGTCAGGAAAGGCCGCCGCGGAGTGCCCCAGACAAAACGCTTTGAACCCCCAGTTAGCGGCAATTAAGCTGGCCTGATCCAGGAGCTTACGGGCCAAAAAGGGGCTGCGGGTATGACTGCGTTCAACGCCTACGAGTCGTGGCTGGGGATTGGGCTGCACGAGCAGCCTCCGACGTTGTATCGGCTATTGGGGGTGCCGGTATTTGAGTCCAGGACGGCCAACCTTGACCGTGCGGCCGAGAACCAATTGTCCCAGGTTCGTCCCCACCTGGATGGTCCCCACGCGGAAGTGGCAAGGCGGCTCAAGCAGGAGATTCTGCTCGCCCGGACCACACTCAAAGCCCCGCAGCGGAAGGCCGCTTACGATTCGATGATTAAGGTCGCCCAGGCGGCCGCCACACCCACGCCGGCAGCCGTGCCGACCGGGCCGGACCCGACCGCTGAGCCGGACCGCAACGTCGGCAAGCAGCTGGGAGATTACCGGTTGCTGGAGAAAGTCAGCGACACCACGGCGGGGCCGATCTATCGCGCCCAGCACAAGAGCGGAGCCGTGGTTGAGTTAAAGATCCTGAAGCCATCGGCGGCCAAGCATGCCGAAGTGCTCAAGCGTTTTTGCCGCGAGTTTCAAATCACGCGGCGGTTGTCGCACCCGAACCTCATTGCCAGTTTCGACCTGGCCGAGTCTTCCGGCCTGCACTACCTGGCCCTGGAGTACGTCGGCGGGGCGTCGTTCCAGAGCATCTTGCAGCAGCACGGTCCACTGCCTGTGGAGCCGGTGGTGGAACTGATGATCGGTGCCGCGTCGGGACTGGCGTACCTGCACCGCATGGGCATTTACCACCGCAACATCAAACCGGAGAACCTGCTGGTTAATCACCGCGGCCAGCTCAAGATCGCCAACCTGATTTTGGCCAAGCTCGATGACGAGAAGATGCTCAACGAACTTGGCGATGGCGAAGCCCTCACCCAGCCCGGCCAGGTACTCGGCAGCGTCGACTTCCTGGCACCCGAGCAAGCGGTGGAGGCCAGCACCGTCGACGGTCGGGCTGATATCTACAGCCTGGGCTGTACGATCTACACACTGCTGACCGGCAGCCCGCCCTACCCTGCCAAGGGCACCATGGCCAAGCTCATGGCGCACCGTACGGAACCGGTGCCGTCGATCCGCGACAAGCGGCCCGATGTGCCGCAATGGCTCGACCGGGCCGTACGCAAGATGATGGCCAAGGAACCCGCGCAGCGTTACGCCAGCATGGACGAAGTGGTCGAGGTGCTGCAACGCGGCGGCAATCTCTCGCGGAAGCTGTTGATCACGATTGCATGCGTTGCTGGCGCAATCCTCCTGGCGGTGCTGGGAGTGATGATCTACTCCGCCAGTTAGCCTGGCGAGGGAGACACCTCTCGTGGCAACTGCCAGCCGAGGGGGGCGTACTCCGCGACGCGCGAATGTGGCAGAGGAAGCTGGAACGCTGGGCTTCCGCGCGTGCTATCGCTGCCTTCAACACGGTTAAAGCAGGCTTTTCAGGTTGCACGCAATCAGCTACCGTTGCCCGCTGGCTCCCAGCGAGGCTATCCGCCTCAACGCATCGATTGAACCCATGGATGGCAAATGAAGGCACGATTCCGGTGGCGAGCATGGAAGGCCCGATTCCGCGACCAGCGCGCCGAGCTGGCGGTAATCCGACGGGAGATCCGTCGCGGTCAAACCGTGTGCGATATCGGGGCCAACAAGGGGAGCTTCACCTATTGGCTCGCCAAGTGGGCCTGGCCTGGCCGCGTGGTGGCTTTTGAGCCGCAGGCGGAGCTGGCCGAGTACGTCCGGCTGGCCTGCCAGGCTCTGGGGCTCACCAACGTTACCGTGGAAGCCAAGGCCGTTCACGCCCGCAGCGGCGTCTTGTCGCTGTTCATTCCCGGCGAGAAGGATTCGCCGGGCGCCACGCTGGTCGCCAAGGCGGCTGCTGGCGCCCCGGGCCGCAGCGTCGAGGTGCCGGTGGTGTCGCTCGATGAGTACTTTCCCGCCGACGTTCCGATCAGCGTCTTGAAGGTCGACGTAGAAGGCGCCGAACGCGGCGTGTTTGAGGGGGCGCAGCGCATTCTGCGCCAGTATGGGCCGCTGCTGGTATTCGAGTGCGAGAACCGCCACCTGGAGTCGGGCAGCGTGCACGACGTGTTTGCGTACCTGGAGCAGTTCGGCTACCAGGGATCGTTTGTATGCGGTAGCCGGTTGCGGCCCCTGGCCGAGTTCGACGCCGCCATCCATCAGCGCAACGATGGCGAACGTTTCTGGGACGCCAAGGATTACTGCAACAACTTTGTGTTTCGCAAAGCGTAGCTGACTTAGCTCGCCTGCCGTCCTCAAGGAACCGTCACGACGGCTGTGACTGACTGGGAGGCACATCTGAAGAGCGATTCCTAAGCCAAGCCTCGGAACGTTGGCGCCTCTGATTGCTGGAGCAGGCAGCCAGCGTGGGCGCACATCCAGAACATCTGTGCCAGCACGTTCGTGGCACTTGACCTTGGCTCCCCCGGCGGGGGCGTCTATGCTCCGCCCCCGCGTTGCGGCGCGGCTTGTACACATCCGCTGCCGTGCTGGCGCCAGCAGGTCGATTAGTACCAGCCGCACAATCCGCACATTTTCGCCAAGGATCAGAACCGGCTCTGCCGATAGACGGGGGGTAGCGGGGTTTAGGTTTCCAGACGCATCAAACATGGTGCTATCATGCGTGCAATCCGCCTGGCTTTGCTTGCAGCCAGTCTGACCGCTTCGTTCGCAACGGGGGCATACGCGGAATCGGCGCCTGCCTGGCAAACCGATCTCGAAGCCGCACGTCAAGAAGCGATACGAACCGGCCGCTTGCTGCTGGTGCATTGCTGGACGCCAAGCTGCGGCCCGTGCCGTGCGATGGAGCAGACGGTCTTCGCCGACCCCAATGTCACGCACTCGCTGACGCAGCACTACGTGCCGGTGAAGCTGAACCTGCAGGATGCCCCGCAGTTTGGACGCCAATATGGAATCCGTACGATTCCCACCGACGTGGTGATTCGTCCCGACGGCACGCTGATCGACCGCACCAATAGCCCTCGCACGCCCGAAGCATACATTGCCCGCTTCCAGCAAGTGGCACTGGCCGCCGCTGGTAACCAGCAAGGGCAGCCGGGCGGTGCCGCGCCGGACGCGGTCGCTCAAACCGCCGAACAGCAGCCCGGCGCGAATCAGATGGCCGCACAGCCAGGGCAGCCGCAGGCGGCGGGGCAGGCTTCGCCAGCCAGCCTGGTTGGTGATCGCTACAAGGATCACCCGCTGGTGAGCAACCAGTTCGCCGATCGTTACGGCAACGAAACCCAGCCGGCTCCTCCGGCGGTTCCGCCCACGCAGCACAATCCGCTGCTGGATCGTCCGGCTCACGACTATCGTCAACCTGAGCAGCCTGGTCCTGCTCAGCAAGCCGCGGTTCCGAGCGCCGGCATGGGCGCTGCCGGTCCGCCGGCGCAGCAGCCTGGCATGCCTCAGCAGGGCATGATGCCCCATGGCGTTCAGCCGCCGGCTGCTACGAGCGCTCCGCCGCAGACTGTTGGCGGGGCCGCACCGCATGGCCCGCAGGCGCCGGCCACGAGCAGCCATCCTGCCGGTTTGCAGCTTCCGCCGGGCGTGCCGCCGCTGGCCTTTGATGGCTACTGCGTCGTGAGTGTTCGCGATGATGAGACCTGGCGGATGGGCAACCCGGCCTGGGGTGTCATTCACCGCGGCCAGACCTACCTCTTCCACAGCCAGAAGGCTCAGGAAGCGTTTCGTGCCCGGCCCGATTACTACGGCCTGGTGCTCAACGGGCACGACGTAGTGCACTACGCCGAAACCGGCCAACTGATTCCCGGCTCGCGCGAGTTTGGCGCCACGCACAAGAGTGGAGGCATCTTCCTCTTCGCCAACGAAGCCAACCTCCAGCGCTTCCAGAACGAGCCTGCGACGTTCATCTCGCGGTTGCAAGCCTTGCAGGCTGCCGCCCCCGCCGCGCCTCAGCAACGCTAACTGAGCCAACACCCTATGGATTTGCAACTGTGCGGCCAGTCCGTGGCCGTTTGGGGCGCCGCCGGAGGGATCGGGGCCGCCATTGCCCACGAGTTCGCCTGCGAAGGCGCAAACTTGGCATTGATCGACCGCTCTCACGAGCGTGTGGAATCGCTTGCCCGGCAGCTTGAAGGCGAGCACGGCGTCCGTTGCCTGGCCTTGGTGGCCGACGTGACCGTGGCCGAACAGGTGCAGGTGGCGACCCAGCAAATCAACGCGGAGCTAGGGCTGCCCGACCACGTGATCTTTGCGGTTGCCATCGGCAGCGGCGGCTTTGGCTTTCCCAGTTGGAACGTGTCCGCCGATACGTGGCCCACGGTGCTCGATGTCAACCTGGTGGGAGCGGTGCGGGTAACGCATGCCGTGGCCCCGCAGATGGCCGAACGCGGCCATGGCAGCATCCAGTTGATCTCCTCGGTGGCCGGGCAGATCGGTTCGCAGACCGATCCGCCCTATAGCGCATCGAAGGCTGGCTTGATCAACTTTGCCCAGTGTTTGGCTCGCGACCTGGCACCCTCGGGCGTGCGCGTAAACGCCATTTGCCCTGGCATGGTGCGCACGGCGCTGGTGGAATCGATCTGGCAGGCGTGGAGCCAGCGCGAAGGCGCGACCGCCGACTTTCAAACCTGGGCCGAGGAAAAGATCGGACGCCTGGTACCGCTGGGACGCTGGCAGGAACCTGCCGATATCGCGGCCGCGGTGGTCTTTCTGGCGAGTGTCCGCGGCCGAAATATCACCGGGCAAACCATCAATGTCGATGGCGGCTATGTGATGCACTCGTAATTCGTGGCGGGCCTGTAGATGGGCTTACGTCCCTTACGACTTTGCAGTCGGAGCCGAGGTGCGCTGGCCGCCCTGTCGGCTGCGCTCATCCTCATTCTGGCCGTTTTGCTGGTCACGATGGATCGGGCACCCAACGATGCGGGGCCGGCACCTGCCGCGGCTGACGACACGCACCGCCGGTTGTTGGATGCCATCTGGATGGTGGAAGCCAGCGGGCGTTTGAACCCGCCCGACGGTGACGGCGGCAAATCAATCGGCCCTTACCAGATTTCGTACGCTTACTGGCAAGACGCCGTGGCGTTCGATCCGACCATTGGCGGCCACTACCAGGACTGCCGCGACAAAGACTACGCCGAACGCGTGGTGTTGGCCTACTGGCTGCGGTACGTGCCCGATGGTTCCGACGAGCAGCGGGCACGCGTTCACAATGGTGGGCCGGCCGGGCATCGCAAGCCGGCGACGGAACGTTATTGGCAGAAGGTGCAGCGCGAACTGGCTCGACGAAGCCGGCAAGCTGCCCGTTAGAGCGGCAACACTACACACGCCGCTGATTCTTCTGGAACTCGATCTGTTCTAAGGGAACCAGTTCGCCCTGCCCTGCCCCGGGGCATACCTCGCAGACACGTTCCCAGGCGGCCCGGCTGCGCAGGTTCGATTCCCAGAACGGCCACGTCTTGCACTGGATGGGCCGATCCTCATAGACCACGCACTTGCGGTCGACCAAAAAGCAGCAGTCACCGCCGTCGTACTCCACCAGGCTCTTGCGCCGTCCGACCTGACGCACATAGCGCCGCTCAAACGTGGGCACGTCGAGCTTGAGCCGCGCGGCCAAAGCCGCAATCTCTTCTTCGCTCACCCACACGTAGCCCGGGGCGCCGGTGCAGCAATCGCCGCACTGCGTACAGGTGAAACGGAGCCCTTCATGATACCAGGGCTGCTTGGTTGACGGCGATCCCTCGGACATGGCGACAGATCACAGCGGAACAGGGCAAGAATGACGCAATTTGGGGGATGCCCCCTGCCCTTTCGTTCTACCGCATCGGCATCGCGCGGGTAAGCCCCCGCGGCGCTACGGGCGACGGGGAGACAACAGTTGGCAGTCTATCGACTGGCAGGCTGACTTGCGGAGCCCCTGAGGCAGGGGGGCGTGCTTCGCCGAGCAGGTCCGTTTTTGCGGTCCATTACGGCCAGGTCCCCCAAGGCGAGTGGAGGCGATTTTCGGCAGGCCTCGGGATTTGGCCAACTGCTCCGCGCATGCGAGAAAATCAACCTATGGTTGTTTGACCGGCGAGGTCTGCTGCCGGTCACCGCACGGAGCCGGACCAATGAGCTGCCTGATTCTGCATCGGGCAGCGACCTGCTTCCCCAGAGCGGCACAGGGCGCGGGGAGCATTGCTGGTTGCTGCCGGCTTGTGCGGTTCTTGGTAACTGGTTCCCCCACGCCATGCCGTCAGCGGGGGAATATCAACCACACACCGACGGCACAACGTATACGCTCGCAATCAATGGAGGTATCTCGGATGAATCGCACTCTGGCTTTCGGCATTGCCCTGTTCCTGGCTGTCGTTGGCATCGCTATGATCACCGCTGACAGCAGCCTGGAAGCTGGCCACCGTTGCCGCGGCAATTGCCACCACGGTTGCTTTGGCAACCTGTTCCACGGCTGCCATGGTTGCCATGGTCACCACGGTTGCCATGGCTGCCACGCCCCGGCGCCGTGTGATTGCTGTGGCGCTGCGGTGGCTGAGCCGGCCGAAGGTGAGACTCCCGCTCCGGCGCCGGCTCCGGAGAAGGAAGCTGCTCCCGAGAAGAAGGAAGCTCCGGCTCCGGAGAAGGAAGCTGCTCCCTCGGCTCGCGCTCCGTTTGGTTTCCGCACGGTCAGCTTCCAGCGCTAAGCGCCCTGTGCTGTGGGGCCGGCTAACCCTGTGGCTGGCCAAGGCAAATCGCGAACCAATCAACACGCCCGCCGGTGTTGCAACGCCCGGCGGGCGTTGTTGCATTCTGGGGGCCAACAGAAGCGTTAGTCACGGCCCCACCCAGAACCCTAATCAGCCAATGGGGGGCATCAACGGGGCCATACGAAAGGCGTTGATGCGCCCCTTATTCAAACGCCAAAGATGGTGTTCCTGGACAGCCAATGCCATCGCTGCTGTCTTGGGTTCGTGGCTGTAAGTGCCATGATAATAACTGCTTACATCGAATCGCGTTCCCTGGTGCAAGCCCCGCTGAACTTGACCCGGTCAAATTGACCAAGCTAGAATTGACAAGCTCGTAGAGCGGTTGCCGGCTCACTCACCTCTTGCTTTAGCCGTGTCTGCAACCGTACGGGCGACGACACTTCTGGTTGCGTCGTGGCGGCGACGACTTCCATCGAACGGAGGTCGCAGAATGTACCCCAGTCGGCCCAAGACCACGTTGGCACGCTACTTTGCTGGGCTTGCCGAGAACACCTTCCAAACGCGGTTTGGCATCGCAGACCCGCCGTTGATCGATTACCTGGCTGATCTGCTGGTGCGGTTCGTGCGAATCGACGCCGTCCATAAGATCCGCGACCTGGCAGGCCGCCGACTCAACGAGGTCGGCGAAATGCTGATGGAGGCCGAACAGCGGGTGGGCAACGCCCGTCGCGAGGTCCACCGGCACATCGGCGATTACACGCTCTTCTGGACCGGCGTGTTTCCCGAATCGCTGCCCAAGATGCGCAGTCGCCTGGACCACTTCATCGACTATTGCGAGCAAGGCAAACGCAGCTACTTCATCGCGAGCACGTTTCGCGATGACGAGTACGCCAGCGAAAGTGACGTCCTTGAGCGGCTGAGCCAGCAGTTCGAACTGTGCGCGTACGGGCTGCGTGAAGTGCGCCGCGAATGGGAAGCCCGGGGCGACGACATCGTAGGCCCGATCATCGTCGAGTAGGGACGCTGGCCAACGACGACGCGCGGCTTCATGCCGCGCGCCGCGAAGCCCTGGGACGATTACTGCTCGCTCGTGTTGCGAGCGTCGGGATGGCAGTAGCAGCTGGCCGCCGGCATCACGTCGGCCCTGGCCCATGCCTTGCGCACCTGTTTTTCCACGGCGTCGGCCTCTGGCCACTTGGACTGCTTTTCCAGCGCCTGGTGCAGGCCCAGGAGCGACCAGGGATTGTGCGGATGTCGCTGCAGGTCCGCACGGTACACGGCCTCGGCTTCTGCGGCTTTACCGTCGGCCAGGAGCAGCGCCCCCAGGGCGTGCCGCACAGGCTGCATCCAGCCGGGCGGTTCGTCGTAAGCCAGGTTTTCTTCCATCTGCACGGCTTCGCGCAGCAGGCGGAACGCTTGTTGCGAATCGCCTTTGCGGTAGGCCAGCTCGCCGGCGGCCATGTTGCGGCTGATGGCGATTACATCGCGAGCCTTGTTGTTGCCGACCATCCACTTGTCGGTTAGCTGCTCGGCCACGGCGTTCATGGCCGCAATTTCGCGACGGGCCGCGGCCGTATCGCCTAACGCCGAGAACGCAATGCTCCGGGCGTAATGACGCATGGCCCGGCTCATCAGTCGGTAGCCATCCGGCTCGGGCTCGGCCAAGATGGCTTTCCACTTGCCAAACCGGATCATCACGTGCAGCGACGTCGGCATAAAGCCGTCGGCGATGGTCACGTAGTTCTTCAGGAAGTCCTGCGGGATCTGCTTTTCGATCTTCCTGGCAGCGGCAATGGCCGTTTCGTACCGGCCTTCCATCATGGCCGCGTACGCCAGGAAGTGGATGTTGTGAACAAAATACAGGCTGTAGAAGTCCGGCGGCGGCGCTACGGCAAAGTAAGCTTCGTCGGCGGCAATTGCCCGGCTGTTGGCATCGGCGGCATCGGCGTAACGGCCCACCCGGATGAAGATGTGCGAGGGCATATGCACCAGGTGGCCCGAGCCTGGCACCAGGTGCAGCAGTCGTTCCGCCGCGGGAATGGCTCGATGCGGCCACGGCGAAGCTTCCACAGCATGGATGTAAAAGTGATTCGCGCCGGGATGATTGGGATGTTTGGCGAGTGTTTTCTCCAGCACGCTGACAATCTCTAACGCCCTGCCCTTGGGCTCGCCCGAGGCCGTCCACAAATCCCAGGGCTGAAGGTTCATCAATGCTTCGGCGAACAGCGCGCCCACGTCGGCATCGTCCGGGAACTGATGCCACACCGCCTCCATGGCGTCGGCATACGCGCGATCCAGCGGACTGCGATCTTCCGGGGCGGGCCACGCATAACGCTGGCGGACGGCCTTCACCAAGGCCTGTTCCACCGGCGTTTCGTCATCGAGCGCGGCCACGGCCTTTTCGGCCGCGAGGAATGCCAGCCGGCTTTGCTCCTCGCCCATCTCCGGATTGTTGATGTGCAGGCCGCGAGCATAGGCCGATCCCCACCAGGCCATGGCGCACGAGGGATCAATCTGGCCGGCCATCTCAAAGGAGCGAATCGCTTCGTCGTGGTTGTAGCCGTACAGCAATTGGATGGCTTGATCGAACCATTGCTGCGCCAGCGGCGAACGCGTTGTCACCTTACGGGCATAACCGCTGAAACCCTGGTACAGCCGCGGACCTCGCTGCGATTCCGCGGCGGTGGTCGGCGAAGCCGGTGACCCGTCTGCCGGCTTGGCTGCGGCCTGCTGCGCATGCGCGTTAGCGCTGCCAAGGCCCCACATCACGTATCCCAGCACCGCGGCATGCAGGAACCACGTACGTCTTACCCCGGTGCGACCGATCATTTGCAACATAGGCATCCCCCACACTATCAATGCCCGAGTAGCGCTCTTACGGACCGCCGCAATGCGTAAACATCGACGTGCCGGACTTTGCGGCGCATGCCCAGACCGGCCAAAGCGCAGAAGAACCGGCCATGTTACAGCGGATGGCTGCAAGAGAAGGTCCGCTGCCGCCATTTTCTTTTTAATGTTTACGCGCTCAATGCATGTTTACCGGTTTTATACGGACCAGCGCAAAGACCACCGACATTGTCGAGTAATCAAAACGTTTGCGCTGCAAATCATTGCATAAGCGAACAGTAGTGACGTTGAGGTCAGTAAGTGTCGGCGACAATGGGGTTTATAGGATGGTGGCCTGCTCCCCAAAAGCTGGTCCAGCTGCTATGAGAGTCCTTTGGCCCCATTTGGCAAGGAGGACTTTCCATGAAGCGGAAGCGGCACACACCTGAGCAGATCATCAAGAAGCTGCGCGAGGCAG